>Ga0247609_10000279_pt1 | contig 73684 bp, 56 predicted proteins | sample 172DNAGHGlowgp2_FD_193487 | JGI IMG/M metagenome (GOLD analysis project Ga0247609, IMG submission 193487) | Sheep rumen microbial communities from Palmerston North, Manawatu-Wanganui, New Zealand - 1728 DNA GHGlow gp2 | ecosystem: Host-associated > Mammals > Digestive system > Stomach > Rumen ...
GACTTCAAGAGCTGCGAGAAGTACCTCGACATGGTCAACGTGATGGCCTACGACATGGGCAGCGCCCCCAAGCACCACTCGGCGCTCTACCGCTCGACAATCGTCGGCTGGCTCTGTGCCTCGGAGTGTGTCGAAGCCCATCGCAAGGCAGGCGTGCCCGACGAAAAGATTGTCCTCGGCATGCCATTCTACGGCAGGGGCAAGAGCGGCGTGTACATGAAGTATCGCGACCGCGACAAGCACACGGAGAAGGAGGTGTGGAGCAACACATCGAAGGCATCGTTCCTGATGGATGAGGACGGCGAGTTGGTCATCGGCTTTGAGAGTCCGCGCTCGATTGCCATGAAGTGTGCCTACATCAAGGAGCAAGGCTTGCGAGGCGCGATGTATTGGGAATATGCCGACGACAACGAACAGGGCGACCTGCAGCGAGCCGTTTGGCAAGGTGTTCTGCAAAATGATAAGGACAAGAGTAAGGCGAGTCAGAAGGCAGCAAAGCGTTTGGCGGCTGTCTTGACAGAGAATCAGAAGCGCGAAGACATCACGCCCGACAGTTTCTACCACGATTGGCGGGAGCTCAAAGCAGAGATGTTGAGAGAGAATGACCCGACGGCTCAGGCCATCTATCGTGCTGCGATGGCTCACCTGCTTGTCGGCAATGCCTGGCGTTCGCAGCGCTATGACAGCAAGACAAAGAGCCATCCGGACAGCCTGCAGGAGTGGACTCACGATGAATACCGACGTCATTCGGCCGACCTCTATGCTCAGGCGTTGCAAGATGTCGAGGCGCTTCATGCCGTTAAGCTTGCTGACACAAAGCCTTTGACACTGCCGGGCAAGAACGATGCTGTGTTTGGCGGCGACCTGCTCTATCTCGTTTGGCAGACTTGCCTGAGCGACCTTACCGAACAGGAAAGGCGGACGCATCTCGTGCCCCGTTATGAGGACATCATCAATGTCTATCGTAGGCACGGACTTCGCGAGGCGACTTTGCTGCTCAGGGTAGATTCATTAGAGGAAAAAGGTGGGCAGAAGCAGGAAGACATCTTGCTGAGACTTCGTGACGAATACATCGACTTGCCCGCTTGTGCAGACGTCTATGCCTTGCTTGCAGAGTTGCCCGACAAAACGAACAAGGAGAGGGAAGAGCTCTTGGAAGAGGCTTTGCAGCGTTATCCCAAGAGTTGGCAGGCAAACAACCTGAAGAACCGGCTCGCTGAGCTTCGAGCACCGAGGCTCATGGGCAGGTTCCACGAAACGCTTTATCCCGATAAGGACTACGACATACCTCTCCGCATTAAGAACATGGAGTCGGGCAGCATCGCTGTTTACCGTTTGCCGATCGGCTTTGAGTTCAAGGACGAGGAGGAGCAAGGCACGAAGCTGGAGCAAGTGAAGCGAAGTGGTACGCTTGTCGAGACTTTGCCCATCTCGATGGATGGCGTTGAGGCACTCGAGACGAAGGATGACACCTTGCGTTGGCGCTCGCCGAGCTTCGGACACTATGCCTTTGTCTTCGACGGCACCACGAAGGAGAAACTCGAGCAAGCCATTGAGCCGCAGATAGTGCAATTCGATGTGACGGCACTCACCTTCATGGCTGCTGCCTTACCCGACAGCAAGGAACGATTGATGGTAACTGATGCCATGACAGGCGAACCACAAAGCGGCGTGAAGGTGTCTTTTTATGAAAGGAAAAGGCAAGAGTATGTTCTCCTTCAAGAACAAACAACCGACGAGAGAGGTATTGCCGAAATAGCTTATAGTGGCAACAGGAATTACCTTTATGTCGAGTTGTCGAAAGGCGCAGACAATGCCTTCGGCAAGGAAAGTCTGGGATGGCGTTATAGCCACGACTATGACAACAAGCTGGAGCATCACGTCAATATCTACACCGACCGCAGTATCTATCGGCCGGGGCAAACGGTTTATGTGGGCGGCATCGCTTACACCAAGGGTCACGACGAAGCACCAAGGGTTGAGGCAGGAGCAGAGCTTACCGTAACGTTCACCGATGCCAATGGTCAGGAACTGGCAAAGCACACCTTGAAGAGCGACGAGTTCGGCACCGTGAAGGACAGCTTGCAGTTGCCCCAAACGGGTTTGCCCGGCAATTATAGCATTGGGGTGGATGACAACACAATCTACATTCGCGTTGAAGAGTATCGTCGTCCGACTTTCCAAGTCGAGATGGACGAGGCTCCGGCCATCACGCTTCCCGTTGACAGCATTACTTTGACAGGAAAGGCGATGACGTACAGCCAGTGGCCAGTGGCAAATGCTCGTGTTACGGGAACTTATCGATGGCAGCAAAGCTGGTGGTACAGGCGTTTCAGTCCAAGCATATCGCACGACATCGATACGCTCTATACCGACGAAGAAGGCAAGTTCAGCATCCGGGTTCCTGTTTCGAAAGAGCTTACGGATGAAGACTTCAAATGGGGACAGACCTTGCAGCTCTCGGTCGATGTGCTTAGTCCGGAAGGCGAGACACAGCAGGGCAGCATCCGTGTGCCGCTTTGCAGTACGCCGCTTCGAATGAGGGGCGACGTCCCGGAACAACAAAACCGCGAGAAGCTCCAGCCATTGCGCTTCGACCTTTACTCAAGCAACGACAAGCCGGTTGATGGCAATGTGCTTTGTGTCCTGATGCAAGACGGCAGGGAAGTGAAGAACTTCTATATTCCAGCAAATCGCGACACGATTCCCGACGTGCTTCGCAGCTTGCCATCCGGCATGTACGACCTTCGTGCAAAGGCAGAAGTCAAAGGCGATACCGCATCGTTCAAGGCAAGCTTTACCATCTTCTCCATCACCGACAAACGTCTCATCGGCAAGCACAATCTCTGGCTCTATACGCCCGAAGAACTCATCTCGGCAGAAAAGCCTGCACGTTTCCAAGTGGGCACGACCTTGTCCGACGCATGGATATACTGCATCATGACTGGCGAGAACGGCATTGTGCGCGACACGATACTGCATCTCTCAGACCAAGCTACGATGTTCGAAGTGCCATACGAAGAGCGCTTCCGCCATCATTTGGGTGTCTCGATGATGCTCATACACGAAGGCGAGTTCGAACATAGTGTGTTGGACTTCCGGTATGAAGAGCCCGACACACGGCTCACGATGCATTGGGACACATTCCGCAACCACTTGCAACCCGGGCAGAAAGAGCAGTGGCGACTCATCTTGATGCGACCCGACGGCAGTCCTGCCTCCGCGAACGTCATGGTTGGCATGTACGATGCATCGCTCGATGCCTTGTCGCCGTACTATATGCGCGCTGCAGTCTATCGTGGTTGCAACCGCGATGTGCTGTTTCGTGCGAGCTGCTACGAGTGGTTCAACAGGACGAGCTATTCGGGACTGAGGATGTCGCTCCAATATCTGCCTTACAAAGGCTATGACTTTGCATATTGGAACGAAGAATACTTCCAGAGCGTTCGCCCGACACGAGGCGGAAAAGGCATGCGCCTTCGTGGCGTTGGAGCAAACAGGATGGAAGAAAGAGTGTTCAACATGGTTGCCCCTGCTCGCGAGTATGCTGGTGCTGTCAAGAAATTCAATATGGCAGAGGTGGAAAGCCTTGAGTTCGAGTCCGTTGACCAAGCTCTTCAAGGTCAGATTGCAGGACTTGACGTTGTGCAGAATAGCAAAGCTTTGGGCGATGGTACATCAATGAGGCTTAGAGGCTATGGCTTAGAGACAGATGAAGAGGCGGCTGAAGCGGAGACAGATGATGCGGCTTATGTTCGCTCCAACCTTTCCGAGCTTGCCTTCTTCTATCCGCAGCTTCGAACAGACAGCAAGGGCCAGACGTCCATCGAGTTTACCTTGCCAGAAGGCCTCACCTCTTGGCATCTGCATGGATTGGCACACACGAAGGACATGATGATCGCCGAGTGGGAGGAGACAGTTGTTGCGAAGAAGGAACTGATGGCAGAGCTGACGTTACCCCGCTTTGTGCGTAACGGTGATGAAGTCACGCTGACGGCCAGCATCCGCAATGCCTCGGAGAAACGACAGAAAGGCGACGCCATCCTGAAAGTCTATGATGCCGAGGACAACCGACTCGTCAAGCAGATGAAAGTATCCTTCGACGTCGAACCAAGCAAGACGGCTGTTTACAGTATGCAGCTTAAAGTTACTCCCGACCATCCAGCCCTTGCCGTGCAATGGGTTGCGAAAGGCAAGGGAAGCAGCGATGGCGAGGTGCGCTATATGCCAGTCCTTTCCGATATGCAGAACGTGACCGAGACGCGAACATATCTCCTCAGAGGCGACACGACACTCACGATGAAGCTCGATAAACTCTTTGCTGATGCGGCTGTGAACAAGACCTTGACCGTCGAACATGTTGCCGAGCCGCTTTATCTCGCTTTGCAGGCTTTGCCTTCGTTGACGGCACCGACGCATAGCGATGTCCTCTCGGTTGCCTCGGCTTATTACGGTGGCAGCGTTGCCTATCACATTGCCCACGAATATCCAAACGTCCGCGAGGCCATCGATGCTTGGGCAAAGGAAGAAAACCCACAGGCTTTGGAAAGCCCGCTCGTCAAGAACCAACAGCTTGCCGACATCCTCCTCAACGAAACACCTTGGGTGGTGGAGGCCCGTCAGCAAAAGGCAAGCAGGCAACGTCTGTCTTCGCTCTTTGCTGAGATGGAGCAGGAACAAAGACGTATGACGATGCTCGCAACCCTTTCTGCAAGACAGAACTCGGACGGCTCGTTCGGCTGGTTCCCGGGCATGAGCGGAAGCACATGGATGACCTCGCAGGTTGCCATGCTGTTGACGAGGCTCGGAGCCATCAAGGGCGGTTGGACAGTACCGGAAACCCAACTCCTCGACAAGGCGATGTCTTACCTCGAGAAGGAAATGCACAAAGACGTCGAGGCTTTGCGCAAAGAGAAGAACCCGACACTGTCGCTCTCCGAACTCCGATACCTATATATATATATAATGTATAAGGGAAAGGGCAACGAGGATGCCAAATACCTCTTGTCGCTTTTGAAGAAGCAGGCTGAAGACCTCGACCGTGAGCCACGAGCTCTTGCGGCAATCGTGCTGCAACGTTTGGGAGAGGAGAAGAAGGCACAGGCCTTGATGCCACGCATCCACGAGCTGCTGCGCCATGGTGATGGCATGTACCTCGCTTACCCAAGCGGCAGTTTCACAAGCATCGACCGCAAAGTCCAGACGCACGTCAACCTGATGGAGGCCGTCCGTACTGTCGAGCCTAAGGAAACCGACCTGCTTGCCAAGATGGCAGAGTGGCTTATCCAGCAAAAGCGGACACAGGAATGGGAGCAGCCCATTCAGTCGGCTGATGCCATCTATGCACTGATGCAGAGCGAGCTCCGTAGTGAGGGCGGCGAATGGAATGGTAAAGTCATCTTCGAAGGCCAGACACATAGGCTTCAAGCGCAGGAACCGTTCTCCGGCTATGTGCGCAAAGTGATTCAGACCGAAACGAAGGCAAAGGAACTTACTATCGAGCAGAAGGGTAGCGAGCGAGGCCTCTCTTGGGGAGCGGTCTATGCGCAGTACCAGTTGCCCGCAGCTGATGTGGAGAACCATCGTGAAGGCATGACCATCCGCCGAGAAGTGGATAACCTGGGCAAGCCGAATAAGGGCGACCGCATCCATGTTCGCTACACCATCACTGCCGATCGCGATTACGAATACGTCTGCCTTCGTGCACCCCGTCCGGCTGCTACCGAACCTGCCCAACAGCTCTCGGGCTATCGTTGGCAAGGCGGTCTCGGCTATTATCAGGCGATGCACGATGCCAGCACAGAGTACTTCATGGACCACTTGCCTCGAGGCACGTATGTTATCGAGGAAGATTGGCTTGTCAGTCGCGACGGCAACTATCTCCTGCCACCAGCCCGTTTGACCTGCCTCTATGCACCCGAATATCAGTCGAATACAGCAGGCGAGAAGTTCAGGGTGAAGTAGGGGACTCAAAACGCCGCGTGCGGGGATTGCAATCGCCGCACGCGGAAATGCCCAACGCCGCACGCGGGGATTGCAATCTCCGCAGGCGGCGTTTTTTTATGCCCTGTGTCGCGGATGATTTTTCCGCTGAAAATCTTGCGTGTTACAGATAATTATATTATCTTTGCAGCAAATTATAAACAGGATACATAATTCTTTCTACTCATGAAAGCAACAAAGACATTGCTGACGCTTGCTTTGATGGCAGGCTGCCTGAGCGCAGGAGCACAGACTGTGGAGCGCTCCTTCTATATCGACTACGGTCAGAACAACGTTTCCGGTCAGGGCTATAAGACCGTCGGAGCTGATGCGAACGGACACTATTGGAACAATATCTTCGGCAAAGGAACAGGTGCACCGGACAAAGCCTATCCGCAAACGATAAGTCTCGTGACGTCGGATAATACAGCTACCGACTGCAAGTTGCAAATCTCGACGCGATTCTCAACCAATGGCTACACCAATGGCGGTTTGCAGAATCCGTCGAAATCACTGCTTGGTGACCTTGCCATCGAGAGTGCCACGCAGGACTACATCTTCCTTGAAGGCGGACAAGACTACGGCGTCATCCATTTCAAGGGACTCGACCTCAGCAAAGGCTATCGCTTCTTTCTCTTCGGTTCGCGTACCGCAACCGACACACGAGCTGCCAATTTCGACCTGACAGGCGAGAACTCTTGGCGAGAAGAGATGGCGATGTCCGGCACAGGGATAGGCAATGGAGGCTACAACGGCAACAATAACAACGTTCTGACGTCCGACCTTATCTTCCCGGATCGCAACGGCAATATCGACCTTACCATCATCAAGAAGTCATCGGGCATCATGGTCTATCTCAATTGTATGAAGATCGAAGAAGTCTCCGGCGTGGAGCGGCCCAATCAAGAGCTCACGCTGAAGCAGAAGATGTACTTCGATTTCGGCGAGACAAGCAACAACACGAGAGGTCACACCACTACCACCGACGCCAATGGCAACCGCTGGAACAACATCTCGTCCGGCTCAAGCAGCAGTAACGCCATTGCTGCCAACAAAATAATCTCTGTCAGGAATAGCGAAAACGTCTCGACCGGTTACAGATTCATCGTCGTGGAAAAGACCTATACCAACGGCATTGATGCAGGCGGCAACAACGACCCTTCTGCCGACGATCTTGGAGACCTCGCCATCAAGACGGCCACAGAGGACTACGTCTTCATCGATAACGGCGATGTCCGTTCCTTCAAGCTCACGAAACTCAACACCGACCATTGCTATCGCTTATACATTTACGGCTCGCGCAACCATACCGACAACCGTTGTACGCTCTACAACATAACAGGCCAGCGCACCTGGACGGGCGGACAAACAACATCGGGTTCTGACATAGGCGGTGAAGGTTATCATGGCAACCTGCGCAACATCCTGCAGACAGACTACCTCTATCCTGACAAGGACGGCAACATCGTCATCACTTATCAACGTGTTTTTGGCATGGCGCACATCAGTGCGATGCGTGTGGAAGAGTATGAGGGCGGCACTCGACCTGAGGAGCCCCTCGTGTTCACAAGCCTCTCGCTTGGCGGCAATGCGGAGGACGTCACATTCAAAGCTCTTGGCGGCAACCTTTATGAAGCCTACGCACGTCTTGATGCAGGTACTTTTGTCTTGTCTGGCACTGCTGATGGCGAAGCAGTGACGCTCTCAAGCAATGGCGATGGCACCTTTGCCACAGAAGGCACAACACCATTCACCGTTGCACAAAACTGTGTGGCACGCATCACTGTCGATACTGGCAACAAGACCATAATTGTCCTGCCCGTTACGATGAACATTCGTGGCAACATGGGTGCAGGCAGTCCTGTCATTCCCTACAAGGCTGACGGCGTCTTCGAAGGAGAAGTCACACTTCAGGAAACGTCTTCCCAGCAATGGGTCGATAAGACGATGTACTTTGCCCTTAACAATGATGATGCTTTTGCCATCAAACGTCTGCAAGGTGCTGCAACGAGGTACGTCCTTGGCGAAACGGAGAAGGGGCAGAGCGTAGAGAACATCTATCAGAACGCCGGTACATATACCATTACCGTCAACATGAAGGATATGGTTTATGACATTGCAGCGCCCATCGACGAGAATCGCATTTCTGTCTTTGGCTCGTCTGTTGCCAACGGACAAGGCGCTACGGACTGGAAGGGCTATCGTTATCTTTATGGTCAGCAACTCATCGCTCGACACAATGAAGGCAGAAGCGACAATGCCTTCTACACAACAAACGTATCCATCGGTGGCAATACGACGACAAACCTCTTGAATCGCTATGATGACCTCATTCGCGACTTCGGACGCTACGTCATCTTTGGCCTTTCGCTCGGTAACGAAGGCATTCATGGCGCAAGCAATCAGCAGGCTGTCTTCAACCAGTGGCGCGACAACATGCTGACGCTAATCAGTAAGGTCCGCGCTGACGGCAAGATCCCTATGGTGATGAATAATTACACGCGTGGCGACTACAATAACGACGACTACTACTACGTCAAGCAACTCAACCTGCTCATTCACGAGTGGGACGTGCCCTCGACCAACGTGCTGGGCTCTATCGACAAGGGCAACGGCCAATGGGCAGACGGCTATGTCTCCGACACATATCATCAGAACACAGCAGGTCATGCAGAGTTCATGTACGCGATGGTGCCTTCGCTCTTCGATGCCATCAAAGCAGGCAAACCACAGCCCGTACGTAATCAGTCGAAGAGTATGACCGTCGAGGCTGGCAAGAGGATATACTTTGAGCCAGAAGAGACGGTGCATCCCTTCACCATTACCGTCCGCATTAAGGGTACAGTAGGTCAGGTCTTCTCGCTCACACAAGCTGTCTCGCTTCAGGAGGCAACCGTTCGCATCAATGAAGACGGCACAGTCACCTACACCGCTCCCTCCGGCTCGACAATCACATCGACCACGAAGGTCAACGACGACAATTGGCACAACATTACACTGACGAGCTACTTTGCCCAGCGCCGCACTCTCCTCTACGTCGATAAGACGAAGGCCGGCGAGATAGGTGAACGCCTGTCGAAGCTCGAGCTTGTCAGCATCGGTGATGACGAGAACATCCGCGAGGTCAGCGAACTGTCCTTCTGGCGTTCAGGCATGACGCCCGAGGAAATCTCCGCTTTCTGCAACGGAAAGATGCTCAAGTCGAGCCTCGAAATATATGCGCCTCTGGGTGGCGTGTTTGATATGAATAACCTCGCCCAAAGCACAAACCGCCTCCGTTATGGTGTCGCGAAGGCAAAGGAGTATGAACGTTCGAGTGCCGATGTGTTCTTCATCCCCGACGAAGGCACTGCAGGCTTCGGCTCGGGCGAAGACTATGATAAGATCGTTGATGGCAACACTTCCACGAAATGGTGCCTTAATGGCGGCGAAGGCAACGCCGTCTATAACATCTTTCATAGTTCGCTGCCTATCTATGTGACAGGTTATACCATCACGACTGCCAACGATAATGCCCAATATTCTGGTCGCAACCCGAAGTCCTGGACGCTTTACGGCTCTACAGCCGACAGCAATCCTGGCGTGGATGATGCATCATGGGAGGTTATCGCTTCCGTCACAAACGATACGAAGTTAAAGGACGTAAACTTCACGACCTACACATACACCCTTCCTGCCGAGACAACGAAAGCTTACCAATGTTTCAAGTGGGTCATCACTGCACGCAAAGGCGGAGGCAATGGTGTCATACAAGTCTCGGAGTTTCGTCCAACGTTCAACGATGCCTTGGTTGAAGTTCCGTTCTCCGACGACGACGACGAGACGGGTCTTAATGACCTCAAGGGCCTCGACGATCTCAATGATTCAATCTACAACCTCTCGGGCCAGCGTCTCGCGAAAGCACAGAAAGGAGTGAACATCATCGGAGGGAAAAAGATCGTCATGCGGTGACCTTCTCAAAATCCACACGAGGATTTCTCAAAATCCACACGAGGATTTCGCCAAATCCACACGTGGATTTCGCCAAATCCACACGTGAACTTTTCGATCGTCACACGTCAATAAGTAAAAGGTATAATAATGAATCAACCCAAAGGAATGTACGTCGTCCCAGGCGAGCCGGCTCTAGTAGCGGAAGTTCGCGAGCGAGTGCTCTCAGAGTTTGAAGACCTTGAGTTCTACAAGGAAGGACATCGCTATGTCTTTCACGGCGAACAGTTGCCGTCCGTTTCAAACGTCACACATCGCTTCATCCGTGAACCCTTCGATGAGCAATGGCAGGCAATGCGCTACGCCAAGAAACACGGCGAGACGCCCGACTACTGGATTCAGCAATGGCGACAAAACTCCTTCCGGGCCACAACGCTTGGAACGAAGACGCATGCCTACGGAGAAAGTCTCGGCTATCTCAAGGCAGGAATGCCTGAGCGTATATGCCCGTCCATCCTCTCGCAGTATATGCCCGAGTATCGTTTCCTCGCTCCCATACATCCGAAGGAAGAAGCAGTCCTCAAGTTCATGAACGAAATGCCGAAAAGTATGCACCTCGTCCTCAACGAAGCAAGAGTCTATAGCGGCAGAAACCCCAGTCCCGAGCGAAACCTAAAGGAACGACTCGCTGGAACCTTCGATATGCTCTACTACAACGACGGCACCGACGGAAAGCCCGAAGGCTTCATCATACTCGACTACAAGACAAACGCCAACCTCCAGAACGACTACAATCGCAAGTACGGAAAGATGCTTCGTGAGCCCTTCAACTGTATGCCCGAGGAAGACCTCTCGCTCTACAGCATACAGCTTAGCCTCTATGCCCTCATGCTCCAAGATGTCGGCATCCCAATCATCGCCCGCTGCATCGTCTGGCTTAAGGACAGCGAATACGAAATCATTCCTGTTCCCGACCTCACCGAAACATTAAGGCAAACACTCTGATTCCCGATGACCTTGTTGATTCCGATTATTCCAATTACTCTGATTAACTTATGTCCTGCCTGTTAAGCTTTCGTCTCATCTTTGCCATCATCGGTTGGCGCATAGCCGGTGGTCGGGGCCTTATCCTCGGCTTTCTGCTCGGTTGGCTCTTCGACAGCATCTACCGACGTCCGACTATCCACTTCACCTTTCAGCACGGCACAGACGACTTCTCCGGCTATCAAAAAGAAGAGCGCCAATGGCAGCCATACGTCGACGTAACCTTGCAAGAAGCCTACCGGACACTCGGTATCCGCGAGACAGCTACAGACGAAGAAGTGCGCCAAGCCTATCGACAAATGGCCCTCCGCTACCATCCCGATCGTGTCGAAGCACAAGGCGAAGCTGCCAAAGAAGAGGCAGAAAAGAAGTTTCGCGAGGTGACAGAAGCCCGCGACACAATTTTTCGCGCTCGAGGTTTGTAATATATGTATATAATGTATGCAAAAGAGCCATTTTAGGGTATCAGGCCTCGTTTTTCCCAACTTTTTTCGAGAAAAGTGAAAAAAAAAAGTAAAAAAGTTTTGGTGGTTATAAAAAAAGCACTAAATTTGCAGCAGAAAAGTATAAAACAACTAAAACAACATTTAATAACAAAAAACTAAGTTTTATGAAAAAGAGAATTTTACTTTCACTGGTGTCATTCTTCATGATGACAGCAATGTGGGCTTCTCTCCAAGAGGCTTATCAGATTTACGTAACAGCTGGTGCTAACGGTAAGACTGGCCAGAGTGCTACTCTCACTCTTAACATGAAGAACACACAGGCAATCTGGAGCTGGACTGCTACAGTTGCTCTCCCAGAAGGTGTTACTTATGTTGACGGAAGCCTAGCTCTTGATCCCGCTCGTCTCCCCGAATTCCCCGAAGGCGTTGAACCTACAATCACTGCTACAGTTAACGAAGATGGTACTGTTACTTTCGCATGCCAGCTTCCTGCTGATGACCAAGACTCAAACGGCATTTATGACTATGCAATTACTGGTACTGATGGTGCTATCGCAACATTCAATGTAGCTGTTGCTTCTACCGTTACTCCTGGTGACGTTCAGGTCGTAGTTAATGCTAATACCGCAATAATGGTTGAGCCTAATGGCACATCAACATACACTTACCAGAAGGCTAACTCTTTCACTTGGACTATCGAAGAAGGTGCACTTCTTGGTGACGTGAACATGGACGGTGCTATCGATATCGCCGACGTGAATAAGGTTTTGGAATTGATGGCAACATCTACAAAAGCTGAAGATTACCCCGCTGGTGACGTCAATGGCGATGGCGGTATTGATATCGCTGACGTGAACAAGGTATTGGAAATCATGGCTTCACAGACTGGTGAATAATTACTTTTATTAAAGAAAATAACTAATCCAATAATAACTTTAATTCTTAAACAACAATGAAAAAGTTTTACATGTTAATGGTTGCTTTGCTGTGCGGTGCTGCAGCAATGGCACAGGACGAATGCAAAGTTTATTGCAACCCCATCAAGGTGGACAAGGGTGTAACTGAAGCTACTCTTGAAGTATGCGTGAAGGCTCCGGTTTCAATGAACGTTTCTTCTGTCGCTACACGTGTTCAATTGCCCGAAGGCGTTAGTTTTACATTGAAGAAGAATAAGCCTCAGATTGTTATGACCGATCTTGAGAATGGTCATTCTACAGGTACCGACCTCTGCACTGATGGTAACTGGCAGCTTTCAATGTATGCTAAGGACCCCTTCTGGGTTGAAGAAGGTGTGACAGAAATTGACGATGTTATCTTCTCTTGTCCCTTGACTATCAGCGAGGAAGTTGCTGCAGTAGATGGCACATATCCTATCAAACTTTACATGATTTCTGTTTCTAATTCTTCCAGCGAGTCTCTGACATTGAACGGTACATTCCCCACAGAGTATGAAGATCTTGCTGGTTTGACAGTTGGTGCAGGCACTGGCATCATCGGCATCAACGCTGACGACACCAACGCTCCTATCTACAACGTTGCTGGCCAGCGCGTAAGCAAGGCTCAGAAGGGCATCTTCATCCAGAACGGTAAGAAGGTTGCTGTTAAGTAATTAACTTTGCAATTCTGAACAATAAACCTCCGATTCTGTCGGAGGTTTTTTTTGCCCTAAGAAGTGATACAAACAAACGCGTCACGATATGAAGATCATCATAACGTGTTACGTTTATAAACGAAATGAGCCGCGTAGAAATACGCGGCTCATTGTCTTTAATAGGTGGGTAGGTTTCTATGCTTCGTCCCACTGCTTGCGAAGCAGCTCGACAGCTGCTGGCAGAACTACTGCACGGTCGCCTTCGCAGCCACATTCGAAGCTGACGAAGCCTTCGTAGCCAAGTTCCTTGAGGGCGCGGAAGCCATCACGATAGTTGTCCTTCTCGCCGTCCTCGCCTGGCGTCTTACGTCTGCCGCGACTGGCAATGTGAACATGTTGCAGGTATTCCTTGCCTGCTGCCATGAAGGCGGCATAGTCGGACGTCTCTTCCTGCATGTGCCAGAAGTCGCCCATGCACTTTACGCCTTTGCTGTCAGCATCGCGAGCGATGGCAGCAGCATCGGCAACCAAGCGCATATAGAAGCACTCGCCGCGGTTCAGGGGCTCCAGGATGACGGTCGTTCCGCATTGAACTGCGAACTCGCCAAGTTCGTGGAGCTGCTCGCAGAGATAGTTGCGCGTGTCCATCGTATGGGGGCGGCAGGGCTGCTGACCGTTGAAGGCAGGCACCATGATGACGCCACAAGAGTTAATCTTGCCGGCAGCCTCAATGATTTCGCGCATCGTGCGGTCGAATGCGTCCTTCTGTCCGTCCTCTGCAAGAATGAATCCGTCGAAACCTGCACATATGGCAGCCATGCGAACATTACGTCCCTTGAGGGCATTGTTTATCTCGTCCACGCGACCAGCCAAACCGCGTCCGCCTACTTCGAAACCTGTCACGCCCAGACTCTCGCAGTAGTCAAGCTTTTCCTGAAGCGTGTCGCCAATGGCGATGCCTTCCTGAAAGCAGAGATTGAGTGGTGTGGCGGCTTTCTTGTCCTTAGGCTTTGGAGCGCAGGAAGCCAGCATTGTGGATGGAGCCAGCGTCGCAGCCGCAGCACCAGCCATGGAACTTAAAAGGAAATTACGTCGTTTCATAGTATATGGTGTTTATTGTCCTGGAACGGGCACTTTCATCGAAGCAAGGTCGAGGGGACCAAGTTCGAGCTTCTCGGGCAGGTAGTCGATGGGCGATTGCGTCATCTCGTCCCATGTGACGGTCTGACCGGTATAAGCTGCTTCGCGACCCATGATGCCTGCCATGCAGGAGATGGCGTTGTCTGTAGCCTCTTCGTGAGCTGTACCTTTGCGGATGTGGTTCACCCAATCGACGTGCTCGAGTGTGTAGGGGTCGAACTGCTGGAACTCCTTGCGGACAGCTTCTTCGTCGAACTTCCAGATAACGTTGCCCTGGAGGTCCTTTATTTCATTTGTCTCGCTGTCCCAGCTGCCCTTGCTGCCCTGGATGAACTCGCTGACCTTGCTGCTGCAGCCGTCAATCTGGCGGCACATCGAGTGCATATGGATGCCGTTCTCCATCGTGAAGTCTGTGCTGAAGAAGTCGTACTGGTCGCCAGTGACGCGGCGCTGACGTGAGCCGAAACCTGTTGCAGAAACGGGCTTCAATCCGCTCATCCAGAGGAAGACGTCGATGTTGTGGACGTGCTGCTCGATGATGTGGTCGCCCGAGAGCCACTTCCAGTTCACCCAGTCGCGGATGTTCCATTCCATGTCTGTCCAGCCGGCTTCGCGCTGACGATACCACAGCATGCCTTGGTTCCAGTAAACGTTGCCGCCGGTAATCTCGCCGATGAGTCCTGCCTGGATTTGTTTGTTGGCCTCCACATAGCGACGTTCGTGGTGACGCTGCGTGCCTACCACAACGCTCAAGCCCTTTGCCTGAGCCTGCTTGGCAGTTGCCATAACGGAACGATAACCCTTGGGGTCGACGCAGATGGGTTTCTCCAAGAAGGAGTGGACGCCCTTTTCCGTTGCATACTTGAACATCTCGGGACGGAAGACGGGAGGCGTCGTGAGGATTACCATATCGACACCCGAGTCAATCACCTGCTTGTAAGCATCGAAGCCAACGAAGCAGTTCTCCTGAGGAACTTCCTGCTGGCGTTCGTTGATGAGACGATTGCGCACGTCGTTCAGTCTGTCTTCGAAGACATCGCCCAGCGCTACGACCTTGATGTTGTCGGCAGCGTCGAGGAGGTTGATGATGGCACCGCTTCCGCGACCACCGCAACCGATGAGGCCAACCTTTAACTCTGGGCCGTCGATTGCCTTGTCGGGAAGTTCGGGAACATAATACTCGCCTTCCTTCTTGAGGGGCGTGAGTTTGTTGCTGCCAGAACAGCTGGCGAGGAGTGCAGGAGCAGCCACAGCAGCAGCTCCAACTGTTGCAGCGCCAGCCAAGAAGTGGCGTCTGCTAATACCTTCTTTGTTCATGATCTTTTTGGGTTTTATAGGGTTAATAGGTTTAATGAGCTAAATGGGTTATTTCGTTGGTGCGTCGCAGACGACACGGAAGCCGATGCCTTTCATGTCGCTGAGCCACCAGATGCTCTTCGGGTTTTGCGGGTCGGTCTTGAGCCACGCTTCGTAGTCGCTATGACGTCGAGCCGCACAACGCAGCTCGCTTGCATCATCGTTATAGCAACCGCCTCGAACCACATAGTCGGTGCCTGATGCAGGTCCTTTCGGGTCTTTAACTGAAGAGCCAGCTTGTGCGTATGCATCCTCAGCATACCAGTCCTGGCAGTATTCCATCACGTTGCCCAACATATTGCGAAGGCCGAACGGATTGGGAGCAACGCGGGAAGGTTCCTGTGTGCGGTTCTTGCTGTTGAGGGCATATATGGCGTAGCGGTTGATGGTTGTCGTGTCGGTGCCGAAGATGCTGTTCCACAGGCCTTCGCTCGAATAGGCAGAGGGTTTGCCTTCGAAGAAGTAGGGCGTGTCCGTGCCGCCTCGAGCTGCATACTCCCACTCTGCTTCTGTCGGTAAACGGTAGTGTCTGCCAGTCTTCAGGCTGAGCCATTGGCAGAATGTTTCAGCAGCATAGTGCGTCATTGTAATGGCTGGACGGTTTCCCATGCCCCATCCCTGATCTGGCATGCCGAAGGGTGGGGTTGGACCAGACACGGCGTCCACGTCTGGACGGCTGTTGTTGGCATAGATGACTTCAGGCTTTGTGCGTCCTTCCGACATGGTCTCGACGTAGAAAGCCCAGTATTGGTTCCACGTCACCTCCATTTCTCCCATGAAGAACGGCGAGACGGAAACTTCGTGAGCCGGGTATTCATCGGGCCGGCTGAACTTGTCGCCCTTGTTGCTGCCCATTGTGAACTTTCCGCCAGGAACGGCTATCATGCTGATTGAGGCACGTGTGCCGGGGACGGTCTCCGTGAAGTTCGCGAAAGAAGTGACAGATGCGGGCTCTGTATAGACAGGGCCTGTGGTATCGATGGGCGCGGTCGTCATCTTTTCATGCTTGTAGCCAGCAATGAAGTGGCCTGCGTCGAGGTGGCACGTCACACATTGCAGGTTCAGTTTCTCCTCGTTTTCCTCGTAATAGAGGTGTGCGGCGACGCCGTCGTCGGTAATGCCTTCTGGGAAGAGGTTTGCGTGACATTTCTTGCAAGAACTGTTGAAGACGATGTTGGGAGCGTACTCTTCTGTGCGCTTCGACTCGAAATCGAAGTCTTCTTTGTCGTGAGTGAGGTACATCCAGATGTCGTGCAAGCCGATTTTAACCTTTGCCCAGTAGTAATGAGGTGTGCCGGCTGGGGGCAAGTGACAGGCTACACAATCTGTATGCACGCCGCTTTGGTTCATGTAGTGCTTGCTTTGTTTCCAACTCGTTTCAGCTTCGGGATGCACATGACAAGCCGCACACGACTCGTTTGTCGAGGTGACGTTGCTCGTATAGAGTGCCGCCAGCACCAGAATGATGCCGAACAGTGTGCCGCCAAGAGCGGTGAGGAGATATTTCTTGCGAGTTGTCATCTCTTCTTTTCCATTTTGAGTTCCGACGGAATCTTCACGAGCTTCTTGCCTTGGGCGCGTTTTACGGCATTATAGCCAAGGAACTTCAGCTGATAGGTGCTGTCTGAGTTTTGTGTCAGCGTCAGTTTCTGGTCCTCGCTGCCAAGTTCGTTGGCGATGGTGATGACAGCTTGTTTGTCGCTCTTGATGTCGAAGCCCACCACGTACCACACGCCGTAGATGTTGCCGTCCATGTAGCCGTTCATTGGTCCGAAGCTTTCAAATCCCGGCACCTCAATGCTTTCTTCATAGAGGTCGAGCTTCAAGTTGACCTTCTCCTCAGGGCTCGTCAGTTGGAGCTTCCAAGGTTGCTGGCCAAGACAAACTGTCGCGATGAAAAACATCACAGCAGTCGTTGCCAATTTCGACGTGTTGAGTTTCGCATTTCGACGTGTTAAGTTTCGCATTTCGACGTGTTGAGTTTTGTATTTCGACGTGTCGAGTTTTGCTTTTCGACGTGTCGTGTTTGAAATGGCAAAGCGTTCCTGTTGTTTTAGCGACGTGTCGTGCCATAAAACACCTACAAAGATAGTAAAAAAAATATTATGTTGTAGCGCAAACCTTACATATTTATATATAAAAAGCACAAAAGGTTTCTTTTTTAACATATTTTGTTGTACCTTTGCGCGCAAAATAAGGAAACGAAGGACGTAAATGAGAGAAAAACGTTTGGTACCAGACTTCATTTTCGAAAGCAGCTGGGAAGTTTGCAACAAGATGGGTGGCATCTACACGGTGCTCTCCACCCGTGCCAAGACACTTCAAGAGCAGTTCCCGGACAAACTGCTGTTTATCGGTCCTGATGTCTGGCAGGGAAAAGAGAATCCTCTCTTTCTTGAGGATCCGACTCTGTGGCGTCCGTGGATGAAAAAAGCGAACCAGGACGGGCTTCATGTCCGTTTGGGACGTTGGAACATCCCTGGCAAACCATGTGTCGTCCTTGTTGATTTCCAACCTTATTTCGAGAAGAAAAACGAGATCTACGGCAAGGCTTGGGAAGACTTTCAGGTCGATAGCCTTCATGCATACGGCGACTACGACGAAGCCAGCATGTTCAGCTATGCCGCAGCCCTTGTCGTGGAAAGCTTCTTCCACTATAATCTCGGCACGAAGAAAAAGGTCGTTTACCAGGCAAACGAGTGGATGACCTGCCTCGGAGCACTTTACGTCAGGAAGTACGTGCCGGAGATAGCTACCATCTTTACCACCCATGCCACAAGCATAGGGCGTAGCATCGCAGGCAACAACAAGCCGCTCTACGACTATCTTTGGGCTTACAACGGCACGCAGATGGCAGGCGAGCTCAACATGGAAGCGAAGCACAGTGTTGAACGACAGGCCGCACACAACGTCGATTGCTTTACGACGGTCAGCGACGTAACGGGAAGAGAGTGCTACGAGCTGCTCGACAAGCGTCCCGACGCCATTCTGCCAAACGGCTTCGAAGCAGACTTCGTGCCGACAGGTACAGCCTTTACGAAGCGCCGTAAAGAAGCCAGAGCCAAGATTCTGCAGGTGGCAAATGCCCTGACTGGTGCTGAGTTCACCGACGACACACTCATTGTCGCCACAAGCGGCCGCTATGAATATCGCAACAAAGGCATCGATGTCTTTCTGGAAGCAGCATACAGAAGTCTTTATGACAGTGAATTGCAACGTCCGGTACTGATGCTTGTTCAGGTTCCGGCGTGGGTGGAAAGCCCTCGCACCGACTTGCAGGAACGCCTCAAACTGGGCGGCACATACAGCGAGCCGTTGCCCGAGCCCGTCATCACCCATAACCTGAACGAACCTTGGAACGATCCTGTACTCAACTTCCTGCGTTCTCACGGCATGAAGAACGATGTACACAGTCGTGTGAAAGTCATCTTTGTTCCCTGTTATCTTGATGGCAACGATGGCATCTTCGAGATGCCTTACTACGACCTCCTCATCGGTGATGACCTCGCAGCCTATCCCTCTTATTACGAACCTTGGGGATATACACCGCTCGAGGCAGTCGCTTTCCATGTTCCATGCATAACAACGTCCCTCAGCGGCTTTGGTGTCTGGGCTTGCTCAAGCGTCGGATATGACAGCAAGCTTGAGGACGGCGTCGAGGTCATCGGACGAAACGACTACAATGCACAAGAGGTGGCAGAGAAGCTCTCCAGTCTCATCGCCCGCTATTCCGCTTTCGACAAGAAAACCATCGACAAGGTTCGTCGCAACGCAGCCAAGCTTGCAGAGAAAGCACTCTGGAAGAATTTCATCAAATACTACTACGAAGCCTACGACATCGCTCTTCGCAATGCCAAGGCTCGCAAATAAATCAGACACATTAACCCTATTATATTAGTAATATGAAGATTAAAGCAAGTAATGCAAATCAGCCCTGCTGGAAGCCAGTCATTGTTAAAGGCAACGTTCCTGCCGAACTTCGCAAGCTCGAAGAACTCGCTCACAACATGTGGTGGGTGTGGAACTACGAGGCTCGCGACCTTTTCCGTGACCTCGATCCAGACCTCTATCGTGAAGTGAAGCACAATCCCATTGCGCTTTTGGAGCGTCTGAGCTTCAGCCGGAAAGAAGAGATTGTTAAGGATAAGAAACTGATGAAGCGCATCGACGACGTTTATACGTTGTTCCGCAAATATATGGACGTTGAGCCAGACCACAAGCGTCCTTCTGTTGCATACTTTTGCATGGAGTATGGCATCCATTCTGCCCTGAAGATATATAGTGGCGGTCTTGGTATGTTGGCAGGCGACTATGTGAAGGAAGCCAGTGACTCTAACGTCGACATGTGTGCCGTAGGCTTCCTCTATCGCTATGGTTACTTTACACAAAGCCTTGCGATGGACGGACAGCAAATTGCCAACTACGAGGCTCAGAACTTCGGCTCTCTGCCCATCGAGCAGCAACTGAACGAAGACGGCACGCCTCTCGTCATCGATGTACCTTATATGAATTATCATGTGCACGCATACGTTTGGCGCGTTAACGTTGGTCGCGTGAAGTTGTATCTCCTTGACACCGACAACGAGATGAACTCCGAGTTCGATAAGCCCATCACCCACGCTTTGTATGGCGGCGACTGGGAGAACCGTTTGAAGCAGGAGATCCTGCTTGGTATCGGTGGTATGCTGTTGCTTAAGAAGCTCGGCATCAAGAAGGACATCTATCATTGCAACGAAGGTCATGCAGCACTCTGCAACCTGCAGCGTATGTGTGATTACATCAAGGAAGGCCTGACATTCAATCAGGCACTTGAAATCGTTCGTGCTTCTTCTCTTTATACCGTTCACACGCCTGTGCCTGCAGGTCACGACTATTTCGACGAAGAGCTTTTCGGCAAATATATGAGCGGCTATCCTCAGATGCTCGGCATCAGCTGGGATGAATTCATCGGCATGGGACGCACCAATCCTGACGACCGCGGCGAGAGGTTCTGCATGAGCACCTTCGCATGCAACACCTGTCAGGAAGTCAACGGTGTAAGTTGGCTGCACGGTGAGGTGAGCAAGAAGATGTTCAACAACATTTGGAACGGCTACTATCCCGAAGAGAGCCACGTTGGTTATGTAACTAACGGCGTTCACTTCCCAACTTGGTGCGCTACCGAATGGCGTCAGATTTATGCCAAGTACTTTGATGCAAAGCATCTCAGCGATCAGTCGAACGAAGAGATTTGGCACGGCATCTACAACTGTCCGGACGAGGAAATCTGGGCAACACGTCAGGCATTGAAGAAGAAGCTCTTCAAGTATGTCAGCGAGCAGTACAAGGAGACTTGGCTGAAGAATCAGGGCGACCCGCAGCGTGTGGTCAAGCTTATCGAAAGCTTTAATCCCAATGCACTTGTCATCGGCTTCTGTCGCCGTTTTGCCACTTACAAGCGTGCTCACCTGCTCTTTACAGACCTTGAGCGCCTCAGCAAGATTGTGAACAATCCCGAGCGTCCCGTCATCTTCCTGTTTGCAGGCAAGGCACATCCCGCAGACGGTGCAGGCCAGGGACTTATCAAGAAGATTTTCGAGATAAGCCAACGTCCCGAGTTCCAGGCAAAGATTATCTTTGTTGAGGACTACGACTTCCTGTTGGCTCGCCGTCTTGTCTCGGGCGTCGATATCTGGATGAACACGCCGACGCGTCCGTTGGAAGCCAGCGGCACATCTGGCGAGAAGGCCGAGATGAATGGCGTTGTCAACCTCAGCGTGAAGGATGGCTGGTGGCTTGAAGGCTATCGTGAAGGTGCAGGTTGGGCATTGACAGAGAAGCGCACATACCAGAACCAGGAGTATCAGGATCGTCTCGATGCCGCAACAATCTACTCGCTCTTGGAGAACGAGATTCTGCCTTTATATTATAATAAGGATAAGAACGGACTCTCGAAGGGTTGGGTTAAGGTCATCAAGAACAGTATCGCACAGATTGCTCCTCACTACACGATGAAGCGTCAGCTCGATGACTACTACAGCAAGTTCTACAACAAGCTGCGCGACCGTTCGCAGAAGCTTCAGGCAAATGGCTATCAGCTTGCCAAGGAGATTGCTCTCTGGAAGGAAGCCGTTGCAGAACGTTGGGATGCAATCAATGTGGTAAGCATCAATAAGAGTGAAGACATAAACAACGCAGGCATAGAGGCCGGCAAGAAGTACAACATAGAGGTTGTCGTAGATGAGGCAGGGCTGGACGACGCCATTGGCGTTGAGCTTGTGACGATTGTTACGGACAAGGACGGCGAGGACCACATCTACAACGTCTATCCTTTCACTTTGAAGAGTCGCGAAGGTAACAAGTACACCTTCACTGCCACTAACAGCATGGACGATGCAGGCAGCTTCAAGGTTTGCTACCGTTTGTTCCCGAAGAACGAGAACCTGCCTCACCGTCAGGACTTCTGCTACGTCAAGTGGTTCGCATAAAGACATCACACTACACCGACCTGCTGCGCATCGGCGTGCCAATCATGTTGGGCCAGTTGAGCACCATCATGATGGGGCTTGCCGATACGCTTATGGTAGGTCATTATGGCACGAAGGAGCTTGCGGCTGCAGGTTTCGTGAACAATACGTTGTCTCTGCTCCTTGTTGCAGGCATGGGTTTCTCATACGGACTGACGCCTGTCGTTGGCGCCTTGTTCGGAGAGGGTAGGTTGCACGACATCGCAGGCAAGCTCAGGAATGGACTCTTTGCCTGTTCTGTCGTAGGTTTGCTGCTGACGCTTCTTGCAGGTCTCATCTTGGCAGGACTTCCCTGGCTCGGGCAGCCGGAAGAGCTCTTGCCCCTCATGCGGCCTTACCTGCTGATTCTTTTGCTGAGCCTGCTGCCCCAAATGCTGTTCAATGCCTACAAGCAGTTCAGCGATGGTGTGCAGGACACTTCCATGCCGATGTGGATAATGGTTGCCAGCAACGTCTTCAACCTCATTGGCAACTGGCTTCTCATCTTCGGACATTGCGGTTTGCCGGAGATGGGCTTGCTCGGCGCAGGCATAGCCACCTTGCTGAGCCGTCTCTTGCAGTTGGCATTGATGGCAGGCGCGTTCCACTTTACCAAGCGATACGACATTTATCGCGAGGACTTTCCAAAGAGTATGCTTACCAAAGCAGACCAGCGTGAGCTTCACCGGCTCGGATGGCCTGTGGCTTTACAAATGGGAATGGAAGCGGCTTCGTTCAGCATCAGTGCGACGTACGCCGGATGGCTTGGCACAAACGAATTAGCGGCGCATCAGGTCGTGATAACCATCAGCCACTTCTTCTTTATGCTCTACTATGGCCTGTCGGCAGCGGTGGCAGTTCGCGTGAGCTACTACAGGGGAGCAGGCGAGCTGGAGCAGACACGCAAGGTGGCAGCGTCGGGCGTCCATCTGTGCTGGTTCATTGCTTTGCTGCAAGGCATTCCTTTGTTCTTGCTCCGTCACAAAGTGGGCTTCCTCTTTACGCCCAGCACAGAAGTGGCAGCGTTTGTGGCACTCATCATCATTCCTTTCCTCATCTTCCAGTTTGGCGACGCTTTGCAGAGCACATACGCCAACGCCCTTCGAGGCATGGCACGCGTCAAGGCGATGGTTTGGATAGCCTTCGTTGCCTACATCCTTATTTCGCTGCCTTTGGGCTACATCTTCGGTTTTGTCTGCGGCTGGGGACTTCTAGGCATTTGGTTGGCGTTCCCCTTCGGCCTTACTACAGCCGGCTTGCTGTACTATAGAGAGTTCGTGAAAAGGTGAAAAGGTGAAAAGATGAAAAAGGTAAAATGCCGCCTCCCTCTATCATGAATTATCTATTGACGCCCATAGCTCATATCGAGACAGATTTCCCTACCAAGTTTGGCGTGCCTCGGCAGAGCGGACTCATAAAAGGATTGAAGGGCAGGATAGTCTTTGAACCCGAGTATCGCGACCCGGAAGCTTTGCGAGGAATGGAGGGCTTCAGCCACATCTGGTTGCTTTGGGACTTCAGCGAAGCAAGACGAGAGGGCGCCAAGTGGCAGCCGACGGTTCGTCCACCGCGTCTTGGCGGCAACAAGCGGATGGGCGTCTTTGCTACGCGCAGTCCCTTCCGGCCCAACAACATCGGTCTTTCCTCCGTTCGCATTCTCAGCATTGACCTGCACACACCTGAAGGTCCTGTCATCGAAGTTGAAGGCGCCGACCTGATGAGCGGCACACCTATCTTCGACATCAAGCCATACCTGCCTTTCACCGACAGCCATCCGGATGCCAAAGGAGGCTTCGCGGAAGATGTAAGAAGTAATAGGGAAGATGTGGGAGAGAATACATCACTTTTTAATTTTCACTCTTCACTCGTCGAAGCCTTTGATACTGAACGCCTTGAGGCCTTAAAAGACATCCTTCTTTCCGACCCCCGACCTCATTATCACGACGACCCCAATCGCGTCTATGCCTTCGAGTTTGCAGGCAAGGAAGTGAAATTCCGTTTCAAGCCCGATCAGATCGAGGCTTGGGTAGGGTAGTCGCAAACCCGCCGTGCGGTGTCGCAAAACGCCGCGTGCGGCGATGGTCATCCCCGCACGCGGAAATTGCAATCCCCGCGTGCGGCGTTTGGAATCCCCCTGTAGGGTATGAAAGTACGCGCTTCTTTTGGCTTAGTACTTTTTTTTGTGACAAAATCGTCAGAGAATGCATATTTTTTCGTAATTTTGTACCAAAAATGACTATTATCATGAAGAAATTCTCAATTTTACTATTTGTATGTCTGGGTGTCGTCATATCAATGCAAGCCCAGCTTCAGAAACCTTTACCGACCCTGCATGTCGAAGGCCGTTGGTTGGTAGATACGCATGGCAACCATGTTGTGTTGCATGGCGTGATGGATACGCCGAACATGTATTTCAACAACTATCGCTGGGGCTTGCCTTGGGGCGAAAATGCAGTGAGCTACGATAATAATGGCGCGAAGAAGTGTCTGGAGTATTTCCATAAGATATTCGAGGGGCTGGAGCAGGCAAAGTGCGATGTGTTCCGTCTGCACCTTGACCCTTGCTGGACGAACGACCCGAACAAACAGGCAACAGGCGATGGCTCCGAGGCCGACATCTCACGCTTCAGTGCGTCGCGCCTGAATACGTTCCTCAAGAACCTCTACTTCCCACTTGCGAAGGACGCCATCAACCACGGCATGTACGTCGTGATGCGCCCCCCTGGCGTGTGTCCGGGCAATCTGCAGGTGGGTGATGAGTACAACCAGTACTTGACGACCGTCTGGAACATCGTCTCGAAGAATGATTCGATACGAAAATATGCGGGTCAGATCAGCATAGAGCTGGCCAACGAGCCCGTGTCACTGAAAAATGCCAACGGTGCGGACGATCCTGCAGCTCTGCACGACTTCTTCCAGCCCGTCGTCGACAAGATTCGCGAGAACGGCTTTACCGGCATCATCTGGGCACCAGGAACAGGTTGGCAAGCAAACTACACCAGCTATGCCGAGTATCCCATCGAAGGTCCCAACATCGGTTATGCTGTGCACGACTACACGGGCTGGTACGGTTGCAGCGACAACCACTGCGACCCGCAAAGCAAGATAAACCAGTTCCATGTGCAGGTGCCTGTCGTCGATTTCGCTCCTATCATCATCACGGAGGTTGACTGGAGCCCCGAGAATCCCGACAGAGAGGGCCACTACGACGAGCACGGCAACTGGGTGCAGCCCAATTACGGCACGTGGTCAACAGGCTCAACCTCCAAGTGGGGCGTGGCTTACAAAGCATGCCTTGACTACTATGGAAACATCTCAATGACGCTCTCCGGCACGCATTGCCTGCTGGATGTCGACACCCTCGTTGCCGATGGCACCGTGCTCCCCGCTTTCGGCGGCCTGGAGGAGGCTTGCGGAAAGGCTTGCATGGATTGGTATGCCGAGTATTACGAAACCGACTGGGCGCATCCCGACTTCAAGAACGTGTCTGTCAGGGACTTGGGCAACGGCAAGTACAAGAACCCAGTCGTGATGGCCGACTTCCCCGACCCGGATGTCGTTCGTGCAGGCGACACCTACTATATGGTATCTACCACCATGCATCACTTCCCCGGCGCCACTATCCTGAAGTCTAAGGACCTCGTCAACTGGCAGTATTGTGCCCAGCCTCTCGCCCAATTGTCGACTTCCGACCGTTATAACCTGATGAACAACGAGAATGCCTACGCTGCAGGTATGTGGGCTTGCTCTATGACCTATCACGAAGGCATGTTCTATATCCTTGTCAACGGCAACGATGCAGGCGGTTATGTGCTCTCCACTACTGACCCCGAAGGCATTTGGGACATGAAAAAGCTCTCGCGAATCTATTACGACCCGGGCATGCTTTTCGACAATGGAAAAGTCTATGTGGCATGCGGCATCAACGACATCAAGATTTGTGAGCTCGACGAGCAGTTCAACTTCAAACAGGAAAAGAGCGTCGTCACTCGCGAAGGCTCCGGTCTCGAAGGCTGCCACCTCTACAAGATAGGCGACTACTATTATATATATGCCACGTATGGCGGCTGGCCAAGCGGGCAGGTCGTCTTCCGCTCGCAAAACATCTTTGGACCCTACGAGGAGAGGGTTGTCTTGGAGAAGACTATCAATAATAAGCCCAACACGATTCATCAAGGCGCGCTCATCGAAACCCCAACAGGTGATTGGTGGACAATCATGCAGGAAGACGTGGGATGCTTGGGACGTTTCCCCAACCTGCAACCTGTGAAGTGGACGCAGGGCTGGCCTGTCGTTGGCAACAGAGGAGTTCCTTATACGTCGACAACAAAGCCTGCGACCGGTGCATTTGCTATGCGCGAGGCTTTGCCCACAAATGACAACTTCCGCAGTTTCCCCCTTGGAATGCAGTGGCAATGGAACCACAATCCCGACGATGCAGCCTGGTCGCTCTTCGAACGTCAGGGCTGGCTGCGACTGCGAACAAGCGAACCTGTTACACGTCTGACACAGGCCCGCAATATGCTGACCCAGCGCATCTTTGCTTACGAAAAAGCGCCATCGATAGGCACTATACGTCTTGACGCAAGCCATTTGCAGGAAGGCGACCACGCTGGCATCTGCATCTTCCAAGACCCATACGCTATGCTCGCCGTTCGTGTTCAGGACGGGCAGAAGCAGCTCATTTGGAGGCAAGACACCTTGCGCATTCACGACAACTTCACACCAACAGAACAAGTCGAGACCGTCGACATCGACAGCGTCGTCTATCTACGTGCCAGCGTATCCTATTCTACAAGCAAAACGCAGTTCTACTATTCGCTCGACAACGTCAACTATCAGCCCATCGGTGGCGAGACGTCGCTCGGCTTCAGCCTGACCGTCTTCGTGGGAGCACGTTTCGGCCTCTTCTGCTATGCGACACAAGGCAGCAGCGAGGGCTATGCCGACTTCGACTGGTTCACGACCGAGGACATCTACGACGAATCCCGCTTCTACCCCGATGAATACGAGGGCTTTAGCCCTGAGATGCTCACAGTCGATTCCCTCATCCTTGAGAAAGACGACATCGAGATACTGGCAGGCGGTAGCACACCGCTCGAACTCAAAGCTGTCTTCCTCGATGGTCACGTCGAAGATGTCGCAGCCAAAGCTACCTACACCTTCAGCAATAACCTCGTCCTCAAAGTCGAACGTGGTCGCATGAAAGGCTTGATGGAAGGTAACGTGAATGTTGTGGCTTCTTATAAAGACCCCTTGGGCAATGTCCTGACGAAGTCCTTTACCGTGCACTCTACCTTCTTCCCCTTCGGCAAGGACTTCATTACGACGTTCTTCGGACAGGGCACCTACGACGAGCGAATGCGCCGCTTCCGCCCCAGCCAGTATGGACAGATGGGTTGGCAATATACGGATGGTGCCGATTGGAGCGGCTATAAGTATCTCGTCATTAAGCTCAGAAATACTCAAAGTTGCGATGCTCACCTGAACATCTTCACGGAGAACAGCATCTGGTCGGACTGCTGCGCCACACCGCCCACAGGCTCCTTCGCCAGCAGACGACAGGTAGTCCTCAACCTGCAAGAAGCCACCTACACCACAGGCGACAAAGCGGGGCAACCACTCGACCTGACGAACATCCACATCGTTAGCTTCTGGGGCAACGGTAATGGAGCGATTACCTTGAACGAGATGTATCTGACGAACAACGACGATTATTCCCCTTTTGACCCCGATGGCATCGAAGAGATGGAGGAAGAAAGAAGTAAGACGGAAGATGTGTATGACCTCAGCGGCAGGAAATTGCCAAAGCGTCCGTTACAGAAGGGCGTCTACATCATTGGCGGCAAGAAGGTCGCAGTTAAGTAAGCAAAACAAATACAAATTATGAAAAATACAATTAGTTGTAGCATGATAGCAGTTGTGGCTGCCATGCTGACCTTTGCGGGAAGCACCAGTGCACAGAGTGTATGGACGAAGCAAATGGCTCCAGTCATGACCGTTTGGGGTGAACAATTGACAGAAGACAATGCATGGCAGGAATATCCGCGTCCTTCTATGAAGAGAGAGGACTGGATGAACCTGAACGGCGTTTGGCGTTACTTCAAGCGCTCTACAATCAACTACGACTATCAACGTAGCGCCTCTGCATTCTCGAAAGCCATTCTTGTGCCGTTCCCTGTAGAGTCGGCTCTTTCGGGTATCATGGACAAAAACTACTCGACAAACAGGAAAGCGACTCACATGTATCGCAGAACTTTTACCTTGCCCGAAAGCTTTAGCGGGAAGAACATCCTGCTGCATTTTGGAGCCGTCGATTGGCGATGCTATGTTTATGTGAACGGGCAATTGGTGGGCACTCACGATGGAGGCTCAGTTCCCTTTTCATTCGACATCACGCCTTTCTTGCAGGAAGGTGGTGAGCAAGAGCTGCAAGTGGCAGTATGGGATCCGACTAATGGCGGTCAGCCCAACGGAAAACAAAGTGTCTCGCCAAGCGGTATCTGGTACACGCCCAATAGTGGCATCTGGCAAACTGTTTGGCTGGAACCAGTCAGCCCCACGCATATCGAAAGCTATGAGCCCATTCCCGACATCGACAACTCCTCTGTTTCCATCAACGTAAAGACCTCTGCACTATGCACTCTGACACTTATGGTCAAAGACGGAGACAACATCATTGCCGAACAAACAGGCATATCCGACCAGACATTCGTGTTCTCCATTCCTTCTCCCAAGCTTTGGAGTCCCGACGAGCCCAACCTCTATAACCTCGACATTACAGTAAACGAACAAGGGCAAGAAGTCGATAAGGTGAGCGGATACTTTGGCATGAGAAAGTTCTCGCGAGGCATGGTCGATGGGCATCCTTGCATTTTGCTCAACAACCAGCCGCTATATATGTATGGCCCTCTCGACCAAGGCTGGTGGCCCGACGGACTCTTGACCCCTCCATCATACGAGGCGATGATCTATGACTTGCAAGTCATGAAGGACTTTGGCATGAACATGGTTCGTAAGCACATCAAGCTCGAAAACGACCTTTGGTTCGACTGGTGCGACAAGCATGGACTTGTCGTGTGGCAGGATATGCCGTCTGGCTGTGAGAGTGGAGCGATAGGCAACCTCGACTATGCAATGGAGAATTTCTATCGCGAAAACGAAGCCCTCATCGAAGCCACTCGCCATCATCCCTGCATAGGTGCCTGGGTGGTTCTGAATGAAGGCTGGGGACAACATGCCAGCCAAGGAATGGCACACACTATGAGAGCCGTCAACAGTGTTATTGCTGCCAATCACGACCCAGGTCGCTTCGTCCATGCCGTGACAGGATGGACTGATGTCGAGATGGGCGATTTCCTCGACGTTCACTCTTATCCCTCTCCAAATGCTGCCACGAATGCTCTGAACGAACGCGTTGCCTCGTGTGGTGAGTTCGGAGGCATCAACCTCTTCATTGAAAACCACATGTGGGCAGGTTCTGATGTCAACTATACCACGGTCGAGGATGCTGACACCTATGCCAACCTCTACGACCATTACACCGACCGCCTACAGGAGCTTCAGAAAGAGAAAGGCCTGTGGATGTCGGTCTATACGCAGATAACTGACGTGGAGCAGGAATGCAACGGCATCCTGACCTACGATCGCAAAGTCTTGAAGGTCTCTCCTGAGCAGCAGGCCACGATGAGAGCCAAGATTGAGCGAACCATAAACAGCCGATTCAAGGACGTCACAACCATCGTTCCGGCAGGCGATACCACTTCCGGCATCCAATGGAAATACACCACGACGCAGCCTGCGAGCGATTGGTACTCTGTAGATTTTGATGCATCAAGTTGGAGATCTGGTGCTGCTGGCTTTGGCGGGGGCGGCAGAACCGCATGGTCGAGCAGCGATATCTGGATTCGTCGCAACTTTACCATCAATAATTTCGATGCAAGCCAACTTCAAGAACTGCGCCTCTGGCTCTTCCACGATGAAGATGCCGAGATATACATCAACGGAAAGCTTGCAGCCAAAATGACTGGCTACAACACAAAATACGAGACGTGGCCCATCTTGCCCGAAGCACTTCAAGCCCTCAAGCTCGACGGCTCGGACAACGTTATCGCTATCCATTGTAAGCAGACGACAGGCGGACAGTTCATCGATTGCGGACTGAAGTTGCGAAGCTATATTTCCAACGATGACCTGCAAGTTGATCCGATGCCAGCCAAGACGCCAGCACCTGAGTTCCAGGCTGCCAGCGGCAAGGCTTACCTCTTGACCTACACCCTGCCAACAAGCAAGACTCTGCATTATGCATATAGCTTCGACGGTGCAAAATGGACTACTATCAACGGCAATCGAGGCGTACTGACAGGCGAATTTGCCAATCTTGAAATGACATCGCCCTTTATTCGCAGAGCTAATGTCGATGGCAAAGATGTTTTCCATCTCGTGGCTGACCTTGCCGATGAGAATGCCTACGGCTTCTATCACTTGCAGAGCGAGGACCTTGTCAACTGGACCGTAGGCGACAATGGAAACATCCTCATAAAACCATCCTCGACAGATGCTAGCAAGGTAGAGTCGCCTGAATGGATTTACAGCGAGACGATATCACAGTACATCGTCTATTGGAATGCCAAGAACGGCAGCAAGAACAGCATCAATCTCAGCACTACAAAGGACTGGAAACGTTTCTCCACACCTCGCTCCCTTTATGCGCCCAGCTTCTCCGCCTACGATATGCACATCGAGAAAACAGGCGATGCCTATACCGCCTTATTCTACACTTCTGACAGAGGCATCTGCCAGACCGAAACCAACAACCTTAGAGTAACAGGAACAAGTTGGGCAGAGGCTCAGCGTCTATTCAGTTCACAGATACCCAAGAGCCGAGCACCGCAGACTTTTCCTGCATTCGATAATTCTGGCTGGTTTCTGCTTTACAACTTCACAGAGAACGCCAGACAGGCCATGAGCCACTCTGGCAATGTCGAAGAGAAGAAGTGGTATCCATGCGATGAGAACGAGCTCACGTTGCCTGAAGAAGCCCAAGAAGGTTCTGTCCTCGTTATCAGCCAAACCGAACTGGCAACCCTGTTGGCGAGCTTCAACAACGAGGAATTCGACCTCCTGCCAACAGCCGAGATAGAGCCCCAGATGTGGAAATACCAAACCTCGTCGAGCGCCTCTACCAATACCGCTTGGACGTTGCCCAGCTATGATGACAGGAACTGGCAGGAAGGTCTCTCCGGTTTCGGGGCAAACAATCCTCCCGGAAGCTTTGTCAGCACTACATGGACATCCTTCGACATCCGTCTGCGCTACCACCTCGACCTTACTGACTTCACTCCTGAGCAAATGAGCGCTTTGTCAGCAAGAATCCATCACGATGAGGACGTGACCGTTTGGTTCAATGGTGTCGAAGCATTCCAGGAAAGCGGCTACCTCACCGCCTACAAGAGCATGCCCATTAATCAGGAAGCCCTCGACGCACTGACGCCCGATGCCAACAATATCATCGCCATAGAGTGTACCAATAGAGGTGGCGGAGCCTACATCGACTTCGGACTCAGTGGCATTCGTCCCATCCCGACAGGAATTGAGACAATCAGAATTGAAGAGAATAAGATAATAGGAAACGGAGGCATCTACGACTTGCAAGGTCGCAAAGTAACAAGCCTTCAAAAAGGTGTTTATATAAAAGACGGAAAAAAAATCATAACCGCAAACCCTTAAGGCAGAGAAAGCAGTCTCGAACCTTTTAACCTTTTTACGTTTTAACTTTTCACCTTTTCAATGGTTTGTCTAAACTGCAATAACACCTTCGAGAGTGATTACTGCCCCCATTGCGGTCAGAAGGCCAAGACCAAGCGATTGCGTTTGACCGAAATCGTCAACAACTTCATCGGCTCCTTCATTGGCGGCGACAATAAGTTCCTCCGCACATGCCTCGACCTCATCTGCCGCCCAGGTTACATGGTGCACGACTATATGAATGGCAAACGTGTCAGATACTATAACCCTTTGCAGTTGTACGTCTTCATGCTTACCCTTTACGCTGTTGTCTCCTACGTCTTGGGTGTCAGCGATTCCATCATCGACGACATGACAAACCTCGACCTCGATACCGATGTGGAAGCGTCGAAATATGCATCCGTAGATTTCATCATAAAGTGCATTGCAGAAGTTGGTTCCAACAAACTCTACGGCACCCTCGTTATAGCGTTCTTCTCCTCCTTCCCCTATCTATGGTTCTTCCGGAAGTGCAAGGTAACACGCCCCGACGGACAGCAGCTCCCCCTGAACCTCACCGAGCAGTTCTACACCCAGATGTATCACTCGTGCATCAGCCTGTTCTTCTCCGTCGCGATGCTTCCCCTGTGCCTCGTAAAGAGCTTGGACACCATAGTGATTGCCATTTATCAGATAGTCACCATAGCCTACATCGTTATCCTCTACCGTCAGTTTATGGCTATCAGTTGGTGGAAGAGCATCGTCCTGAACGCTATTTCATTGCTCCTGACCATAATCCTCTTCATTGCACTCTTGATGCTCATCGCCGTCATAGCCGGTGTAATAGAGACGCTCACGAAATAGTTACTGAAATTCGACACAGTTAAATTGAATTTAAGATTGAGAGAGCAATATCAAGTTCGGTACTTGTCCAGTACTTGTTCGGTTGCCTTTAGTGTATGAAGAGCATTTCGCGGTACTTGGGCAGGGGCCAGAGCTCGTCGTCGACGATGAGTTCGAGGTGGTCGACGTGGTAGCGTATTTCTTCGATGAGTGGTGCTACGGTGTCGTGATAGGCGATGGCTCGTTCGCGGCCGTCCTTGATGCGATTGGCGACTCGACGGGCTTCGATGAGCCGTTCCACGTTCTCGATGATGAATGTGTTGTGCTCGCCCATCTGTTTGATGAGGCTCAGGTTGGTGCTGTTCAGGGGCGCTGCAATTTCGGCTGGGAAGATTTGCTTCATACGGTGAACATTATCAATGAGCTGCGTCTGGTAGCGCGTGGCGACGGGGATGATGTGGTTCATGCAGATGTCGCCGAAGATGCGTGCCTCGATTTGTACCTTCTTGATGTAGGTGTCGAGCTTGATTTCGTTTCGCGCCTCCAGCTCTGCTTTCGTGAGGACGTTCATCTTGGAGAACATCTCGACGGTTTCGGGCTTGAGGTATTGGTCGAGGATGATGGGGGCGCTGGTCTCTGTGTCGAGTCCGCGGCGTGCTGCTTCCTGTTTCCAAGCCTCGCTGTAACCGTTGCCGTCGAAGCGGATGGGCTTACAGGTCTTGATGTCCTCGCGAACGATGCGCAGGATGGCTTTCGTGGGCTCCACGCCTTCTGCGATGAGTGCATCGACGCGTGTCTTGAAGTTGGTCAAAGCCTCTGCCATTGCGGTGTTGAGGACTATCATCGATGCGGCGCAGTTCTGCTGGCTGCCGACGGCTCGGAACTCGAATCGGTTACCCGTGAAGGCGAATGGCGAGGTGCGGTTGCGGTCGGTATTGTCTTGTGTGAGCTCAGGTATCTGAGGGATGTCGAGGCTGAGCGTCTGTTTGCCGGAGAGGCTGATGAGCTCGTCGTCTGTGCTCGTCTCAAGGTGCTCGAGCAGGTTGCTAATTTCCTTCCCGAGGAAGCTCGATACGATGGCTGGCGGTGCTTCTGCTGCTCCAAGACGGTGCACGTTTGTGGCGCTGATGATGGAGGCTTTGAGGAGACCGTTGTGTCGATAGACAGCCATCAATGACTCGACGATGAAGGTGACGAAGCGCAGGTTGTCGAGCGGCGTTTTGCCTGGGCCGTGCAGCAGGATGCCGGTGTCGGTGGAGAGGCTCCAGTTGTTGTGCTTGCCGCTGCCGTTGATGCCGGCGAAGGGCTTTTCGTGAAGCAGACAACGGAAGCCGTGTTTGCGGGCCACTTTCTTCATCAGGCTCATAATGAGCATGTTGTGGTCGACAGCAAGGTTCGTCTCTTCGAAGATTGGGGCGAGCTCAAACTGATTAGGAGCGACCTCGTTGTGTCGTGTCTTGCAAGGGATGCCGAGCTCCAGCGCCTTTATCTCGAGGTCTTTCATGAAGGCGGCGACGCGCATCGGTATGGAGCCGAAGTAGTGGTCGTCCATCTGCTGGTTCTTGGCGCTGTCGTGGCCGAGCAGGGTGCGTCCGGTCATGAGCAGGTCAGGCCGAGCTGCATAGAGTCCTTCGTCGACGAGGAAGTATTCCTGTTCCCAGCCGAGGTTGCTGACAACCCTTTTGACGTCAGGATAGAAGTAGCGAGCAACTGCTGTGGCAGCCTTATCGACGGCCTTGAGCGCTTTCTTGAGTGGGGCTTTGTAGTCGAGGGCTTCACCTGTATAGGAGATGAAGATGGTGGGAATCATCAGGGTGTCGCCGAAGACGAAGACGGGACTTGTGGGGTCCCAGGCACTATAGCCGCGAGCCTCGAATGTACTGCGAATGCCACCACTCGGGAACGAGCTTGCATCGGGCTCTTGCTGAACCAACTGCTTTCCTGTGAACTCCTCGATCATTCCGCCCTTGCCGTCGTGCTCTACGAAACCGTCGTGCTTCTCGGCAGTGCCTTCGGTCAGGGGTTGGAACCAGTGCGTGCAATGTGTTGCGCCGAGCTCCATCGCCCATTCCTTCATGCCTGCGGCAACGGCATCGGCTGTCGCCATGTCGAGCGGCGCGCTGCCATCGATGACGTCGCACATCTTCTTGTAAATGTTCGCAGGCAAATACTGCTGCATCTTTTGGCGGTTGAAGACGTATTTTGCAAAAAACTCGCTGGGACGTTCCTTGCGCTTAGGCACTTCAACGGGTCTTTTCTTGAATGCCTCGCCGACTATCTGAAACCTGAGTGTACTGGACATTTTTATGATTTACAATTTAGCAATTTACAATTTATGGTTAGCTGCGTTTGAAAACGCCGCACGCGGGGATGCCAAACGCCGCACGCGGGGATTGCCAACGCCGCACGCGGAAATTAAATCGCCGCACGCGGCGTTTTTGACTCTGCCATTTTCTTTTTATACATTATGTATTTTAAACGCGTGCGTAAGGCACTTTATTTTATGAAACGACGTTTGAGGTCTTCGTAGGCATCGATGCGGCGGTCGCGCAGGAAGGGCCACCACTGTCGGACAGTTTCTGTGCGCTGGAGGTCAACGTCGATGATGGCAGTTTCTTGCTTTGTCGCGCTGGCCTGATAGAGGAGCTCTCCTTGCTGGCCTGCCACGAAGCTGCTGCCCCAGAACTTTATGCCGTTTGTTGCACCACTTGGGTCGGGCTCAAAGCCGACGCGATTGACTGCTACGACGGGAATGCCGTTGGCAATGGCGTGACTGCGCTGAATCGTAATCCAAGCCTCGCATTGCCGTTGCTGCTCCTCCTTTGTGTCCGTGCTCTCGAAGCCGATAGCAGTGGGGTAGACGAGGAGGTCTGCGCCTTGCAAAGCCATGAGCCGCGCTCCTTCGGGATACCATTGGTCCCAGCAGACTTGCACGCCAAGCTTGCCGATGCTCGTCTGGATGGGGTGGAAACCGAGGTCGCCAGGTGTGAAGTAGAACTTCTCGTAATAAGCAGGGTCATCGGGGATGTGCATCTTTCTGTGCATGCCTGCAATGCTGCCATCCTTTTCGAAGACAACAGCCGTGTTGTGGTAGAGGCCTGCAGCTCGTTGCTCGAAGAGGCTTGTGACCAGCACAACGTGGTTCTTCTTTGCCACCTTTGCATAGAATTCCGTTGCCTCTCCGGGAATGGGCAGGGCATAGCGAAAGTTCCCAACGTCCTCTGTTTGGCAGAAGTAAGGGCTGTCGTGCAGCTCTTGAAGAACGACGAGCTCAGCACCTTGCTTGGCCAGTTTGGCGATGCTTGCAGCCAGTTTCTTACGGTTCTCTGCGATGCTTTCGCTACAGCTTTGTTGTATGATTCCGATTCTCATAATGCTTCTTTTGGGAATTGCATGGTGCAGCAATGCAAGCTGCCATGCTGGGTGATGAGTATTTGACAATCGATGCCGATGATGTCGTAGTTTGAGAAAGCCTTGCGAAGCTGCTCCTTGGCCTTGAGGTCTGTCTCGGGATTGCCATAAGTGGGCATTAGGACAGCTCCGTTCGTGATGAGGAAGTTGGCATATGTGGCAGGCAGCCGGGTGCCATCTTCGTCAAAGACAGCCTTTGCCATTGGCAACGGGATGAGGCGATAAGGCTTGCCTTCCAAAGTGCGGAACGTCTTGAGCTGTGCTTCCATTTTTGAGAGCTCGGCATAGTGCTCGTCGTTCTCGTCAAGACACTGCACATAGGCAATCGTGTCGTCGGGACAGAAGCGAGCCAGCGTGTCGATGTGGCTGTCGGTATCGTCGCCTGCAAGATAGCCGAAGTCGAGCCAAAGGATACGTTTTGCACAAAGTGTTTTAAGCAGTCGAGCTTCGATTTGTTCCTTTGTGAGTGGCTGGTTACGATGTGGCGCAAGCAAACATTTGCTTGTCGTCATAATCGTTCCCCTGCCGTCGCTCTCGATGCTTCCGCCTTCAAGGACGAAATCGAGATGGTCTTCATAGCGCCCCTTCAAGACACTCTGTTCTGCCATCCTTCTGCAGATGCAGTTGTCGAACTTTGCCGGGAACTTCTCTCCCCAACCGTTGAACTTGAAGTCGAGCAGACGGGGGCCGTCGGGAGCAAGCAGCGTGATGAAGCCATGGTCGCGCGCCCAAGTGTCGTTGGAGCGGGCCCTGCAGAGGGTAACATGGCTCAAAGTGTCGGCATGCAAATTGCTCATGAGCTCTTCGCGAACTTGCTCAGGTTTGGGCGTAACGATAATGAGCTGTTCCCGCTCACATATAGCTTTTGCCATTTCGAGATAGCAGCGCGTTACGGCTTTCAAGACATAGCGCCAGTCAGTGCTGCTATGCGGCCAAGTTAGCTGCACAGCTCCCTGTTCGTGCCATTCCGCGGGCAAGTATGTGATACCGTTTGACATAAAAGCCTTATTCCCTTACGAGAGTGCAAAGTTACGAATAATTTGAGAATAAATGCAAAGAAATTTGTTTTTTTACGTAGAAAGCCGTACCTTTGCATCGCAAATCGAAAGATTTTGCACGAAACATATCTTATTCGTATGAGCGTAAGAGTTCAAGACGTTATCTGCGCCCTTGAAGATTTCGCGCCTCTGCCCTTGCAGGAAAGCTACGATAATGCTGGCTTGCAGGTCGGATTGACAGAGACGGAATTGTCAGGGGTTTTATTGTGCCTTGACGTGACCGAGGATGTGATTCGCGAGGCACTGGAGCTGGGGTGCAACATGATTGTGTCGCACCATCCGCTCATCTTCCATGGCCTGAAGCATCTGACGGATGCCGATGCCGTGCAACGCTGTGTCCGTATGGCTTTGCAGAATGACATTGCTATCTATTCGGCTCACACCAACCTCGATTCGGCCGTGGATGGCGTCAACTACATGATGGCTGAGCGGCTTGGGCTGATGGACGTTGTGCTTCTGCAACCTCGACAAGTGGCCGTGGGCTTTGGCTCGACAGCCCATACGGTTCAAGCCGGTTCTGGCGTGATAGGTTATCTGCCGGACGGAGAGGACTCGCTGGCTTTCCTGCAAAGGGTGAAGCAAGCTTTCGGTGTTGAGTGCTTGATGCACAACGAGTTGCTGGCTCGCCCCATTCAGAGTGTCGCCATTTGTGGCGGAGCGGGCGACTTCCTTTTGGACGAAGCCCTGAATGCTCAGGCAGACGCTTTCCTGACCGGCGAGATGCACTACCACCAGTACTTCGGCCACGACGGACAGATACAGATCGGCGTGCTCGGACATTACCAGAGCGAGCAGTATACAATTGACATATTCAATTCAATCATAGGCGAGAAGTGCCCAAGGCTTCCGCTTTTCAAGACAACAATTTGCACGAATCCAATCAAATATTTATAACTATGGCAAGAGAAAAATCAAAGAAAGACCCCGCTGATTATAGCGTTGAGGAGAAGCTTAAGAACCTTTATGCCCTGCAGAGCATGCTTTCCGAAATCGATAGCATCAAGACACTGCGTGGCGAACTGCCCCTCGAAGTGCAAGACCTTGAGGACGAAATCGAGGGCATGACCACTCGTATCGAGAAGATAACCGCCGATATTGCAGAGCTGAAGAAGGAAATCAGCGAGCGCAACGGCAAGATTGCCGAGAACAAAACCAACATTGAGCGCTACAATACCCAGATGGACAGTGTTCGCAACAACCGCGAATACGACAGCCTCACTAAGCAAGTGGAGTATGCTGAACTCGACAACCAGCTTCACGAAAAGAAGATTCGCGAGGCAAAGGAAATCGTAGAGGCCAAGAATGCTGAAATGACGCGCTGCAACCTCGCAGTCAATGAGCGCCGCGTTCTGCTCGAGACCAAGAAAGAAGAGCTCGAGGAAATCGTGAGCGAGACAAAGGCAGAGGAGGAAAAGCTCCGTGAACGTGCTAAGAATCTGGAGCTTACCATCGAGCCCCGTCTTCTGAACGCCTTCAAGCGCATTCGTCGCAACAGCCGCAATGGCCTCGGCATCGTCTCCGTTCAGCGCGATGCTTGCTGTGGTTGCTTCAACAAGATTCCGCCACAGCGCCAACTCGACATCCGCAGCCGCAAGAAGATTATTGTCTGTGAGTATTGTGGCCGCATCATGATTGACCGCGAACTGGCTGGCTTGCCCTCCGAGAATCTGGAAGGTGCAAAGAAGAGCATTCGCAAACGCGCATCGAAGAAGAAGGAAGAATAAGGTTCCCCTTTCGCGAAAAATAATCCCCGCACGCGGCGTTTCAATCCCCGCGTGCGGCGATTGCAATTTCCGCGTGCGGCGTTGGCAATCCCCGCGTGCGGCGTTTGAGATTTCCGCGAAAGCATAACGACTTTTTACATGGAAGAAGCATTAGTTTCTGTCATTATGCCCTCCTACAACGGAGCGAAGTATATAGCAGAAAGCATTGACAGTATCATATCCCAGACATACCGGAACTGGGAACTCATCATAACCGACGACTGCTCGAGCGACGGCACTCAGGACATCATCAAGGGCTATGCGGCTCGCGACGAACGCATCCGCGTTTTCTGCCTTGAAGAGAATCAGGGTTCCGGAGCCACTCGCAACAATTGCATCGAAGAGGCTCGCGGACGCTACATTGCCTTCTGCGACAGCGACGACCGTTGGTTGCCCGAAAAGCTTGAAAGGCAAGTGGCGTTCATGCAAGAGCACAACTACGCCTTCGCCTATGCCAGCTACTATACCTGCGACGAGGAAGGCACCATCAACGGCATCATCATCGCACCAGAGAAGCAGTCGCTCACCAATACCAAGCGCGACGACAAAATAGGCTTCCTAACGGCTATTTACGACACAAAACGTTGCCCGAAGATGCTCATGCCACTCCAGCGCAAACGTCAGGACTGGGCATACGTGCTCATGATACATCAGAAAGTTGGCAACGCCTACGCCATCCAGGAACCACTCGGCATTTACCGCCTCCACCAGAACTCCATTTCGCACAACAAATGGTCGCTCGTCAAGTACAATGCCGCCGTCTACCAGGAAGTGTTCGGCTACAACAAACTGCAGGCCTACAGCTATCTCTTCGTGTTCTTTCTGCCCACCTACTTCTCAAAACGCATTCGCAACAAAATTCTCAATCGCCGGTACAGCTATCTTTGGAAAAAGTGAAAAGGTGAAAGGGTGAAGAAGTCATAAGATTAAAAGAGTAAAAACAATGAAACGTCTGTTCTTCTTTTATTATTTTATTGTCCTCTTGTTTCCTCTGTCTCTTTGCGCCAAGCCTATCACCTACATCTGGGACATGAGCGAACTCGTGGCGCTGGCAGGTAAACCCAACTCGCAGGAATACAAAGACCTTCTCGCGAAAGCCAACCGCATCGTCAAAATAAAGCCCATCACCGTCACAAACAAAGCCATTTGCATCTCCGGCGACAAGCACAATTACGAGAGCCTCTCCATCTATTGGTGGCCAGACCCTAAGAACCCCGACGGCCCTTACATCGCTAAAGACGGCGAGTTCAACCCCGAGTACAAGAAGTATGACTATCCGCGACTCCTCCAACTCAAGGACAACCTCGTCACATGCAGCAAAGCCTTCTTCCTCACTGGCGAACCACGCTACTACGACTACTTCTGCCGACAGCTCGACACATGGTTCATCGACCCCGAAACGCGCATGAACCCGCACTTCGAGTACAGCCAATTCGTGCCCGGACACAACAACAACCGCGGCAATCCGCAAGGCATGGCCGACAGCTACAACTTCAACGACATGCTCGAAAGTATACGCCTCGTCGGTGCCGTCCAGAGCATCGGGAAACAGCGCATGAAAAGCCTCAAAGCATGGTTCAGCGACTTCGCCAACTGGATGCAGACAAGCGAATACGGCAAGAAGACACAAAGTTTCAAGAACGGCCAGCTCCTCACCTTCGACACCACACTCTACAACATCTTCATCTTTACCGGCCAGAAGTCCCAGCGCAAAGCCATCTTCAAAGACTTCCCACAGAAGCGCGTCAACACACAGATAGCCGCCGACGGCAAGATGCCCGAAGCACTGAGACGCACAAAAGCATTCTCCTACACCGTCTCCGACCTGCAACGTATCGTCGATTTCGCCACCATCGCCAAAGCTGACGGCAAACGGCTCACCAAAGAAAGCCAAGCCCGCATACAGACAGCCATTGACTACATCAGCCCCTTCGCCACCAATCGCAGTGCCTTCCCTTATTCCGAAATCGGCGACTGGGACAAGGAAGTCAAGCAACTCGAAAAACTGAAAAAGCAATTCAAGAAACTTTAGTGGGCTTTAGAAACTTAAGGGGGCTCTCTTTCTGTAAGATTGGGGGCTCTCTTTTGTTTTGCGGTTGGCAGTGTGAGGGTTTCGGTCAGGACAGCCTCTTCCGTCTGTCGTACTGTCCGTAACTATCGACGTCGAAGGCTTCGCCGAGCTCGAAGTCAAAGCGATCGGGGGTGTAGTTGACGTAGCCGCTCCAAGGGTAGAAGGTCAGTTCGCCGAAGATGATTTGCCCGTCGATGTTGTAGAGGTCCACGCGAACGAAGGGGAAGCCCTTCGCGAGCTGCTCTGCGAGTTTTATCATTTCTCCGATGTTGTCGGGCAGTTGCTTGGGATCTGTCTCGAAGGTAGGGCAGTCGCTGCGATATCCATCAAGGAAGTGGAGTTCTTTGCTCCAGAAGCCGCGCCGATGGTTGGAGTAGCGGTTCTTGTCGATCCAGAGGTAGCGGAACTGGCCGTCGTAGCAGAGGAATTTGTAGTCGTCGATGGAACGGTCTTGGTTACGGCTTTCTTCGAGGTATTTCTCGACAATGATGCGCGAACCGCTGGACGATCCGTATGCCCATTCGCGCGATATGACAGGGTAGTTTTTGCTTTGCCACTGGCTGACGGTCTTGACGACACTGGGTATGTCGAGCGACCGCTTGTCGCGGCAGACAAGGACGTTGTCGCCGCTTCCGCCGTCGGTTGTCTTGATGACGAACTGGTCGGGCAGGGCGTCAAAGTCGATGTCTTCTGCTCGTTCGCAGAGCTGATAGAGGGTGTTGAGGTATTTGTCGGTGCCGAGGGCTTTTGCCACGTAATCGCGAACGGCGTATTTGTCGACGCATTGCTTCATGACGGGGTTGCGGTAGTAGGCTTTGTAGTGCTGCAACTTTTCGGTGAAGCGCTTGGGCTTGTCGAGGTGCAGGATGTGGCCTGTACGGATGAGGTACTGGATGCGGAGTGTCCAGGTGTCGGGCAGGAAGGCCATGAGGTGGGCGAGGGTATAGAGTATGCGGCGCTTGAGGTTCATCTTGTGAAAGGGTTAAAGGTATTATATGTCTGGCTTGAAGGGCCTAAGGTATTCTCTGATTGTGGCTTTGACGCAGGCGAGGATGCGTGTGGCATAGAAGAGGAGACTGTAGTGGCGGATGCCTTTGAGGTAAGTTGTGGCGAAGGCAAGGGCGAGAGCGGCGTTGTCGCGTGTTATGCTCCAAAGGGAACGTGAGCGTGCTGCGGAGTTTTGACGGAGGCGTCGGTAGTAGATGGCGTCTTGCGGGGCAACTCCGAAGTGCTTCAATCGGTGGCTTATCTGGGCATTGAAGAGGGCGTCTTCGCCTTGCTTGTAGCGGATGTCGAAGCGATAGTCTCCTATGGCTTTGCGTGCGGTCATCTTGCAACAGGCTACGGAGAGGAAGCTGCGGCTCGACATGAGTGTGGCGCTGTCTGGTTGTTTGGCGTTTCTGTTGTAACAGGCAGAAAGCCAGTCGCCTCGCATCTGTCCTGTGCGTTCATCGAGGTTGACGACGTTGGCGATTGCCATGGCATGGTCGCCTTGACAGACAGAGAGAAGCCCTTCGAGATAGGTGGGCGAGACCCAGTCGTCGTCGTCGATGAAGCAGACGTATTGTCCGTTTGCCTTGTCGAGCCCGAGGTTGCGGGCATTGGAAACGCCGCCTTGGTCGGTCTGAAGAACGAGTGTCTTGAGCGCTTCCGGCCATGCTTGCATGTGCGAGAGTATTTGGCTGTGGTAGGGCTCATTGCATCCGTTCACGACGATGACGAGCTCATAGCGCTCGTGTGGAAGCGTTTGGTCGCGGAGCGATTCAAGGCATTGCCAAATGTAGTCGCCGGGCTTGTATGTGGGGATGATGATGGAAACGTCCATGAAACGGAGAAAAGGTAAAAATGCTAAAGGGTTGAGTTTAAGGTTTTATTGTTTCTTGCAGGGCATTGAGGAAGCCGTGTCCATATTTGAGGTCGGGCTCGACGTAGTTGCCTTCTGCCCATTCGTTCCACGAGCGGAGGAAGAGAATGCGGTGCTCCTCAGCTTTATTCTCGATCAATTTCAAGGCTTGCAGAATGTGGTGCTTGAAGTTCTCAGGGGTGGCGTTGACATAGACGTCTCCCTGATTGCCGACTCTCGGCGAGCGGTCCCATTGTGGGATGATGCTGGGAAAGACGTTCTCCCATGCGTCTTCCGGAGCGAAACAGTGAGGCATGACTCGCGGATAGTCGAAATGTGCGGCGGAAAGGCTGGGGAAGAGCTTGTGCAGGGCTTTGCCGATGAGCCGGACGTACTTGCCCGAAGCTATCATTTCGGCGCGCTTTTTGCCGATTGAGTTGATGCCGTCGAAGCCAAGGTCGAGGAAAGACTGATAGACTTCTGCGCTACTTTTTAGGTTGGGCATGACGCGTTCGAGGCTGCCATCTTCCTTTCTCCGAATGGTGGTTGTCGAGTTGCACATGGCGACAAAGAAAATGCCTGGCAGGCCGTTCTCTTTGGCCCATTCTCGCCAAAGTTGCAGGAAGTGGGCGACGTCGGGGAACTTGTAGGGGTCATAGATGCAGAAGAGGGGTTTGCCGTCGACTGTGATGTATCGGTGGTCTTTGAAGGCGGGGAGGACGTAATTGAAATGTGCGCGATAGTCTTTATCGCCCGGATATTCTTGCTTTGCAATCATGCGCGTGCCGCCTCCGTTCTGCCAGGTGCCTGTTGTCCAGTCGTGGTTTGCCCAAGCTAGGCAGAAGGGGAAGTCGGGCTTGCCGCTTTCGAGGACTTCTTTGAACGGCCTTTCCAGCAGCATCTTGCCTCCGCCAAACCAGTAGTGCCAGTAGCAAAAGCCTTCGATACCGGCTTCTCTTGCCAGCTCGGCTTGTTGTTCGCGCACCTCTGGCAATCGGAGGTCGTAGAAGCCCAAGTCGGCAGGGATGCGGGGCTGGTAGTGCCCTCGGAACAGGGGCTTAGCTTTGGCCACGTTTGTCCATTCTGTAAAGCCTTTTCCCCAAACGGCATCGTTCTCTGGAATGGGGTGGAACTGGGGGAGATAGTATGCGATAACTCTTGCTTTCATCTTTATTTTGACGTTTTCACGATTTGACGTTTTCACTTTTCACGCTTTTGGCTTTGAAATTGGTCGAAGAGGGTTCTCTTTCGCCTTGCGAAGGCTTTCAAATTGTGGTAGGAATGAAGCTTAAAGCCAAAGAAGGTCAGCAGGAAAGCGAACTTGTAGGGCATCAAATGTCGGAGCACGTTAAGCATCCCGATTTGGCTTTGGAAAAGCATTCCGTAGAAGGGCGTATGTTGCTTGGTTGTTCGAACCATTTGCTTGGTTTTTGCGGCGTCGAAGTGCTTGCCAAAGAGGCGCATGAACATGGTGAGCATGCCCAGATATAACGAGTAGGGGTACGTCTTTCCGTAAAGCCTGTAACCCTTTTCGAGGGCAAAGAGAACGTTGTCGAAGTAGCCGTCCTTCTTGATTTTCGTGGTGATGGAGCCGGCTTGCATAATGCGATACCCGAAGTGCGGTACTGTCTCGGCATAGACGTACTTGAGTCCGGCATGAATGCTTTGCAGGTTGAAGTCGCAGTCCTGAAGCAGTTGGAGTTTTTCGTCCCATTGGATGCCGCTTTTGCGAAGCGACGAGGTGCGGTAGATGTTGTTCCAAACCACAAATGGCAGGTTGCGACGTAGGAAGCCCTGGACATCGTCTTTCCTGACCGCATAGCCATAGGTGTGCATCGGAGCAAAGGCCTTGAACTGATTTTCTGTGTAGATGCCTGAGGGGAAGACAACGAAATCCGCCTCTTTCTGCTTGTCCAACGTCCTGACCCGCTCTTCGAGGCACTGGGGCAAGAGGTAGTCGTCGGAATCGAAGAAGATGATGTATTCGCCTTTGGCCAACTCCAGCCCCATGTTTCGGCAAGTTTGGGCACCTTTTGGCTGGCGGTCTCTCTTTATGAAGCGAATGCGTTCATCCCTTTCGGCATATTGTTCGAGAAGGGCATGCGTTTCCTGCTCCGAACCGTCGTCGATGGCCAGGAGTTCCCAGTCCTGGTAGGTGTTTGCCAGGATGGAGTCGAGCATAGTCTTCAGCTCTTCGGGATGATTGAAGACGGGCATCGCTATGGAAAGTTTTGCAGGCATATTATATCTCCCAATAAGTTGCAAGTTTTGCATTTATCGTATTCAGGTCGAGGTCCTTAAGCATGGTGTATTCGTTTGCTGCTTTGGGATTATCTGTTTCCGAAGCACCCGGATGCACCATCAGCTCGACAACCTCGTCATCCTTGCAGAGCGCAGGGTTTGAAAGGAAGTCGCGCAAGGGCCCAAACGCATCGGCCATCCTGATTCGCTGCCATTTGTAGCCAGTCATGGCGAAGTCTCTCAAACACCTTCCGAGCGGAGACGCCACCATGTTTCGCATCCTGCGACAGCGCTCAATCTTAAGTTCGCTCAAGAGTGAAGGCAAGACCAGCAACAGTGCCGGACTGGTGTGAATGTGCTGGTGGCTGTCGGCATGACTCAGGCGAATGCCGTTGTCGCGAATCTTGCCGATTTGTGCCCTCAGCTCCTTCTTGATTTCTTCCCGTATGGTCTTTGGGAAGAACTTTTGTTTCCAGAAGGCCATGCCATTCATGCGCACTCCATCTTTCGTCTCGACGAAGTAGCCGAAGTCCAGCAGCGCTTGGCTTTTGGTCAAGGGCTCGCCTTCGGTCAGGTTCATATGCCAGCCAAACGAGATGGCGTCCTTGTACGTCTCGTAGAGCTTCCGAGCTCCCTCGAAATCGGGCATGTTCGCCATAATGGTCGTGCTCGTAATCAAGCCCTTCTGTATGCAGGATTCAATCTCTCTGTCGACCGTTCCCGACATACCCAGATCGTCAGCATTTATGATAATCTTCTTCATTCCATCTTCTCCATATCTTGGTCAATGTAGCTCAGGTAGCACGAGCCGAGCTCCTCGCTGTCCATTGTGGAGAGGAACGCACGGTTGCGCGGGTACACAATCTTCGGGCAGTAGGGGATGTGCCGGATAGCCATGATGCCGTCTGGGGCCTTGCGCCATTTGCCTTGCAGATAGTCGAGAGCCGCCTTCAGCGCTTGCTCCTCGGAAATGCCGCTGTCCTTCTTTACAATCAGGTCGTAGAGCTTCGACAGGCGGGCTTGGCTGACGAGATACTTGCCCTCGTAAACGTCCGAGAGGATGGCCACTCCAATGCGCTCGCCCTCTCTTTCCAACGAAAACGCCTTGAACGAAATCAGGGGATTCTCCACGTACTTCCATTTCAGGAACTCCTTGGAGCGGACAATGTGGAAGTCCTCGTCGCCGAGGCACGCTTCCATGAAATCCGACAGCTCCGGCACCTCTTCTCTGGCAATCTCCCTAACGGCAAGCCCCTTTGCGGAGGCGCTGAACAGGCTGTTGAGCTTCAGGTAGAAGGACGGCAAACGCAGGCGTGGAAGCCTCACACTAGTCGAGGTCAGCTTGCGAAGCGCCAGCTCTAGCAGCAACGTGAAGAAGCACGAGATGGGGTAGAAGAAGAACGGCACACGCCTGATTTCCCTTGCGCCGCACTTGCGCTTGATGAAGCCGCTTGCCGCTGCATAGGCCACCGACGAGAAGTTCGGCAGGTCCTCGTGAAGCTTCTGCTGGAGCTGCATCCCAATGCCTTTGCCCCGCATCTCTTCGAGCACGAAAAAGTCTGCGCCCCACCAAATCTCCTTCTCCTCGCCACGAACCAAAGCCTTGGCCTTGTATGCGGTGGACTGGCCCACATAGTTGCCGTCGATGGTCGCAACCAGTAGCCTGAATTGCCCGCTTGCGAAATACCAGTGGATGCGCTTGCCCCACGTCGCGAAAGAGCCCGCACCATGGTATTTCTCGAAGAAGGAGACATACCTGGGCTCGTCGATTTCCTCTTCGCGCAAGTATTTCAGGTCAATCATCGCTTTAATTGTTTGTGGCGCAAGGCTGCGTCGGCAGTCCTGCGTCAGGGTTAATTATTTGGCAAAGGTACGAAAAAAAAAGGTATTTACCGAAGGATTATGCAAGTTTTTTGCTGCCTCGACGACTTTCCTGAAAAGACAAAATGAAAGCGCAAATCGGCGCTTTGCTTTCTTTTTGCTACTTTTGCACACGTCGTGGAGTGGCGCAAAACAGGTCTTAAAACGCCGAGTTTGGCAACGCCGCAGGCGAAGTTTGCCAACGCCGCACGCGGAAATTGCAATCGCCGCACGCGGCGTTGGGAATTTCACCACGTTGAATTCATAGAAACACCACGCCAAAATGTGTGCAAAAACGTGCTAAAATTGCCATTTTTGTAATGTAGAGTTGGCAATCCGGAACTTCCTTTCGAAAAACGCATCTTGCAACCTCCTCAGTATCAGCACAAAGCGTTTTAGGCCATTTTCTTCAATAAAATGAGGCAAAGTACGCCTCGAGCCATTTCGAGCCATTCTGAGCGATTTGGCTAAATTCGGAGTGTAAGCAAATCTGGTGTTTTAGTTACATTTTGTCAAAGGCCTTAGTGCCTGACAAAGTGATGAATTTTGGAGACGAACCGAAGCAGCGAAGTCGGTAACAGGTTGATGAGCCGACGCTTGAGCGAAGGCTTGAACGTGGAGGGCGGCACAGTCCATTGGCCGATTGCCTTTTCGGGGGCTGCAATGAAGTCGTGGAAGAAGGCGTCTCTGTCCTGTGAGAACCATGTCTGGCGGGCAAAGAGGGGATTGTGTTTGACGATGTCGGAGAGGTTGCACGGACGCATCTCCATCCTTTCCTCCAATCCCGAAATGGCCTGCTCGCCCTTTTGCGTGTTGCAAACGATTGTGGACCAATTCCGCTTCTGGAAGGTCAGATCCGGAAAGACGGCTGTGAGTCCCTTGAAATCTGCGAGAGTGAGGTCGCCCGGTCGGTGTGGATCGCGGTATTTGCAGTTCTTTCCGCAACTGGGTCGCAGCGCGTTTTGCGAGAGGAAGAGCTGCTGGTAGGGATCTTGCACGATGTAGCGTGAACGGCTCTGTGTCGTGACGCGGCTGAGGTAGTCCACCTCGAAGTGCTTTCTCTTGGCTCGGAACTGGTAGGCTGTCACTGTTTCGCCCAAGAAGCTGGAAAGGCTTTTCATGCATGTCTCGAAGACGCTTGGGCTTCCTGCACCGTGACAAATCAAGTCTATGGTGAGCAGGTTCTCGTAGTCCTTTCGCAGGAAAGCTTTCAGTCCAGCCACTTGACAGGGGCAGCCGCAGAAGATGGCTTTGCGCCCGGCCTTCAGGGCTTCGTGTATCTCGATAAAGGTGTCCTCGATGGCGCTGCAGATGTACTTCGACTTGCAGAGCGGCGCAATGTTTTCAAAGCCCGTAACGCCGATGTGATGGACGCGAAGGCCGTCCCAAGCCGCTCCGACGATTAGTGTGTCCTTGTCTGCCCAAAGCCGGCAAACCTCGCTGAATGCTCCGCCCGAAGCGCTGCGTCGCCAGATGCCGGCATCCCGAGAAAGGGCGGCGAAGGCTTTCTGATGCTCAAGGGTAGCGGCATTTTCCTGCGTGACTGCCGGACAGACTTTCTCGCAGAGGCCGCACTCGATGCAGGCCTCGCTTGCCTCGGGATAGAGGAAGCCTTCCTCGTCTGCTTTCATGCGGATGCAATGGGTGGGGCAAGCGGAATAGCAGGCTGCGCAACCTGTGCAGTGGGCTTTATCAGGGTTGAACGTGAGCATTATTGGATGGCTTTATTGAGAAAGTCGAGCGAGTGGCGGCGCAGTTCCGAGAGGCGCGTCTCGAAGTCAACGCCGGCGAAGTAGTCCTGTAGCTGGCGTATACGCGAGTTCTGGCAAATGGGGCTGTCCTCTGCAAAACGGACGAGGGTCTGGTGCTCCTTGTGGAAGAGCAGCGAGAAGATGGTGGCGTGATAGGAGTCGGTGATGACTGCCTCTGCGTTATGAATGAGCCAAATGAAGTGGCCGGCGTTGAGACCCGTCAGTCGCGTCATCCATTGGGCATCGTCTTTCCTGTCGGAAACGCCCACGATCTGCAGGCCGTGCTCGCTGGCGAACTGCTCCACACGTGCTCTGTACGCATGCTCTTTATTGAGGAAATAGCAGAAGAGGTATTTGCCGCTCACGCCCTTTACCTTTTGCTCTATGGCTTGATAGAAAGGCGCGTCGTGGAGGAGGGTAGGGTCGAGCACGAGGGTCGCATCTATGCCACACGCCCTTTTCAGCAGTTCCTTTCCCTCTGTTTCCCTGACGGAAACGGCGTGGAAGGTTTCGAGATGTTCCCTGTACTTGGGCACGAGGTCAGCAGGGATTTCGTTGAGTCCGATGCTTGCCGCGTACGACACCTTGCGTGTTCCTTCCCCTGCAAAGGCGGCGAAATAGACTGGGTTGTAACAATTTGGCGCCCAAATCTGGTCGGAGCCGCAGACAATGGTGTCGTACTTCGCCGAAAGTGTGGCGAGCGATGCGGTGTCGGTGACGAGCTTTCCCTGGCGGAGATACTTGTGGGCGAAGGCTTGGGGATAAATCCTGAACCTTGGGAAGAGGCTGCCCAGCGTGTAATGCAGAAGAAGCTTTACGGCAGTCTTGGCAGGATTTGGCTTCCCGAATTTAAGGTTCCGATAGTTGACAAACTCTACGTCGTATCCCATTTCACGGATGGCTTCCTGCAGAGCATAGGCTTGCAGAACACTCCCGAAGTTGCCGTAGTAGTGCCACGTTATGATTCCGACTTTCTTCATTCCCCTTTGCTCCTTAAATCTTTGAGGTATTTCAAGATATATGTATAGCTATCAAGCTTTAAGATATGGCAGAAGAGGCAGTAGGAAGCGGCTCCGATGATGACCTGAATGATGAGCAACGGAATGTTTCCCAAAGGCAGGAAACTGCATGCATAGACCACGGCTCCCATCAACAGGGCTGCTATGATTGTCGGCATCACGTCGCGTAACTGCTCCCAAACGCCATAGTTCACAAGGCGCTTGCTGGGCGAGAGGTTGATGGCAATGCAGATGACGTTGTAGAGCACAATACCCCACGCAACGGCATAGACATTTATCAAGAAGCTGACAACAAGGATGATGGCCTCGATGACCTTCTTTATTATCTCGAGCTTCAGTATGATGCTGCTGTAACCCAAGGACTTGATGCCTGTGGTGTTGACATTCTGAATGGGCATCAACAGAAAGACGATGCAGAAAATCTGTATGAAGGGCACAGCGGGCAGCCATTTCTCTGTCAGCAGCGCCAAGACAAGCTCCTTTGCCACGACAATGAAGCCAATCAACAATGGCGCGACAAAGAGGTAGCTAACACCTACACTGCGCCGCATCATCTGTTTCACACGCGTTTTGTTGTCCTGCTCTTCGGAAAGTGTTGGGAGCAAAACCGTGTCGATGGATACTGTCACGTTCGCCATAATCAGTGAAGGAAGTGACTTGCCTCTGTCGAAAAAGGCGAGCGAGGCAGGCTGGTATAGCTTGCCAATCACAAGGCTACGGATATCGCCATAAATGGCAATGATGAAGTTTGTCATGAATATCTTCCATCCGTAATCGAACAGTCCCGCAAAACGCTCCTTCGAAAACTCGAATGTGGGATACCATCTCACGAAAAACAACATTGCGATGCAGCAGAACAGCGAGCTCGTCAACGTATGTCCCACCAGCGCCCAGACGCCATAATCCGCATAGGCCATCACGATACCGATGATGCCAGAGAGAACTATCGCTATCGCGTTCACGTAGAACAACTTCCGAAAAAGCATTTTGCGCGAAACGTATGCACGCTGAACAGAGTTGAACGAGAACAGAAAGATGTTCAAACCCAACACTCTCAGGACTGGTGTCAGGACTTCATTGTTATAAAAGTCAGAGATGAGCGGCGCGCAAGCAAACAATATCAGATACATCACGCCAGCCATTGCCAAGCAGAACCAGAAAATCGTCGAGAAGTCTGTCTGGTCGGCATCTTTCTTCTGCACCAAAGCCGTGTTGAACCCACCATCGATGATAACGTTCGCAATGTTGATGAAGACCAAGATAATGGCAATGATGCCGTAATCTGTCGGCATCAGGATGCGCGCCAAGATGATGGAAATGACGAAGGAAACCAACTGGGAACTGAAGCGCTCCAAAAGTTTCCATATCATTGAATTTATAACTGTCTTACTGCTTATCGCCATTACTTCTTCGCTCTTACTTCTTCCTTCTTGCTTCTTTCAATCACCTTTTCCCAACAGTCCTGCCAACGTTTCAGCGAGAAAGCTTCCTTCGCACAAGTGTATGCATTCGATTGAAGCCTTGCCCTCAGAGAAGCGTCCTCGATTAAAGTTGCTAGCGCATCGAAGAGTTCGTCCTCTTCTGGGCTTATCATCAAACCATTGTAACCGCTGAGAACGATATTTGTCATGCCGCCAACATTTGTGCAAACCACGGCACAACCCGACGCCATGGCCTCCAAAAGAGAGAGCGACGTGCCTTCCGAACCAATTGTTGGCACAACGGCAATGTCCATGTCCTTGTGGATGCTTAGGCTCTCCTCGCTGCTGAACGTGGTAAACCGCACGTTCTGGAATGAATCCAGCTTCCCGTGAATGTAGTCTGCATCAGGTCCCGTGCCAGCAACCGTGACGTGAATGTTCTTGTACTCCTTTAGAATCCGTTCGATGACATTCGCAAAGAGGCGTGTGCCACGATGTGGGAAGAAACGTCGTGCAAAGATGATGCTGATGCCTTCGTGCTCTTTGCTTGGCATTTCGGAAGGAATGGCAGTGAAGTTAGGAATGAAGATGTGCTTCACTTTCGGGTAAGGCGTAATGGCCCGATGCCAGTTGATGAAGTTGTTGTCGACACAAACCAAATGGTCAACCTTGCTTACGCGCTTTATTATCTTCCACGCATTTAGACATTTCCTTACATAACCTCTCAAATAAGCCCCTTCCTTTTTGGGGACATCCCAGAAGATGCCGTGCTGAATGGCAACGGTTCTGCAGGGCACGTGCCTTGTTATGCATGTCTCGCAACCATATAGAAGGAGGTCGTTTGGCAGGTCAATATGTGGCAGGGCTGCATCGAGCAAAAACTTTGCCACTCGCTTTCCCCAATTTTCCCGAAAGGGAATGCCATACACATCGCAACCGTCCAACACTTTATGGAAGTCTTTCGCAGAACGTTGCCAGATCGTCACGTCATAGCCTTGACGCCTCAAAACGGGGATGAGATTTGTCAGGTATGTCTGGATGCCACCAATCGACATCCCCTCTCCGTCGGGGTTCAGATAATTATAATATATAATGTGTGCGCGCATGGTTAATGATTTCTGTTATACAGACTCCGATGAGCATAAAGAAGAACGGCTCCGTAAGGAATGTGTTGCTCAGGAACAGTTTTAAGATGCCAAGGGAGATTAAGAATATGATGAAGACTTGTCGTTTGCTTCCCCTCGAAAGCCAAAGAGCGTAGACGACGAGGACCGTCAATAGGAACAGGAGGATATAACCGACAAAGTATCCGAAGGTAACTGCAAAGTCGAGCGGCAGGAAATGGGGATAAATGATGTCGTAGTTCCTACAGCCAAAGGGGCCAAGTCCCCAGAATTGGTCGACGTTCTCCATGACTTCCTCAAGTCTTTCTCTCAGTACTGTTCTGGAGTTGTCGTTGCCCAGTTCTCCAGTTACGAAGTGCTCCAGAATGCGTGTGCTCAGGTTGAGGTTAGTAAAGAGGAATGTGATGTAATAGAGTGTGGTGTTGAATGTGGCTATCAAAAGTGCAAAGAGGGTGACGATTCCGGTCTTGACGTATATGGCTCCCTTGAAGTTCATGTAGAAAAAGAAGTAGATGAGACCGAAACTGCCCATGCAGACGAATGGTCCTCTGGTGCCACAGGCTAGTAGGAACAGGATGCCGATGAGTGTAGTAAACGCTTTCCAAATCCGGAACTTCTCCAGGGTGGACCACAAGAGCAGACAGACGTGAGGGAGTGCTGAATAGGCGGCGTTCATGTTATCGTTGCCCATGACTTCGTTTGCTGTCTTGTTTATGGGCGACAGTATGAAGTAGTAAAACAGGTTGGCAAAGATGCAGATGGTGGAGAGGAAGACCAGCAGGCTGAACATGCGTTCTATGTCGATGAGCCTCCCTACAAAGTAGTAGGTGAATACGCAGAAGATGCAGATGGGAACGTTCTCGTCGAGGAAGGTTTCGTTTTCCGGAAAGAACACGTAGGCCGAGAGAAGGTAGAAGGAGCAAAGGGTGTAGAAGAGGTAGTCGAGAAGGCTGAACCTGTTGATGAGTGCAGGCAGGGCACATATCACGGAAAGGACTACGCTGGCAGCGATGGCGATGTCGACATGTTCTTCTCCGATGAATGGCAGACGGACGAAGATGCCTCTTGAGAAGTGGAGCAGCACAGGGGCCCATGCGACGCACAACATGATGTTGAGCATCAAGTCCTTGTTGAAGGGTATGTGTACGCCTTCTGCTATTTTGAGCCTTACGCTATCCATTTATACCCATGAAGCTAACTTCAGCCCCTCTTGATGACGATAAGTTTCTTCAGGTCTTCGCGCAACAGATAGACGGAGGTGAGCACTGTTGCAAGGAACAACATGCAAATGACGAACAGCAGCCTTTTCGGTCCGGCGGGTAATACGGGGACTGTGGCGCACTTCAATGTGGTGAAGGCTGGTGTTTTTTCCTGCAACCTCACTCGGGCTTCAGTCAGTTGTGTCTCCATTGCTGAAAGGGAGTTCTGCTTGAGGGACATGTCGCTATGCAGTTTGTCTTGTTTGCTCTGATATGTTTGGAGGATGACGTTTCTGTGCGAGTCGCAGAAGCGGCTGTAGCGTTCCATCGCGTCGTAGTACTCGATTTCTGCGCTGTCGCGCAGGTGTTTATAATGTGCGACGTCTTCTTTTGCCTTGCTTGTGCGGTACTGAATGATGAAGCTCTGCAAGCGTTGCTTGATGCTGTCTGCCATCGTGGCACAGACGAGCGGGTCTTGGTCTTTTACGCTGACGGTAATGACGTTGTTCTTATTGTTGACGGAGCAGCTGATTTTGCTCATGATGAGGTTCATCAGGTCGAAGTCTTTGCGATTCATCATAAAGGGATTGATTCCTTTCGCATTGGCAGCTCTCGGCGTCTTGTCTTCTTCTGTGAGCATCGCCTTGATCTTCTTCTTGACGTAGATGTAGGGGCGTTTCAGGAGGTTTTTCTTCTGGTGCTTCTTCATGTAGGTGAAGTAGTCGGTGGAGATTTTGCCGTCTTTTGTCGTGACGTGGATGTCGTATAGCCCCACGATGAATTCAGGATTCTCGAACAGCTCGGGGTATAGCATCGGGTAGATGGCGTCCTGGCTTTCTGTTCCTCCGACGTTGAAGCCGAAGGAGGAGGCGAGGCTGGAGAGTCCGCCGACGCCTTGGTCGCTGCTCATCTCGGGTGCTAGTTTCACGGCGCAGGTGTAGAAGCGTGGTTGCGGGAAGATCCAGATGCAGGCAAGGATGAATGTCACCGCCCACACTTTGAAGAATGTGCGGCGTTTGTCCCACAGGATGTGGAATATCTGGGTGAGGTCGATGACCTTTTGCTGACTGTTATCTGCTGACAGTTGTCTGTTGTCTGTTGTCTGTTCCATGATGTTTATTTGGTGACAATGTTCATGAGGGCTACGATGACGGAGGCGAGTGAGGCGGCAGAGGATGAGGTTGCCATTATCTCGGTGGATGACATGCGTTTGCGGTTGGTCTTCGACGGTATGACGATCTCGGTGCCTGGTTCGATGTGCTTTGCTGTTTTTCTCGACAGTTTTATGACGCTGCCGTTCATGTGGATGCCGTAGGCGTGGCGTTTGTAGGCTTTGTTGGCGTATCCACCTGCGTGTCGGATGTAGTACTTGACGCTTTTTCCTTTCTCGTAGGCCATTGAGACGGGGTGCATGACTTCGCCGCTTATCTTGACGGTGTTGTTGGGTTTGGGAATGTTGAGGACGTCGCCTTCGCGCAGTACGATGTCGTAGATGCTTCCGGGTTCTTTGATGGCTTTCTCGAGGTCAACGGCGATGGAGTATGTGCCGTCGGTGTTGGCTTTGAGGGCGAGGAGTGAGTCGGCAATCTGCATGTTGAGGTCTTTGCCGTCGCGCAGTCCTTCTTCGTAGATGTCGATTTGTGCGCGGAGGTTGTTGGCGTTGCGCTGCTCACGCTCTTTTTGGTTCATGGTTCTGATGAGTGAGACGCCTCGTATGTAGCTTTGGTCGGTGAGGCCTCCGCAGTCGCTGATGAGGTCGGAGAGGCGGTAGTTCTTCTTGGTCATTGTGTAGATGCCGGGGAAGTTTGCCTGTCCTGTGACGGTGACGTTTTGCTGCTCTTCGTATGCGGGGGATTTGCGGACGTAAACGATGTCGAATGGTTTGAGCTCGAAGATGGTGTCGCGTACGAGGCTGAAGTCTTCGTTGAGGGCGAGTTTGAAGTGTTCTGCGGATGCAGGGGAGTCTTCTGTGGCGTTCACGTCGCGCACTCGGCGGAAGATGTCTACGCGTGCGAGCGAGCCGGCTTGTGTGATGCCGCCTGCCAGCAGTATCATGTCTCTGATGGTGGTGTGCTCGGCGTAGGGATACTCGCCGGGATAGTTGATTTCGCCGTTCACTTGTATGGTGAGGTTGCCTTGCATGTCGAGCTTGTCGGGGATGAAGAGTATGTCGCCGTTGTGGAGCGGGATGTCTACGGCGGTTCCGTCGAGTATGCCTTTCGCATCGACGCTCAGTATTTCGCGGTTTTTGTCTTCTTTTTCGCGATGCATGACGGCGCGCTTGGTGTATGCGCTTTCGATGAGGCCGTCGGCAGCGAGCAGCAGGTCTTTGACGCTCTGTATCTTGTCGCCGAGCTGGTATTCTCCGGGATGCTTTACGGCTCCGCGCACTTCTACCATGTTATTGTAGCGCACGAGGTTTTCGTCGGCTTCCACGAGGTCGCCGTCTGCCATCTGGAAGGTTCCCATCTGCGGTTCTTCGATGGAGTAGATGGAGTATTCGTCGCCCATAGTTCGCTTCAGTCGGATGCTTTTCGTGTAGGCTTTGCCGTCGAATCCGCCTGCGTATTCCAGGAGGTCTTTTACTGTCTCGCTTTTCTTCATTTCGTACCACATGGGTCGTTTCACGTGTCCGATGATTTTCACGAGGCAGTCGTATGGTCCTACTTTGATGACGTCGCCGTCGGCTAGGCGGATGTCGCGTGTCGTGTTGCCGTGCAGGATGTAGTCATACACGTCGATGGAGGCGATTTGGTTGCCTCTGCGATAGACGCGGATGTCGCGAAGTGTACCGATCTCATTGACGCCGCCGGCTGCATAGAGTGCGTTGAAGGCCGACGAAAGGCTGGAGAGGGTATAGGTGCCGGGTCGTACGACTTCGCCCATCACTTGCACTTGCATTGAGCGCAGGCCTGCTACGGAGAGGTCGAAGTGGCAGTCGGCGTAGGCTGCGCCCAGTCGGGCACGGAGTGTTTCCTTTGCTTTATTGACGGAGAGGCCTGCCAGACGGATGGGTCCGACGTCGCTCACCACGATGTATCCGTCGGGAGAGATGGTCTGTTGCAATGTCTGCTGGCTTGCTCCCCAGATGTTGATGGTCACTTCGTCGCCGGGTCCGAGGACGTAGTTGGCTGGTGTGGCGATGTTCTGTGAAGGCGCGAAGGTGAGGTTTTGCGAGGAGAAGATGTTGCGGCCGAATACTTGCTTGGCGTTTTTCGTGTCCATCTCTTCGGTGATGTCCAGTTCTTCGGGCTTCTCTTCTTCGGTTTTTTCTTCTTCTTTGATGCCGACTTTTTCCTGATGCGTAACGGCTTCTTCTTCGTTTTGCTGTTCTGCTTTCATCCTTTCAGCCTTGCGGCGTACGCGCTGAAGCTGGGTCATCGTGACGCCTTTGCTTATCAGCTGAGTCGCGATGTCGGTCTGTGTAGCTCCGCTCTGTGTCTCTTTCATGATGAAGCTCAGCACTTGGTCGTCGGTCATGCTTTGGGCTTTCACGCCGGAGCCAAGGAGGGCGGGAAGGACTAAAAGTAGTAACAGTAAAAGGATTCTTGTCTTCATATTGTATTGTTTTATTGATTTCTGTCTGTTTAGGCACATTACTTATATATAACGTGCGCGCGAGGCGTTTTATTGTGCCGTTCCGGAATTTCTTTGAATTAACGCGCTGAAAGCATTTGCGGCGTTTTGACAAAATGAAGCTAAAATGCCAGATTTGCTGACATCCTGAATTTTGCCAAGTCGCTCAGAATGGCACGAAATGGCTCGAGGCGTACTTTGCCTCATTTTTTCGAAGGAAATGGCTTAAAACGCTTCGCGCTGATACTGAGGAGGTTGCAAGATGTGTTTTTCGGGAGGAAGTGCCGGATTGGCAACTCCAGATTGCAAAAACGCCCATTTATGCACGTTTTTGCACACTTTTTGGCGTGTGTTTTCTGTGAACTCAGCGTGGTGAAATTCCAAACGCCGCGTGCCGAGTTTGTAATTTCGGCGTGCTGAGTTTGCAATCTTCGCGTGCTGCGTTGCCAAACTCGGCGTTTTACGACCTATTTTGCGCCACTTTGTGATGTGTGCAATAATAGCAGAAAGATAGTAAGATGGACTTTTATGTGACAAAATGTCAAATGCAGAATGGCGTCTCTTGGCCTTGTCTTTCGCCTTTCTCCGCCAGCCTCTTCACTTTTTCACCCTTTCGCCTTTTACCCTTTCACCTTTTCGTATGTCGGGATGTCCTCGACGAATTGGCAACTTCCGCTCTGGTAGTCTATCTGGCAGCAGTAATGTTGCAACCCGTTGCTCACGATGAGCCACCTGACGCGAAGCTTGATGTTGTATCGGCTGATCTGTTCGAAGACTTGCTGCGTAATGTCAACTGTGGGCGCTTTGTACTCGATAATCATCAGAGGCTCAGCCTGTTGGCCATAGACCACCGAGTCGCAACGCTTCCTGGTGCCGTTCAAATTGATGGACACCTCGTTGCCGATGCACTCAGCCGGATAGCCTTTCTCCCGAATCAGATAGTGGACGAACTGCTGCCGGACCCACTCTTCGGGTGTCAGAGCCACATATTTTCGCCTTAAAACGTCAAAAACATGAGGCTTTCCGGCCTTTGTCGTCACTTTAAGCTCTGTTTTCGGGAGGTTCAGTACCTGCATATCGATTTTTTTTCTTAACTTTGCTGCAAAATTACATAAAAGATGAAGACAAAGCAAGAAATCGTTGAAAATTGGTTGCCAAGATACACGCAAATGCCCCTCGAAGGCTTCGGTTCGTACATTTTGCTCACGAACTTCAACAACTATGTGGACATCTTTTGCGACAACTTCGGCGTAGAAAAACCTGAATACACCTCGAACATGCGATGCGCGACGGCTGACGGCATCACCATCATCAACTTTGGCATGGGTAGCCCCAACGCTGCCATCATCATGGACTTGCTGAGTGCCATTAAGCCGAAAGCCTGCCTGTTCCTGGGAAAATGCGGTGGCATATCGCCCAAGACACAACGCGGCGACCTCGTCCTCCCCATTGCTGGAATCCGAGGAGAGGGTACGAGCAACGACTACTTCCCGCCCGAAGTGCCCGCGCTTCCCGCGTTCATGCTTCAACGTGCAGTCAGCTCAACGATTCGAGACCTTGGCTTCGACTATTGGACAGGAACGGTCTATACGACGAACCGCCGCGTTTGGGAACACGACGACGCCTTCAAGGAACGCCTCCGCATAACGCGGGCAATGGCTGTCGACATGGAGACGGCAACGCTTTTCACATGTGGCTTCGCCAATCACATCCCGACGGGAGCCCTCCTGCTGGTCAGCGACAATCCCATGACGCCTGAGGGCGTTAAGACGAGCGAAAGCGACCGACAGGTGACAGAAAGCTACGTCTTGAACCACGTAAACATAGGCATTCAGGCACTCGAAATGATCAAACAGGACAAGAAGACCGTCCGACACCTGAAGTTCGACTATTAAATGAAAAGTCGGAAAGCTGAAAAATAAGAAAGTTAAAGAACCAAACCATCTTCACCTTTTCACCTTTTTACCTTTTCACCTTTTATATATATGGCAGCACGAGGCATTACGTTCGACGAAATCATGCGCGACCTCAAGGCGCAGAAAGTGGCTCCCGTCTATTATCTGATGGGCGAGGAGGACTACTATATTGATAAGTTGAGCGATGCCATCGTGGCAACTGTGCTGACGGAGGACGAGAGGGACTTCAACCTCGACATCGTCTATGGCGCGGAAACCGATATAGACAAGGTCATCGAACTGGCTCATGCCTATCCCATGATGGCAGAAAAGCGCGTGGTTCTCGTGCGAGAAGCCCAGGCGATGCGCTCTATCGATGGCCTCGAAGCATATCTCGCGCACCTTACACCAACGACGGTGCTCATCTTTTGCCACAAGCACGGCAAACTCGACGCACGAAAAGCCGCTGCCAAAGCCATTCAACAAGTGGGCGTCATCTTCGAGAGCAAACGACTCTTCGAAAATCAACTCGCACCTTTCATCGCGCATTATCTTCGGCAGCACGACGTCGATATCAAGCCGCAAGCCATACAAATGCTTGCCGGACACGTGGGTTCCGACCTCAGCCGACTCACGACGGAGATGGACAAGCTGCTTCTCGCTTTGTCCGACGGCAGCCCGGAAGGCTGCAAGGGTAGGGTGATTAGTGCTGCGCTCGTTGAGGAACAGACCGGAATGAGCAAGGACTTCAACGACTTCGAACTGCAGTCCGCACTTGCCCAACGCAACATCTTCCGCGCCAACCAAATTGTTAAATACTATCAAGGCAACCCGCGTAGCTTCTTCATCACTAAGACGCTGACCAATTTATTTACATTTTTTTCTGACGTTATGCTGTCATATTATGCTCCCGATAAGAGCGATGCTGGTATCGCAGCCTGGCTAGGGAAGACAGAATGGAAGGTTAGGATGGACATCGGACCAGCACGAAGAAACTACTCTGGCGTAAAGGTAATGCAAATTTTGAGTGAAATACGCAAAACTGACGCCCAAAGTAAGGGGGTAGGAGGCGTTAGAACACCCCACGAGGAGCTTTTGCAAGACCTCATCTTCTTCATTTTGCATTGATTTCTCTCTATTTTGTCTCGGTTCACGAAGGCTGATTTTGCACCTTATCTGCTGAAATAAAACGGCTTATATAAGATTGCGACTCTCTGAGAATCGCACGGATTTCGTCGTCCTTGCCTTGGCTGGAAAGAACGCGAAAAACGTCGTTTTCCCTGTTTTTCCTCGTTTTTTCATGCTTTTTGCCTGTTTTGGTTTGGAAACGCAAACTGCCAACATTTCACATAAAACAAAACGGGTGGGGTAGTTTAATTCGCAAAACCTTCTATTGTGATGCTGTAAAATTTGGTTTTGCAAACACCCATATCAAAAGCCAAACACTCTGTGTTGCATAATTGTACGAAAAGTTATGCGTAATATGAAATTTCTCGTATAGTATTGTAAACCAGCGGATAATGAAATGTGGCTAGAGTAAATAAGGTAAACAATTGCACATGTTTGGCCACCTGATGCAGGAAGTGGCCAAATTGGCTTCATTTCGGCCTCTTTTGTCGCGCATTACGCTTTCTAACCCAAAACTTTATGCAATTTTGCGAAACTTGCTTACTTTAAGCTGATTTCGTGGCATATAGAGGGTTTTGTGTGGCGATAGCAATTGATTTGACGTTTCGAGTTTGGCGCGACAAATATGGTTTTGTGAATAATTTGTTGTGGCAAATTACCAAATTTCTAAAGTCAAAGTTTTGTCTTTTAAACTTTATTTTGTACCTTTGCACCAGTTTAGAGACATAAACAGACACAAAAACTGATAGGTATAGACATTATGAAGGACAGAATTAGTGCTCTCATGAAGCACATGGGAATGTCGCAAAAGAATTTTGCAGAAGAGATATGTATTTCGCCGGGAAGTCTCTCGAGTATCTTCAGCGGCAGAAATAATCCGTCGCTCAACACGCTTAATAACATTCACGAACGTTTCCCGGAGGTCAACATGGACTGGCTGATGAATGGAAATGGCGAAATGTTTGTTTCCGGAGCGCAGGTTTCGACACAAATCGATGCTGGTGAAGCTGGTCAAAATGGAACAGTTCAGCAGCCAACAGGTTTGCCTATCCAACCAGGCTTCTTAGATCATGTTCCAAGCCCTCAACAGATGGCATCTCAAAATTCTAATTTTACGTCGGAAGGAAAAATATTTGACAAACCTTCACGTCGCATAGCAGAAATTAGAGTCTTTTATGACGACGGAACGTTCGAGACTTTTTCTGCCAAGTGACGAAACACTTCGCGCTAAGCAAAGTAGCATTTCGATTTAAGTGTCCTAACACTTTGCGCCAAGCGTAGTAGCATTTCGATTTAAGTGTCCTAACACTTTGCGCCAAGCGTAGTAGCATTTCGATTTAAGTGGCCTAACACTTTGCACCATGCGAAGTGACATTTCGATTAAGTGCCGTAAAACTTTGCATCAACCATTTAGGGATATTGCGTTGGCCGGTGAAAAACATCGGGCGGGACGATGAGAGATGTTGGGGCGAGTGTTTCAAAATATCGTCTTAAGCGATGAAAAACGTCGGAACATTATATATGTTCCGATATTTTTTGTACCTTTGCAGCGCAATATATATAATAATGTATATGAGGAAGTACGTTTTGGACTTGCGAGTCACCTCTGCCGAGCCGTTGAGTGAGCGATACCTATTGCTCGCAGCGACCGATCCGACTGGTCCTCTGCCCGAAATGAAGCCGGGACAGTTTGCACAGCTACGCATCGATGACAGCAAGGAGACGTTTCTGCGCCGCCCAATCAGCCTGCATTATGTTGATTACGAAAAGAACGAGGTGGGCTTCCTGATACAGAAGGTCGGCAAGGGCACTGCATCGCTTTGGGAGAAGCAGCCTGGCTCGACGCTGAATGTGATATTGCCTTTGGGCAAGGGCTTCACGATGCCTGAGTCGAAGGAACAGAAGTTCCTGCTCGTCGGCGGCGGTGTCGGTATCGCTCCCCTCCTGTTCATGGGCGAAGCGATGCTGCGAATGGGCGTTCGGCCGACGTTCCTGCTTGGTGCACGCAGCAAGTCTGATCTGCTCAGACTCGACGCCTATCGTGCCTGCGGAACTGTTTATGTGACCACAGAAGATGGTTCGGAAGGCGAGAAAGGCTTCGTCACGCAGCACAGTATCTTGCAACGAGAGAAGTTCGACAACATCGCTGTATGTGGGCCTAAGCCTATGATGATGGCAATGGCTCGCTATGCAAGAGGGGCGCAAATCCCGTGCGAAGTCAGCTTGGAAAACGTGATGGCTTGCGGCTTGGGCGCTTGCCTTTGCTGCGTCGAAGAGACAAAAGACGGCAACGTCTGTGTCTGCAAGGAAGGACCTGTGTTCGATGTCGAGAAACTGAATTGGTGAAGTCTCAAAACGTGGCGTAGTTAAATTGCAAAGTTAACGTGTTAAGTTGGCAAAGTTAACGTGTTAAAATGATAAAGTTCACGTGTTAAGTTTGACAACTACACTAGGGTGGTTGACAAAGATACTGTAAAGGAAAGACAAAGATGGCAGATTTGCGAGTGAAAATAGCTGGCTTGGAACTGACGAATCCGGTGCTTACGGCAAGCGGAACATTTGGCTATGGCATAGAGTATCAAGACTTTATCGACCTGAGTCAACTGGGAGGCATCATCGTCAAGGGCACTACCCTCGAGCCTCGAGAAGGCAATCCTTACCCCAGAATGGCTGAGACGGCACAAGGAATGCTCAATTGCGTCGGCCTGCAGAACAAGGGTGTTGACTACTTCTGCCAGCACATCTACCCTCAGATTAAGGACATCAAGACCAACATGATTGTGAATGTGTCCGGCAACAGCCCTGAGGACTATGCCGAGTGTGCAGCACGTATCAATGAACTCGACTGCATACCAGCCATCGAGCTAAACATCTCGTGCCCCAACGTGAAACATGGCGGTATGGCTTTCGGCACGACGACCGAGGGCGCAGCCAGCGTCGTGAAGGCCGTCAGAGAAGCTTACGGGAAGACGCTCATCGTGAAGCTCTCGCCGAATGTAACAAGCATCACGGACATCGCCCTTGCAGTCCAAGACGCTGGTGCCGATGCAGTTAGCCTCATAAACACTTTGATGGGAATGGCCATCGACATAGAAAAGCGTAAACGTGTCTTGAGCATCGGTACGGGAGGACTCAGCGGCCCATGCATCAAGCCAGTAGCTTTGCGAATGGTTTACCAGGTGGCTCATGCGGTTCAAGTGCCTGTTATTGGTCTTGGAGGTATTAGCTGTGCGAAGGATGCAATAGAGTTCCTGCTGGCAGGGGCTTCTGCGATAGAGATTGGAACAGCCAATTTCCTTGATCCGACCATTAGTGCCAAGGTTGTTCAGGGTATTAATGAATACCTCGAGAAACATGGTTTCAAGAGCGTTAAAGAGATAATTGGAATCTGCGAATAAGTGACGAAAGGTTATGCGAATAGACATCATCACCGTTTTGCCTGAGCTGATTGAGGGATTCATGCAGGAATCCATCGTCGGTAGAGCACAGAAGAAGGGCTTGGTGGAAATACATATCCACAATCTTCGCGACTACACATTGGACAAATGGCGTCGCGTGGACGACTATCCTTTTGGCGGTTTTGCGGGGATGGTAATGCAATGTGAACCTATTGACCGATGCATCTCAGCCTTGACAGCCGAGCGTCATTACGACCAGATTATCTTTACAACGCCTGACGGGGAACAGTTCGACCAACCGATGGCCAATAGTCTTTCGCTTTGCGAGAACATCATTATCCTTTGTGGACACTACAAGGGCATTGACTATCGCATTCGTGAACACCTTATAACTAAGGAAGTTAGCATCGGCGATTATGTCCTGACGGGTGGAGAACTTGCGGCAGCTGTAATGGCGGATGCAATCGTTCGCATCCTTCCAGGAGCAATTGGCGACGAGCAAAGCGCCCTTTCCGACTCGTTTCAGGATAACCTCTTGGCGGCTCCAGTATATACAAGGCCGGCTGAATACAAAGGTTGGAAGGTGCCTGAGGTCTTGCTTTCGGGCAACGAACGCCTGATAAAGGAATGGGAATTGCAGCAAAGCATCGAGCGGACACAAAGGCTTCGCCCCGATTTGCTCAAGGGCGAGACCATTCCAAACATGAAGAAGAAAGGAAAAAACAAATAAAAGAGATATGGAAAAGAAGAAAATGAACCTTTACATCATAGCCGGTTGCAATGGTGCAGGCAAGACAACTGCCTCGTTCACGGTGTTGCCGGAGATGTTGGGTTGCCGCGAATTCGTCAATGCTGACGAGATAGCTGCCGGTCTTTCCCCCTTCAATCCGGAAGGCGTCGCCATTCAGGCGGGCCGACTCATGATTGACCGCATCATCTATCTGCTGAAGGAAGGCGAGACCTTTGCCTTCGAGACGACGTTGGCAACCAGGTCGTACGTGAAGCTTATCAAGCAGGCGCAGAAGCGCGGATACTTTGTGACGTTGCTCTTCTTCCTGCTGAGCACGCCTGAACAGGCAGTGGCTCGTGTGGCAAAACGCGTGGCAATGGGCGGTCACAACATACCGACCGACGTCATCCTGCGCAGGTATGATGCTGGTTTAGCAAACTTGTTCCAGCTCTATATGCCAGTCGTGGATAGCTGGTCGCTGTATGATAACAGCGATTGTCCGGCGGTTCATTTGGCATCGGGCTTAGGCGGGGACAAGGTAATGGTTTATGAAGAAGAGGCTTTCAGGCAGCTTCAGGAAAAGTACAACAAGCCGGAGGAGGGCGAGAAGGCATGAAAGAGCAGGAGATTCTTGAGATGCAGCGCCTGATAGACGAAGGCGTTCGCAAGGCGCAATACCGCCTTTTGCAACGTGCTTGTGCAGCCGGTCAGAGTCTTGTTGTGTGCCGAAACGGTAAGATACTCGAGTTGGTGCCCGACGTGGAACAAGCCCTTGCCGACGGTAACAGCGGCGATCCGTTGGCTCGTCGAAAGCAGAGATAAGTGTCCCTCTTTGGGGGCATAAAAACGTCGCGTGCGGGGATCGAAAACGCCGCACGCGGAAATGACCAACGCCGCACGCGGGGATTGCAATCTCCGCGTGCGGCGTTTGAAATCTCCCTACAGGGTGTTCGCTAGAAACCTACGCCGAAGTGTACGCCACACTCGCGGACACCCGGATATTTGCTTGAGTCGCGGAAGTCGCGCGAATAGCTGAAACCAAGGTAATAGCGTTTCAGGAAAAAGCGAACGCCTGTCTGCCAGGAAACTTGGAAATGATTCCATCCGCCGCCATTAAGCAGGCTTGTGCTTTCCGGCCCTGTATGCTCTCGAGCCATCGCAATGGCACGTATGGAGGCGCCTGCGTAGGGAGCAATCGCATAGTCCTTCTCCTTCCAGGGATACCATTTGTACATAACGTTGACGGGAATGCGGAAAGTCAGGGCACGCGCTTTCAGTTCACTTGTTTCCCAGGAAAACTTCATGTTCGCGCCAACTTCGACAAAGTACGGCATGTCCTCCACAACCTCGATGAAACGGCTGTAGCCGAGTGTAAACTCGTTGAAATGGATTCGATCAACCTCTTCGCCTACCTTGTATCGGGCGGGAGAATACTGGAGGTAGAAAGCGTTCTTGTATTCCTTGTGCTGAGGCTTCGGAGTGACTTCCTCGTCGTCGAGCGTCCATTCCTCAACCTCATAAGTGTCATCGAACTGTGCATGGGCATTGAGGCACATACAGAGCACGACAAACAGAGCCATAGTGAATCGGGTGGTAGTCATGGCTGCAAAGTGTTTTGAAGTAAATGAAAAATGATAGGGCAGAGAGTGCTATGAGCGCTTTGTCACAACGATGTGTGTTACGATGCCGATGATGATGACGAGCAGAGCGCCGATGTTATAGAAGTTGTAGTCCTCGAGACTGCAAACGTAGCTGAGGATAAGCATCAGTGCGCCGAGCACAATCAGGATGATACCTAAGTTTTGTTTCAGATTCATAATATGTGAGTTTATAAGTTTGCGAGTTTGTGTGTTTAGTCTTTTATGTGCGGTTTGCCCTGCAAAGATACAAAAAATAGTTCAAAGTGCAAAGCTTTATTGCCTATAATCTGTTATCTATTATCATTTTTTTAGAACTGCCACCACTTCTTCTTCGGCTTGTGGTCCTCAAAAGAGAGTCGTTCGTGCATGATTTGAGCATATGACTTGTGCTCTGTAATCATCTGGTAGATGGTTCCCCAGTCGGGCAATCCGCCGACGTTGCGGTCGTCGATCCAGACATCGGCTTTCAGTTTTCGGCTGAAGCTTCTGTTCTTGCCTTCCACTTCCTCTGGGAAATCCTTGTTGATGGCGTAGAACTCGACGCCTCTCTTCCTGCACCATTCCACAGCATCTTCGAGGAGTTGCCCCTCGCGAACGGTCCAAAGGATGAGTTTGTGACGGTGTTCGATGAGCATCCTGAGTGTCTGAGTGGCGAAAGGCAGTTCCTTGCCAATATCGGGATAACGATGTTCGACGATAGTACCATCAAAGTCAACTGCTATGGTCATAATTGTCTTCTTGTTTTCGATTCTGGGGGCAAAGGTACGAAAAATTATCCATAGTTCTTCATTTTTTTGTATTTTTCTATTCGCTATTCCCTTTTCTCTCAACTTATTTTCGTATCTTTGCAGCGCAAATAATATATAATAACAATGAGAAAGTCAACATCCCTTATGCTCGTGTTCATGGCAGTGCTCATGATGTCGAGCTGTGTGTCAACGAAGAAGATCGTTTATTTCCAGGACCCGCAGGAAGTGTTCCGCCAGGGGCAGCAACTCATGCAGCAGTATGAGATGCGCCTCAAGCCTGCCGACCAAGTCCTCATCAAGGTGACTTGCAGCGAGCCTGAGCTCCTCACCATCTTTGCTCAGGACATTATGATGGGAACTGCAGGTACTAATAGTTCACAGAACATCACGAACAATAATGGCTCTATGACTAATGCATACGGCTACACTGTCAGCAACGAAGGCATCATCACCTTGCCAGCTGTAGGGCAGGTTTCGGTAGCTGGTCTCACCACAGATGAGGCAGCTCGTCGCATCGAGCAGAGCATCATCAATGCCAAGCTCATCAAGGATCCCGAAGTGACTGTCCGTTTGCTCAACGCTCGAGTTGCTGTGCTTGGTGCAGTCAAGAGTCCGCAGGTCGTAAGCCTTACGAGTGAGCGCAACACCATTCTCGATATTCTTTCGCGTTGCGGAGACATTGCCGACACAGGTCTTCGCCAGAACGTCACACTCTATCGCGAAGAAGACGGCGTGCTGAAGAAGTATCCCATCGACCTCACGTCGGTCGAGGTGTTCCAGAATCCGGCTTACTACGTGCAGCAGAACGATATGATTTACGTCGAGCCCAACAAGAGCCAGACTGTGAAGAGCAGTGCTTTCTACACCTTCCTCAGCGCAGGTGCAAGCATTATCAGCGTTGTCTCGGCTATCGTGACGATTGTTATGGTTGCTGTAAAATAATTGAGCCCCACTCGGAAGGCGATACAGAAGCAATATCGAAACCATCCATCCAAAGGCCTGCGGATACATTTCGCAGGCCTTTTCTGTATAAGTACGTTTGGGGAACGCCTTTCAGAAGAAGGCATTGATGGAAATGAGACGTGTTGGTTGGCAGCGAGAAGTTTGTCTTGTTTTTTGCCGTAGAGAGCTCGACAGGAATACAAAGCGAGGCGTCTGTGCAAAGCGAATCGGAGGAAAGCAGGATGTTGCTTTGGTTGTCGGTCTCGACACTAAAGATGGCGTTGTTCATCGAGCGAGGCGCAGTCCCCACCAAATAGCCAATCACCCATACGGCGTCGTTCGAGGAAAGCTCCTTCGACAGGATGTCTGTCACAGTAAAAGGGCAGCGGCTCGTGCCTTCGCCTGTGCCGACGATTGTGCCAACCTCTTCCGCGCCATCAGCCGGCCCTTTATCTTCCGGCTCGACGGTCAGGTCGGTCTTCTGGCAACAGGCAAGCATCATGCAAAGCAGCAGCAGGCTATTCCTCTTCCGTAAAAGCATCCAGCACCTTTTTGCAGACCTTGGGCAGGTTGTACCTGTAGTAGAACGTGTCGCCCCAAAGCAACAGATAAACGAGGCAAAGGAAGATGCCCCATCCAAGCAGTATCATCATAGCAATTCCCATTCTTGATGCAAAGATACGAAAAAATACGTAAAGTGATGAGCGAAGAGCGAAGATTTTTATCTGAAAGGCAGGTTTTAATCACGCCGAAACGCTGAAACTGGTGTCTCATCGAGCTGTGTTGCCAGACTTCGCGAGCGGGGTTGTTTATAGATACATGTATGTATAATTGTAGATACATGTATGTATAATTAAATGTACATGTATGTATAACGAACACAACGTGCCGAGTTGAGTGAGACGGCATGGCGAGTGAGGCAACTCGGCAGCAGATTCCGGCTGACACGAGGTTTCGAGAGTTCTGACGTGAGGTTTCGTGTGATTTTGGAACATGTGCCAAAACTTTCCGCTTTGTTGCTTGTTTCGTAAGGAAAAACTCGCTATCTTTGTGGCATCAAAGCAACAAAACATGAAACGTTTACAATATCGCCTTGCAGGCCTGTGCATGCTGCTTGCCGCTTTCACAGCGTGCCAGTCGGGGCCTGATGAAGTGACAACGCCAGATGGGCAGTGCACAGTTACCTTTTCAGTCAGTAATTATAGGCAAGTTAGCTTCGACGACCTGACGGGTTCTGCTGCTGGAACGAGCAGGGCGACCATAAGTATGACGCTTGCCAACCTGTCGCTCACGGTCTTCGATGCTGAAACGAACGAGCGCGTCATTCCGACAATCCTGCACAAGAGCACGGATTACGAGAGCGACGGCGAGACGGCGATGACGTTTCCGCAGTTCTCAGTTAGTCTTCCGTACGGCCATTATCGTCTGCTCGTCCTTGGTTACAATGGTTCGCACGATTGCAACATTGCTGCTCCAAGCCACATCTCTTGGGCTGACGACTATGTGCCCAACACGTTCTGCTATTGCGAGGAGTTCACGTTAAATGAGGGTGCGAGCCTTAACAAAGAGATTACGCTTAAACATGTTGTGGCAGCGTTTCGCGTGACGGCTGAGGATGCTATTCCTGCCGACTTGAAGAAGATGCGTTTTAGCAGTACGGCTGGCGGAACGGTGCTCGATGCAACAACTGGCTTCGCTCAGCAAAGTACAGGCCGGACCTCGGAGATAAGTGTTCCTTCCAGTTATGCAGGTGCTGAAGGCGTTGACTTTACCGTCTATCTCTTCTTGCCGCAGGAGCAAGCGACAAGCAATTACACTGTTCAGGCCCTTGGGCAAAATGGTGCCTTGATAAGCGAGAAGCGCTTCTACGACGTGCCGCTTCGCATCAATTACCTGACCCAATGGCAAGGAAAAGCGTTCGAGGCCTCGGGTGAAGACGTGCCTGCCGTGCAGAGCAGCTTCAACATCGGATGGGATATGGAGTGGGCTGGAACGCTGAGTGTCAATTAAAGTTTCAGCCTTAAGTCAAGTCCGACCTGCAGGGGTGTGCCGCGTTGCGAGAAGATTTGGCTGCGCGTGACGAAGCTGAAGGCATCGTAATGTGTCTGCGTCAAGTTGTTGCCCCAAAGCCCTAACTCGAGATTGTCGTGTGTGACGCTGAGCCTTGCGTCGAGCAAAGCATAGAAAGGTTGCGAGAGGTCGTTCTCGCGAGTCCAGTAGATGCGTCCGTTGGCTCTGCCTCCCATGTAGAGGCTGATGTGCTGAAGCCAGCCTTGCGTGTGCCAGATGTATTGAGCGCCGAGCGACAAGGTGTGTTGCGGCGTAAAGGGCACGTAGCAATCGGTGTGGCGGAGCTTGGCGCGTGTGTAGCCGTAGGACGTGTTGACAGAGAAGTCGTCGGTAATGTAGGCCAGCAGCGACGCTTCCATACCGATGCTGCGACTGCGGTCGGCGTTGATGGTGACGCGTCCCATTCCGCTTTCCGACATTTGGCTGAGTTGCAGGTCGCGTGTCTCGATCCAGAATGCGGCGAGGTCTGCCTTGAGTCGTCCGTCGAGGAGATTGAGGTGAGAGCCTATCTCGTAGTTCCACGCGGTCTCAGGTTTGTAGTAGGCTGCCGCAGAGGCGTCGGGCTTCTCTATGGTCGGCATGTTCTGCCGGATGCGTCCCATTATCATGTTCACGTGGCCGGCAGGGACGTAGGGATTGCCTGCGAAGAGGTTCGTGAGGTAAGCCTCCGTGCCTGCATCGATGGCGCTCATCATCTCGCGGCGCATCTCGACCTGCAATAGGTCGCTGAACATCTGGGCGTTGTACCCGCCGGAGCGGTAGCCGCGACTCACGGAAGCATAGACGTTGCCCGTTTCTCCGAAGTCGTACTTCAGCGAAACCTTGGGCAGCACATGCCAGTTGTGGCTGCTGGTCTTGCCTAAGAAAGACGGCGCGATGTGGAGGTCGTTGAGGGCGACGCTGTTCTGCGGTCGGGCGCTACGTATCGCGAAGTCGAAATCGACGCTGCCCGGCGCGTCATACACCATCTTATAATGTTCGTAATCAAGTCTCAGGCCGGCCGTCACGGAGAGATTCTCGACAATTTCTATCGAGGACTGATGGAAGAGGCCTGCGTTGAGGGTAGGGGTGTCGAAGACTCCGCCCATGGGCATGATGCTGTTCTTCAGGGCGATGGACATAGGTCCCATGCCTTGGGGCGTGAGGTCGGGCAGGCTGCGGTTTATCATTCCTGAGAGCCAGTCAACGCCTTCCTGATAGAACGTGACAGGTGCGTCCGTGTTGAGCCATTGGTATTGGAAGTTCACGCCGCTCGTCCATTGCCATCGGCCGTCGCCTTTCGACTTCACTGCTATCTCTTCACTCAAGGTCTTGCTCTTCTGTTTCTGTTGCAGCGAGTAAAGGTCGAGACGGGAGAAGTCTTGGTCCATGAACATGTCGTCCTTCAGGAACTGGAAGCCCGTCGTACTGGTCATCATGACTTGTCCGAAGTCATGCTCGGCGTTGAGGCCAAGGGTGAGGAGGTGGCGCAGATAGCTTGACTCGCGGTTGTATGCCACGTGTCCGGCATCCGTGCCTTGCTTTGCAGCATACGGGTAACCGCCTTGCTTGGTCCATTGATAGCGGGCGGAGAGGTCGAGCCGAACCTTGTCGGAAGGGATGAAGATGCCTCGCCAGCGGGCTGCTATGTCGTCGCTTCGGTCCACGCGTTTCCCGTCGAGGGCATAGTTCTTGTAAAAGCCGCCGAGATGCTCATAACCGACACCTGCGCTGAAGGCAAAGCGTTCTGACGGACGGTGATAGTGCGTTACGCGTGCGCGAGTATTATTATAGGAAGCAGCACCTAACATGAGGTCCGTGCCTTGGTATTGCATCGGGTTCTTCGTATAGACGCGAATGAGGCCACCAATCGTGTTGCGTCCGAAGAGTGTGCCTTGCGGACCTCGCAGGATATCTATGCGGTCGGCGTCGCTGAGGTCTTGGTCCATGCTGCTCATGTTCGCAAGAGGGATGTCGTCGACGTACATGCCGACAGCAGGTGTGCCGATGCGGCTGCCCACGCCTCGCAGGTAGATGCTGCTCGTCAGCCGACTTCCGTACTGCGGGATGAAGAGGCCGGGCACGTGGGCTGTCAAGTCCTTGATGTTGTTGATGCCTTTCAGCACGATTTGTCCTGCGCCGAGGGAGGTGGAGGAAAGCGGTTGCTCGCGAAGGGCTGCGTGTTCTTTGGGTGTGCTTACGACGACCACTTCGTCCAGGTTGCGAACGGAAAGCGTGTCGGCTTCATTGGCAAAGAGCAGGGCAGGAGTGAGAAGAGTGAGTATAGAAAGTGTTGTTTTCATTGTTTGTTGTTTTGAAATTTGCCTGCAAAGGTACTGCAAAAGGCTGGATTTTGTCTTAAGATTGCCTTAAGATTCCGTATCGTCCATCGGAATTGCAAGTTCTATGCCCATGATTGTGCCTTCTGGCGTGGTTTTGTTTCCCATGCGGATTGGGATGCCGAGGAATGCTGCCTGCTGCCTTGCTGCTTGCATTTCTGCGAAGTCGGGGCAAGTGCCGGTCGAGGTTAGCGTCAGGGTGTACTCGCGAACGGTCAACTGCGAAGCAATCTCCCACCTGGCACCTTTGGGGGCGTGCTGCAGGAAGAGTGCAAAGGCGGCTGAGAAGATTTGGCGCAAGATGACCTCGTCGACCATGATCTCGTAAACGAAAGGTGTGAGGCGAAGAAAGCAACGGATGTCCTTCTTGCGAAGTGCTTCTTCGTGGCACATCAGCAGTTCGCGAAGGAAGGCATCAATCTTGACGACGCCCGATGCGGGTGCTTCGTGAGGCAGAATCAGCCCGACACCTCGGATGGCTCGTGCAGGCCCATCCTTTGTCCAGCCAAGCTTGTGGCGAAGCGACGAGAGATGCACGTCGAGCGTGCCTGTGTCGTAAAGGAACCGCTCGCCCCAAACCTTTTCGATGATGTCGTCTCTGCGACATACAACACCCTGATGCTTAAGTAGATATACAAGCAGGCGATACTCGGTGTCGGTAAGCATTACAGGCTTTCCCGACTGCAGGACCTGATGTGTGGCAGTATCGACGAAGAGGTCGGCGTAGTGATAGTTCATTCGTAGTCTTCGGGCGTGAAGGTCAGTTCCAGACGTGTTTTTCCGGTCGAAGCGCTTCGGTAGACGTAGCGGAAAGTGATGCTTTCGTCTTTGTAGGCTTTCATGGGCAGACTCCCTTTCAGTCCCTTCAGCATTGACTCGCGGAAGGTGCTCATGAGCTGTCCGTCTGCATAGATGGCATCGACGTCGAGCTCGTTCATGACCGTGTAGTACTCAGAAAGTGTCCGGATGTCGATGTCGTAGCAGATGCTGTCCATGCGCGTGTTTTCGTCGATGAGCTTCGGGCATTCTTTCTGTGTGAACTGCTGGAACTCGCGCCTGAACCTCTCGTCCTTAGTCTCCCGCTTGCATGCGCAGAGAGCGAGAAGTGTGCCGAAGCAAATGAGAGCTAATACCTTATTATAGTTCATAGTCCATAGTGCATAGTCCATAGTTCATAGTTCATAGTCCATAGTGCATAGTCCATAGTTCATAGTCCATAGTGCATAGTTTCGTAGCCTGTTGACATACGTAAAGTCGCGCAAAGATATACTTTTTCTTGAAAAATATGCCCATTTACCCTTGATAAATGTCAAAAACATGCCATAAAACATGTTTTTCTTATAGAAAAGTTTGGAGAATTGCATAAGTTGCCGTACCTTTGCACGCAGATTAATTGAGAGAGAAAAGATTGAAAAAGGAATAACCGACTAAAATCATTTAAAATTATGACAGCAACAGTTGGAACATTGGCAGGTGCCGTATGGACTGCCCTCAACGAGAATGGTGCACTTAACACTAAGGACCTGAAGAAGGTCGCTAAGATCAAGACCGATAAGGACTTGTTCCTGGCTCTTGGCTGGCTGCTCCGCGAAGACAAGGTGGTAGTGGCAGAGGCTGACAAGGTGATGACAATCGCACTGAAGTAAGCGACTCCTCCTAACAAGGAACGTACAAAGATTGCCCTCCGAAGGTTTCGACTTTCGGAGGGCAATTCGTGTAATAATAAGACTCCCGCTCGGCTCGAGGGGTGGGGGCTCGAAAATGCGTTGTCATTTGTACAATTGTCACAAGAAGGGAAAGAAAGGGAGTCGTGGTTGCGGCTCCCTTTCTTGTTCTTGAGATTAGAAAGTGTCTTACCCTGAAAAACGTTGAATCAAAAACAACGTTTTAAAATGGATAAAAAAGAAGATTCAGATTTGTTGGAGTTGCAAGAA
>Ga0247609_10000280_pt1 | contig 73611 bp, 65 predicted proteins | sample 172DNAGHGlowgp2_FD_193487 | JGI IMG/M metagenome (GOLD analysis project Ga0247609, IMG submission 193487) | Sheep rumen microbial communities from Palmerston North, Manawatu-Wanganui, New Zealand - 1728 DNA GHGlow gp2 | ecosystem: Host-associated > Mammals > Digestive system > Stomach > Rumen ...
TGGGGTTAAGGCCACAATCAATGTTGCCAAATACCTCTATAAATGTGTTACAAAATCATAAGTAATTGATTTACAACGTTAATTAAAAATAAAAAGCAACCAATTATTTGGTTAGCAACATAGAAGACTTTGAGATACTCTTCATGACAATCAAATGCGGATATTTTTCCAATATAGTATCGCTGAGCAATGAATTTTTCTCCCAATCCTCGCTGAAATCCACAAAACTCTCATCAATCATCAGACGAATGCCCTTCTTTTGACTCCAATCGCAGAGTTTAAGCAAGTCGCTTTTAGGGATGAAGTTGCCTGAGGGATTATCTGGATTAATAATTAATAAGGTGTCGACGGGATGGGTATCGAAGAAATCCATCAGTTCCAGTGCCGAATAACGATAGGTGTTGTCCTTGGGGACATAAGTCATCAACTGTTCCTGTGGCAGACGGTTCGGATATTCCTCGAAGGTCGGGCGAATCGTGCCGACCTTGCCTGAAATACGTTCCATTAATGCTTTGATCAGTTCGGCAGCACCGTTGCCTGGGATGATATAGTATTCGCTCACCCCGAAGCACTTGCTGGCGATAAGGGTGTTGACCTTCATGCCAGAGGGATATTGCGTCAATAACGTTCCGAAGTTCGCCTTCATCTCGTCCATTACTCGTGGGGTGGGGAAGTAAGGATTTACCAAGTAGCAGAAATCGAGCATTTGAGGGAAACGCCAGAAACCACCAAAGCGTCCGTAATACTTACGCAAAAGGTCTTTCTCGTCGGCAAAGAGGGCCTCGGCAATATCCAGATCCTGCTTGTCGTCAATCTCGTACCACTTCTCATTGGTAATCGGCAGGGCTTTCAGTTCGTGATTATTCAGGAAGGAGATGATGCGCAGCACATTCTCGTAATATTCGTTATTGCCAACGGCCTTCGAGTAGGCTTCGAGGAACGGCACGTATTTCGTCTGTGAGAACGCACGACTGAACTTGTAGATGTTCACAGTCTTGAAATAACTACTGGCCTCATTGTAGTCGAAGGCGGCCTTTGGCACGAAATTTACGATATTGTTGTCATTGTCAAGGCGCACCATCGTACCGTCCATCCACTGTTCGTATTTGGCTACAAGGGCAAGGTTCGGGTAGGGGTTCTCTGTCAACAGACGCAGCATCCCGTCGTCAAAGATCAAGTCGCTTTCTAACAAAAGCGTGTCATCCTCCTGCATCTGTTGTTTGGCAAGTGCCAATGAGTAGATATTGTTGGTCTTGTCGTAGATGGAGTTCTCCACGTACTCGATTTTGAGTCTGTCGTCATAGCGATTGCCGATATAGTCGATGAGGTTTTGCGCCTGATAGCCCACCACGATAACGACTCTTTTCAGGTCCAACTCAGCCAGTTGCCCCAGCATCCTATCGATAAGGCGCACCCCATTTACGGGCAACATACACTTGGTGTTGTCCTTCGTATATTCTCCCAGCCGGCGTCCCATGCCTGCTGCTAATATGATTGCTTGCATATCCGATTTCTTTTATTTTTGTGCAAAAATACGATAATCTTTCGAATTATCCAAGATATTGGAAAAAAAACTGTACCTTTGCCGTCGAATGGCGAAACAAAGGATAGCATATATCGATGCGATGCGAGGATTTACGATGATTCTCGTCATCTTTGCGCATGTCTGTCATTTCTGTCTCGGAGATTCCAGAATGGGTTATAATGCGGTCTTTATCCTTTTCCGGCTTCCTTGCTTTTTTATGTTGAGTGGCTGGCTGTTCGAGCCGATTGCCTTAAATCCAATCAAGACCGTTGCCCGACATAAGGCGATGGTTCAGTTGTTGCCGACGTTCATTTTCCTATTGCTATTAGCACCTCCGCCAGAGTTCTTTCATCAATTGGGTGCCTTGAAAGGTGGCTATTGGTTTACTTTCGTGTTGTTTGAGTACTTTATGCTTTATATGGTGATTGAAAGGACTGGCAGGATATGGTCGCCGATCTTGGCAATTTCCATCACAATCGCCTCATTCGTTTATGCCAGGTATTACGATGGCATTCGGACTTCGGCTGAAGGTTATCAATTGCTGATCATTGATGCCCTTGGTTTCCTGAGTGTTACAGCGTGGCGGCTTTTTATATTCTTTTATATCGGAGCCTGGATGCGACGACACTTCGATGCCTTTATCCGATGGACAAACAAACCTATGGTTATCCTTCTCATATCTGCAGTCTTTTTCTTGATCGCTTCCACATCGCACAAGGATAACCTGTGGTTCGAGATGTTCAGATATTATGCGGGAGGCATCTCTGGCATGTGGATGGTGTTTACGCTTTTCCGCCTTTCTGCATTGTGGCTCAAGAAACTCTGTATAGAGAAACCCATGCAATATGTTGGCACGAGAACACTCGACATTTATATGTTGCACTATTTCTTCTTGCCCCGCTTTCTATTGGAATATGCTCCACAACTTCAAGACTGCAACAGCCGACTTATAGAATTTGTTGTGATCATGGCGTTGTCTCTAATCATCTTAGCCCCCTGTCTCATCGCCAGCCGCATCATCCGCCTCAGTCCCTTCCTCGCCAAATATCTCTTCGGCGTGAAAGAATCTACAGGTAGATAATAACGAAGAAAGATGCGAGCCAACCGAGGATGCAAAACTGGATGAAATGATCCTTGACGAGAGACTTTGTGGGACTGCCGCTCAGACCGAAGACAATCATATTCTGAAGATAACGCAGTAAACCAGTCAATACCCAACCTGTCGTCAGATAGACATAATGGGTACCCATCCTTTCAATGACCCCTGGTGACATCGTATACATGATATAACATACTAATGTGACGGCAGCCACGATGGCTGTGGCCTCGTTGATAAAGGTCTTGTTGTAGCCTGAAATACTGACACGCGGTTTGATACCCGTCTGTTCGTAGATGCGGTAGTCGTCATTGCGCTTTGAGAGTGCAAGGAAAAACGTCACGAGGAAAGTCATCAGTACTAACCAGTGCGATACCCAGATGTTAACAACCAGACCACCAATCAGCACCCGCATCACAAATCCAATGGCGATTATTGAAACATCGAGAATGGCGATCTGTTTTAGACGGAGGCAATAGGCAATGTTCATCAGCAAGTAGCCCACCACTATTATATATATATAATGTGTGTTCGGCCCTTTCACCAGACAGAGGATCCCAAGTGACAGTACCATACACAGCACCATCATTGTATAACCGCCTCTGACGGAGACTGCACCAGATGCTATCGGGCGTTGGCATTTCTTAGGATGCTGACGGTCAGCCTCAGCGTCTTTCAGATCATTAAAACAGTAGATGCTACTGGAGATAAAGCAGAACGAGACGAATACAATTAGCGTGGGCCAGAAATAGTCATGCTTCAACAGGTTGTTGCTGAAGAAGATCGGTGCAAAGACAAAGGTGTTCTTGAGCCATTGTAACGGACGAAGCAATTGAATATAATGCATATTTGTTCATTTTTTAACCTGCACAACCTACACATTCGTTTAAACTCTTGATATTAAATTGTTTATCTTGTGTAGGTTATGTGGCGGTTGTGGGGTTGATATCATTTCTCTTTCATTCTTACTAAATACAACTTACTATTCCTGGTTCTTTTCTGCTTAATATCAGGCATATTACTCAGATATCTGCCAAAAGAAAGCATGCCGTTTGCCTTGAGACCTGAACCTGCCACCTTGCGTAGTTTGTCATAGATGGCTGTTGGTGACATCCATTGTCCCTCATCTTCGTCTGCGACTGCCTCAAAATACTCGTTGAAATACTGGACGGCAGTAGGGGTGACCTGATATTGACGATTGTGTTCCATAATTTCTTTCACTTCCTCGGTGCTGAACCACCACTCCATGTCTCTGTTAAACACCATTTTATAGGCTTGTCCGTATAGCGCCTCATAGTTTGGTTTGTAGTCGGTGTTCACAGGGGCAGTGAGATTGATGCATATAAACCTTCGACTGCCCGTTGGGTCACTTAGCACATTCATCTCATTGGTCGTTGCGATGAACGAGGCATAGCGCCTGAACTCCTCAACGTGTTTGCCGTAGGGACGTTTGATCTTGACATTCGGCAGTTGGATCACGTTTTTGAGAAAGCCCTCCTGCAACTTGGGACTGATCTGGTTGAACTCGTCGAGGTTGATGAGTAGGAAATTGTGCATCGCTTGAAGCGTTGTACGTTTCTCACTTACATCCAGGTTTTCGAGGAATCCCCATCGCAGTTCTTTGGGCAGGATCATACGACAAAACGTGGTCTTACCGTCACCCTGCGATGAAATCAGCAACGGCACCACCGAGTTGCCGTACTCCTGCTGGGGCCTTATCCACTGGGCCACCATATAGAGGAACCATTTCTTGAACCACGTTTCCCACTGCGGAATGTTACAAGGCACACATCTTGCCAATAGTGCGATGTGATCCGTCTTACCATCCCATTTGTTGGAACAATGTGACAGATAGTCGTAGATGGGGTCGATCTTGCGTATCATATTCGAATGGACATAGCGGCGCACATCCTTGTCCTTTGCATCGAGGTTGGCAAGACGCGCCTCGATAGTCATGCCGTTGATGACATTCTCGTCGCAGGGTGCCCAGTCGTGAATCCACGTGTTGTTGGGACGATACTCCGTATAGCCCATCACCGTATTGTAGCGGAACACATATCTGGTGGTGAGAAACTCAATCAGTCTGCGCGTCTCCACACTCACCATCTCACCCTCTTTCCTGTGCCTGGGCTTTTCCTCCGAATAGACAGCCATCACGATGGCACGGACCTCTGTTTCATTATATATCTTCTTGTAAACGTGATGGTTGCGGATATGCACAAATGTCTCCTCTTCCGGCACATCCATCTCGCAGAGCCTACGCGCCAACTCTGTCATATAGGCATCATAGCGCTGTGACTCTATCACATCAGCAGTTGCTTCGAAGGCCTCCGAGGATGCCCGTTCATAGAGCAATTCATAGTCTTCATAGAGGCGATAGTCCATCTTACGCTGCTCTGTATGATCCCGAGAACTGTCAGAAGAAACGTTTGGCTTGAACATCTGCACCATCATCGGAGTCGCCTGCGGATTGTAAAAAGGCTCCACATCCAGCGTCATCCTAAAACAACTCCTCGCAGTAACCGTCTGGCGCTCAATGGGTTTCGGAAGTACGCCACTATAAGCACCGAAGGCCACCTCATAGGCTGTCTGACAAAAGGCATCCATCTCTGCCTCTGTCATAGGCTTTGTCATTGTATCCTTCTGAGCCACAGACACTAAGACCTCAACGCTCTTGCCGTCAGCCCCCTCGAAAGTGGCAAAGGTCGTTGGCAGGATTTTCGAGGCTTCCTTTACGGCAACACGCTCTTCCCGTTTCATCAGACCACTCACATGCAACCACACCAGACTGTTGAACGCGACAATTTCGAGGTTGCCGTTGTTCGTCTTCGTCATCTCCACCAGAGGATAGATCTGTGCGATGGGATTGCTACTGTCATAGATGTCCGTATCTCCGAAATGAGCAATAAACTGACGGAGTTTGCCGATGTCCTCAGCCTTTGTGTCCGTCTTAATTCGTTCCAGGAACCACTCAAACGCCTTTACCTGCAGATGCAGGGCGTTCTTCTTGTCTGTTCTAACGATGGATAATCTCATATCTGCTTCCCTGATTTTTGTCCCAGGGCTTGGGCCGTTTTGTCCCAAGGGGTGGGAGCAATTGTCCCAAGGCTTGGGACAAATTTCTTGTTTGTTGTAATGTTCGAGTTAAAACGTTGTGAAGTCATAGTCTTCGAACAATTTGTCGAAAGTAACTTCCGCCTCAGGCGCATAACGATGCACGATGTCGATAATGTCCTGCTGCAACTTGGGATTGATGAGCCGTTCGCCGTCCTTGTAACGATAATAGGTACCCTTGCTGCCCAGAAAGGAAGTGAGTGCCAGACGGATGGATGTACGTGCATATCGCGCGCGTACATTTTTATATATACTATTAAGGCCTTGCGCCATCGTCACCTTTTCAAATTTCTGGAAATGTTTGCATGCTGTACCTTTCTGCCTCAGTGGAAGTACGCAGGACCAATACATGATGTTCTCAGGCAGTTGTCTACATACTTGCTGACGGAGACAGGTCTCTGCCAACGGACAATTCGAATTGGGGCATACGGCCCACCAGTCGGGTATTTTCTTATAGTCTATCATACTGCAAAGGTACTAATAATATTCTGACCCCCCAAATATTTAGACTGTTATTTTGGAGAAACCTACATCATGCACCTAAGCCTACACTATTTATGTTGTTTAATTTCAGCAAGATATGATAATGTGTATGTCGTGTATGTTATATAAATAATAGATTGTACTTTGTTATTTGTTGAATTATGAATAAATAAATGCTGAATTATTTGGTTTTGTTTCCAAAAAACACTAAATTTGCAGAGTTTTGGAAACGATAGTTATAATATTAATAAGATGATGTTTATTGGGGGGATATGAGAAAGGAAGCAATCTATCAAAGTAATAAACGATTATTGCAATTTGATTTATTAAAAGTCTTTGCTTGTCTTTTAGTAATATGGGGACATACAATCATGCATATGTATGTTTCTGATTATATTGCGAATCCAATCTATCGGTTTATATATTCCTTTCATATGAATCTGTTTATGATGATCTCTGGTTTGTTTGCTTCATCAGCAATGAAATTGGATGTCAAAACCTTCTTGATAAAAAAAGCCCAACAGTTAATATACCCTTGTGTCGTATGGGGTATATGTGTGTTGTTGATAATTAATGGAAGTGAGGTGTTGGAAACGGGACTGTCACAGATTTCTGTTTCTGGTTTATTGAGTGATTTGTATTGGTATTCAGATTTTTGGTTTTTAAAGAGTTGTTTTATTTGTTATGGCCTTGCATATTTGGGAGTTAATACTAAACTAAAAAAATGGAAATGGATAACGATAACATTGTTGCTGAGTCAGTTAATTCCTTTTTTCCAAATTCCATTTATGTACCCTTCTTTTTTGATGGGAATGCAACTTAAAGATTCTAAAACATTGATGAATTTTCTTATGAAAAATAAATATGTTGTATGCGTTATTTTTATTATTATGACGCTCTTTTGGACAAAAGAAGCATGGATTGGAAGTCATGGTATGTCATTGCTAAAAGGATCAGAAGCGCAGATCGTTGACTTTTTTCTACTACGTCTTTTTCGCTTGATTATAGGAATATTAGGCGCATTGTCTTTTCTATCTCTTTTTTGTGCTATTGATGAATCAAAGATGACTTCAAATATAGTTCGAAGACTGTGCGACTATGGAAGGTATTCATTGGAAATATATATAGTTCATAGCGTTTTATTTGTAGACTTTGTTTGCAGATATATTAAATTTACTGAGTTCAATTTCCTCCAATTTAACATGTTAATTGCTCCAATGATATCATTATTTGTATTAGCCGTTTGTTGCTTATTTATTACAATAGTGTATAAGAGTGATTTTTTGTCAAAGTTGCTTTTTGGGAGAAGTTTATAATGTAATATTTCTGCCTGTTAACTCTTTATAAATAGTGAGCAGTCGTTTCGTCGTTTCTTCCCATGAGAAGGATATAACCTGACGAAGACCATATTCACGTTGTTGACAATAGAACTTGTCATCCTCTTCCAGACAATTCATCATACGGGCAATCTCTTCGGGATCTTCTGGATTGACCAAAATGGCTTCGTTTCCTGCGACTTCTGGCATGGAAGATGTATTGGATGTGATAACAGGAGTTCCGCAAGCCATACTCTCTAAGATGGGAATGCCAAATCCTTCTCTTAATGAGGCGAACAGAAAGGCAAAGGCATTAATATATAAATAAGGTAGGTCTTCTATGGGTACATATCCTGTAAGGACGATGTTATCACGGATGTTCTCAAGATTGTTGCGCTCAATGATTTCGCCAATGTAACTTTCATCAAGACTTGTTATCAGTAGTTCCCTTTTGATATTGGAGCGCTCCAAATAGAGTGAGTATGCAATGAGCATTCTCTCAATGTTTTTTCTCCCGTCAGTATTTCCTAATATAAAGAAATACTCAGGTTGATCAATATATTTCTTGTAGACTTCATGCTCATCCCTCCGGGACTTATAGATATCGTCATAGCCATTATGAAGGACGGTTATCCTGTCCTGAGGAATTTGAAGTTTCATCATAATATTAGTCTTCTCAATATTGGAGACGGTAATGATATGATGACACTTTTTGGCCACACGTGGAACGATGATACGTCGATAATAGTTTCCAAATCTTTGATATGCAGAAGTAGAATGGACTCTTTCTTCCAAGAAAATAACATCATGTAAGGTCAGTAGCAGTGGCGCACCGCACCACAATGGGGCTGTATTACTGGTACAATGCAATAGTTCAACTTTCTTACTTCTGGCTGCACGTGGTAAGGCCCATTGCTCCCAAATAAAATATGTTGGACAGTTAAGTTCTACAATGTGCATGTTATCCGAATCCGACAAACAATGGTCTTCCCCAGGTTTCACAAATACATAATATTCGTTTTCGGAGTCAATATGCTGTAACTGTCGTAACTCGTTCAGTACGACATAATCCATTCCATGCTTTTCCTTCCGGAACAGACGTTGAGCCTCAATGCCAATTATCATAAGAATACGTTTGCCGATGCAAATATACGATTTTTTTTTGTTATTGTACAAACTTATTGCTGTTTTTTAATGTTAGATAGTATTTCTTTTGCAATAATACTATCAAGAACTTCATATCCGTAGTTGTTCAAATGGATTCCATCTTTCAGATATAGCCTTTTTTGATCATTCTGATAATCTTTATTCCACGACTTATAACGAATGACAATTACCTTATGTTGATAGTTATTATCTCTAATAAGGGTATCTAGCGCATCCCTGTACATCTGTTTGCCGTCCATCGGCACGCCGTTGACTATCATTGACACCTTGCGAAGCAACTTGCTACTTTCTTTCAGCCCACGATAGGCTTTGTGGACATCGATATCTGGAATTTCAAGAATCACAGGGCGAATGTCGTTTGATAGCATGAAATGGATGATGTTGTCCATGCTTTCCTGATAGTATCTGATACTCTGTTTCCTATTGACATCATTGATGCCTACGGAGATGAAGCAGTAGTCTGCTCCTTGTTCATGCATGAGTTTCCTCAGATGGTCGTCAGTAAACAGTGCTTCATAAATCTCATTGCTTGTCCTACCGCCAAGACCGTATGAATACACTCTAACAGGACGGTGTGTCTGAGTCTTTATCATTTGCGGCATCAGGCACCGCTCCTGTTGTTGATGCATATATGCCCAACTGTCACCAATGTATGCGATGCGGAGCGTGTCATCGTCATGTTGTGCAGTCTGGTATGCACTCATTTGTTTGGTTGAGACATAATACTTATACACCTTCTTGGATAGGTTAAATAAGGCGAAGACCGCCCCAAGTAGTATGATGAATATAATGAGTTTTTTCATCTGTTACCTGTTAAAATGGATTTTGCTTTTGGGAAATATCTGTCGAGCATCCAATAAAAAACTATGCTCGAGGCTGTTGTGAGGATGACACATAGGAAATAGAGTGGAATGTGGATGGCATCAGTGGCATTGGCGAAAGTAACGATACAAATCTTTCGCAAAACAAGTACAATGGGATAGTGTATGCAGAATACAATAAATGCTGCTTGAGATAAAAATGATCTTGGCTTATTGTTACCAGATATGTTCGTCTTGTCTGCTATTAATAATAGGGCAGGTATGTTGAGAAGGAGCGACATACGATGGATTTTTAGGTTGAAGGGTGTCTTGATGGCAACATGAACGAAGATATCGGCTATGGCAAATATACAGGTAAGTATCAGGAATAATCCTTTCCATTCCACCACCATCTTCAATGGGTTAATCTTGAAAATGGAGAAATAGGCACCAAGGCTGAAGAAAAAGATGGTTTGTGGGGTAAATGCATTGTTATTGATCATCATCCACCATACAGCCACTGCAATAAGAAAGACCTCTCGCACGTATCTTATTATATAATACAGTATTGGTGACAGGAGGGACATTACAAACAAGTTGCGGATATACCATAACGGGCAGAGTATGGGTGCGGAATTCCCGTTGTCGAATTCGCCTCTATCCCAGAATACCCGTAGGTAGTCTATCCAGTTGTAATCCGCAATATTTGTTTTGAAAATGACAAGAGGATGCCCTAATGCGTATGCTACCAGATAGAATAATAGCAGCAGTAGGTTCCATAGTATATAAGGTATCAGTAGAGTATGAATCCTGTCTTTTAGTTTTTGTCCGTAATTTTTCTTACTTAGGAAGAAGAGGTAACCTGAAATGAAAAAATACGCAGGTACACCTGTTTCGCCAAGCCAAAGTGAGAATGGATATAGGACTTTGAAGTATGTCTCATGGTCACCAACCAGTCTTTGCACGGAATAGCAGTGCAGCATGATAATGAAAAAAATCAGTGGAAACCGTAGCCTGGTGATGGCGGTGGAAAACCGTTCTTTATAGTTTATATATTCATTCATGGCAATATCTTTTTAATAATGAGTTTGCATAGATAGGCTATCAGACACGAAAGCAGGATACCTACTGGCAGAAGTAGCAATGGGCTAACATCCACAAAGTTGATTTTAAGACTCCAGAAGATGAATTCGTGGACTAAATATAGTTCTAAAGAGTATTCTCCTAAGAAGACAAGACATTTTTTTATGATGCTTGGCATTATCATTAGAACATATATATTGACGACTATCAGGGCAGGCACTCCATAAGCCAAAGCGAGAAAACTATAGGCGGAATTACCATGTAGTTGCATACCCGACTTTACCAAAAGTCTGATTCCCACAGCGATAATTAGGAATAGCATGGAATATAGGATATTGTTGTCTATCCAGTTCCTTCTGATGGCGATGAACATACCAACTGCAAATACCGGAAGTCTTTCAATGGTATGTGAAAGTACGCCTTGTGGTGAAGTCCAATCAAAACCGATGACTGGTCTTAGTGTCAGACCATTAATGAGCATGGTAATAGAGATAATAGTGAGGATTAAAACAGGCCATTTGCGGAGCAAACAAAAAAGTAACGGGGAAAGGATATACAAGATTATGATGGTTGGTATGAACCATAGGTCGAGACTTGCCAATGACCACCATCCGATTTTGAGACCATCTTTTAATACCGCCACAGAGGAGCCTAATAATAAGAATACAATATATTTGATGCTTCCACATACGATACAACTGGGTATGATTCTTTTGAATCTTCGCTTGTAATAGACGGGTAATGGATTTCTCTCCAGCGACCGCACTAATCCCATTCCAGATAAGAATAAGAATACATCAACCCCCCAATTACCGAAATTATGAAAAGCATTAAAGGGAACAACGCTTGTGAAATATTGATGGAATAGCATAACGGACAACATGGCAAGCCCCATGATGGCTGTTCTGTATTCAGATGTGACCTCATTGAAATCCTTGCGGAAAATATGACGTATATTTATGTCTGTGTTTATCATCGTGTACTGTTATCCTGATATGTGTTGAGTTTTTTCTTGAGATCCCAATTGTCTGTGTATATTAAATCAATGTCACTTCCGAGATGCCATTTAAAGAATTTAGGAGAATTAACTGTATATGCGGCAACTTTCAGATTGTGTAGTCTCTTCAAAAGTCTTAAACCGCGTTTATTGCTATGGTACTCAACAGCAATCCATTCATATTGCGGTTTGAAAATGTGACTTACATAAATTTTTAAGCAATCATAAAAATCTATACATCCTAATGATAGCATGGGCGTATAACCTGATGCGTGGAGTGTTTTGTAATCTTCTTCAGTAAACGCTTCAACCATAACGTTTCTCCGATCTTCTTTGTTGAAGTATTTGTTAAATGATTCTGTGTCGCATATTCTATCAGTGACTATCGTAAACGGATGTTCCTTTTGTATTGAGATGACATCAGATAATGATAATGGAGTAAATCTTCCATATATCATCCTGGTTTTGAACTCCACAAGTGATGGAATCTTCATAAATTTATCAGAGTCAGTCCCGCATAGGTCAGGTATAGTCATTTTGTTAAATTGCTCCCAGTCATGGACACATACTAATATACTATCAGATGTGTACTGCAAATCGATTTCTATATAATTATAACCATTTCCTAATGAATTCAGAAGTGATTCTTTACAGTTTAGGTAAGTATATCCATCAATACTACCAGTAGCATGGGCAATAAAATACTTATTTTCTGAAAGGGTAGGAGAAAACTCGATTGGTTCTGTGACATGGTATAAGTAGAATCTTAATCCAATTAAGACGGTGCATAGTCCAATAATGACAACTATATATGTTTTTTTTGTTCTAATCATTTTTATAAAGATAATATTTGTTTGTTAAATAGTCAGAAATCATTTGCTCGTATTTTGTTCTCTTGTTTTCAAAGGGAGATTCTTGGATGCTATCTGGCATAAATATACTTTTCCCAATTCCCCTCCATTTCGATGAGAGGTGATACATATCCAAGATTGATGGAAAGACAGATGTTTGAAATATAGGGTTGTTATTGTTGTTGATAAAAGAAGGCCGTAAAATTATTAATGGGAGAGAAGTAAAAAGACTCGCGTCTATTGCATTGAGTTTAGGCCCGTTCGGCTTGTGGTCGGCTGTGATGATGATGGTACATTGATTATACCAAGAATATTTTTGCAAGGATTCAATGTATCTACCCAGATATTTGTCCATATAGTGGACATTGTTAAGATAGTGCCTTAATTCTGACGAGAACCCTTTGGGATACTCAATGGTATATTCTTCAAATGATTTGATGTATGGCGAATGCATGGATGAAGTTAAGATGAAATTCATGAATGGCGGCTTTAATCTTTTGTCATTTTCTGTAGCGAATTCGAATAATTGCTGGTCGTTAAGCCACTCGTCTTCAGTTTTCTTTGGATATTGTTCTTTGGAGAAAAGTTTGTCGATACCATATTTCTTACACATGGCCTCTTGCGACCATGCATTTTTATCAGTCGGTATAGTCATTTGGCTATATAAAGAGGGAATCTGTTGTTTTGCCATTGAGACAAATGTTGTGATGTGCTGTGCGCTGATTTCATTAATGGTAACACCTCTCTTTAGTGGAAGTAAGCCTGTCAGATAGATAAACTGCCCGTCGCTGGACTCTCCTAATAAAGCCTCAGAAACCATGTTTGGATTATAGTAAGCATCCGCCAGTAGTTTATTGATATTGGGAGTAAGTTCAACACCATTAAAAGATTTGTTGATGGGATATGAAGACAATGATTCTACTAATATCATTACCAGATTCTGGATAGTATCATTGGGCAAAGGATAGTTGGAGGCATACATGTATTTGTTGATATCTTTTAATTCTTCTTCTGAAAAAGTAAATCTTTGAGTGTGGAAAATATCTTCAAGTACATTTAGAAGCAGTGTTAGTCCAATGCCATAGTAACTGACACTTATTTTGGGCATTGTGTGCTCCATCATTTGTCTTCTGTCAACCATTGTGTCCCAAATAGTTCGTTGGTCATTAATATCTTTGAAGTGCTCTGCAAGATGATCATGGTCACTTTTAACACTCTGATAATGGTGGTAAAAAGTAAGCAGGGTTATTCCAAATAATATAAGCGGTAGAATATATCCTTTTTTAGGTTTTGGGGTTTGGGCAAACGTTTTATATGCTGCAATTGCGATGATACTGGTAATAATGAATAGGAAATCGCTTCTTTCAATGGCATCTTTGATGTTTGGCAATAGGCCGTTTAGGTTGTTAAATTCTGTGTATAGAGAAAGGGGCATATATGTGTCAAAGTATCTGCTATAGCCGACATTAATCCATAATACAATTGTTATAATAAAAAAAAGAAATAAAAGAACGACATTTCTTCGCTTAGGGTACAGGAAAGATAGAAAATAGGCAGTGCATCCCTCTAATAGCAGAAAACAGATGTGTGATGTTGGATAAATCACATGATACCATTTAGGGAGATGCATAATCTCTTGGTGTGTATAAATGACATTTGCAAATATGCATAGAATGATGATAATATCATAAAATGTATATTTGCTGATGCTGATTCGTGAACAGATTATCTTGATCATGCTTACTTTGATTTGGTGCAAAAATACAAAAAATAACTCATTTATTTGCTAGTTTAAAAAGAAAAATGTATTTTTGCCAGAAAATTATGGATTATAGAGGGATTTTTTGCACTGAGTAATATATACAAAAACAGATTATCATATTCATTTATAATATGAAATATAATGGAGCAAAAGAAACGATATGAGAACATCGATTTCATGAAAGGTGTCTGTATTCTATTAGTTGTGGCGACTCATCTTGATTTGCCTATATTGTCGCATGCGTCTTTCTCTTTGTTTAGAATGCCATTGTATTATTTCCTTTCTGGTATTTTCTTTTCGAGATATGACGGATTCAGGACATTTTTGATTAAGAAGACTAACAACCTGATTATTCCATATTTATTTTTTTCTATATTCACACTCGTTGCCATATTGGTGTTTTATTTTGGGAAAGACTGGAGTTTGGGAGAGGCATACACAGAGTCAGGACCACTTCATAATGGCCCGATATGGTTTTTGGTTAGTTTGTTTGAGGTTGGAATTATCATGTATTTCGTGTCTGCTATCAAATTGAAAGTTTTACAATTCCTAGTTGTTTTGCTGCTTTCTCTGTCAGGCTATTATCTGTGTCAGAAGGAAATCATCTTGCCCCTTTATATGAATACGGTTTTGCTTGGAGTATTCTTTTATTATTCTGGACTTCTGTTGCGTCGCTATAGTATTTTGGATGATGTGTCGCATATCGGTATTAAATTCGTAACGTTATTGGTCATTTTCCTGTTGGTGGCTTTTGTCGTGATTCCTGACCGACGACTTGCGTTGATTTCATATGAGATACCATTCTCATATCACTGGTTTATTATCGCGGGGTTAAGTGGCACTTTAGCATTGTTTTATTTTTCAAAAATAGTGGAGAAGGTTTCAATCATTAATTATTTTGGACGGTATTCAATCATAGTACTTGGTGTACATTGGTATTTCGTGAAATCGTGGAAGTATGTAATACTCCCTCCAACAGATGAAATGCACAAAGGGTTATTCTTATATGTTATCTATATTATCGCCCTGTTGGCATCATTGGTTTGTATAATCTTGATGAAAAAATATTTACCGTGGTTTACTGCACAGAAACCATTAATTAAGTTACCAGAATAAGTATATGAAGGAAAGGGAATCAAACATTGAATTATTGAGAATCATTTCAATGATTCTGGTGTTGGTGTCGCACGCTTCATATACATCGTTGGAGCCTCCAACACAAGAAGAGATTTCTGCCTCGTTGGATAGTGCATTTTTGCGTGGGATCAGTGAATCGCTATCTGAAGTATGTGTTAATACTTTTATTCTTATTTCTGGTTGGTATGGCATTAGACTTAGACCAATCCGGTTTGTAGAACTGATATTTCAAGTCCTCTTTGTTAGCATCTTCGTATATACGGCAATGAGAATAATGGGGTTAATTCAATCGATGAACGTGAATGAGTGGATAGAACTAGTATTGATAAAACATCGGGGTTACTGGTTTGTTAAGGCTTATATCATTCTTTATTTGTTTGCTCCCGTCTTGAATATATTTGTAGATAATGTCAGTCGGGAACAATTAAAGACTTTCTTGATTGTGTTCTTTGTAGTTCAGTTCGTTTATGGGTTCTACCATTATGGTGGTTGGTATGCAGGTGGTTATTCTCCCTTATCATTCATGGGACTATATCTGCTGGCAAGGTATATGAGGCTATATCCCAATAATTATACGCAATTCAAAAAATATATAGATTTGTCTTTGTATCTGGTTATCTCGGTATTCACGGCAGTATGTTCTCTTGCTTTCATCTACATATTTGATAAAGGTGGAACGGTATTGTTCCTGTACTCCTCACCTTTTGTGATATTGAGTTCTGTTTTCTTCTTTCTGTTTTTCACGAAACTCTCATTTCATAGTAGGGTAGTGAATTGGGTGGCAGCATCCTGTTTCGCTGTGTATTTGGTGCATAACTCACCGTATATATTTCATCCTTATTATATAGATGTTATCAAACATTGGTTTGATACAGAAACGACTTTTCTTTTCTTGCTATATACTATAAGATTAATGGCCGCATTTTTTGTGTTTTCAATCCTATTTGATAAAGTGAGAATTATGGTGTGGAAGTTTCTTTATGGATTATATAATCAAATTAAACTATGATAAAGGTAATTAAGAATATCAACGAACTGGAGGAAATTCGAGAATATTGGAATGTCTTATATGAGGAAGATGACAATTGTACGCCATTCCAGTCTTTTGCTTATAACTATATCTCATGGAAAAGATTTCATCAAGACAATTCCCTTTTTGTAATCCTCTTTTATCAAAACCAAGAAAAGGCACCTTGCGCCATTTTCCCTTTTTGCATTGATTCAAAGAATTGTCTTAGATTCATCAATGAAGACCATTCAGATTTTCAGACGGTCATAACCAAAAAGTCGGCTAAGGCTGATCTAAAGATGTATGAGGAGGTTTATGGTTTTATTAAGAGCCAACCTAATATCCAAAGAATCTGCCTGAATCATCTTCTGCACGATGATTTGCTACTACACTATTTGGGACACGTTAGTTCTTATGCCCGTTTGTATGGTACGGAGAGTTATTCGTATCTGTCGATATCCCCCAATCAAGAGGAAGGTGGATCATTTATCGATTCTTTACATCATCTCACTGCTAAAGAACGGAATAGACTCAAAAATATAGAGAAGAAGGCATCAGACCTTTCATTCAAAATCATATCCATAGAGAGTGATGATTATCCAGAAAAGGAAGTGAGCGAATTGGTTCATATTATGATTGACAAAGGAATTCGTTCCCCTGCATATTTTACGGATAATCTACTTGGATTTATAAAGGATTTATATCAAGCGGGCGTTCTGAAAATTGGAATGATTTATCAGGGGCAGGATTTAGGTTCAATCAGTTTCTTTTACCAGTGTAAGAATGCTATGTGTATACAGTGGATCATTGTTTATTCTGACAAGGCATATAATCTACAGGCGAAACTTAAGATTATCGATTCTGTCTATGAAAGCGGAGGTGGCATCTTTAATTTTGGCAGGGGTACGTATGCCTATAAGATACAACATTTTAGACCCATTATACAGAATCTGTTCTGTGTAGATATTCCATTCAGGAGGAAGGCCCGAATGATGCTGATGCTTGAGTCCTTGAAGGATGTGAATAAGAAAGTTATCTATAATGTCAAGAAGAAGTTGAGGAAAGGTGGGCACTGAAAGAGAACTATTTTCGTAGCATAAATCTCGGCAGGTGCGTCATGCTGTTGATATCGTTTTTTGTGATGACTCCTCCGAATGAGACGAATGCAGTCTTGAAGTTAAATGATTTGAGGAATTCGTATTCCCGTTCCCCGTCTTCTTTGATGGAGCCGTAGGGATAAGCAAAATGACAAATATCGTATTCTATTACAGTTTTTAGTCTTGCGACACCTCCGTCAATCTCTGCCTTAATCTCCTCAAGTGTAAGAGGAATGAAAGACGGATGTGTCATGGTATGACCTCCGATGGTACAGAGAGGTTCCTTGCCAAGTTCCCTGATGTTGTCCCATGACATAGATATCTTCTGTATAGGTTCAAGCCAGTCTATCTGATAGTCGGCAAAAAGATTTTGTAGGGAGGCAAGCAAATCCTTTTGGTCTAACTTAAGAATCTTTTCCCTGATAAGGCGGAACGTATCCCATTTCTGCTGGTAGGTTTGACAGATGTACGTAGAACCGTCTGCTAATTGTATCTTGCCATTCGATAGGATGAGGTCTTCTATAGTAATCCACCACAAGATGGCTCGTTTGTCTGGAAAATCTGTTGCCACAAAAATACAGAAAGGGATGTTGTTCTTTTTGAAAACAGGGTAGGCTGTCGTATAATTATCTAAATAGCCGTCATCTAAAGTGAAAGAGACAAACGGTCTGTCAATTCTGTTTTTTTTCGTGATAACATTATATACTTCATCAAGAGAGAGAAATGCAAAACCTGCTTCCTTGTATTTGTTGATGGTCTTTTGAAGAAATGCTGGCGAGACTTTCAGGTCTTCATTTGGGACAAGCCTTGACTTGTCATATTCTGCGACCCTGTGAAGCATTAAGACCACACCTAATGCCCCTTCGCCCATAGCCTTTTTCCGTAGATGGGGATTCAATAATGGGTATTTCTTCTTTAATACCACATCGCCCAGCCTATTGCTGAAGAATAGTATTTTGTTTGATACTTTTTTTATTATATGATTCATCGCTTATTCTTGCTTTTCCAATGGCGGTAATGGAGATATAGAGTGGCAGGAAGATATAGAATCAGTTTGGCGCCTGTTTTGCTGAAACCTAATTTCCAATGATAATCCATAAGGACATCGGAGTGGTTTTTGATATAGGAAATCACCTTGTTAACTCTTGCATCGTGGTACATCTTTGGGAAAAGACAAACCCGTCCAATCAGTTCATTATAGTAAAAGATACAATGATAGGCACTATATTCCTGTAAATGTGGAAATTGCTTATGAATGATGCTGTCTACCAATTCAAGGCGTAGAATGCGATTGTCTATATATTGGCTGATATGGTCTCTATAATAATCCTTGGACAATGATTTTTCGCGGTGTGTATAGATATAGAGCGGCTTGTCGACTATACAGACCGTTTTGCTACAGGCAAATGCTTGGATATTGTAGATGAAGTCCTCTTCGGTCTTCAGTCCTTCGGTATTTCTCACACCATTTTCCTGCATGGTTGTTCGTTTGTAAATCTTTGTCCAGCACTGGGAATAGATTTTGTCCTTAATGAGGATGGCTTTCAGGGCTTCATCCTGAGTAAGAACATATTCCAGACCAGTGTGCTTGGTGTGTGAATAGTTCCCTTTTTCGTCAACTTGGATATAGTTGCAGCAGACGATGTCTGCATTGTGCTGGTAACCGGACTGAAGCATCTGATTGAACATGTCTGGCTTAATCTCGTCATCACTATCAATAAAGGCAATATAGTTTCCTGTAGCAATGTCATAGCCTACATTCTTGGCCGTAGAAGGACCTGCGTTTGGTGTATGGATACATTTAATCTCAGGATGCTTGGCAGCATATTCATCGCATATCTTTCCTGAGGAATCCGTAGAGCCGTCATCGACAAGGATGATTTCAAAAGAAACGTTTTCCTGATGTAGCACACTGTCAACGCATCTTTTCAGATACTGCTCAACATTATATACGGGTATGATGACACTTATATCCATATTGTTCTATATGCTATTAAATAGATTGATCCACTGAGCCATGATGGTTTCTGGCTTAAAGCGAGAAATGTTTTGTATAGCCTTTGTGCCCATATCCTTTCTGAGTTCCTCATCAGACATAAGTTGCTCAATTTTCTGTGCCAGCACCTCAATATTACCATTTTCAGCAAGTAATCCGTCTTCCCCGTCTGTTATGATTTCACGAGGCCCGTAGGGGCAGTCGAAAGATATGCAGGGCAGGCCACAACTCATGGCTTCGGCCAATACAAGGCCGAAACCCTCATATCTGGAACTCATGACATAAATGGAACTTTTGGAAAACTCCTCTGCGATGTCTTCGGTAGCCGGCATCAAATGGATGTTTTCTCCTAATTGTAATCGGTCAACTATCTTTTGATAGGGGGTTCTGTCTCCGTTGCCAAAGATATATAATTCCCAGTCGCATAGACTATCGTTGATGAGATTCCATGCTTTCAATAGTCTGTCGAAACCTTTCTCTGACATATACCTGCCTGCCGAGATGACACGTTTTACCCCATAGTCTGACACGCTTTTTGGAGTGATAGTTAGCATATTCGGAATAACCTCAATGCGTCGGGTATATCTCTGCCAGAATGGTACATCTTGTCTTGTCAGTGTGACCACACATGAACAGTAATGTAAACTCTTCATGATATGGTGATCCCATAATGATAATAGTTTATGGAGATGACGGTTGTATTTAAACTTATGGGCCATCGTAACCGTCTCACCTTTAGTATGAGACTCCATAATCGTCCTGATGCTTTGCTTATGACATACATTGATAATGATATCAAGTACCTGAAAAGAGTATACGGTACAAATGACAATGTCTGGACGGATTTCGTTGAGTAAAGACAAAAACAGACGCTTGAATTGACAGCGAGCCTGAATATAGGATTTCAGCCAACAGGTCATGGTCATCTTATTCCTCAATGGCATGGGAACATGGATGGGCTGATACAATATCTTGTCGTGTAGTTGAAAAGGCAAGCCTTTGGATTGTTGATCGTAAGTAGTTAAGAAGACATTATGGGTTGTTTGCTCAGAGATATAATTCATTTTGCAGGACAGAATTCGTTCTATACCTGCATAATTCTGCATTTTGTCTATGACAAACAATATCCTCATCTGATGAAGTGCTTACATCTCAATAGGAATGTCGCAAACCGATAGACCCAACGTTGAATAGAAGGGGACTCCTTTAAATCTGGTAATAACCTTACCAAAGGAACCTCACCAGGTGTGAACATTTTCTTGTAGTCTTGGAGAATCCTTTTGGGAAACAGTTCTGCAAGCAATTGGTCCCATTCCTTATCGACAATGGAGAGGTTAGAACTGATGCCGTTGAAATCGTAGTTGGCCACGATATAATCGATAATCCTGACAGAGCAGTTATCGTGGATGATAGACTGATAATTGAATTTGGCATCAGACTGTATGACATAGTTCTCATCATATAGTCTTTTGTCAAACAATTGTCTTTTAATGAAAGTTGCCTGGTGGTTGAAAGTGTTCTTAAGCATCGTCAGGAGTGTTACTTCTTGTGGTTTGATGATGTGCTTGATACCCTTTTCCTGATCGTAAAAGCCACCTGTAATAATGTCTTCGGTATAATTCATCTTGGCGATATCCTCTAAGACAGTTGATGAGTGGAATGTATCTCCTGAATTCATAAAGTTCAGATAATCACCTTTAGCCTGTTTGATGCCTTTATTCATAGCGGGGTATCTGCCACCATCAGGTTCAGACACCCAGTAGTCTATATGGTTGGCATTTTGCTTGATAATATCTACACTACCATCTGTTGAACCGCCGTCAATAATGATGAATTGGTAGTCGTGAGAGGTCTGACTTAGAACACTTCGGATGGTTTTTTCCAGACCTTCCTTGTTGTTGTAGTTGATGGTGATGATAGAATATTTCATGCTGTTTACATTCCATTCATGCTGTTGATGATATTCCAGTCATTATCCAGACTGATGCATTTGTCTAAGCCTAAGAAGAAGGGTACAACGCGACTGAGGTTTGATGTGTATGTCCCAATAAAGAAATTGGAGTGTATAAGTACATCCATGTCCAATAAGACATTTATGGTTTCTTCTTGTCTTGCCTGTTTGGAAGCGTTATTAAAATTAGCCTCGACAAATCCCGTACTTTGGTTCAGACTGTTGTAGAAGATGTTGAAACCATGAGGGCACAACTTTTTCTTGATTTCGTGAATGATGCTTGTGTCATCCGTTGCGATATAGACATTCGAACTGATGCTCTTATAGTTGATAATCGTGTTGATGTATTTGTCAAGGCGGATATCCTGCATCTCTTTTGATGTAATTTTGTCTCCTCTGCGAACATGAACACCAATATAGTCATCAGGAAGCCTCAAACCATTTATTCTTAGTTTCAGGTAATCTTTGGTTTTATTATTTAATACGTACATTTGCTTGAATGAAGATGCCATGAGACTGAACGCGTCTTTTCCAAGAATGTCATGAATGAACTCTTTGGAGCGCATGTCCTCGAAAATGTCTTTTGTCAATAGGTGATCAGGATGTAAGATGTGATAGAGATAATTAAGAATTAACCTATAATAAAAGGAAAAGAACTCTTTGGGCTTATAATATATTTTCCCAATCCAAGGCTTCTCATTTGTATATACTTTATCTTGGGCAGGAAAAGGATTGTTGGAACAATCCAGTGTCGGCTCAAAATAGTCCAACCATCCTTTCTTGATGCGGGAGTTCCATAACCAAGTGTTCAGTTTTAGAGACTTTTGGTAATGGCGGGCGTAGACGATGGCAAGACACAAGTTGAACAACTCTGAGTACATGCCACGGGTAGAAAGACTATATATGATTTTGTGTTTCTTCATAATCCTCCAATCCCATAAAACCATTATGTTCTTGACTCAAAGCCCTCCCATAGCCTTCTTGGAAACCCTCACTCTCAAGAGAACAACAGTCAGGTGCCTTCATGAGATATTCTACCATGGGGTGGTGAAGGTATAGGTCTACCATCATGACTCCTTTACTTAGAATATGGGGGAGTTCAACTTCGCGTTTAAGAGAAAACACACCTTTCTTGAGATGTTGGATTTCTCCGAAGTAGTGACCAATCGCATACGTGGCAAGAGGCATACCATCTTTGGTTTTTAAAGTAATCATGACATCGTAGTTCATATCTTCTTCAGTGGAACCTTCAATGATAATCTCTAATGATTTCTGCCCGTTGTGTATAGTTGATGAAGACTCTTCTGTTCCATTAATCATGATGGAGTTAATCTTCAACGTGCTTTTTTGCCATCTGATGTTCTCTACAATCTTAGACTTTTGCACAGACTCACCGTTCTTTAAATAATGATCCAATGTGTCTGGAATACTGCCCATGAAGTCTACCATACCGTTTTTGAGCATCACGCCACGGGTACAGAGGCTACGGACTGCGGCCATGTTATGAGAGACAAAGAGTACTGTACGCCCTTCTCCCTTACTGACATCCTGCATCTTGCCGATGGCTTTTTTCTGAAACTCGGCATCACCTACAGCAAGGACTTCATCAACGACGAGAATTTCTGGCTCCAAATGGGCAGCAATGGCAAAGCCAAGACGAACCATCATGCCTGAAGAATAACGCTTGACAGGAGTATCGACATATTTAGCAACACCGGCAAAGTCCACGATCTCATCGAACTTATTCCTGATTTCAGCCTTAGTCATACCCATGATGGAGCCATTCATGAAGATGTTTTCACGTCCAGTCATCTCTGGGTGAAAGCCAGTTCCAACTTCAAGTAAGGAGGCGATACGACCCTTAATCTTGATGTCTCCAGTAGTAGGGGAGGTGACGCGAGATAGAATTTTCAATAGGGTGGACTTGCCTGCACCGTTCTTCCCTACGATACCAACGACATCACCTTGCTCTACTTTGAAGTTGATATCGCGAAGAGCCCAAACAAAACGGCTGTCACCTTTCTGGGTACGGTCGTTGGTCTCACCAATTTTTAGGAAAGGATCTTCCTTACCACGAACACGAGCCCACCAACGATTCAGATCCTGACTTAGTGTGCCAGTGCCAATCATACCGAGGATATATTGTTTGCCAACATTGTTAAATTCTATAACTGTATTACTCATCGTCTTTAGGTTTTTAAATGACATCCATAAAGTTTCGCTGTACACGGTTGAAAATCACAATACCGAGCATGAGAATGATAATGGTAAATGCAATACTATAACCTAAATAGAGCCAATTGAATTCACCAACCCCTGTGAAGGCGTATTTAAATGTTTCGAGGATTGCTGTCAATGGATTGGCCACCAAGACCCAGATGTATTTGGGATAGGTCTCTTTCATGACAGAGAGAGGATAGATGACAGGGGTGGCATACATCCATAGTTGTACGCCAAAGGTAATCATAAACCGTAAATCACGGTATTTGGTGGTCATCGAGGAGATAATCATGCCAAAGCCTAATCCCAAGCATCCGAGCATAACAATCAAAAGTGGAACTAATAATATTGTTGCGTTGAGATGGAAATCCACACCTGAGGCAAAGTAATAAATGTATACTGTTATGAATAGTGTAAACTGGATAGCCATCTTAATCAAATTAGAAATGACGATGGATAAAGGTACAACCAGTCTTGGGAAATAGACCTTGCCAAAGATGGCCTGGTTGGCATTGAACGTATCGGAACATTTACTCAGACAGTCTTGGAAGTAGTTCCAGCAGACGAGACCTGCCAAATAGAATACTGCTTGAGGGATGCCATCGGTAGAAATGCCCGCAATACCCCCAAACACAAACATAAACATGATGGTTGTGAATACGGGCTGTATCACAAACCATAATGGACCTAATATCGTCTGTTTATAGAATGTGATGATATCGCGCTTGACATACATAGCCAGTAAGTCACGATATCGCCATACTTCTTGCAAGTCTATACTTAATAGGCTGCTTTTGTTCGTAATAATGATATCCCAGTCTTTAGTCATTTGAAATTATAATTAGTTTATCCATGTTGAGTGTGGATGAAATCAGTATTTCTGTGATCTATGTGGAGGAGATTCTTCAGCATGCGGAGGACAAGGCCGGGAATGGCGAGAACCTTTCCGAATGAACGGAAGCGCAATTGGCTGGGGATGGCGATGAAAAGGGAGAAGGCCAAAAGAGCAAAGAGTATCCACCACTTCTCACACCACGCTGGTACGAAGATGGTCATCAAAACAGATATGCCTCCCAATAGGACGATGAGGATGGAACGGGGGATGAGGGCCTGCTGGATGGTCTTGTCGATGAAATTAATCTTGCCATGGATGATGGCACCAGGAATCATGGGGAGATTACTCAACAGGCTTTGTATCTGAACTGTCATCCACCTCATACGCTGACGCTGGAAGTTGTCCTGATTACTTACCTTCTCGTCAAAGACATGAATGTCTGGTGCGTATTTAATGAATACTTCTTGATGGAGTAGGAGGGCCTCCATTTCACGGTCTTCACCGGCAGTAGAGAGTTTGAAAACATTATCTTTGAACAGTTTATAACTGAAGCACATCCCAGAACCAATCAAGGCCGAGGATAATCCTAATCTGTTATGGGCTTTGCGGAAGATCGTATTATTGATTTCTTCACTTGCTCCATCCAAGACCGCTACATCGTTGTTGGCGTTTTTGGCGCAACGATGACACTGAATAGCATCGTAGACGGGACATAGAATGTTTAGTTGTGATAAAAACTCGGGACGAACCACATTGTCTGCATCTAAAATCACCACATTATCGAAGTCGTCTTGTACTTCATTGATGGCATACTGCATGGCCTTGGCCTTGGAACTCTTTTCAAAGTTTGGGGTTAGTACGGTGATAGGGAACTTTCTGAGATAGTCGTTGGTCTCTGGCTGCATGTGATCCGAAATGACCACGAGTTGATAATGGTCTTTGGGATAGTTTTGCAACAGGAACTGTTCTACAGCGTTGGTGATGACACGGTCTTCCTTATAGGCAGGATAGAGAATCAAAAATTTGGTTATTCGGTTGCTAATGGCTGCCGCATGTTCAGCCACATGATCATCTTTGTCATAAAACAGGGAGATAATGGCAAAGAACACCACGTATACCACAGAACCAGCAATCATAAACCACAGGATGATATCGATGATATGTAGAATTGACCAAATCATTAGTTTCTTTTCTTGAGTTTTGTAAATAATTTCCCCCATAGCGTTACAAATGGGGAACGCAGGAAGGTCTTGTCCCACATCTCGTCGACCAGATAATCTGGGGTAGCCAATGCAAAGAAGAATAAGGCGAGGGCTCCCAGAATCCACCATTTGATGGCTAAGGTCATATAAATAAATGGCAAGACCACACACATCAGCATGATGATACCAACCATGGTTGTGCGAGGAATGAGCATCCATTGGATGAGTTTGTCTGCCAGGTCGTATTGTTTGCTGATGATGGCACCTGGCAAATATTTGATATTGTGGAATAAGTTGATAATTTGTTGTCTGGCCCAACGGCTACGCTGTTCATTCAGTTTTGCAGTGGTGCGTTTTTTCTCGCCATAGACATAGATGTTGTCAAAGTAGTCGATGAAAATGTCTTGACGTAACAGCAAGGCTTCTAACTCTTTGTCCTCACCGGACAATTTAGTCCTCATAACATTATTCTTATACCAATCAAAGTCAAAAGCCATCCCGGAGCCAGCCAAAGCAGAAGAAAGACCAACGTTAATATGCCCTTTTCGGAAAATATTATTATTGATTTCTTCGAATACGGCATCCATACGGGCTGCAGCCGTGTCGCGATTTCTTGAAATGCGATGAGTTTGGATGGCCTTTGTGGCCGCCGTCTCATAAGCATCGTTGATATTGGCCAAGAATTCTTGGTTTACAATATTATCTGCATCCAATATGACGACGATGTCATAAATCTTAAATTCCGGCAGATTTAGAACGGCATATTGGAGTGACTTGGCTTTAGAACTTTCTTCAAAATCTGGGGTCAAGAGAGTAATAGGGTATTGTGCCAGTCGCATATTGGTCATCTCGCTTTGATGATCAGATATAACAGTCACATCAAACATCCGTTGAGGATAGGATTGACTTAGAATAGATAATACAGTTTGCTCTATGACTTCATCTTGTTGATATGATGGAATAAGCACAATGAAACGGCGTTGTATTTTCGCTTTATTGAGTTCTTGAGGTTTGTTAAATAATGATACAATGGCAAAGAAACCAAGATATAACACTGTTCCTGCTGTGAAAATGAACAATGTCCAGTCGATAATGTATAATATGAGCCAAAAATCAAACATTTTTCTAATTGAAAATTGAAAATTGAAAATTGAAAATGCCTCTACAGACGGCCTTTGTCAAATCCCATCTGCCTTTCAGTGTATATTTGATGATATCCCGAACGGCTACAATGCCTATAAGATAGCAATATGAGATGTATTTTGAGATACCTTTCCTGTTACGCTTGACCAATAATAGACGATTTCTTGTAATATAATATGTACGTAGGGGGCTATTCTGGCCCGTGGCCTGGCTTTCCTTATGATAGATGGTGCAAGCAGGTTCGTACCAGATTTCATAACCTGCAAGTGTTATCATCATCGACCAATCTAATTCTTCATAATAAAGGAAATAGCATTCGGGCATCAAACCGACCTTGTCAATAATTTCTCTTTTGACCATCATCGCTGCTCCATGAGCGTATGGAGTAGAGTAGGGGGTGTTAAATTGTCCATGGTCTTCTTCACCAAAACCAATGGATCTGTTTCTAATCGTAATTTTAGATAAAGGAGTAAATCCTGCATATTGAATAGGATTATTATCCCATGTGAAACGTATCTTGGGGCTAACGACTCCAATCTTTGGTGAAGATTCCAATCTTTCGATAAGAGGTCTGAGGTCTGAAGTCTGAGGACGGAGGTATGTATCGTTATTCAGTAGGAAAATGTATTTGCCCCGAGCAGCCTTAATACCTAAATTGTTACCTCCAGCAAAACCTAGGTTTTTTTCGCTCCTGATGACTTTTACATGAGGATATCTTTGCTGTATTGCGTTTGCTTCGTCTTGTTTTGAGGCATTATCAATTACAATCACCTCCATGTTGTCATTGAAGGGGATGGAATCAATCAATGCACAGGTGTCATGATACCCATTGTAATTGATGGTGATGATAGATAAGTCACACGCGTTTTGCAAGTTTCTTCTCTAATTTTAGTCGTTTCTTTTCTTCCTGTTTTGCCAATTTCCTCTTCTCGTATTCTATCCATTCTGGTTCTATGTATGGAAGTATATATACAACGGCAAGACCACCAAAAAAGGTCACAGCATTGGGGTATTGGTATAGAATCTGGTTGGCATATGCGCCTAATTGAATGGATGCAAAGGCGCCACATAGTCCGCCGCCAATGCCTATCAATGACGGACTTTTTAGTTTAAACATGACAACCCAGCAGGCTCCGACAAGCATGAGTGCCATACAAAAAACAAAAACGCAAATGCCTATGACACCTGTATGAACCCACATATAAACATATTCTGAATCGGGGGGGATGTCAGAGAGTTTCCGATATTTGTTGTTTGCCGGAATATTGGCTTGGGTTGATGCGAGTCCTAACCCCCAAGGTGCATCTCGCAGATATTTTCTAATGGATTCTTTATTGATCTCACGAGTATTGGCAGATGCATCTTTCTTATCAAAGGCAGATCTCATCCTTCGTATCTGCTGATTACCATTACCAATGTCAGTAAATACAAGGAATGACATGAATAGGGCAAAAAATATACCAAAAGGAATAGCAATCTTAAAGGATTTTGACAATATAATAAATAACATAAAGCCGGCTGCCATACTAAAGATTGCAGTTCGGGTACCAGACTGGAACATGCCCCATATAACACATATACCTATAATTAGGAAGAAGATGCGATCCCATTTAATTCTACTAGTAATCCCCATAATAATAAAAGCAACACCTGCTGATGCCGCATAACAACCATAAGTTGCAGCATCACTGAATGTTGAAAAGTATCTGATGAGAGACCCACCGTTTAACAGGTGAGTAGATTTCCCGGCTCCATAATAAACAAACGCATATTCTTTAGGCGTAAATCCAATGTTCTTTTGTTTCCATACCCAGAAAGCAGAGAATAATGATAGTATGGCCCATACTTTCATATATTGGATTAATCTTTCCGGTGATGATATGTATATGCTAAAGACAAGAATTATCCATATCAAATGGAGCGCATAGAGACGAAAACTGGTAAACCAGGCTGCGACATCGAGCCCCATGTCACAGGTGTCGTTTAGTAACTCTAATGTGCAGAAACCGCACCATATTAGAATAGCAAATAGCATTAAATTAACACTTCTTCCGAAGCGAGACTCTTGGCTGGCATCTAAAATAGCTATGGCTATTAAGATTAATTCAAATCCTTCATCCCATAATGACATAGGAATTCCTGAAGGTAACGGGAATGGATTTGCTTTAAATTGAATAATGTAATTAATGAAAATTAACGCCCAAAATGCTGCCATCTTCCATCTGAAGAGTACATAAACAGCAATAATTAATGCTGGTGATAGGCAGACAATGGTGAACGTACTGTATCCTGCATGGATAAACTCATAGATGGCTAGTAAAAACAGGAGAAAGAGTAATAGGACTCTTCCTCCGTTTTCACCGGTATATTCGGATAATCTATTTGAATAGACTCTATTCGTCATTATTTTGCGTGACTATTCTCAACTGCGGTCAACCCCATTTGAGACATGCGATAAATAAAGTTGTTAAACTTAGTGTATGGTGGTAACTGCCCAACGAACTCTTCAACCGCATAACGCTGACACTCTGTTAAATACATGAAGAGGGTGTTCTTGTCTTCTAAACGCTCATTAAGTTCCTTAAGGGCTTTCTGGTCTACATCTTTCCATGTGCGGTTGGCACGAGTCACCAATAGATTAATTGTACCCATGTTTAGCAATGCTGGGGAAATAGAGTTATCATCCAGATTCGGATACTCTACAATGGCAATCTCATTTGGCATAATGTCTGGACATATGTCTTTGATGCCGTTTGCTAAGATAAAACGGCTATCTTCTGCCAAGAAATCCTCATCGTAGGTTAGGCGGCGAACCTGCAGACCGATGGATATCCAGTAGTTCTCTAATTCCTGAGCAATATAACTCTTACCATTACCTGCGTCTGTTGAAAGCAGATTGAGTACATTTTGTTGGCCTTCCTTAAAGTGGGGAAGGAGCGATTTACTTAATTGGCGTAGTGCCATATCGGCAATGGTCTTATTAAATCGGCGGTAGCGCAAAGTACTTTCCTTGGGGAAACAACCCATTACTGGTACTTTGGTAATCAGTTCCGATCGCATACGATCTCGTAGAGTACGATCTAACAATTCAATAATAAAGAAGTATAAAGCAGTCAATAAGAATGCTAATGCAAATGCTCCTAATAGAATCATCATTCGGTTAGTAGGCTGGGCATTCATCGGGAACATGGGGGGATTGAGCACACGTAAAGTGGCAGTTGTCATCTGAAGGTTCCTTTGACGTAAACGTGCCGCATTTAGTGCATTCAGCATTGCCATATAGTTACTCTCTATAAAACCGATATGCCTACTCTTACGGGATAACGTGGCTCCTATTGGAGCATAATACAACATTTCTTTGTCAATTCGCTGACGATTTTGATCTTGCGCTGTCATTCTCGCTTTTGTTTCCTCCAACAGCAATACTTGATCAGTCCATTTATTAATGAGATTACTTGCTTTAACCCCTTGATCTGTACTATAGTTTGAGGCCTCAATGTCTAATGTCAATTCTTTCATTCTTCCTGTCGCATCTTGAAGCATCTTCTCGGCTTTTGCCAATTCTAATTGAGATTCTACTTCGTTCCCACCTTCAGAACTCATTAATTTAAGATTTGATATACGGGACTGGATTCTGGAAATGTCAGTAACCTGGTTCGTAAATTCGCGATTGGCTCGAATAACCTTTGCACGATTGCCCAATTGGCGTTCCAAGTAGTCCATCAAGGCTTTAGAGGTGGTGTAGTTCATGAGCAAATTATTGTCTGATATTTTTTGTGAACCATCTTGACCTGCCAAAACCTTAGTTTGTTCATCATAATTAATAATACGTTTAGAAACATTGTATCGAATGAGATCGTCTTCGGCTCCTGTCAAGATTTTATAAAGACGTGAAACTTCACGTTCAAAAAACTTAATCACATTATTGGTTTCACCATACCTTAAATCTGCATATTGGCGGGCAAAAACATCATTGAGGATATCTAGTGTGTTAAAGGTTATACCTGCGTCATTAGCAGAATAGCCGATGTCGATGATGTCGCTATTCTTCATCTGAATAACCTTTAATCTCGATGTGATGCTATTAATGCCAAACCATCGGTGATAATTCACTAATCCAAACAAATAATTATCTTGCATGGGCCGTTCATATGCCTTCAAATTTGCATAGGTGATTTGTTCGCTGTTATGATTAATTAAGGCTTTTACATCTGCGGGAACGCCTGCACTCAATTGACGGAAATGTTCTGCTGAGATGTAGTTGTTATCCTTATTGGGATTGCCATACATCATACAACGACCAAATAGACGAAGAGCCACCTCATGGATGGTGTTATCAGTGGTAATCATCAACATTAGATTTGCCATGTTGGCTTTTGTGTTTCCTGCCATACCAGAACCACCTTCGAGGTTATAGGCTGTAATCATACCTGTATAGATAGTGGTGTTGGCATCGTACACCCGTTCCATGTGGCGAGTTAAGAACCATGCCACTATTAATGCGATTAATGGCAAGATGATTAAATACCAACGTATTTTATATAAGAACCGAATGATGTATCTAAACAAATCCATAATTATAAAATTTATCGTGACTATTTCTGTTTGCTTGCTTTCTTTTCTGCCTTTGCAGCGGCTTTTTCTGCCTTTTTCTCTGCTTTTTCTAATGCATTATATTTTTTCTCTTCTTCTTCAGCAGCCTTTTTAATTCGCTTCTCAACTTTCTTGTTTTCTTTGGCTATTTGCTTCTCGGTTTTTTGTACCGTACCGTCTAAAGTAATCTCAGTCGTTGAGTTCGTTAGAATTGGTGTGTGGGTAATTATCTCCAATGTCAAGATATCTGTAATAATTTGTGTCTGCATATTTTGATATGATGCTACGGCACCATTTTCTCTTTCTTTAGTGTATGCAAAACTTTCAATACTCATATTGCCATTGTGAAAATCTTCCAAATTCAGTGCACCTGCTGCTTGGTACATTGCAGCATTTTCACTGGCTGTTTTTAATGAAATTAGACTATTGGTGATTTTGGTAAATAGTCCAGCTATTTGTAACTTTAGTTGGTCATATGCTTGATCCTTTGTATAGATTGCCTGATCTACTTGTAGTTTTTTGCGTTTCACAGAAGCACCCAAATCTAAAATGTCTTCTAAAGGTACAGACAAACTAGCACCAACATTCCAATAACTCTGCTCAGAACCTTGGTATTGCTTTAAAATCATGTAAGAGGATTCATTTTGTCCTTGACCCCACATGTCGGTTTTGCCATAACCGTAACTGGCATGCCCTCTAAGGTATGAGAAAATATGCCTTTTCTGTTTGGCTACTTCTGCTTCAGCAATTTCCTGAGCCTTTTGAAGGGACATGACTTGAGGGGTGGCTTTGGCATTCTCAAAAAGCACCGCCAAGGGGGGCAGATGGAATGATGAGAAATTGATAGTACTTTCTTGGCTTCCATCAAAGAATCCTGCAGCAATACCGCTCTCGTCGAACTGGGCATAGGATGCTGTGCTCAGTGCCGAGAGGGCTGCAAATACTATTAAACGACTTAATCTATTCATTGTTTTTTGTGATTGTTTCCTATCTTATTTGTTATACGTTTTGTTTTTGCATAAAACCAGTCAGGGTGCGGAAGATGATCTGCATGTCTAACTTGAAATTGTAGGTGCGGCCGTAGGTGATGTCGAGTTGCTTGCGCTCCTCGGCTGACATCATGCCGCCCTTGCCGCGCTCCTCTACCTGCCAGAGACCAGTAAGACCTGCGGGGGCCATGAAACGGTCGATGCTGGCATCAGCAGTGAGTTTCTCGGCCTCGTAGAGTGGGAGAGGACGGTTGCCCACGATGGACATATCGCCCTTGAGGATATTGAAGAGTTGAGGCAGTTCGTCGATGCTGGTCTTGCGGATGAACCTACCCACCTTGGTGACACGCGGATCGTTCTCGATCTTGACGAAGGCATTCTCGATTTCTTCCTGTTTCTCTTTGTTGAAGTCACTTTCTGCCACGACAAAGTCATCGCCGACGAGCATCACCTCGTCGTCGCTGATCATCATGTCGGACTCCATACCCATGTTCATCATCATCATCTCGGCCTCAGCGCCCAACGGAGCGGTGATGACCTTCTGCTCTTCTTCGGATCTCTCGGCATATTGGTTGCCCTCTTCCTTGGCCACTTCCTTCAGGCGCTGCTCAGCGTCGACATACATCGAGCGGAACTTCAGGAAGTCGAAGATGGTATAGTTTGTTCCTACGCGCTTGGACTTATAGACCACAGGTCCCTTGCTCTCCAAACGGATGGCAATGGCGGTGATGATAAAGACGGGCGACAGGATAATGATGCCCAGGGCAGAGAAGAAGATATCAAAGAGTCGCTTCCAAACAGGAATCTTGAAACGGAGCATCCTGTAGCGCGGCTGCTGGTCGTCGAAGAGCATGCCCTCACGGTCGGCAATGAACTGGATCTTCTTGTTCAGTTCCGTCACAGAGGCGTTGAGGGCTATCGTGTCGTTGATACCGCACTTCTGATAAATCTTGCGGTCTTCATCGTTAAGATTGCGGGTGAGCAGGATGATATAGGCATTCTTGCTCTTTTTTCGGATATAGGTGATGGCAGTCACGTCTTCGGTGCGCTCGTTCTGCTCGAAGAACACAATGAAATGCTCGTTGCGTACGTGAGGTACGCATGCCGATGCTGCATTCTTGTAGTTCTCCGTGAACTGCACCAGGCGCCCCGGAATGTATTTCAGACGTTCCTGTGTCTCGGTATTGGTTCCAAGATAGATTACACCTATCATATAATATATATATTAGGGAATGATCTTCTTTACGCGAATCTTTAACTCCATCGGGTTGAATGGCTTCACAATGTAGTCTTCCGCCCCTATCTCCAGCAGACGGATACGCTCACTCGTGGAATCCTCGCTGGAAAGCATGATCACAGGGATATGCTTGAAAAGTTCGTTTTGTTTGATCCACTCCAAAAAATCATCGCCACGCATGCCTGGCATACGGATGTCTGAGATGATCAAGTCAGGCGTGTTACCTGCCTGCAACCACTTCACTCCCTGTAATCCGTCGGGCAGCCACTGCACGTCGTAGTCGCTCATGAGATAGATGGAGAGCACCTTTGCGATGGTCTCCTTGTCGTCAAGTATTAGGATTTTTTTCTTCATATATGAATTTTATTTTTATGCTCTTATAAGCCAATAATCTGTGCAAAGGTAAACAAAATATTTTAATTGTGTTCAAAATTACGTAAAAAAATTGTTTTTTTTGCCAAAAAAGTTGGGTTTTTGAAAAAAAATGGGGAAATTTGCACAATAAACGTACTATAAATAGGAATAAATTATATTCATATGGCAAATAGATATTTATTAGGATTTGATGTCGGCAGTTCATCTGTGAAGGCATCACTCGTGAATGCAGATAGTGGTAAGTGTGTTGCAACGGCTTTCTTCCCCGAGAAGGAGGCGCCCATCACCGCCGTCAAGGCCGGATGGGCTGAGCAGGATCCCCAGATGTGGTGGGACAATGCGAAGTTGAGTCTGAAGAAGATTATGGCAGACTCCGGTGCAACCGCTGAAGAGATCAAGGCAATTGGTATTTCCTATCAGATGCACGGTCTGGTATGTGTGGACAAGAACCTGAAGGCGCTTCGTCCGTCAATCATCTGGTGTGACTCCCGTGCCGTTCCATACGGTGAGAAGGCTTTCAAGGATTTGGGGGCTGACCAGTGCCTGAGTCATCTGCTGAACTCCCCTGGTAACTTCACGGCAGCCAAACTGGCTTGGGTGAAGGAGAATGAGCCTGACCTATATAATAATATATATAAGGTGATGTTGCCTGGTGATTATATCGCCATGCGACTCTCTGGTGTGGCCAATACCACCGTTAGTGGTCTGTCTGAAGGTATGTTCTGGGATTTCAAGAACAACCAGGTGGCTGAATTCCTGATGAAGTACTATGGTTTTGACAGTTCACTGATTGCAGACATCGTTCCGACCTTCGCCGAACAGAGTGTGGTGAGTGCTGAGGCTGCTGCTGAGATGGGACTGAAGGCCGGTACGCCGATTACCTATCGTGGTGGCGACCAGCCCAACAATGCACTTTCACTGAATGTGCTGGAACCGGGTGAGATTGCTGCGACGGCTGGCACGTCGGGCGTGGTATATGGAGTACTGGGTGAGGTGAACTACGACAAACAGAGTCGTGTGAACACATTTGCCCACGTGAATCACAGTGCTGACCAGACGCGTCTGGGTGTGTTGTTGTGTATCAATGGTACGGGTATCCTGAATGCCTGGACGCATCGTAATATCACACCGGAGATCGGTTATGCTGAGATGAATGATTTGGCTGCCTCTGTGCCCATCGGTAGTGAGGGCGTGACGATTATCCCGTTCGGTAATGGTGCTGAGCGTGTGTTGGAGAACAAGGAAATCGGCTGCTCGATCAATGGCCTGAACTTCAACAAGCACAATAAGGCGCATCTCGTCCGTGCTGCCCAGGAGGGTATCGTGTTCTCGTTCTGCTATGGCATGGAGATCATGCAGCAGATGGGTATGGACATCAAGAAGATCCATGCCGGTAAGGCCAATATGTTCCTGAGTCCGTTGTTCCGTGACACCCTGGCTGGTGTGAGCGGGGCTACCATCGAACTCTATGATACGGACGGTTCTGTGGGTGCCGCCAAGGGCGCTGGTATCGGTGCCGGTATCTATAAGGACAACAAGGAGGCTTTCGCTACGCTTGACAAACTGCAGGTGATTGAGCCGGATGCTGCTCATCGTGCCGAGTATCAGGCTGCCTACGCTGCATGGAAAGAGACATTGAAGAAGAATATCTAATCATTTTATAACTTAATCAACACAATTATGGCAAAAGAGTATTTTCCGTTTACTGGTAAAATTCCTTTCGAAGGAAAAGACAGTAAGAATGTAATGGCTTTCCACTATTACGAGCCCGAGAAGGTCGTGATGGGAAAGAAGATGAAGGACTGGCTGAAGTTCGCTATGGCCTGGTGGCACACACTGGGTGGTGCCAGTGCTGACCAGTTTGGTGGTCAGACCCGCAGTTATGAGTGGGACAAGGCTGCTGACCCCGTGCAGCGCGCTAAGGATAAGATGGACGCCGGCTTCGAGATCATGGATAAACTGGGTATCGAGTATTTCTGCTTCCACGATGTGGACCTCGTTGAAGAGGCTCCCACCATCGCTGAGTATGAGGCTCGCATGAAGGCGATTACCGACTACGCTCAGGAGAAGATGAAGCAGTTCCCGAAGATCAAGTTGCTCTGGGGTACCGCTAATGTCTTCGGCAACAAGCGTTACGCCAACGGTGCTTCTACCAATCCAGACTTCGACGTGGTGGCTCGCGCCATCGTTCAGATCAAGAACTCTATCGACGCAACCATCAAACTCGGTGGTACCAACTATGTGTTCTGGGGTGGACGTGAGGGTTATATGAGCCTGTTGAATACCGACCAGAAGCGTGAGAAGGAGCACATGGCTACCATGCTGGGTATGGCTCGCGACTATGCCCGCAGCAAGGGTTTCAAGGGCACGTTCCTGATTGAGCCGAAGCCCATGGAGCCTTCCAAGCACCAGTATGATGTGGATACCGAGACTGTGATCGGTTTCCTGAAAGCACATGGTCTGGACAAGGACTTCAAGGTGAATATCGAGGTGAACCACGCTACTCTGGCTGGCCATACCTTCGAGCACGAACTGGCTTGCGCTGTGGATGCTGGCATGCTGGGCTCTATCGACGCGAACCGTGGTGATGCACAGAACGGTTGGGATACCGACCAGTTCCCCATCGACAACTTCGAGTTGACACAGGCTATGCTGGAGATCATCCGTAATGGTGGTCTGGGCAATGGCGGTACGAACTTCGACGCTAAGATCCGTCGTAACTCTACCGATCTGGAAGATCTGTTCATTGCTCACATCAGTGGTATGGATGCCATGGCTCGTGCCTTGATGAATGCTGCTGACATCCTGGAGAACAGTGAACTGCCCGCTATGAAGAAGGCTCGCTATGCATCCTTCGACAGCGGTATCGGTAAGGACTTCGAGGATGGCAAGTTGACCTTCGAGCAGGTTTATGAGTACGGCAAGAAGGTGGAGGAGCCGAAGCAGACCTCAGGCAAGCAAGAGAAATACGAGACAATCGTTGCGCTCTACGCAAAATAATAATTAAGCCCCGCCAACTGGCGGGGCTTAATTATTTTAGTTCTCTCCAGAGAACTGCTTGATACGCTGTTCCTCGGATAGTTTACATATTAATAAGGTGTCATTGTTTTCTGCCACGATGTAACCGTCGAGGCCCTGGATCACCACCTTCTTCTCTTGCGTGGTGTGGATGATGCAATTGTGGCTCTCGAAGATATCGATATGGTTACCGATACAGGCATTGCCATAAAGGTCTTTCTTGCTTTGTCCGTGCAGGGAACCCCAGGTGCCGAGGTCACTCCAGCCGAAGTCGGCAGGACAAACGAAAATCTCCTCGGCCTTCTCCATGATGGCATAGTCCACGGAGATACTCTCGCATTCGGGGAAGCGTTCGTTGATAATCTCCTGTTCCTGCGGTGTACCGTAGATGGGCAGCATCGACTCGAAGATCTTGGCCATCGAGGGCTGGTAGATGCGGAAGGCATTGACAATCGTGTTCACATTCCAGATGAAGATACCGGCATTCCAAAAATAGTTGTTCTTCTTGATATATTCCTGGGCCGTCTCAAGGTTGGGCTTCTCACGGAAGGAATCGACACGGAAAATCTCCTTGTTGCGCAGCGATGCCGTGCTGAGGTCTGCCTGGATATAACCGTATCCCGTCTCCGGACGGTTGGGTTTCATGCCCAGTGTGACGATGGCATCCGTCTCACTCGTGAACTTCATGCATTCTTTGATGACACGCTGGAACTCGGCGGTGTTGGTCACGATATGGTCGCTGGGGGTGACCACGATGTTGGCCTTCGGGTCACTGGCCTTGATGCGCCAACTGACGTAGGCGATGCAAGGTGCCGTATTACGACGACAAGGCTCACAGAGTATATTGCCTTCGGGCATATCGGGCAACTGCTCCTTAACAATTGCGGCATACTTCTGGTTGGTGACCACCCAGATGTTTTCTGCGGCAATCAAGTCGCCAAACCTCTCAACGGTCAACTGTAGCAGTGTCTTGCCGACACCGAGGACATCAATAAACTGTTTGGGGTACTCCGAAGTACTCATAGGCCAGAAGCGACTCCCGACGCCGCCAGCCATAATGACCAGATGATTGTTCGTTTTTGCCATAATTCTCTGTCTGTCTACAAATACTAATAATCTGCAAAAATATACATTTTGATTCAAACAGACGAATTTTTGGCGGAAAATTTTTCGTTTAGGCTGATTTTCTTTTCTTGAGATAATATTTCAGGGCAAAATAGGCAATTGCGAGGAGCACCAAGACGATGATTGTGATCTTGATGTACTCGGCATATTCTGCAATCTTGTCGTTGAGTTGGTCTTCGGGGACGATGCTGTGCAGATACCAACCCAGACCTGCGAGGATGGCATGCCAACAACCGGCACCAATGGTGGTGTAAAGCAGGAACTTCCAGTAGTTCATCTTCGCCAGTCCTGCGGGGATGGAGATCAGATGACGGATACCAGGAATCAGACGTCCTGTCAGGGTGGCCACGATACCGTGATCGTCGAAGTACTTCTCACTCTTCTCCACTTTTTCCTGATTCAGCAGACACATCTTGCCCCATTTGCTGTTGGCAAAACTATAAATAACGGGACGACCCACGAAATAGGCCACGACATAGTTGATGGTGGCACCCATGTCGGCACCGATGGTGGCGAAGAGAATCACGAGCCACACATCAAGTTGTCCGCTGGCGGCGTGGTAAGCGGCAGGGGTGACTACAAACTCTGAGGGTACGGGTATCACTGTACTCTCCAACAGCATCAGGAAAAGGATCGTGCCGTAATTCAGGTTACCCAATAGGGATGTTATGAAATTCATTGTTGATTCTGTTTTAGTCGGTTTTCGATATATGTCTCGTATTCTGTCGGCTTTAAGTCCTTCGGGAACAGATGTCCCAGCACCAGTCTCGCCTCTTTGGGGTTCTTTGCCACACTGATCCTGAGATAATTCATGAACTCATCGTACTTCTCAAGGTCGTAGCAGCAGAGCGCCATATACGCATAGCCATCCTTCCAGTCGGACTCCGTGGTGGAGAAGAACTTCTTGAAAAGGAGGTAGGCAGCATTCGTATAACGGTTGTCATAGAGCGACACGATGATGCGGAGGATGGTCCTGGGGGCATTGCCGGAGTTGGAGACGGTCTGCTTAAACATCTCTTCCGCCTCTTTCAGTCGTCCGTTAGCCAACAGCACATGGCCTCTGATTACCTCCATGTCGATGTGGTCGCAGTCCAGGTCCTTGGTCTTGTCGAGATAGTAAAGGGCGGTCTCCGGCTGTTTCATTTCTGAGTGGGCGAAGGCCAGTTCTTGATAGATCTCCGGCAGGTACTGGGAGTCTTCTGCTGCCACCTCCTCAGCCTTCTCCAATCGTCTGATGGCTTCCTCGTTGCGTCCCAGACTGATCAGACAGGTACCTTGGTGCAGGTAGGCGAACTCATCGTCTTCGATGAGGTCGGTGTATCGCTCGAAATAGGTCAGTGCCTCCTCGTAGTTCTCTAATCGGAACAGACCGTTGGCCTTCGACAGGATACCATCGGCATCGCTGGGATCGATGGCAATGGCATATTCGCTGCTGGTGATGGCCGCTCCGTAGTCCTCGCTCATAAACTGTGCGTTGGCCAGTGCATTCCAGTATCTCTTCGAGTAGGGGTCACGGTCGATGAGTTCCGTGAACAGCCGTTCGCTGTCCTTGTATTTCCCCAGTCCGAAGAGGGTGTGTGCCATCAGTTCTTTGAAGTCGTCGGAGTTGTCGCCCTGCGAACGGGCCATCCACTGGAAGGCCTTGTCGTGCTGCATATATTCTGAAAAGAGGTTGGCCACGTCATAGACATAGTCCATCAACTCATCGGGCGGAACTTCCCTATAGTGCTTACGGAACATTCGGTCGGCCGCTTCCACCTTCCCCTCGCAGATCATGATCTCGCCCTTCAGGTACAGGTATTCCACCTCATCGGAGGGATGCAGACGCTCGGCATAATCCCAGGCCTTGTCATAGTCCCTTACCGACAAGGCTTCACGTGCCTTGTAGAGTAGGGGGGCAACGGCGTCAGGATTGTATTGCAGGGCCAGGTTGATGGCCTTGTCGGCCTCTTCTGTCCTGCCATAGTAGTGATAATAGTCGGCAATACTCGCCAGGTCGTCGGCATCCATATATATCGGATGTCCTGCCCCCACCGAGTCTTCGTACTGCTGAAGAATCTCTTGGAACTCCTCGCTCTCGAAATAGGCCGTATCGTCAGTCACTTCAATTATTTTATTTTTTCCAAGTATCCTTCAATCCAACAGTCTTGTTGAAGACAGGATGCTCTGGCGTGGTGTCTGAGTCGGGCGTGAAGTAACCGATGCGCTGGAACTGCAGGTATGTCAATGGCTTCATCGTGGCGGCGAATGGCTCCACATAGCACTCCTTGATGATGTTCAACGAGTCGGGGTTGATCATCTGTTTCATGGCGGTGACAGCATCACAGTTCTGTGCCTCACGGATGGCAGCCAGTTCGTCGCGGGGATTCTCCACTTTCCACAGACGGTCGTAGAGGCGTACCTCGGCCTTCACGGCGTGTGCACAACTCACCCAGTGGAGAGTCTTACCTTTGATTTTGCGGTTGGAGCCCGGCAGACCACTGCGCGATTCGGGGTCGTAGGTGCAGTAGATGGTCGTTACATTGCCGTTCTCATCCTCATCGCAGGGATGATCCTCGTTGCACTGGATGATATAGGCATTCTTCAGACGTACCTCCTTGCCGGGAGCCAGACGCATGAACTTCTTCTCGGCCTCCTTCATAAAGTCGTCGCGTTCAATCCACAGTTCACGGCTGAACTCGATGGTATGGGTGCCGTCAGCCTCGTTCTCTGGATTGTTCACGGCTGTCAGTTGCTCCACCTGTCCCTCGGGATAGTTGGTGATGACCACCTTCACTGGATCAAGCACGGCACTGACACGGATGGCACGGCTGTTCAGGTCGTCGCGTACAGCACTTTCCAAAAGGGCCATATCGTTGAGGGCATCGATCTTGGTGTAACCGATCTTGTCGATGAAACTCACAATACTCTCAGGACTATAACCGCGACGACGGAAACCGCAGATGGTCGGCATACGGGGGTCATCCCAACCACTGACCAATTTCTCGTTGACGAGTGCGAGGAGGTTGCGCTTTGACATCAGCGTGTAGTTCAGGTTCAGTTTGTTGAACTCCGTCTGACGTGGACGGTTGTCCTCGATATTATCCGTCTCGCCACGCCACTCCTTCATCCAAGTCACAAACAGATCGTACAAGGGACGGTGTTCCACAAACTCCAGTGTACACCATGAGTGGGTCACACCCTCTAAATAATCGCTCTGACCGTGGGTGAAGTCATACATCGGGTAGGCGTTCCATTTGTTACCGGTACGGATGTGGGGGATGTTCAGTACTCGATAGATCAACGGGTCGCGGAACAGCATGTTCGGATGGGCCATGTCAATCTTGGCACGTAGCACCAAGGTACCTGGCTCGCATTTGCCGCTGTTCATGAACTCGAAGAGTTTCAGATTCTCCTCCACGGGACGGTCACGGAAGGGCGAATTCGTTCCTGGGCTCGTTGTCGTACCCTTCTGCTGGGCAATCACCTCAGCACTCTGTTCGTCGACGTAGGCACGGCCTTGTTTGATCAGCCACACGGCAAAGTCCCAGAGTTCCTGGAAATAGTCGCTGGCATAGTAGACGTTGGCCCACTGGAATCCCAGCCACTTGATGTCATTCTCGATGCTCTCGATATATTCCGTATCCTCCTTGATGGGGTTGGTGTCGTCGAAGCGGAGGTTACACTGACCACCGTATTTCTTAGCCAGTCCGAAGTCGATGGCGATAGCCTTGGCGTGGCCGATATGCAGGTAACCGTTAGGTTCTGGTGGGAAGCGCGTCTGCATCCTACCGCCGTTCTTACCTTCGGCCAAGTCGTTGATCACCTTCTGCTCAATGAAACTCACTGAGCGTCTCTCCTCACTCTCATTCTTAATCTTCTCTTCCATATATATTCACTTTTCACTATTCACTTCTACTTTATTCCTCTCTCGTTCAGCGCCTTTGAGTACTTCGCCGCATTCTTCAGGTGTTCACTGTAGGTACGTGCAAAATTGTGGGTACCCGAAAAATCCTCCTTGGCACACATATAGAGGAAATCGTGCGCCACACGATTCAGTACGGCATCGATACCCTTGATGGAGGCAATCTTGATTGGCCCTGGGGGCAGTCCAGTGTTCCTATATGTATTATAAGGGCTGTCGTAGCGCAGCATGTCGTGGTAAATGCGCTTTAGCCCAAATTGTTTCATGGCAAACTTGATGGTGGGGTCTGCCTGTAGAGGCATGCCCTGCTTCAGACGGTTCAGGTACATCCCCGCAATCATCGGTTTCTCGGCGTTGTTAGCCGTCTCCTCGTCTATGATGCTCGCCATGGTGCAAATCTCGTTGGGTGTCAACCCGATTGCTGTGGCTTTTGCCGTGCGCTCCCCGTTCCAGAAACGGTCATGTTCCTTCTGCATCCGTTCCATCAGTCCGTTGAGACTCACGTTCCAGTACACTTCATAGGTGTTCGGCACAAACAGACAGGCGATGGTGGCGGTGTCGTAGCCCCAGTGCTTGCAGAAATCATTGTCTGTCAGCGATGTCACTATCGTTACACTGTCCATCATCAGTTTCCTCGATAACGCGCCGGCTAATTTCTCCATCGTCTTCGACTCAGGTACGGTCAGCATCTCGGCTTCCTGATGACCGTTCTTCAGGTTGCGGAAGGTGTTCACCACGCTGATGCCCGGTTTGATGGCATAGCGTCCTGTGCGTATATGGTCGGCGTAGCCCCAGTGCCTGGCAATGCACTTGAAGCCTGCCATAGCATGCTCCGAGGCGTATGGCTCTAACTTGACAAATACGGAGTCGGCGCTGTCATCCTCGTCGATATACACATAGCCTACGGTCTCTTTCTCCTCCGCAAAGTCTGTCAGGAAAAAGTAATAGAGTAGTCCTATCACGATCACAATGCTTAGGACTACTGGTATCACGTAATACGATGTCTTTATCGTCTTCATTTCATTCTTTCTCTTAAAAACGGTGCAAAGTTACGAATAAGTGAGCGAAAAACCAAATAAATGGTGATTTGTTTTAATTTCCGGCGGATTTCTTGCGTGTTCCAGATATTTTGACTACCTTTGCCATTAGAAACGATACCTACAACGACAAATGAAACTGAAATTCACGATCAACTACGGGACACAGTGGGGGGAGAGCCTTCATGTGGTCATCACATACAGGAGCATCGACGGCACGGTGCGCACACAGGATCTGCTGATGCAGACCGATGACGGATTCTGTTGGACACTGGAGACGGCAGCCATCGAATCGCGCCAGCACCCCATCGGCTCGTTTGTCTACCACTACCAGGTGGAGGATGACGAAGGCCGTGTGTTGCGCAAAGAGTGGACGGGTGTACCACGCAGTTATCACTTCGACTCGACGAAAAACTTTGTGATGCCCGACCTGTGGCGGGATATCCCCCTGCAGTACCACCTCTACAGCAGTGCCTACAAGACTACCGTAGGACTGCCTCATGACGAGGAGACACAGACACTGCGCCAGCCGCTCTACCGTAAGACGATCCTGTTCCGCGTGTCGGCGCCGCAGTTGCGCAAGGGACAGTCGCTGGCACTCTTGGGCAGTCACCCCGCCCTCGGTGACTGGAATCCCGCCCGTTACCTGCGGATGGAGTATGCCGGTCAATATGACTGGTTGCTCTCGGTAAATGTGGAGAGTATTCTGCTGCCGATAGAATATAAATATGTAATCATCGACGACGCGACGAACACGCTCGTGGCGTGGGAGGAGGGTGACAACCGTACCACCGAGGGACTATTGTCCGCTGACCTGACGGCAGTGCCTGACGGCACGGTGTTGGTGGTATATGGCGAGAGTCTCCGAGTGAAGGAACAGACATGGCGGGCGGCAGGCGTGGTGGTGCCGGTGTTCAGTCTGCGCAGTGAGCACTCCTGCGGCGTGGGCGACTTCGGCGACCTCAGACGATTGGTTGATTGGGCTGTGGCGACGGGGATGAAGGTGATACAGACGCTCCCCGTGAACGATACCACCACCGACGGCGGTTGGCACGACTCATATCCATACAATATCGTGTCGGCCTTTGCGCTGCATCCGCACTATCTTGACTTGGAGGCCCTTGGCAACCTGAAGAACAAAACGAAGATGACCGTCTTCCAGCGGCAGCGCAGGGAACTGAATGCCTTGGGCTATAGCGACTATGAGGCCGTGGATCGCGTGAAGAAGGCGTATGTACAGGAGTTCTTCGACGAGAAAGGTCAGCAGACACTCGACAGCAAGGAGTTCAAGGCGTGGTTTGAGGAAAATCGGTTCTGGCTGGAGCCGTATGCCAATTGGCGTGCGAATATAGGGGGCTTGGTCTATTTCACCCAGTACCATCTCCACCTGCAACTGAAGGCGGCTGCCGATTATGCCCGTTCGAAGGGCGTGGTGCTGAAGGGTGACATTCCCATCGGCGTGAACCGCGACAGCGTGGAGACTGCTACCCATCCCGAACTCTTTAATATGGACTGTCAGACGGGTGCGCCGCCAGACGCTTTCTCACAGAACGGTCAGAACTGGGGATTCCCTACTTACCAGTGGGGCGGGGGACTGGCAGACTGGTTCCACCGTCGGCTGAAGTGGATGGCGCAATACTTTGATGCCTTCCGCATAGACCATATCCTCGGTTTCTTCCGTATCTGGGAGATTCCCAACGACGCCATCTTCGGACTGCTCGGACATTTCTCTCCGGCATTGCCACTGGCAGTCAGTGAGATAGAGTACTTCGGACTACCCTTCCGCAAGGACTTCATGACGCGACCATTTATCAACGATCGCGTCATCTCGCGACTTTTTGGCATCCATGCGCAGTATGTCCGAGAAAACTACCTCATCCCCCGCAGTTATGGACTCTATGACCTGAAGGCGGAGGTGGATACCCAACAGAAGGTGAGGACCTGCTTCGAGGGCCGCGGCGACGAGAACAGCCTGTGGATTCGCGACGGACTCTACCGGTTGATCAGTGGGGTGCTCTTCGTGGAGGATCCCAGACAGACGGATATGTACCATCCGCGTATCGGGGCTTTCAACGAGCCAGTCTATGAGGCCCTGACCAATGAGGAGAAGGAGGCTTACATGCGACTCTACAACAACTACTATTATCAGCGACATAATTTCTTCTGGGGCAGTGAGGCCATCCGTAGGTTGACGGAGGTGTTCGGCGACACGCAGATGCTCTGTTGCGCAGAGGATCTGGGGATGTTGCCCGATTGTGTGGCACCTGTGCTTGATCAGTTACGCATCCTGACCCTCGAGATACAGTCGATGCCGAAACACAGCGGCTTTGAGTTTACGCACCTCGACGGCAATCCCTATCGTAGTGTAGCCACTTTCTCCACCCACGATATGTCACCGTTGCGCCTTTGGTGGGAGGAGAGTCCTGAACGCACCCAACGCTACTACGTGACGATGCTCCAGAAACAGGGACATGCGCCGGAACATTTACCTGCGCATCTCGCCGAAGAGATTATCGCCCGTCATCTGTATTGTCCGTCGATGCTGTGTATGTTGTCGTTGCAGGACTGGCTTTCAATGGACGGTGAACTGCGTTCGAAGAATCCCCGGGAGGAGCGTATCAATGTGCCCAGTGATGCCTATAACCGTTGGAAGTATCGCATGCACCTCACCATCGAAGAACTTCTCCAGGCCTATAAATATAATAATAAGGTACGCACGATGATAACGCGGAGTAAGCGATGATGTACGACACTTATATATTCGACCTTGACGGGACACTGTTGGATACGTTGGGTGATCTGGCTACATCTGTGAATTATGCCCTTCGCACGCATGGCATGCCGGAGCACTCGATAGATGATGTGCGGAGATTCGTGGGAAATGGTGTCCGCAAATTGATGGAGCGTGCGGTACCCGATGGCACTGCTAATCCACTATTCGAAGAGACGTTTGCCACTTTTCGGGCGTATTATGTGGAGCACGCTCAGGATACCACTTGTCCTTACGAGGGGATTCCCGAGACATTGGCTGCGCTACGTGAGAGAGGGTGTCATTTGGCGGTGGTGAGTAATAAGATGCGGAAGGCCACAGAGGAACTCTGTCGGCATTTTTTTCCAGATACCATCGAGGTGGCTATTGGCGAGGATGAGGCTGCCGGTATCCAGAAGAAACCCGCTCCAGATACGGTCTTTGCAGCCTTGGAGGCCCTAGAATCCCTAGGAGAACCTAGGGATAGCCTGGGATCTCCTAGGGAATATGCAGTCTATGTCGGTGATAGCGACGTGGACGTTGAGACAGCGCACAATGCAGGTATTCCCTGTATCAGCGTCCTTTGGGGCTTCCGCGACAAAGACTTCCTATTACAACACGGAGCGAAGACATTCATCTCCGCTCCGCAAGATCTTTTGGAAATTCCTATGGAAGTCTAGATGCTCTGCAGTCTTGCAATATACTTCCCGAGGATGTCGAACTCCAAATTCACCACCGTCCCCACTTTGATGTCGCAGAAGTTCGTGTGCTCGAAGGTGTAGGGGATAATCGCCACCTGGAAAGTGTTTGAGGTTGGATTACATACGGTGAGCGAGACACCATTGACGGTGACGCTGCCCTTATCGACGGTGAAATAACCTTTCTTCGCCATCTCGCGGTCTTCGGGATATTCGAAAGTGAAGTAGGTGCTGCCGTTGGCATCTTCCATGGCGATACACTTGGCCGTCTCATCGACATGGCCCTGTACGATATGGCCGTCCAAACGTCCATTCATCAGCATGGAACGTTCTACGTTCACCTTGTCGCCCACCTGTAGCAGACCGAGGTTACTGCGGTCGAGGGTTTCCTTCATGGCAGTGACCACATAGGTGCCGTCGATTATCTTGACCACAGTGAGACATACGCCGTTGTGGGCGATGCTCTGGTCAATCTTCAGTTCGTTGACAAATGAACATTTGAGGGTGAAATCGATATTCTCACGATCCTTCTTAATGGCTACAACGGTAGCGAACTCTTCTACAATACCCGAAAACATAATTCTTAAAATTAGTAATACAAAAAAACCGGGTGCGTGCCGATGATTTGGTGAAAACTCCTGTTTCACACGATTTGGGTGCTCTCCGTCGTTGTAATCCACCGGCATCATGATGCTCTCCCGAGGGATGTGGCCCGCCATTGGCAAGAGAAACTGGCCCGGATTGATTTTTTTAATGTAGAGTATCCCGATCTATGCGGCACGACCCGAATTCTGTTGCAAAGATACATTTTTTTTTTGAATGTTCAAAGAAAACGGAAGGATTTTATTATCTTTGCAACAAAATTTAATGATTATGAGCAAGAATATCTGCATTGTGGCGGGTGCCCGTCCTAATTTCGTGAAGGTAGCCCCATTGGTAAGAGCGATTGTCAGGAGTCGGGAGTCAGGAGTCGGGAGTCAGGAAATAGGATACTATTTGATTTATGCCGGACGTGAGGATGACCCGACCTTGGAACCATCGTTATTCGATGATTTACAGATGCCGCGTCCGGACTTCTATCTGGGGGTTGACTCCGTGAGTCTGAATGAGATAACGAGTAGGGTGATGGGAGAGTTCGACCATTTTCTCGACGCGCATCCTGTGGATGTGGTGATTGTCGTCGATGATCTGGCTTCTACGATGGCGGCGGCAATCGTCACCAAGAAACGGGGCATTCGTCTGGCGCATCTCGTGGCTGGCACACGTTCCTTTGACATCAATATGCCCAAGGAAATCAACCGTCTGGTGATAGATGCCCTTAGCGATTATCTGTTTACGGCGGGTGTCAAGAGCAATAGTGTGGCTACCCGTGAACAACAGTCGGAAGCGTCGCAGACCTATATGGTGGGAAATATCCTGATGGATACGTTGCGCTTCAACCATGATTATCTGCGCCGTCCTTCACTCGATGTCGAGGAAGGCAGATATATCGTCTTTACTCTCAACCGCAAGGCGCTCCTGGCTAATACCGACAATCTCCAGAGGATGATCCTGACGATGGTTGAGGCCGCTGGCGATATTCCTATTATCGCTCCCCTCCGAGGTGAAGCCCGAGGGATAATCAATGACTTTAATGCTAGCATTCAGATCGTTGATCCATTAAGTTATCTGGAATTCGGCTGGCTCACCGCCCATGCGATGGGCATCATTACCGATTCCGGCAATGTAGCCGAGGAGGCAACCTTCAATGGCGTTCCCTGTATCACGCTCAACAATTATACCGAACATCAGGAGACCGTCACTGTCGGTTCCAACGTCCTGGTGGGAGAGGATGTCGATAAACTGCATAAGGCTGTTACTGATATGGTCTGTGGTACATGGAAAAAGTGCGCCCTTCCCGATCGTTGGGATGGACGCACTGCAGAACGAATAATCCAAATTCTTCTAAACTAATCTTGGATATCCTAGTAATTCTCAGCCTTGATCTGGAAGTAGGCCTGAGGGTGATTGCAGACGGGACACTCCTCGGGCGCCTTCTTGCCAATCACGATATGTCCGCAGTTGCTGCACTGCCAGATGACATCATTATCCTTCGAGAACACACGTTCCTTATTAATATTATCGAGCAGTTTGCGATAGCGTGCCTCGTGCTCTTTCTCAATCTTTCCAACAGCCTCGAACTTCTCGGCAATCTCGTCGAAGCCTTCTTCACGGGCCTCCTTTGCCATACGGGCATACATGTCCGTCCACTCGAAGTTCTCGCCGTTGGCGGCAGCCTCTAAGTTCTCTGGCGTACTCTTGATGGCACCGCCCTCCAGGAGTTTGAACCACATCTTGGCGTGTTCCTTCTCGTTGGCAGCAGTCTCCTCGAAAATGGCGGCTATCTGTACATAACCGTCCTTCTTGGCCTTCGATGCCCAGTAGGTGTATTTGTTACGTGCCTGACTCTCACCTGCGAATGCCTCCTGCAGGTTCTTCTCTGTCTTTGTTCCTTTTAGTTCTTTCATAATCGTCGTTGTTTAGTGAGTTATTTGATTGTGAGATAATAGCCGATTTTATACAGGCTGAATAGCCTGAGACTCGGATGACGTCCGCAGAGATTCCAGCGTTCCCACTTTCCGAAGAGTCTGTGCCAGCAACGGATAAGAGAAAGAATCAAGGGAATATGGATGCCACCGACGAAGGTCAGCAGACGGGAATAGCCACGGAGTTCACCTTGAAAATGATGCAGGGTGCGTAGTCCTTCCTCTGTTTTAGCGACGAACGAGGGATTGTCTTCAAAGGTGTTGAATCCCAACGGGTTATCAATATGCGTAATTTTGATACCGTCAGCCTTTAACGTCTTGCCGAAAAGCACATCCTCGTAGCCGTAATAGTGGAAACGTTCATCGAAAGGGTGGGCGTGCATCAGGTTACGGCGGATGAGGAAATTGGCGGTATGGAAGTCCTGATAGGGGTTCTTCCGGCGCATCTCCACCGTGTGTTCCTGCTCCGAGGTTTTCTCGTAGAGATAGCGAAGATTATGCTTAAGCATTTCTGCATCGCCACCGATAGTGACACCACCATCAAGGACATCGGCCTCCTGAGAGATGTACTTACTGATGAAATCGGCGCGCACCACCGTCATGTCGCTGTCGATGAAGAGCAACCATTCGTATTGGGCCTCCTTGGCGAGTAGGTTTCTGATGGCGGCACGTCCGATGTTTTTAGGCTGAATCAGGTAATGACAGTGCTCCCATTGTTCTATCTGACGGTTCTCCGCCACGACACTGGCATCCGTCGACCCGTCATCACCCACAAGGATCTCATACATGATTCCTATTGCCTCTGCCTGTTGACGGAGGTCACCCACTAACTTGACGCAGAGATCATTATAAGTAGGAATGAGGATGGATAGTGCTCTATTTGTCATCATTCAGAGCACAAAGATAAGCATTTTCCGTTAGAAATCAAGCGCAGAAGCCCCAAAAATAGTTAAAAATATGTATGCGACAGCAAATTCTTCACTTTTCACTCTTCACTTTTCACTTCTTTTTCGTACCTTTGCACCCGCTTTTACGAGATAAGAGCATGAAATTCAAATTTTAACAACAAATTAAACATTAAACACAATGGCAACAAAAATCAGATTGCAGCGCGGCGGCCGTAAGGGCTATGCCTTCTACAGCATCGTTATCGCCGACGCTCGTGCACCACGTGATGGTCGTTTTACTGAGAAGATTGGTACTTACAATCCCAACACCAATCCTGCCACAGTAGACTTGAATTTCGAGCGTGCACTCTATTGGGTTGAGACAGGTGCCCAGCCCACAGACACAGTACGTAACATCCTCAGCCGTGAGGGCGTCTACCTGATGAAGCACCTCCGTGGTGGCGTGAAGAAGGGTGCTTTCGACGAGGCTGCTGCCCAGAAGAAGTTCGATGCCTGGAAGGCTGACAAGCAGAACGGTCTGAACAAGATCGCTGAGGCAGAGGCTAAGGCCAAGAAGGATGCTGCTGCTAATGCACTGAAAGCAGAGAAGGCCGTGAACGAGGCTATTGCCAAGAAGGTGGCCGACAAGAAGGCTGCTGAGGCTGCTGCCAAGGCAGAGGAAGAGGCTGCAAAGGCTGCTGAGGCCGCTGCTGCCGAGGCTCCCGCAGAGGAGGCTGCTCCCGCTGCTGAGACAGAGGCTCCTGCTGAGGCATAATCGCACTCGACATCAAAAAATAGAGGTTCTACAGATTTCTGTGGAGCCTCTATTTTATTTTGTGGAACCTCTAACCTCTATTTTGACCAGAAGGCGACATATTGCTTTGCCACTTTGATGTAGTCGTGGTGTTTCCGTACATAGTCGACGCTCTGACGCTTGAGTTCGGGGATGCGCTCTGGATGCAGGACGAGTTCCTCCAATCCCTGATAGACACTCTCGTAGGTCGGTCCGACATTGATGATCGGGTGCAGTTCCGTCTCGTTAATAATCTCATAGTTCTCCGCTTCTCCGCCTCCGACACAGATAATGCCCTTCGACATGGCCAGCAGGGGATTCATGGAAGGCGTATAGGCATAGAGTTGGTCGAGGATGGCATCGGAACCTTCCATCATCCGTTGGTATTCAACGAAAGGCACAGACTCTGCGACGTGGAGTTTCATGCGTTGGGGATACTTGTCGTGCAGATCCTGGGCAGCCCTGAGCATGATGTCGGTACCCTTATAGGCACTACGCTCACGGTTGATACCGATAAAGATGACCACCTCCGACTTGTCGGCTCTTTCTGTGGAACATGTCTCCGGCATCCGGATGGGGAAGGGGATATAGGTGGTCTTCTGTGGGAAGGCAGGGTGATAACAGACCCAGTATTCGTAGAGTCCTGTGATGATGCCGTCACAGTCATCGGCGATGTATTTGTTCAGGCGTTCCTTCGCCGTACCCAACCAGTCCTGTTGATAGCGCACAGCCTCAGGGTCTGTGCGTACCTGGTCGCCGAAGTTGAAGTCGCTGTATCTGAGCGGTTTGTCGTAGGAACAGGTGTGTACCCAGTACCAGTCCATGCCGAAAGCGCCGAGGTACACCTTTTTATTATGCTTGCGCAGGTAGTCGTAGAAGAAGAATAGCCGTTCTGCCTTGAGTTCGAAGAACATCGGGTTGATGAGTTGCACGATGTCGTAGCCTTTCAGTCTTGGCAAGAGGGCGTAGAGCCTCGCCATTAACAGGATACCGCCTACTTTGCCGACCTTACGACTGACATCGATGTCACGGGGATAGTTCTTCCAACCGTCTCCGTCGGAGACAACTGTCACCTGGTGTCCCAGGGCTCTGAGACCTTCTGCCAACGTGGCATGGACGTTACTGTATTCGCCTATGAGGAGTATCTTCATCGTTCTTTCTTGGTCAGGGGGATGATACGCGTCAGCAGACCGAGACCCTTGGATGAGTTTGTCAACCGACGGAACCACGTGTATTTCGTGGTGTAGGCTTTGTCCGGCAGGGGGAACAGGCCCTTCTCTCGCAGTTCGTTGATCTTCCGGTCCAGATAGTGACGGGATCTCGTCTGCAAGATGACGTTGTAAAGATAGTCCATCGTCAACTGCGCCACACGTCGTTGCAAGGCAGCCCTGTCATTGGTTGGCAAACGGTCTGCCATCGTGTTCAGACGACAGATGACATCCTTCTGGTCGTTGAGTCGTTTGATGACCTTACGCACATGCTGGTCGGTGATGATGGAGTTGGGACGTTCACGGTAGAGGTAGGCCTTGGCATCAGTGACACAGATGCTTTCTGCCCGTAGAAGTAACTGGGGCGTAAACTCCTCATCCTCATGATAGATGCCGGGCGTGAAACGGAGGTCGCCGAGGATAGAACGTCTGAACAGGAATCCGCAGGCTGTTCCCTTGATATTGTTGTGACGCATATAGTGACTTCCGCTCTGGGGTGGGGCGTCTTGCCAGTTTTGTTTTTCTGCCTTCGTCTTGGTGAAGTCGAACACCACCATCTCAGGCTGGTTTTTCCGAATGAGGTCGAGACAGTGTTCGTAGGGTGCCTTCACCAACAGGTCGTCGCCATCCACAAACTGCAGGTAGTCACCTTTCGCCATCCTGATACCGGTGTTACGGGCACCGCTCAGTCCCTGGTTCGCCTGTCTGACGTAGAGGATATCTTTTTCGTACCTCGCCAGACTGTCCACGATGCTGTTGGCAGACCCGTCATCCACGATGATTATCTCCCGTTCGTCTGGGCGCAGTGAGAGTGCCAGGATGCTGTCGATACACTCGCAAAGCATCTTGACGGGCAGGTTGTAGTAGGTCAGAATGAAACTGACTAACGGTTTCTCCAAAGTTTGTGTATGGTTTTGTTGAGTTTGCATATATTCTTGATACCCAGTTTGTTCACTGTGATTACCTTTAGTTTCTGTACGCCCTTAAAGTATTCGGGCTTCAGAGGACGGCGAGGGAGGATCGGATCATCGCCAGTCAGTTCATAGACATCCATCTGGATGTTGAGAACATGGAGGTAGTACGTCTGGAAATCCCGGTCTTGCCGCTGACTGTTTTTGATGATTTCCACATGTGGCTCCAGGAGCATACGGAGGACATTGCCGTCGGCAGTAGCCGTGATGCCGGAGTCGTTCATGCAGTAGTAATAGAGTCCCAGACCGGTTGTCATGACGGTCTTTACTTCCTTCAATAGTCGGGGTAGGGTGTGCATATCCTCAAAGAGGATGCCTTTGGGAAAGCGCACCTCCTGAAAGAGTCCTGCCCGGTAGATCTTGTTCCAGGCATAACTGTGTTGATAGGCCTGTCCCTTGTACCAGTAGTCATCCATGTCGTGATAGGTCGTATCCCCATCAAACGCCAACTTGTGCTGTTTCGATGAGCCATAGAAGACGAAGACCGGATATTCCAGGATGTCGATATCGGGTCTGTCAGATAGTTTCCGCATCAGCGGAGCCAGGGTATGCGCTGCGATGTAGTCGTCGGAATCGATGAAGGTCAGATAGTCTCCACGGGCGATATCGATGCCGGCATTCCGGGCATCACTCAGTCCGCCGTTCGTCTTATGAATAACCTTGATGCGCTGATCCTTCACCGCCCAGTCGTCACACATCTGCGGACAGTTGTCTGTCGATCCGTCATCGACGAGTATCAGTTCAAAGTCGTCATAATCCTGTGCAACCACGCTCTCAACACATCTGTTGAGCGTGGTCTCCACACGGTAGACGGGTATGATGATACTCAGTTTCACGGTACAAAGATACGAATTAGCGGGCGAAAATCCAAATTTATTTGCAAATACGTAATAATTTACGTATTTTTCCGTTTGAAAAGAGTAAAATATGAAGAAAGAACGCGACGAAGGCTATAGTCATGTGCTGAAATATACAGGCATCTTCGGGGGCGTACAGGGGTTGAACATCATAATCAACCTTGTACGCAATAAGTTGATTGCCGTTCTCTTAGGACCTGAAGGCATGGGACTGGCATCGCTCTTCAATACCACCGTGAACTTTATCTCCCAGGCCACGAACCTCGGAATCTCGTTCAGTGCCGTCAAACATGTCTCTTCACTCTATGATGAGAACGACGAAGAGAAGATTGCCCATTTCGTGAAAGTGGTGAGGGTATGGAGTCTGATTACGGCTCTCATCGGCATGGCGGTGTGTGTACTGGTAGGACCGTTGTTGAGCGACTATACCTTCTCCTGGGGTGACCACACATTACATTTCGTCCTGCTCTCACCGGCTGTTGGCCTGTTGGCGATTACTGGTGGTGAGACGGCGATCCTGAAAGGTGCCCGTCGACTGCGGTCTTTGGCCACGATACAGGTCTATACCATCTTTGCCGCCCTGGCCATCTCCGTGCCGCTCTACTATTACTTCGGACAGACGGCCATCGTTCCTGTCATTGTCTCTTTGGCCCTGGTCTCCATGTTGCTCACCATCCGCTATTCCTACCGTCTCTATCCCTTGCGTCTGAGTGGTTCACGTGGTGTCCTGAACGAGGGTATGAGTATGGTGAAGTTGGGTGTGGCCTTTGTCCTTGCAGGTGTCATGGGCAGTGGTGCTGAGATGCTTGTCAGGAGTTATCTGAATGTGACGGGTAATCTGGATGTCGTGGGACTCTATAATGCCGGATTCATGCTGACCATCACCTACGCCAGTATGGTGTTCTCTGCGATGGAGACCGATTATTTCCCCCGACTCTCCTCTCTGTGTAATGATGTCACCCAACTGAACCTGACGGTGAACCGTCAGATAGAGGTGTCGTTGCTGATTGTCTCTCCGATGCTGGCCGTCCTGATCATCGCTCTGCCGGTGCTGATGCCGCTGTTGTACAGCAATAAGTTCCTGCCTGTCATCGCGATGGCACAGGTGGCGGTGTTCTCCATGTATATCAAGTCAGCCTCCCTGCCAGTATCGTATATCACCTTGGCCAAAGGCGACTCGGTGGCGTATATGGTACTGGAGGCCTGCTATGATATTATATTTGTGTTACTTGTGATTGCCGGCTACCAACTGTGGGGCTTATACGGCACGGGTGTTGCCCTGTCGCTGTCCTACCTGTTGGACTTCCTCATCGTGGGCGGCTATGCCTATTTCCATTATCATTACCGTGTGTCGGGACAGGTCATGTATTACGCAGCCATCCAGTTGGCCTTAGGCATCTCAGTCTATCTGGTGTCGCTTCTGGAGAATCCGCTGTTGTACTGGACGCTGGGTTCCTTGCTCTGTCTGGTCAGTCTGTTGATCTCTGTCTATATCCTGCATCAGAAGACCTCCCTCTGGGCGGCACTGATCAATAAGTTCAAAGCCCGCTTCAGTCGTCATGCCGAAGGTTAGTGTTCTTGTGGCCGTCTATAATGCCGAGGCTTTCCTCCCGCAGTGTCTTGACTCGTTGTTAGGACAGACATTCCATGATATTCAGGTCATCTGTATCGACGACTGCTCTACCGATGGCTCGTTGAAAATCCTCCAAGATTATGCAGCCCGCGATACCCGTATCGAGGTGCTGACGCTTTCTGAGAACGGGGGGCAGGCCCATGCCCGCAACGAAGGACTGAAACATGCCCAGGGCGATTATATCTGTATGCTCGATGCCGACGACTGGTTTGCGCCTGATGCCATCGAACAGGCGGTGACGGCATTCGACGAACAGACGGACTGTGTGCTCTTCGATGTCGTGATGCATTATGATGATTCGCGCGAGGAGTTGTATCAGATGCCTTTCTTTGAGGCGTTGACCGGTACGGAGGCTTTTCTGCTGAGTCTCGACTGGCAGATTCATGGTCTGTATATGGTCCGTGCCGCCATCCACCAGCAACACCCGTATGATGAGACATGCCGGCTCTACAGCGACGACAATACCACACGCATCCATTATATCTGTTCCCGTCAGGTGCGCCGTTGTGGGGGACGTTATTACTATCGTCAGCACGTGGGCTCCGCCACCCACCGCAATACGGTGCGCCGCTTCGACTATCTTCGCGCCAACGAGAGCATGCGCCGTCAGATGCAGGCTTTGAATGTCTCGCAGGAGATACTGGATGTATATGAGAACCACCGTTGGCTGAACATGATAGGCGTCTATATGTTCTATCATGTGCATGGTAGGGAACTGCCCTCTGCCGACAGGGAATATGGATTGTCTGAGTTGCACCGTATCTGGGAAAGCATGGATCGTCGGGCACTCAAAAAAGAGACGATAGCGAAGTTCGGCTATCGTCCCTGTCAGTCGTGGCGTCTGTTCCGCCTTCAGGAGTGGTTGTATTTCACGCTCCGCGGGTTCTTGGGCAAGAACCGTTAGAAGCGGAAGTCCAGTTCCACATCCACCAGATTGTAGTTGTGTTTGGCCAATGAACGATCGTTCACGTGAGAATATTCCAGGTGAAGTTCCAGATTCTTGGTGAAGAAGTAGTTCAAACCGCACTCAACCTGATTGACAGAGGTGCTCCATTCTGCCATATTGCGATAAGTCTGGTAGCGGGCCTTCGCGTGGAGTTTGGACTTGATGAGGGGCACGATGCCAAATACATACCAACCATCAGCCTTATCACCCTTTGAATAATCGATCTCGCGTACGTTATTACCTGGAGAGGCAGCACCCCAACCCTGGCTGTGGATATATTCAGCACGGAAGGTGTATTCGTTCAGATCGTACTCGGCAGAGATAGCATATCGGTTCTTCTCGATGCTGCGCTTCTCACCTGTCAATGGGTCGAGCATACCACCACGTGTACCTGTCCATCCAAAAGCACCAACACGTACACCCTTAATAGGCATCACCCAAATGCCACCGATAAAATCCTTGCGGTTATCCATATCTTTCTGGTTCACGCCCTCACCGTTATAGACGCCAACCTGATAGTGGAACAGTTTGCGTCCGTTTGCATTGGGGAAGAGATCGCCTGAAACCTGGATACCGATATCACGACCACCCGAAGATTTTTCACCTGTACGGTCGCCAAAGGCAGAGAGTTTATTGATGACATCAGCATAGCCACGCCAGCCCTGCGTGATGGGGTGGGTGGGGTTCTCAAAGGTGAAGGCACGCTTAAACTGTCCGGCACGGATCTTGAACTCAGGATATTTGCGCCACTCGGCATAGAGGTCAACCAGTTGGACTGTTGGCTGACCAGGACCAGTGGCATTGGTTCCCTGGATCTGGGCACGCCAGTCGAAGTCGCCAATCTTACCATCCAGAATGAAACGGGCCAGACGCAGGTTGAACGAGTTGCTGTGGTTGCCTTCGGGGTCCTGGCCTTGATACTGTAGCATGCCGTAGCCACTGAACTTGATGTTCTGCACCCAGGCCGGCAGTTCCACTGTGGCCTTCTCCTGTGTGGCCTCCACTTCTTCCACTTCCGTCAATGTCTCGGCACTGGCGGTGATTGTCATCAGCGCCATCAGCGCCATCAGACCGAATAGTCTCTTCCTTTTCATACCTTATTCTCCTTAGTTATTGTATTATTACTATGGCGCAAAGATACGAAAAAGATTTGAAACCACCAAATTTTCCGTCCGAAACATACGCTAATTCCGGAAACATTTGTACCACAAGGGTTAGAAAATGCGAGCGCGATTGCGGGCATGTCATCACAAGGGTTAGAAAATGCGCCGGAAATTTGCGGCATGTCATCACAAGGGTTAGAAAATGCGCCGGAAAATTGCGGCATGTCATCACAAGGGTTAGAAAACGTGCCGAAAAATTGCGGCATGTCATCACAAGGGTTAGAAAATGCGCCGAAAAATTGCGGGACGTCATCACAAGGGTTAGAAAATGCGCCGAAAAATTGCGGGACGTCATCACAAGGGTTAGAAAATGTGCCGGAAAATTGCGGGACGTCATCACAAGGGTTAGAAAATGTGCCGAAAAATTGCGGCATGTCATCACAAGGGTTAGAAAATGTGAGCGCAATCGCGGGCATGTCATCACAAGGGTTAGAAAATGTGCCGGAAAATTGCGGCATGTCATCACAAGGGTTAGAAAATGTGCCAGGAATCTCAGGTCACTTATTTCCTGCGCTGAGGATCACAGGGGGCGGTTCTCCTTCATTTTTCTTGGATATTTTTTTGAAGTTTGAGAATTAGTTCGTATCTTTGCAGAAAATATCTGGTTACAATGGCAGAATACATAACTATTTATCACGGAAGCAATGTGATTGTTTAAAGACCTATGATGAACATTTATTTTCCTGATGAGCAAATTAGCACAGACGATCTCTATTTCGTCTGCTATATGATTGAGAGGACTGCCCGCCAACTGAAACAGCCCAACAAATATGTGGCAAACATGATGGGACATGACGAATTGGCAAAGAAATTGTCACTTGCAGACACACTTCATTCTGAGAATCCATTGGCTGTTGTGTCTGACTGGACTGACGAATTCCAATTGCAGCCAGGCAATTATGACGTGTCGAACGTGGATTCTGAGTTGTGCCCAGCAATTCCCACGGCAATACAAATGGGAAAAGTCTATAAGCGATTGATACTTAATACGCTCCAACCTGGAGAAGACTATGCAGATGCCATCCTCCGCGTCTATAATAATCCCATCTGTGAGGTTATCGACAACTACAATACCAGTGCCTATTACGAACCTTCTCCCTACATTGCCCGCAGTTACAATGCAGGAGGATTTGCATAGTGAGAACAATCCCCTCTTCCGCAAGATGGTGAACTATATCCTCTGTCGCGGTAGATAATATTTGAGGTTTTAGATAAAATTGGTGCCGTCCCATTTGGACGGTACCAAGATTTTTCTAAACGATGTCATGCCGTTCTTAGTCATCTTCGACGGTAATCTCGTACTGTTCGAGCACGCCGTCAGCGGTTGACAGAGTCAGGAGATAAGTCCCCACGCCCAGGTAGTCGAGGCAGTCTGTAAACGACTGGCCGGCATACAGCGACACCGTAGTGTTTAGGTAAGTCACGCCATTACCCGTGATGGTGATGTTCAACCCCGTGATAGCATCATTGGGGGTAATCTCCAAGTCGCCAGTGTTCTCATCCAGATACACGGTGAAAGAATACTGGGCTGGCGTTCTGAATGGAGAATTAGCAGCAAGGACTTTCTTGCTGTTATATTTTTCCGCCAACATCTCTGATGGTGTCAGCAACACCCCCGCTAACAATACTAATACTAATTTTTTCATATAGTTTAATTATTAAGAAAAACGGTGCAAAGAGATAGATAATCTGTATATTTACAGCAGACTATGCGTTTCGGCAAGTATTACATAATCATTTGCTTTCCAATTGATTGGATTCAATATATGACAAAATATGGCTATACGAAACGGTCTGGCTATTCGGAAAAATGTTAAAAACTTGTTTGGTGACAATAATGAGTGAAAAAAGATTTGTCTTTTCACAAATAAATGACTAACTTTGCAGCATTATGATGAGAAAGATTATACAATTATTTACCCTCTTATTCCTGATAACTGCCTGTAATGGCATTCAGTTATCAGAGAAACTGAGTCAGATAGATTCTTTGGTGGTCAGAGAGCAATATGATTCTGCTACTATCATGTTGGAAGATGCTGCTAAAGAATCCATGACAGAAGAGGAACGGGCGCACTATTATCTGCTGACCACACAGTTGGGTTATATTGCAAACCAGCCGCCATCATCTGATTCATTGCTTGATCTAGCCATTATGTATTATAATAAGGTGAAGAATAACCAGAAACTGGCCGATGCCTATATTTACAAGTCATACAGATCACGAATAGAACAAGACTATCCGCAGTCCATTATATATGGAAAGAAGGCTGAGCAGCTGGCAATGAGCACTAGTGATGCCCGCCTTCAGTTTAAGATTGCAGAAAATCTGTCTTTTCTCAATGGCTTGTGCGAAAATAACCTCTTGCAACTTCAGTATGCCAAGAAAGCCTTATTCTTGGCTAATGAATTACAGAACAAAAACTGGATAGCCTATTCATATAATCAAATCAGTCTAGCTTTCGCAAATATAGACCAATATGATAGTGCATGTTTCTATATCGAAAAGTCAATACCATATATAAATTATGTGGAAGACGCTGATAAAATAATATTCCTCACAAATATTGGCCTACTCTATAAGGATGACGACACAAAGAAAGCCAAGGAATACTTTGAAAGGGCATTATCATACGGGGAACATCCAGGAACAATAGAACATCTTGCCGATGTCTATTATGCCGAAGGCAACAAGGAGGAAGCATACAGATTGTGGAAGAAAGCCCTTACCATAGAAGGTAGATTCGAGAAAGACGACCTCATCCATAGCATTCTGTCATATGACCTTGAACATGGAAATCTGGAGGAGGCCAGTCGGAATCTGGATGAAATCATCAGCATCAAGGACAGCATGCTCTATCTGCTAAGAAATGATACCATTAAAGACCTGCAACTACGTTTTGACCACGAGATGGCCATGCATGAGGCTGACAAGAAACTGATCAGTACCCAGAGAATACTGATGGCACTTGCCTTCTTCGTGGGAGTCCTGGTTTTCTACATCTATTACCGAAGAAAGAAGGAAGAAACGCTCGAGAAAGAGCATCAGATGCAACTATATGCCTATACTACCGAGATCAATGAACTGAAAACCAACAAGGAGAAGGCTCTGGCTGAGATCAAGGATCTGCAAAGCAATAATGAAAAAGACAGCCTGAGAATCAACGAACTGGAAGGAAATGCCCAAAATGCAGAAGCCGCCATAGAGAAACTGAATAAAGAAATCAAAAAACTGCTTGATGACAAGTCACCGAAACTGAAACATGGCAGGATACTCTATGACCGCATCATGGACGGAGAACATGCAGGTAAATGGAGCAGCGAGGAACAAGACCTTTTCAACTACTATTATGCGGCTACCAACTATCATAGATGGAATCGACTGAGAAGAGTGAAAAGAGCCAAAGAAACAAATCCCCATAATATGTTCTATCTGATTCTGAAAGATATGGGCAAGAGCGATGAGGAAGTGAAGCGCATCATGGTTCTTTCGCAAGAGGGCCTACGCTCCATGAGGAGTAGGACGAAACCTATCGAATAGACGGGATATCTCTGTCTTACGAATGCAAAAAATACGAAAACTATCATAACCAGCAAAAGTAATTTGTATTTTTAAGGGTTGAAAAACAAATAAATTTTCGAGCCATCCGTTTCGCATATGCAGGTAACATATGTAAAAACAATATATTCTGTTGATTATCAGCCATCTTAAGTGCGTTCTGCTGAAACGTCAGAAACTTGTTTTAATGCTATATTCTTTTTATCTTTGCCACAAAATTTCTAAATCGCTAAGCATATGAACAGTCAGGAGGGATCAGCGGGACGGTTCTGGTGATCATTCAAATCAGGTGGGGAATTGGATATTGAATAACAAAAAAGTTAAAGAATGTTTTGTAATGCAGTATTTTATACACGTAGAGGTTATATAAACAAATTATTCTCTAAATTTGCAACATAAAATTAGAATAGTAAAAATGAACAAAGGTTTTATAATTATGAAACAGTATCGGACAATCATCTGGGTAGCAGTCATGGCAGTTATTACTATGTCATTAGGCATATCATGCTCAAGTGGAAATGAAAACAATGAAGAATCGCAGGAGACTCCAGTTGCCCCATCCGAGGAAACAGAGATCTCTGAAGTGAGTGACATTATGGATTCCGGCTGCTTGGGACATGCACGCACAAGATCGAGTTCTCACCAATATCTGGTGATGACGAAAGAGGATGGCATCATATCATGTGAAGTGCAAAACTTTCCCGCGAACTGCGGTACGCGTGATTTCGATGTCAGTTCGAAATATCGGAAAGGAAAGGACAAGCCCGACTCTTTATTTATAAACATAAAACCTATACTCTTGGCAGAGAAAGACTGCTATTGTCCTTTCAACGTCTATTTTACCATTCGTAATGTGGAAGCAGATAGTTTCTTCCTGCAATGCGGGGATTATACAGGTATGGTTTCGTTCAAGGAGTCCAACCAGGTCACGTTGGAAGTAGAATTCGAGTGGTAATTCCGCAGATTAAGATTGGTCGAACATTGTTTATTCTCCTCCCCCCAGCAAAAACTTCCCCCAGATTAGGGACAGACCCTCACAGGGGTTAGAAAACGTGCCGGATCAGCAGGGACGGTTCTGGTGATCATTTTTCTTGGATATTATTTTGAAGTTTGGGAATAAGTTTGTATCTTTGCCGCAGAATCAGCAGACCACTAATAATATGGCACGACAGATAAGAAAGAAAAGCGGAACAGGCATTTATCATGTAATAAAGTTTGGAGAAAGTGAGGCGTAATGAGATTCTGATGTCTGCCAAGGGATTCGGGGCAGGTCTGCGTCAACTATCCAGACTGACTGGCGTTTCGTTTGGTGTAATACAAAAGTTATGAGCAATGGAAAAAATGATCAGAAGAACCGTCCCCACTGATCAGGGAAGATTTAGTCACGGGGATCTGAGGATCGGGGGAACAGGTTTTTGATCCCGCTTGCAATAAAAGATAAGGGTCACAGGTAAAAGTCGGTTCCACTAATCACTTTTCTGCAAAAATATTTGGAAGTTTAAAAGAAAACACCTATCTTTGCATCGCACTAATGGTATAACACCAAAAGTATAACACCAAAAGTGAAATATTGAATATGGCAAAGAAGAAGACTTTTCAATCCAAGAATCCCTTTGTTTACGATGGTTATGTGAGTCCCGATTATTTTTGTGACCGCATCGAAGAGAGTGAGAAACTCATTTCTCATCTGCAAAATGGACGCAATGTTACGCTCGTTTCTCCTAGAAAGATAGGGAAAACAGGTCTTATTCAGCACGTTTTCTATCTTATAAAAGAAAAGAATCCAGATGCTGTTTGCATCTATGTTGATATATTCCACACCCAGAACCAATACGATTTTGTTCAGACACTCGGAAGAGCCATCGTACAAGAAAAACTGCTTGATTCTCGCAATCAGATAGAAAAGGTGCTAAACTTTTTCAGTTCATGGCGCCCCACACTGACCCCAGATCCCATGACTGGTATTCCCACCATCTCAATCAATATTGAGCGTTCGCATACGGAGCATACCATTAAAAACATCTTCGACTATCTCGCCCAAAGCGACAAGGAGGTATATGTGGCTATTGATGAGTTTCAGACCATCATGGACTATCCGGAGGTAGGAACAGAGGCACTGCTTCGTTCCTACATACAGTTTATTCATAACGCGCATTTCATCTTCTCTGGCAGTAAGCAGCATCTGATGTACGAAATGTTCGGATCGCCAAAGCGTCCGTTCTATCAGAGTACAGCAATGATGACTTTAGAGCCGTTACACAAAGAGATTTATTATGATTTCGCCTCCCGTTTCTTCAGGGAAAAGAAAGGAGAACTGTTGGAATCTGTGTTTAACCGACTATATGAACAGTTCAATGGTCATACGTGGTATATGCAGTCAGTATTAAATCGCCTGTATGAATTTGATAAACGAGTGACTGACTATCAGCAAGTGAATGAGGCAATCCTTAGCGTATTATCAGATAAGTCAAGCCAATACGACACGTTGATGATGTTTTTGACAGACAACCAATTTAGTCTTCTGAAAGCCATCGCTTATGAAGGCATAGTCAGTCAACCCCAATCAAACGAGTTTATTCTAAAATACAATCTTCCTAACCCCAGTAGTATCAAAAAAGCCCTTGAGGTACTGAAGCAAAAAGATTTGGTTTATCAGACACCAGATGGTTACATTGTTTATGACCGATTCCTCGGCCTTTGGTTAAGGCGGATTTAATTTGTCCGATTTCTCCGAACAAATAATCATCCCCGCTGATCCCCGGGCATGTCATCATAAGGGTTAGAAAATGTGCCCGAGACTCGAGGTTTCTCCGGGTTTATCGCCGGATGAGGAGAACGACGTTCTCGACGTGCGGGGTGTGGGGAAACATGTCGACGGGTTGGACGGCGGCAACACGGTAGTCGGTATCGAGGTCGTGCAGGTCGCGGGCCTGTGTGGCAGGGTTGCACGAGACGTAGACGATACGCTGGGGGGCTGCCCGGAGAATGGTTTTTACCACATCGGGATGCATGCCGGCACGGGGCGGATCGGTGATGATGACATCCGGACGACCATGTTCGGCGATGAAATCGTCGGTAAGGATATCCTTCATGTCGCCGGCATAGAAAAGGGTGTTGGTGATGCCGTTGATCTCGGAGTTGACCTTCGCATCCTCGATGGCCTCTGGGACGTATTCGATGCCAATCACTTGTCGGGCCTGGCGCGCCACGAAATTGGCGATGGTGCCGGTGCCGGTATAGAGGTCGTAGACAACTTCTCCGCCCTCCAACCCCGCGAACTCGCGGGCGACGGAGTAGAGGTGATAAGCCTGTTCGGTGTTGGTCTGGTAGAAGGATTTCGGGCCTACCTTGAAACGCAGATCCTCCATCAGTTCGAAGATATGGTCCTTTCCCTTGAAGACGAGGATGTCCTGATCGCCGATGGTGTCGTTGCACTTCTGGTTGTCGAGGTACATCAGCGAGGTGATCTGTGGGAATTGATCGGCGATATGCTGCAATAGACCAAGTGCCTCCTGTTCGCCACCCGTCTCGTCGTAGTGGAACTGGATAATCACCATCCACTCGCCGCTGGCGCTATTGCGGATGATGACATCGCGGAGCAGTCCTGTCTGGGCACGGAGGTCGAAGAAGGAGATACCATTGGCGATGGCGTATTCGCGTACCTCGTTACGGATCTGGTTGTGGAGGTCGTCCATCAGCCAACACTTCTCAATAGGCAGGATCTTGTCAAAGGCGCCGGTGATATGGAAGCCAATGGCAGGAACGTCTTTCAGACTCTGACTCTCGTCGTTGGGCAGGGAAGCGATTTCTTCTTTTGTAAGATAGCGTTTGTTCGCGCAGCCATAGTCGAGTTTGTTGCGATAAGCCTGCGTATGCACGCTGCCGAGGATAGGCCGGAACTCCGGCAGTTCGATCTTGCCGATGCGGGTGAGTTGGTCGAAGACCTGTTGTTGTTTGAACTTCAGTTGCTCGGAGTAGGGCAGGTTCTGCCACTTACAACCGCCACAGACCCCGAAATGTTGACAGAAGGGGGTCGCGCGTACCTTACTATATATAATAAAGCGCACCACCTCGCCCTCGGCGAAGGAATGTTTCTTGCGACGGATCTGTACGTCGCACACGTCACCGGGAACACAGAAGGGTACAAACACCACCAGATCGTTCCAGTGGAACAGACACTTGCCCTCGGCGGCAACTGCCTCTATCGTGACACTCTCAAGGAGCGGTAATGGTTTCTTCTTTCTTGCCATAATGGGTGCAAAGTTACGAATAAATATTAAAATTCCCAATTTTTGCGCATTTTTCTTGTGTATGTGCGGGATTTATAGTAATTTTGCGGAATTAATAAAAAACAATTTATAAACATTCAAATATTAAAGTAACAGACGTATGAGCCAAAAAAGAGTCTACCTCTTCGGTAACGGTAAGGCCGAAGGTAATGCAAAGATGCGTGAGGAACTGGGCGGCAAGGGTGCAAACCTCGCCGAGATGAACCTGATTGGTGTTCCCGTTCCTCCAGGTTTTACAATCACTACAGACTGCTGTAACGAGTACTATCAGGTGGGTCAGCAGAAGATCATGGAACTGCTGCAGGACGACGTGATGGCAGCCGTGAAGCATATCGAGGTGCTGATGAACTCGAAGTTCGGTGACAAGGAGAATCCTCTGCTCGTCTCCGTCCGTTCCGGTGCCCGTGCCTCTATGCCCGGTATGATGGATACCATCCTGAACCTCGGTCTGAACGACGAGGTGGCTGAGGGTATGGTGAAGAAGACCAACAATCCTCACTTCGTATACGACTCCTATCGTCGTTTCGTACAGATGTACGGTGACGTGGTGCTCGAGATGAAGCCCGTGAACAAGACCGACATCGACCCGTTCGAGGAGATCATCGAGAAGGTGAAGGAAGAGCGTGGCGTGAAACTCGACAAGGACCTGAACGTCGACGAACTGAAGAAACTGGTGGTGCTGTTCAAGAAGGCCATCAAGGAGCGCACCGGTAAGGACTTCCCCAACGATCCTATCGAGCAGTTGTGGGGTGCCATCTGCGCTGTGTTCCGTTCTTGGATGAACGAGCGCGCCATCCTGTATCGTAAGATGGAAGGTATCCCCGACGAGTGGGGTACAGCCGTATCAGTGATGGCAATGGTATTCGGTAACATGGGTGATACCTCTGCTACAGGTGTATGCTTCAGCCGTGATGCCGCCAACGGTGAGAACCTGTTCAACGGTGAGTATCTGGTGAACGCACAGGGTGAGGACGTTGTGGCTGGTATCCGTACCCCGCAGCAGATCACGAAGATCGGTTCTCAGCGCTGGGCTGAGCGTGCTGGTATCTCTGAGGAGGAGCGTGTGGCCAAGTATCCTTCTATGGAGGAGGCTATGCCTGAGATCTACAACGAACTGAATGGTATTCAGGACAAACTGGAACACCACTATCACGACATGCAGGATATGGAGTTCACCGTACAGGAGGGCAAACTATGGTTCCTGCAGACCCGTAATGGTAAGCGTACAGGTGCCGCTATGGTGAAGATCGCTATCGACCTGCTCCACGAGGGTATGATTGACGAGAAGACCGCCATCATGCGCTGCGAGCCTCAGAAACTCGACGAACTCCTGCACCCTGTCTTCGATAAGAAAGCCCTGGCTGCTGCCAAGGTGATTGCACAGGGTCTGCCCGCTTCTCCGGGTGCTGCCTGTGGTCAGATCGTGTTCCACGCTGACGATGCAGAGGCTTGGCACAAGGACGGTCATAAGGTGATCCTCGTCCGTATCGAGACTTCTCCTGAGGACCTCGCCGGTATGGCTTCTGCCGAGGGTATCCTGACAGCCCGTGGTGGTATGACTTCTCATGCTGCTGTGGTGGCCCGTGGTATGGGTAAGTGCTGCGTATCAGGTGTTGGTGCCCTGAACGTCAGTTATGTGAATAAGACGGTTGAGATCGACGGTACAGTATATAAGGAGGGTGACTATATCTCTCTGAACGGTTCTACCGGTCAGGTGTATGCTGGTGAGGTGCCCACGAAGGCTGCTGAACTGAGTGGTGACTTCAAGGAACTGATGGACCTCTGCGACAAGTACACGAAGTTGCAGGTTCGTACCAATGCCGACACCCCGCACGATGCACAACTCGCTCGTCAGTTCGGTGCCAAGGGTATCGGTCTGACCCGTACCGAGCACATGTTCTTCGACGGTAAGAAGATCGTTGCCATGCGTGAGATGATCCTCGCCGACAGCGTTGCCGGACGTGAGAAGGCTCTCGCTAAGTTGCTGCCTTACCAGAAGGCCGACTTCAAGGGTATCCTCGAGGCAATGGACGGTCTGCCCGTGAACATCCGTCTGCTCGATCCTCCTCTCCACGAGTTCGTTCCCCACGATCTGGCTGGTCAGAAGGAGATGGCCCAGGCTATGGGCGTGTCACTGGAGGACATCCAGCGCCGTGTAGACTCTCTCGCAGAGAACAACCCGATGCTGGGTCACCGTGGTTGTCGTCTGGGTATCACCTTCCCCGAGATCACCGCTATGCAGACCAAGGCTATCCTCTCTGCAGCCTGCGAACTGAAGAAGGAGGGTAAGAACCCGATGCCGGAGATCATGGTGCCGCTGATTGGTACACTCTACGAGTTGAAGCAGCAGAAGGAGGTTATCCAGTACGCCGCTAAGGAGGTATTCCAGGAGTATGGCATCGAGGTTGAGTTCGAGATCGGTACCATGATCGAGATTCCTCGTGCTGCCCTGACCGCCGACCGCATTGCTACTGAGGCTCAGTACTTCTCATTCGGTACCAACGACCTGACGCAGATGACCTTCGGTTACAGCCGCGACGATATCGCTTCGTTCCTGCCTGTATACCTCGACAAGAAAATCCTGAAGGTTGACCCGTTCCAGGTACTCGACCAGAAGGGTGTTGGCCGTCTCATCAAGTTTGCCGTGAAGGAAGGTCGCGAGGTACGTCCTGACCTGCGTTGCGGTATCTGTGGTGAGCATGGTGGTGAGCCCAGCAGTGTGAAGTTCTGTGCCAAGATCGGCATGAACTACGCATCTTGCTCTCCGTTCCGTGTGCCCATCGCACGTCTCGCTGCCGCGCAGGCTGCTGTGGAAGAGTAAATATCACACTGATATAAATTTAAGGGACCTGCCCGTTTGGGCAGGCCCTTTTTTTATTGTATTTGCTAAATATACTTTATTTCGGTTGAAGACTCATACGGTAATCGCTGGGCGACTGGCCAAGATGCTTGGTGCAGTAACGGCTGAAGTAAGAGAGCGATGTGAAGTTCATCAGGTCGGCTATCTGAGTGAGTGACAGGCGTTCATCATTCAGATAGTCTTTTAATATAGGTATGGTGTGGCGGTCTATGTACGAGGTGACACTATGGCCAGTCACGCGCTTGATGGTGGCCGAGAGATACTTGGGTGATACGTTCAGGCGTTCTGCATAATAGCTCACGTCACGCTCGGTTCGGCTGATGCCAGTAGCCAGCAGTGCCATTAGTTGTTTCACAATGTAGGCTGTGCGGTCGGTATGCGAGTCTGTGGATTCTCGTTGGGCATGGGCCTCGAAGATGTCGTACATCATCGTCAGGCAGAGACTGCCCATCAGTTCGCGATAGAACTGCAAATGGCAGTCGTCCATGCGGTCACGAAGACGATGGAAGTCATCAAGCAGATGTCGTGCTTGTTCATTTGTCAGTTTGATAACGGGGTCTTGGTTCAGCGAGATACTGCCACCGATGCTGTAGTTGTTCGACGGCAGCAGGTTTTGCAGGAACTTGTAATCGGCAGCAAACCACTCCACCTGCAAGTCATCATGTGCCGCCAAGTTGCTGATACGGTCAGGCATCGGTATCACAACCAAGTCATTTTTGATAATGTGGTAGCAATGCTCGTTGAACACAAAACTTGCCTCACCTGTCAAGCAAAGCAGATGCATGCAGGTGTGGCTCAACTCATGGGCATTCATCCCGTAGAAGTCTGTGGAATATTGAAAATCTGCCTTCATGGCTACAAAATTACACATTATTTTATATACAAAAGAACGATTTGGGTAAAAAGTGAAAATTGTGAAGTAATTTGTGAAACAAAAGTATCAGGAAATCGTCGTAACTTTGCACCCAAATTCAAAAGTATATTTAAAATGAATATCAAAAGTATCATCACAGCCGCCATAGCATTGCTGATTTCCACAGCTTGCAGCGGTGGCGCAAAACAGGAGAAAGTTATGAACAAGGATGGTAAAAGTTTGGTAGTATTCTTCTCACATGCGGGAGACAACTACGCAGTAGGAAACATTGAGGTAGGTAACACGAAGATTGTGGCAGACTACATCACGGAACTGACAGGTGCTGAACAGTTTGAAATCATCACGCACAAGTATGACGGAATGGCGTACAATCCGCTGATCAAACTTGCGAAGGAAGAGGCTAAGAACGGTGAGCTGCCTGAATATGAAGGCGACATCGACCTAAACAAATACGACACTGTGTTTATCGGTGGCCCCGTATGGTGGGGCACTTATCCTCAAGTAATGTTTACCTTTTTCAAGAAGCATGTTAATGACCTGAAGGGCAAGACCGTCATTCCTTTTACCACTCACGAAGGTTCTGGATTGGCCAACTGTGTAGAGGATGTGAAGGATGCCTTCCCTGGTGCAAATGTTACGAAGGGCTTCAGCATCTACGGTCACGAAGTGCGCACGGAAAAGAAAAAGGTCGAGAAGTGGTTGAATGGTTTAGGATATTAACGACGAATAATATGGAATACATAAAACTATACAATGGTGTTCAGATGCCGACATTGGGCTACGGTGTGTTTCTCGTAAGCCCTGAAGAGTGTGAGCGTTGCGTGAGTGATGCATTAAGTGTAGGCTATCGCCTGATTGATACGGCACAGGCCTACCAGAATGAGGAGGGCGTTGGCAATGCCTGGCGCAAGAGTGGCATCAAGCGCGAAGATTTGTTCCTTGTAACAAAGGTCTGGATATCCAATGCTGGTGAAGAACAGGCTGCTAAGAGCATCGATGAGAGTCTGCGTAAGTTGCAGACGGAGTACATTGATTTGTTACTCATCCATCAGGCCTACAGCGACGTGTTCGGCACATGGCGGGCTATGGAGAAGGCTTATCGTGCAGGCAAGGTGCGTGCCATCGGTGTGAGCAACTTCCAGGCAGGCCGTTTCTTCGACTTTGCCCACTATGTAGAGCTGAAGCCTATGGTGAACCAGCTGGAGTGCAACACGCTTTCTCAGCAGACTGGAATTGAGCCGATTCTTGGCGAGTTTGGCACTAAAATGATGGCATGGTATCCACTCGGTGGACAAGGAACAGACGGCATTGTGAAGAACGAACTGCTGACTACTATCGGTGCCAAGTATAATAAGACTGCCGCTCAGGTCGCTCTCCGTTGGCTCACCCAGCGTGGCATCGTGGCTATTCCTAAGTCGAGCCACAAGGAGCGCATGGCGCAGAATATCGACATCTTCGACTTCACTTTGACCGATGAGGACATGACTCAGATAGCCAAGATGAACCAACACGATGCAGGCACCAGAAATTTCGGTGACCCGCAGTTTGTGAAGTACTTGATTGAGAATTACGGATGATGAAACAAGTATCAGTATTAGTAGGCGCTGGCAGTATCGGACAGGCTATTATCCGCCGTGTATCGGCTGGTAAGCACATTGTGCTGGCAGACTACTCCATAGAGAATGCACAGCGAACAGCCACGACGCTGGAGAATGCGGGTTTTGAGTGTTCAACTATAACATGCAACCTCGGCTCAAAAGAGGATATCCTGAAGTTGGTGGAGTTTGCCACCAATAAGGGAGACGTAACGAATGTTGTGAATGCTGCTGGTGTATCTCCGTCACAGGCTCCCGTAGCAGAGATCCTTCGTGTTGACCTCTATGGCACAAGCGTATTGTTGGAGGAGTTCGGCAAGGTGATAGCTGAGGGTGGATCAGGTGTGATTATCTCGTCGCAGAGCGGTCATCGTCTGCCAGCCTTACCGCAGGAACAGAACGAGGCTTTAGCCACAACTTCTGTTGACAATCTGCTGGTGTTGCCGTTCCTGAAGGAGATCGATGATACCCTTAAAGCCTATCAATACTCAAAACGTTGCAATGTACTTCGCGTCATGTACGAGGCTACCCGTTGGGGCCATCGAGGTGCAACCATTAATTCCATATCTCCTGGCATTATCATTACGCCACTGGCAAACGATGAATTGCATGGTCCGCGCAAAGACGGCTACTTGAAGATGATTGAGGGTATGCCAGCCCGCCGTGCCGGAACACCTGACGAAGTGGGCGACTTAGCAGAGTTCCTGATGTCCTCCCGTGGCCGTTTCATCAGCGGTGCCGATTTCCTGATTGATGGCGGTTGTACGGCTTCCTATTGGTATGGTGATTTGCAATACCTCAAGGCTACGCATTAGCGAGAGCAGAGTGAAACTCGTTTCAACTCTGCCGAGCGTGAGTAGGCTCGAACGAAGTTCAAAGCGACACACTAAACAGCCACCCACTTCCGTTATCAGAGGTAGCATCTTCATATCGTCATCATCATGATTAATATAGCAAAAAATAATCCTCTCATATTACTTCAAATTCTTGGTGAAAAACTCTGCCAATGTGTCCCACGGAATCATGTTCTTGGGTTGACCCTGACCTGCCTTTTCCTCGTAGCCACCATCGTAGAGGTCGCAGTGAGAGGCATCTGGTATGATGAGCAGTTGCTTGTTCTCGGGGTTGGGATTTGGCTCACCAACAAACTTATAACCATCGGCTTTGCCATCCACCATATAGTGATAAGCAGCCTCACCAAAGTAGCGTGAGTGGGCGTCAGCACCGTGCATCACGAGGACGGCAGAGCGGATTTCGTTGATGTAGTAGAGGAAACGGCTGTTGGCATAGGCCTGTGTTCCGATGACGCGCCAGCCGTCGTTAGAGTTGCCGGAGCGCTTGTGGTAGCCGCGTGGGGTCTTGTAATAGTCGTAGTAGTCGTGCACAAAGTTGGGCGCCTGTGGTGGAACGGTATCCAGCACACCTCCAGCCATCGCGTTGGGGTCGGTGAGGCGTTGCTTTGAAAGGTTTTCGCGGTTCCTATGACGCCACTGCTCGTTGTCGAAAGCATCGTTATAGTCGTTGCCACTGACACGAGTCATATCATACATCGTAAAGGCTACGGTAGCCTTGATGCGAGTATCGGTAGCGGCAGCATTGCGGCTAATAATACTTTCATATATTACGATAGTTAAGAAAATTCAATAATTGCACTCACATCTTCTCCTATTGAAAGGGAAACTATAATCACGTTATCATTCTTGTAGATGGTAGGAACTAGCATCTCACCGAGTTTGGCAGCCACTCGGTACTCTACCCTCAAACCGCTTACAACGTAATCCTCCGGCAACAGTTCCATCGCCATGCGGACATAGTTGGCATTGTTCACGTGCTTGTTGTAGTCGATGTCGGCACGGAGTACTCTGATAGGCTCCAACACCTCACCATCGCTTTTGGGCAGGATGATGCGTCGGTCCTTATAGTTCATCTCCAACTGGGGTTCCAGTGTCATGGACTGAATGGTTGCATCATTCACGCGTTTCAGTTTTCCTGCCACCTTGTCAACGAATGCTCCCATGCTCCATGTCTTGTAGCAGGGATTGCCCTGTGAATCGTAGATGAACGTGTTACGGAATCCGAACATGGGTTTCATGCCATAGACGGAGGTCGTCACCTTCAGTTCCTCTTTGTATTCAGGTACTCGGATAATTTCAACCTGCCGGGTTGCCAACAGCTGAGCCATGTTCTGCTCCGTAAAGTACTGTTTTACGCCAGGCTCTGAATCAATCCACATTTCGGAGCAGTCCTGCATCATCTGGAGGGCAGAGTAGAGCTTCAGCCGTCCCTCGCTGTCACAGGCACTTGTCGTTACCTTATAATTCAAACTGTACATGATTATTTCTTCTTTGTTTTAGTTTGTTATTCCTTGGCCTTTGCCACCAGCCTCTCTGGCACCATCCATGGAATGAGAACATGTGGCCCATAACATAGAACACCAGTACTCCCTCTCCGTTCTTGAACTTCTGGAAAGGAAGTTTCTCCTCAATGTCTTCGCCCAATGACAGGCAATACTCACGATAGGACGATTGGTGCTCACCATCGTCTTCTATGTTATTTCGGCTTAGCATTTCGATAATCGGCAATGGGGGCTATCTGTAGCGGATGACGGTCTGGAATCTCGTAAGTCAGTCCCTGCTGATGCAGCTCGTCAAGGAATGCATCAAGATAGACATCGGTTGTAAAACGCTGCATGAAACTGATACAGAAAACACCTGCGGCAGCACTTACTTCCACTACAATCATATAGGCAGAGTCGGTCTCTGTGCGCATCTCCCTGATATATTGTTCGGCAGCACCAAGACCAGCCTTCCCTACATAACTGAACATGCATGAACCGTACTGCTGGCTCAGTTGGTTTGTTGGAGCAAAGGCCTGATAGCGGGCTTGAAGCGTGGGCAGTTGTTCCACCCTTTCCATCCGGTCTTGGGTCTGCCAGAAATAGTCTT
>Ga0247609_10000281_pt1 | contig 73362 bp, 54 predicted proteins | sample 172DNAGHGlowgp2_FD_193487 | JGI IMG/M metagenome (GOLD analysis project Ga0247609, IMG submission 193487) | Sheep rumen microbial communities from Palmerston North, Manawatu-Wanganui, New Zealand - 1728 DNA GHGlow gp2 | ecosystem: Host-associated > Mammals > Digestive system > Stomach > Rumen ...
CTGAATTCAAAGATCAAGGGATTCAGGTCAGAGCTGCATGGAGTGTCAAGTCTGACTTTCTTCTTCTACAGAGTATGCAAAATCTTTGGATAAGTGCAGTGGTCTTCCCTGTTCTATGTGTGGCTATAGATGGGCGGAGAGGTGTGCCACGGAAAAATCCGGGTGCGCCGTCTTTTCCTAAAAAATTCTAAATAATGCTTGTTTTTTTCAGATATTTTTCCGAACTTTGCCTACAAATTTAAAATTTTAAATATGGAGCATAAAGATTTAAACCGCCTAAAACTAGTTCTCGTTGAAAAGAAAAAGACTGGAGTTTGGCTTGCGGAACAGTTAGGAGTATCTTACGTCACGGTGTCTAAGTGGTGCAGTAATATCACACAGCCCACCTTGCCAACGATAGATCGGATAGCAGAACTATTGGAGTGCGAGAAAAGAGAGTTAATAACGGAATAGACTATGGCTAGCGGTAAGAACTACTCTATAAGAGAGCAAATACTTGACCAATACCTCAGTAGTGGCCATTGGTATTCTCGACAGCAACTAGAAGAGTTTTGCAATCGAGAGTTGGAGATTCGTGGTGAAAGTCCTATCACTTCCAGAACCACAATCCATAATGACCTTACAGAGATTTCTAACAAGTATCGTGTTACCATAGATACAAAACGAAAAGGTAGGGTTATCTATTATAAGTATAAAGACAGTAGTTTCTCTATATTCTCTCGCGAGTTGTCTCAGGAAGATCGTGACCGCGTAGTTCAGGCAATGGAATTGTTACGCAAGTTCGAAGGTATGCCCCAGTTTGAATGGGTAGATGAAATGTCGGCTAGGTTTAGCACCACGTTATATGGCAACAAAGAGAGCAAGCCTATTATTGGATTTGAGGATTCGAGCTACAACAAAGGTATGCATTTCTTTACTCCACTTATTCAGGTAATAAAGGAGAGAATAACTATAGAACTTACCTACAAGAGTTTCCGTATGAAGGAGGAACAAACGTTCAATGTTTCACCGTATTACCTGAAACAGTATAACAATAGATGGTATCTATTAGCCCGTCGTATCGGTTATGAGAAACTAGGGAATTACCCTTTAGACCGTATTGTGAGTTTCAAAAATGCCGGTGTGCCATTTGAAGAATGTGACATAGACTTCGAGGAATACTTTGAAGATGTAATCGGTGTGACAGTACCAGTAGAAGGAAGTGAAATCGTAGTACTGTGGCTGGCTCCTGACCAATTGAAATATATCGAAACGAAGCCCCTTCATGGTTCGCAGACTATAGTCTATCGTGACGAAAAAGGCGGAATCGTGAGATATGACCTCAAATTGAACTATGAATTAGAGCAGAAAATTCTATCCTTTGGCGAGAAGGTAGAAGTCTTGGCTCCACTCGAATTGAGAGAGCGGATAAAGAGTCGTGTCTCCGACTGTTTGAAAAAATATCAAATACGTCCAAACCCAGTGAACGAGTAGGCAGTAATTTTGCACCCGATAATTGATTGTTGAACTAATTGCATTTGTATGGAAAAGATGATTTCTGCTGCAAACAAGGAAGTGAAGAACCTGATTTGGAAGTTTGAGGACAACTACCGTAAGTCCCTGAAACTTTCAAGTCCATACGATTGGCATGTTTCGTTGGCTGTGTCATTATTCAAAATAATGCCGTCGAACAAAGAACTATCACGAACCTTTGGTAAGGTTGCAGAAATATCTTTCTTATGGGACTCTACAAAGATAAAGGTTCTTAACATTCTTAAAGAGAATGTAGTTGACCTGGCAGAAATATATACTGAATCAGAACTTGACTTCCTGAAGGAGAACTTTGTTCAGGTTGTCGATTTCTGCCTTGACTTTTACAATCACGAGAAATTGATTAGCTCTGTAGCAACTTTTGCACAGCCGAAAGAACTTACAGAGGCTTGCGTCAGAATTGCTAATTTTGAGAATAGTAGTGAAATATATAATCCGTTCTCAGGGTTGGGTTCTTATGCCTTGATTGCTTCCCACTGTCATTTCGCAGGTGAAGACATTTCCTCATATTCATGGGCTTTATCTCAAATCTCGCTATTTGCTCATAACGTGTCAGCTTCTATAACAGAAGGTGATTCTTTCAATTCTTTGTTGAAAAAGGATAAATTGTATGATGGTGTTATCACTACACCTCCATTTGGGCTTAAATGGAATGGCAAAGACGAATTTGATGCCATCAAATGCATAATAGAAAACAAACTTAAGGACAATGGTAAAGCTGTTGCAGTTCTTCCGTCAGCATTCTTGTTCACCACAAGTTTGCACTCTACCCTGTTCAAGGATTATCTGTTAGCAAGTGGGTATTTGCAAATGGTTGTCACTTTACCTCCTCGCATCTTCCACCCAATGACAGCAATATCAGTTTGTATTATCGTGGTTCAGAAATCACGGAACGAGAACGTGTTATTGGTAGATGGAACTTCTTTCACAAAAGAGCGAAATGGGAAGATTCGCTATGCCCTGGATAGTGAGAAACTGTTGCAAGCAATCGAATCAGAGAATTCCGAGTTCTGTATTCGTATGAAAACGGCAGAGCTAAGAGAAACGTGTCTTCTTGCACCTTCCATTTATATGCAGGAAGAAAAGTATGAGGGTATTCCATTAAGAAAACTTGGGGATTTGGTTCATTTAAGCTCTATGCCCATGGGAACACAATCCGCATCATATTCTGAAATACGTCATATTGCGACCCAGAATCTTTCCGTTGGAACTCCAGACTGCGAGATAGACATCAATACATTAGAAAATGGTGAAATCAATCCGCACCGTGACTTGGTGAAGCCAAATTCTATTATAATGATGGCTTCCGATAGAGGCCTACGATTAGGATATATCAAGGAGATACCTGATGGAATGGGAATTTCGTGCCCAGCATCCGCTATTTGTTTCCAAATTAATGACACAAACCAAATCGGTTTTCCGTCATTACTAGTTCAGTTGACATCTGATTTTGTTTCTAAACAGGTGTCGAAACTTTTCGTTAGCCTTTCAAGAGGCTACCTTAGTTGGGGGGTTTTATCTTTCGTTAAGATTCCTGTTCCAACTTTTGCAGAGCAGCTTAGGCAGGCTTTACATCTGTTAGCGGATAACGAGTCTAAGGCAGAGGTAAAGCAAGAGAATGCTTTTGCTGAATATAAGGCAGAAATTCATTCTCGTAAACATGCCATATCTCAGACCCTAAGTGCAGTATCGGCATTATGGAACAGCCTTGACACATTACGTAATTCTAAGAATGGAAACTTGAAAGACTCTGACATAGTCAGCAGGATTACAAATATGTCAGTAGCCGACGTGTTTGAGGCAATATCTCACCGATTGAACACACTATTAGTTCAAGCTGATAATCTGGCAGAAGTAGAATACAACTGGGGTGAGCAGGAAATAATCTCTCCAAGCGCCTTTATAAGTGATTATATCCAAAAACATAAAGATGTGAGATTCAGGTTGATTCAACAGGAATCGACCCCGGAAGACTATGGCGAAGATATTGTCAACCCGGAAGATGTTGTCGGTATTTACTTTCCCCCTAAAGCTTTGGAAAGAGTATTTGATAATATTATTTCTAATGCTGTTTCTCATGGTTTTACAGATCCAGAAAGAAATGATTACAAAATCTATTTCTCTGATATTTTCTACGATATTGATGATTACGTTATCTATATCTCTAACAACGGCGCACCTCTCTTAGATGGAGTTGAGCCCGAAGACGTATTCCTTTACGGTTTCAGCACTTCCCTTAATGCTCCAACGCAAGATGGAAAAGAACATCACGGTATTGGAGGATATGACATACGCAATATTTTAAAGAAATATGGTGCGTCAGTGGAAATTATCTCGAATCCCGATAAGGATTATACAGTGACATATGCATTAAAATTCACACAAACAGACACAACCGATGAATAAAGAATTAATAAAAGTCTTATGGATTGAGGACATAGTATCTTTACACGCCACCTACCAAACAGAAGCAGAAGGGCATGGATTATTTCTTTGTCCTTATACGAATTGGGAAGATGGCAAAAAAAAGTTGCTCGAAAAATATGATGAATGGGGAGCCGTCATATTAGATGCAAAATGCAAACTTACTCCAACTAGCCCAGACAAGGCTTCTTCTTTCTTGCCACAGGTATTAAGCGATTTATCGGGAATTTATGCCGAAAAGAAACGTGTTATTCCTTGGTTTGTGTTATCTGCTGGAGGTGCAGAGATAGGTCAAGATTGGGATGACTTTATCACATCGAGCCGTCTAGCCTGGGATGCAGATTGGCCAAAGAAATATTATAGCAAAAATACCGATCGCCTATCACTATACGATCGTATTACGAAGAAAGCAAGCATTTCTAACACGCTCCAGTTGAAAACAATATACTACAGAGAACTCTTCGAGGCAATTTCAGACCTTTCTCTTGACAAGGAGGTTGATGTAATTATGACCAAACTACTGTTGCCCATACACTTCAAGGGGGAAGCCCCAGTAAACTATAATGATTTGTACCCTAGATGCAACAAAGTGCTAGAACATATCTTCCGTTCAATGATAGTCCATGGAATACTACCTCCATCAATAGGGAACAAGAGCGGAAAAGGTGATTTGAATTTAACTTGGGCTAGTATGTTCCTTAGTGGAAAGAAACCAGATATTTCAAGAAGAGACAATCCGAGTAATTCAAAATTTGAAATAAGAAAAACAGTGTTTCCTCTCGTTGTATCAAAATTCGTTGAGTTTATATGCAATGCAACTGGTTCAGAGAAACATACTGGCAACAGGTCTGAGAAAGACGTGTATGATATGAAGTCTTATCTAGTAGCAACAAAAGGTTCTCCTTTCTTGTTGCAGGCTATTGCATACCAACTGGCGGACTTGATACTATGGTATAAGGACTATCTCGAAAAGAACCCAGATAAACAAGAGAATGAATGTTATTGGGAAGAAAAAAGATAATTTGTTCAAATCTCGTGAACGTATATATATTTATTTTGCAGCGTAGACATTAAATAATATGGCCAGAACGTACAAATATCAGAGTATAAAGAACAGCATCGCAAAGATGAGTGTTGAGTCATTGATTGAAGAATTCAATGCCTTAGTTGGCAAGCGATATTGGACTTCTGCCCGTGCTGTTCACGATGCAGCGGTGATAGATTGCCTCGTCAAGCAGGGGATAGATGTTTCCGCTGTTTATGACGGCAGGGCAATTTCTTTTCAACACCAAGTTGTTTTGGATGCTGCAAAATCAAAATTAGTAACATTTTAATCTAAAAATATGAATCAGATACAATACAATCAACTATTTTCTTTTATCTGGAACATCGCAAACGATGTTCTGGTCCATGCCTTTAATAAAGGGGACTACAAGAAAGTGATTCTCCCCATGATGGTACTTCGTCGTCTGGACATTCTGCTTGAACCCACCCATAAGGAAGTGTTGAAGTTGAAAAAGGGCTTGGAGGAGAAAAACATTCCAGAAGCATCGCAAGAGCAAGTGCTGTTTGGTATTACGGGGCATCCATTTTGTAACACCTCACGCTTTACCATGAAGTCACTTCGTGGCGAGACTAACCCCATTCGCTTGAAGCAGAACTTCCTGGAGTATCTTGATGGATTTAGCCGTGATGTGCAGGATATTATTGAGAAGTTCAAGCTAAAACAGCAGGTGGACAACCTGAGTGATGCAGGTCGCTTGGGCAGTCTGATAGAGAAGTTCACCGACGATAGTATCAACCTTGGCATCAATCCCATCAAGGATAAAGATGGCAATGAGAAACAGCCAGGCGTTGACAATCATACGATGGGAACGCTCTTTGAGGAACTTTTGCGTAAGTTTAATGAGGAAAACAGTGTTACCGAAGCCGGAGAACATTTCACGCCCCGTGACTATGTAGCTTTGATGGCCGACATTGCCGTGCTGCCTGTTGCTGACCGCCTGCGCAGTGCGACTTATAAGGTCTATGACGGAGCATGTGGAACTGGTGGTATTCTTTCTATAGCGGAAGAACGAATTTTAGAACAAGCAAGTATTCATGGTAAACAAGTAAAGATTGACCTCTATGGTCAGGAACTGCAACCAGAGACATTCGCAACTTGTAAGGCAGACTTGATGCTCAGTACAAGCAATGTCAATATGTTTACATATAAACATGCAGGTCAAGATCGTGCGCGTTTTTTCTGTGGCAGCACCATCAGTAACGACGGTCATCCAGGCATGAAGTTCGACTTCTGCATTTCCAACCCTCCCTTCGGAACACCGTGGAAAGCCGACATGGAAGCTTGGGGCCTGAAGGAGAATGAAAAAGACAAGATAGCTGACCGCCGATTTTATCGTAGTGAGGGTTACAGGCAAGAGGTACGCTTCGTGCCTGGTATCGGTGATCCTCAGATGTTGTTCCTGGCCAACAATGTGAGCCGTATCAATGATGACAGTGAGTTGGGAACACGTATCGTGGAGGTTCACAATGGCAGCAGTCTCTTTACTGGTAATGCAGGCGGTGGTGAGAGCAATCTGCGAAAGTATATCATTGAGAACGACATGCTGGAGGCTATCATTGCCATGCCTGAGAAGGATTTCTACAACACAGGCATTGGTACGTTCATCTGGGTCGTTACCAATCGCAAGGAGGCTCGCCGTCGTGGAAAGGTACAGCTCATTGATGCGACAGAAATCAAGACTCCGCTTCGCAAGAACTTGGGTGAAAAGAACTGTGAGACTACGGAAGATGACCGCCAGAAGATTATGAAGCTGCTCATGGACTTCAATGAAAACGAGCGGAGCCGTATCTTCCCTAATGAGGAATTTGGCTACTTTGAAATCACTGTGGAACGTCCGCTGCGCCTGAAAGTACAGATGACCAGCGAAGGCATCGCCACTTGTGTTCAGGACAAGAAGTACAAAGACTTTCAAGATTTGCTTTCATGCCTGCTTGAAGAAATGGGCAGCAAAGAGTACCTTGACTTCAACCAGTTCATTGAGAATGCTAAAGCAGCCTGTAAGAAAAACGGCGATAAATGGAAGAAAGCATACGGTGAAGCTTTGATGAAGTATTTCTCTGAGGTATGCCCTGATGCTGAGATTGTGCGCGACGACAACGGCAACCCCATTCCCGACAAATCGCTAACAGATACGGAGCAAGTACCCTTGCTTTATGAGGGTGGCATAGAGGCTTTTATGCAGAACGAGGTGCTACCCTACACGCCCGATGCCTACGTCAACGACGAGAAGACCGTCATCGGCTATGAACTCTCGTTCACTAAATACTTCTATAAGCCCGTACAGTTGCGCACTCTTGAAGAGATTGCAGCAGACATTCGAGCTATTGAAGAGAGCACAGATGGAATGTTGTCTAAAATCCTGAGCGTCTAATGAGAAAGTACGATTCATATAAAGATAGTGGAGTGAAGTGGATGGGAGAGATTCCATGCCATTGGCAAGCTGTTCGTATTAAATGGCTTCTCAATGAACGTATTGAGAGATCAGAGGATGGAAAAGGAACACCTTTGTCAATGAGTCAGAAATATGGACTTATACCGACATCTGAAATGGATACTGTTCCTAATTTGGCTGCAAATTATATAGGTGCGAAGCGCGTGTGCGTAAACGACCTTGTGTTTAACAAGCTGAAAGCACATCTTGGCGTGTTTGCTATATCAAAGAATGATGGGCTTGTAAGTCCAGATTATGCGGTGTACACTCCAACTCCAAGGACTTTTCTTCCATATTTGGAGTATCTGTTTCATACTCAACTGTATATCTCGGAGTTCAAGAAAAAAACGACTGGCGTTGCTATAGGCTTTACAAGACTATATACAGATGGACTTTTTGCTATTTATTCAATTTACCCACCACTTGAAGAGCAGAAAAGTATTGTCGCTTATCTCAACAAGAAAACAGCAGAGATTGATGAACAAGTTTCAAAGGTGGAGCGCGAGATTGAGTTGCTGAAGGAATACAAACAGGCAGAAATAGCCCGTGTGGTTACTCATGGACTTAATCCTAATGCACCAACAAAACCAAGTGGCATTTCTTGGATTGGCGACATTCCGAAGCATTGGAGCATCAGAAAACTATCGCAAGTTGCCACAGAATACTTTGTGTCAAACAAAAGCATCCATCATCAAAATCTTCTCTCATTAAGTTATGGTGCTATTGTGAGAAAAGACATAAATACAACAGAGGGATTACTGCCTGCGTCATTTGACACTTATCAGGTAGTCAAGAAAGACATCATTGTAATGCGGTTAACAGACTTGCAGAATGACCATCGGAGCCTTCGTGTCGGAATAGCAAAAGAAGAAGGCATCGTAACCTCTGCCTATACAAGTATCAAGGTACGGGAAACAATACTTCCAAATTATCTTTATTACCAACTCCACACCAACGACATCCACAAAGTCTTTTACGGTATGGGCGATGGCTTGAGGCAAAGTCTAAATTTCGCAGGAATGAAAAACTTGAGGCTGCTTCTCCCTCCTATCGAAGAACAAGAGGAAATTGTCGATTACATCAACCGCAAGACAACCGAAATTGACCGTCTCGTAGTGGAACTGACCTATCAAGTGGAATATTTGAAGGAATACAAACAGCGGCTTATTGCCGATGTAGTGACTGGTAAAATCAACGTTCAACCCAACTAATGTATATTTGCCTTATGACACAGCATACCAATATGAGCGAGAAGTCTTTAGAAGACATCATTGTGAATCACCTCATAGAAGTGAATGGTTACGAGAAAGGGGATGGTAGAAGTACCAGCAATGACTATAACTGTACATACGCCCTTGATGACAAACGTCTCGAAGCTTTTCTTTGTGCTACTCAGCCAGATTTGGTGCGTACATCACGCATCTTCGACAATGATGTGAACCGCAGCAAGTTTTTAGGACGGGTTCGCGACGAAATAACCAAGCGTGGTGTGGTGGATGTGTTGCGTAAGGGCGTGAAGCATCTGAGCAACCCCACCTTCGTTCTTTATGAACCCTATCCATCTGAACTCTCAGAGGTTGGCAAGAAGTTGTATAAGCTGAACAAGTTCTCTGTTATCCGTCAGTTGCACTATTCGCAGGACAACACACTGCTTTCGATTGACGTGGTGCTATTTGTCAATGGCCTGCCTGTTGTCACCATGGAGTTGAAGAACCAGATTACGGTACAAAATACTGCTGATGCTGTGCGGCAGTATCGTACCGACCGAGACCCCAAAGACCTGCTCTTTATGCACAAACGCTGTGCCGTGCATTTTGCTGTTGACGATGTAGATATTCAGATGTGTACTAAGCTCTGTGGTGCAGAAAGTTGGTTCCTACCTTTCAACAAGGGCGTGAATGATGGTGCTGGCAATCCTGTCAATCCTAACGGTCTGCGCACTTCCTATCTCTGGGAAGACATTCTGACAAAGGCTAGTTTCAGTGATATATTGGAGCGTTATGCTCAGGTGGCTATAGAGGAAGACCCAGAGACTAAAAAGAAAACAGAAAAGACTATCTGGCCACGCTATCATCAGTTGGAGTGTGTCCATGCGTTGTTGTCCCATACAGAAGCTCACCAAGTTGGCGAAAAGTATCTCATACAGCATAGTGCTGGCAGCGGCAAGAGCAATTCTATTACTTGGCTGGCCTATCAGTTGGTGGAAATGAAGGAGAGTGGTCTGGACAAGTTTGACAGCGTCATACTGGTGACAGACCGTGTGAACCTCGACAAACAGTTGCGTAACAATGTACGTTCCTTCACACGCAATGAGAATATAGTTGATTGGGCCAATACCTCTGGAGCTTTGAAGAAGATGCTGGAGGATGGAAAGAAGATCATCTTGACAACAGTTCAGAAGTTCTCGTTCATCATGGACGAGGTGGGCGATCTGTCAGGGAAGCACTTTGCAGTAGTTATCGACGAGGCACATAGTAGCCAAAGCGGACGCATGGCGAGCAATACCAATCAAGTGCTAAGTGGCGAAGACTACGATGAATATGAAGAACAGGGAATCAATAAGGTGGTGCGCCAATTCAGCGAGAAGCGCAAGATGGCTCCTAATGCGAACTTCTATGCCTTCACCGCCACGCCAAAGAACAAGACCCTTGAAGCCTTTGGCATTCCATATCCAAAGCCTGATGGAAAGATTGGCCATCGTCCGTTCCATGTATATACCATGAAACAGGCTATTGAGGAAGGCTTTATCCTTGATGTGTTGAAAGGCTATACAACCTATCAGAGCTACTACCGCATCCGCAAGACGATTACGGAAGACCCGCTGTTTGAACGTACACAGGCAATGAAAAAGCTACGTGCCTTCGTAGAAAGCCAACCTCAGACTGTAGCAGAGAAAGCAAAGGTAATTGTAGAGCATTTCCATAATGTTACAGCCCATAAGATTGGTGGCGAAGCTCGCGCAATGGTGGTTACTGCTGGTATTGAACGCGCTATCGACTATTTCCATGCCATCAATAAACTGTTGGCAGAGCGTAACAGCCCTTATCAGACAATTGTTGCCTTTACTGGTGACTTCAATTATCATGGAAATACTGTGAGTGAGTCAACGCTGAACCGGTTCCCTTCTTCACAGATAGAAAAGAAGATTAAGACTGGAAACTATCGTATTCTTATAGTGGCCGATAAGTTCCAGACTGGTTATGATGAGCCGCTGCTGCATACAATGTATGTTGACAAATCACTCAGTGGTGTAAGAAGCGTACAGACACTGAGCCGTTTGAACCGAACAGCACCGAAGAAAAACAACACTTGCGTCATTGACTTCGTGAATAAGCATGAAGAGATAGAACGGGATTTTCAGGACTTCTATAAGACAACATTGCTGAGTGAAGAAACAGATCCCAATAAACTCAATGACTTGTTGGCAACCATAGAAGGATATGAGATTTACACCGAAGCTGAGGTTGAACTGCTGAACGAAAAGTTCTGGAGTAAAGCCCCTCGTCAGGAAATAGACCCCATCCTTGACACCTGTGTTGAAAGGTTTCGGGATTTAGATGAAGATGGCCAAGTGGCGTGCAAGAGTGCTATTAAGTCGTATATCCGTACCTACGAATTCTTAAGCACCATTATGCCAGAGAGTAGCATAGAGTGGGAAAAGAAGCAGACATTCCTGACACTGCTTATCCATAAGCTTCCTCGACTGACGATGGAAGATTTGACAAAGGGGCTACTCGAAGCTGTGGACTTTGACCGCTATAGGTTACAGAAACAGGCAGAACGTGACATTATTTTGCAAGACGAAGATACGGAAATACCGCCCGTACCTACATCCTCAGTGACTGGCGTAGCTGAACCAGACATGCAGACGCTTCAATCTATCACTGATGAATTCAATGAACTATTTGGTAACATCAACTGGAGTGACCGGGATGTTGTGAAGCAGCAAATTCAGATGTTGCTCAAAAATGTAGAAAGAAGTGAGACGGTTCGTAACTCAGTAATCAACAACGATGAAGAAACATCAAGTCAGGACACCAGTGAAGAGGTGCAGCGCAATGTCAATGTGGCCAGCACATCGAGCATTGAACTGTTGGCTGCTTATCACAGCAATCCAGAGTTCCGCGAGAAACTTGACCGTATGGCATACGATCATGTGCGCCGTTTGTTCAATCCTGAATACGATGAAGGAGAACTTCGTTTCAAGATGGCCGATGCCTACAAAACAGACTTCCAAGACTTCTGTGACGGTGAGCATTATGTGACATACGACAAACTCTTCGATTGCTTCTTCAAGATAGTCAATGCTGAGACTATTGAAGACTATCAGGGACTTCGCCAGATTCTTCGCCGCACGCTGAATTGCCTCTTCCGAACAGAGCAGCGTGAAGACGATTATCGTTCTTGGTATGCTGACTTGGTTAGCCGTTTCGAGGCTTACCTAAAAAAGATATACTGGATGAAGGAAGGCGTTAAGATGCCAACCAATGCTGATGGCAGGGAGCCTGCACTGCGTGAGACTGTGAGCTATTTCCCCAAGGTGGAAGCTCTCTATAATACTCGCAATGAGAAGTTCGCTATGTTCCGTCAAGCCTATCGAGAGGTATATAACTGGCGTAACCGTGAGAATCACTCTGCCTACGAGATAGAAAGCGAACGTCTGCCAGATGCACTTCATGGGGCCGTTGCTCTCTATCTTTTTGCCGCTATGGTGAATGCAGAAAAATTGTTGTCGTAACTAATTATATTGAAGGATGACTGATAGAAGAATCATAAGGGAGAAACTTACTGCTTATGTCAAGGTACAACTTGATAATAAGGCTGCTGGTAACACTAATCCAATATTTGTGTTCATTGGCGTTGAACAATATGTCAACATGGATGTATTTGAGAAGTACATTGTTGACAAAAGCACATTTGGCCAAAATGGAAACAAAGAATTATTCTCTCCGACATGGTTTGCAAATGTATTTGCTACTCTAAACACTGTCTTAGGGAATCCAGACATGGAATATACAATTCTGTCATTTGCTCAATTCAGTTATCTCATTAGCTATATTCAGCCAGACTTTTTTAAGAGCCGACTCATTTTAGTCCGCGATGGTTTCAGGTCGCTGCTCCCTCTTGCAAAAAATGATTACATAGAGAAAACGGGACAGGAAAATATTGAGGAACGTAGTGAGGCGATGCCTACCTACATGGCAGAACAGTTGCAAGTGGGAGAGAATTATTTCTATTCTATTAAATTGCCTGTTGAGGACTTTAATACTCTATATGTATTCACTGAGCATAAAGCCTTAGAATTGCTACCTGATGACAATACGCATTTGGTGATTGACACAGTCAGCGATCCATACGGATTAGACATATTTCTCAACCAATGCCTGATAGATGAAGACTTCAATAAGAGCGTCATCGTGAAGGTTTTTAAGAAACAGCCGATGAACAAACAAGCAAAAGAAATGCTTGAAAAGGTAAATTGGTTGTTAGGACAGTTTGGTGGGCAGTTATTCGAATTTGACGAGAAAGAAGTCAAACAAGAGTTCAATCCCTCAGAGGAAACCACAGCCCTGCTCCATCAGTATTGGGGTGAGAAAGCTTCATTCCGTGAACTACGAGTATATAAGAACCCTGACTACGGCAAAGAAATAATCAGTATCTCCCAAGGACTGATAGTTGAGACTATCATCAATGAATATAAGAAGGCAAAGGCTGGAGAGGACTTCAAAGATCTATTTTTGACTGCACCGACGGGTGCAGGAAAGTCTCTGCTATTTCAATTACCTGCATTCTATGTGTCGCAAAACAATGATGTGACAGTCGTTGTATCACCTCTTATTGCCTTGATGAAAGATCAAGTTGAGCAGATTAGACAAGAAAGAGGCTACCAAAAGGTTTTCTTCCTAAATAGCGAATTAAGTTTGATAGATCGTGACAGGGTAATCGAAGACTGCCAAAATGGAGAGATAGATGTGCTCTATCTTTCTCCAGAGCTATTGCTTTCTTATGATATTACATACTTCATTGGAAAGACAAGAAAATTGGGGCTGCTTGTCATTGACGAAGCACACCTCATTACCACTTGGGGACGTGATTTTCGTGTTGATTACTGGTTCTTGGGCCAACATGTCAACAAGATAAGAAAGAATACAGACTATCGATTCCCAATGGTGGCTGTAACCGCAACTGCGATTTACGGTGGAGACAATGACATGGTCTTTGATAGCGTCAATAGCCTTTACATGCACGACCCTCATCTTTTCATCGGTGAAGTAAAACGTAATAATATTACTTTTGTGATAGACAATCACGAGAAGTACAAGTCCAACTATGACTCCGAGAAAGAGAAAGAGACGGTTAAGTTTGTTGAAGATATAGCCGAAGTAGGTGTAAAAACCATCGTTTATGCACCTTATAGAAAACACATAGACAATCTGGTTCAGCGGTTAGAGGCTGATGGAAAAGAAGGTGTTGCTGTGGCATATCATTCAGGACTTACACCTGACAACAAGAATTTAGCATATTCAAGCTTTAAAGATAACGAAGCAAAAGTGATGATTTCAACCAAGGCATTCGGAATGGGTGTAGATATACCCGACATTCAGTTGGTTTATCATCATGCTCCCTCTGGACTGCTACCAGATTATGTACAGGAGGTTGGACGCGCCGCTCGCAAACCAGAGATAAACGGTTTTGCAGCATTGAGCTATGCCATCGAAGATCAAAGGTACAGCAAGATTCTTCATGGCATATCAGCATTGCGACATTTTCAAATCCGTGAGGTTCTGAACAAGATTAACAAGATGTTTGTAGCCAACGACAAGAAGCGTAACATGTTGGTCTCTGCTGATGACTTCGGGTATATATTTGACAACACTGTGGATTACGACCAAAAGGTAATGACTTCTCTGATGATGATAGAGAAAGACTATTTGGCCAAGTATCGATTCAATGTACTTATCGCTCGTCCGAAGAAATTGTTTGTTAAGGTCTTCTGTCGAGTCAATCGTTTGGGGCTGAACATGCTGAAACAGAAGTATGCAGGTAGTTATAAACCGCTTTCTGTTAATGGCGAATATACGATTGTGGAATTGGATCTTGACAGGATTTGGAAGAAAAGTTTTAGCGACAAGAGTTTTCCTATGATTAAACGAGAGTTCTATGAGGGAAGTCTTTTTCAAGATGAATATGTTGAGTGTAAACCACAAATCAAGGTCAGTTTCTCTCTTGATATAGACTTTAAACAGGCGAATCGGGTGTTAGTTGAAATGCTTGATACAATACAGACAACATTAGCGAATCTGGCTGGGCATTATTTTTCTTCTGACGAATTGGAAACTGCATTAGAAACTCGCATCAATAAGAAAGAGACGAGAGAAAAGCTGGTTAAATTCCTGTTGGCTACTTATTCAGGCCGATTAAGCGGACCGAATCAAGTTGATAACGATGCTTTTTTGCAACGTCGCCGAAATGCCAGACAGGAAGAACAGTATAGGGTACTTAATAGCCAGTATGCCAATAATTTTGCAAAGCTAAAGCGTAGAATGCAGAGGCTCTTCGAAGGTGTTGCTGATAATACGGCATCGGTATTTACGTCAAATGGCAGTGAATACTTGCTCAATTACATCCGTTTAGGCAGCTTAATGGAGATACTGGGCATTGGAACTTATGAAAGTCGGGGTGGTGATAAGCCAATGATATTCATTCGTATAAATGACCCGCGTCGTATTTTGCGGGATGCTACTGATACCAATTATCGTAATTCCTTTTTGACGAATATTGAACGTCGGCATAAGAGTAGTTCTGATATATTCGACCATTTTTTCTTGCACTCATTTGAAAATGAGGATAGATGGAACTTTATTGAGGATTTCTTCTTAGGAGAGTCTAATGATGAACTTTTTGCAAAATACCCAGGTGGAGAACGAAATCATATCGATATTGTGTCGTATGTAAAGAGCCATATGGGTGAATCCTATCAAGAATCATCAAAATCAATGAATAAAGGTAAAAATGGAATTAGTACGTTTGAACCCAAGGAAGGGAAGAAATACTATTCCAATGATTTGCTGACTATCGACGGGTTGACAAGGCGGGTTGGGAAGTGGCTTATTGAAGCTCCAATGGAATTAGATAAAGTAAGACGTAAATTTAACCTGTCGATAGACAAAGAGACATATACCGTTCTCATGTCGAAATTGAGGAATTATCATTTTCCTTACTATCGTGATTCAGTAGGATTGAAACTTAAAATAGAGTTCCCAGGTTACGATCAGCCAGTCATGGCAAGTGTACCATATCAAAATGAACCTGTAAAGTTCTATACATGGTGGTGCAAAAATGAGGATAAAGTGGCTATGAGCAAGAAAGAATTGATAGAGTTACTTATAAAGGTGAATGAAATGAATCCAAATGCGCTAGTTAAGAAGCATAGGGAGATATTAGCAAAGTTAAAATCCTGACATAAAGTCGTTATAAGATAGGTTTCATATAATACCCCATAATTCGCAGATGAATAAAATTACAAACATAACAAGAAAAGAAATATTTGATGTCCTACTAAATACATACACTGAAGATTATCTATTTGGTAATCCTGGGAGAAGATTTATTTTCTGGGGAACTCTAATGCCTGCTGATTTTTTGGGACGTTTGTATGATTTGGAGAAAATACCACCAAAAACTAATCATTATAAAAATGCCAAAGAAGAATTGGAGTCTTTAACTTCTGTTGCTCGTGCTAATTGTCAGCCAGATTGGTTATTTAATGATGACAGGTTTCCTGTTAAAAATGGAACAGACGAAGAACTATTGGACTTTTTATGCACAGTATTACATCCAGAAGTCAGAGACGAAAAAGTGCAGGAATTTGGGACACCTTTGTGGCAGCGCGTATGGGAAAAACTGAATATGCTAGTTGCGAACGACGGATATACTATTACAATTGATGGCTCCATTTCTAATCATGTGGTTTTTTCCTGGTATGATCTTACCAAGCAATCATTACGAACAATAGAAGAAGGTGACATAACTCCATTTATAAATTTATTCGTAAGAAATGGATATGTTCTTAATTTCTCTACTGCTGAATTCAACAAGTTTACAAAAAAGATTGTTGGTGTAGAATTATGCTCAATCTATAGAAATTCTAAAGGAAAGTCTCTAATTCAATTCCTGCACGAAGGTAAAGATGAGGATATAAAAGCGTTATTGTCTAAGCTGTTTGAGCACTACGAGAACGATGCTCAATATGAAAATGAACGCAAAAAGGATAGTCATTATTCGAATCTATATAAAATCTGCAAGAAAAAAGTCCGTAAGTTCAATTTATCAAATACGGTGATAGAGTCTTATGCTAAAGAATTGACGAAGAAATTTTCTGGTGATTATATGTCTTCTCAGATGACATTAATGATAGAAATGCAAAAAAAGAATCCCACAGAAGCCATTGGTAAGGCAAAAGAGTTAATCGAGAGTTGCTGTACAACAATTCTTGAAGAAAGAAATGAAAAAGTTGGCGGAGATTGTACAGTTTTACAATTAGTAAAAGCAACTATGAAAGTCTTGAAGATTACTCCCAAAGATATTCCTGATGAAACACCTGAATCGCAAGCAATGAAAGCTTTGTTAGGAAATTTGGCTGTAATTGCCCAAAGCTTAGCAACTTTACGAAACAAATATGGAAGTGGCCACGGGAAAAGCGCAGACTACAAAGGCTTAGAAGAGCGTCATGCGAAACTTGCGATAGGAAGTGCTGTGACATTAGTTGATTTTCTATGGACTTCTCATAAAATAAGATAAACTATATAATGAAAATGTCTTATGAGAATTCATAAAGAAAAAAAAAGAGAATCTTCTTTAATGACGAGGATGTATGTATTCCTTTATAAGTATAGACGGATATACATCTTTTATAAAAAAGATGATACTCATCTTCTTTGTAGAAAATATTGTTTTGAACAAACTTTTACTTCTAATACTGGTCTTTATATTCTTGATAATGCTATTTTTGATGCTCAATATGCATTTTTAACTATAAAAGTTTGGATATTTGGAAATATATGTCTACCTTTGCAGCACTTGAATCCGCCACGCTTCCCATTGAACAGCGTACCAGGGCGGAACTTTTTTTATCTGTGTTTATGAAATATACTAAACCCGCTCTTGATATTTTTGGTCAACTTTCAGAGTTGACCAATGATGGCTTGGTAATTAATAATACTGCTGCTGCAGAACATTTTCTTAATAACGTTAGTTATTTCCGCTTCGCCCCATATCTTCGCATATTTGAAGATAATTCGACGTCTCGCCATTTTAAACATGGTGCCACATTTGAGCAGGCTGCTATGATTTATTCTTTTGATGTGGAGCTGAGAAGCTTATTATTTTCTGCAATACAGAAAATAGAGATAGCTCTTCGTTCTCGTATTATTCATCAATTTTCATTAGCACACGGTCCGTTTTGGTTCTATGATCCGACATTAGCCGTAGATAAACATAAGTTTACCGACAATTTGACAACTCTTGAACGTGAATTTAAACGCTCAAAAGAAGACTTTATCGGAGAACACAAGAAAAAATATGGAAGTGATGATTATCCACCAGCTTGGAAGATGCTGGAACTGGCATCCTTTGGTACATTAACAAAACTCTACTATAACTTTTCTGATACTAAAGTAAAGAAAAAGATAGCTCGTAGTTTTGGCGTGTCAAAGCCTGTGGCATTAGAGAGCTGGATGATGGTTATTAATACTTTGCGAAACAACTGTGCACATCACGCCAGAGTATGGAATCGTAAATATATCATGTTACTTCAAATTCCCAAAAAATTGCCAAACAAATGGCTTAAAAATACAAATATATCGAATGACCGTTCTTATGCATTATTCTGCTGTTTAGCATATTGGCTGAATGCCGTCAATGCAACAAATACATTTAAGTCAGACTTGAAGAAACTTCTACAGAAATACCCTTCTGTGGATCCTACCGCTATGGGGTTCCCAACAGGGTGGAAACGTGAGCCTCTATGGCGTTAATGTTCATTTTACGGACTTTTAAGTCCAAATAAAACGATCAATAACGATGGCGGTTTGTATAACTGCTTGGTATCCAATAGCGATAACTCATTTCAACGAGGATGAGTATTAGGACTCTGATTTAGAGTTAACAAATTAAAAATCAGCGAGATAAGCAAATCTTATTTGTTTGTCTCGCTGATTGTTTTATCACTATTATCTCATTTTGTTTTGCTTCGTTTTTAACTTTCAAAAGTAAAAAATGGGCAAATTATTTGTTTTTCCAAAGTAAATAATGTATCTTTGCACGCAAAAAGCATGCGAAATGGATAGATTGTATAAGACTTATGGCCGCCTGCTTCCGGAAACAAATTTGAGTTTTATCAGGTATCTTTATCAAAAGATAAACTGGGATAATAGGTTAATCGTGATTAAAGGTGCCAAGGGCGTTGGCAAGACGACGATGCTCCTTCAGCATATCCTACGGACTTTTGAGGATAAGCAGAAGGCTCTTTATGCATCACTTGATCATATCTGGTTTGCCAATCATTCAATTCTTGACTTGGCAGAATATCACTATACGCATGGTGGTACTCACTTGTTTCTGGATGAGGTACATAAGTACAAAGGGTGGCAGCAGGAAATCAAGAACATCTACGATTCTTATCCGCAGTTACACGTCGTGGTAACAGGTTCGTCGATGCTGAAGTTGGAGGAGTCGCTGATGGGTGATCTTTCACGCCGTCATCGCCAATACACGTTGGAAGGATTGTCATTCAGGGAATACCTGCAGTTGGAACAGGTAGTTCAGTTACCTGTTCTCTCTTTAGAAACAATACTGACAGACCATTTCATGCTGGCATCGGAGATGACGTCGAAGGTTAAGGTACTGCAGCATTTCGAAAAATATCTTGAGACGGGGTATTATCCTTTCTATCGCGAGGAAGGCGATGGCTTTTTCGACCGCCTCCAGCAGGTGATAGAAACTATTGTTACCAGCGAAATTCCGTCGGTCAGCAATATAGAATACGATTCAGTCTATAAGGCTAAGCAACTACTGGCGGTTTTGGCAGATAGTTCGCCTTATACTTTGAACATATCTGGACTCTGTGTCACATTACAAGCTTCACGCAATAATGTGTTGAAGCTAATCGACTTGATGGACAAGGCGGCATTGGTGCGCCGACTTTACTCTGTTGATAGTGGGATGAACATGCTGACGAAGCCTGAAAAAGTTCTGTTCTACAACACCAACTTGATGCACTGTCTGACTCCACATGTCGAAGACGGAACGATGCGTGAGACATATTTTGCATCGCAGGTGGGTGTCGGCCACAAGCTTACAATGCCTAACCAAGGCGATCTGCTCGTAGATGGGAGATGGCTTTTTGAAGTAGGAGGAAAGAATAAAGGTTTCAAACAGATAAAAGGAATTGAAGACAGCTACGTTGTCAGTGATGGCATCGATATAGGTCATGGCAAGAAGATACCTCTTTGGCTTTTTGGCCTGCTTTATTAAGAACGATTACAATTTAGGCAACTTTTGTTCCCACTTTACTTCCCACTATTGACGAGAGTGGGAAGAAAAGTACATTGAAAGGTACATTGAAAAATACATTGAAGGGGAGAAGCAACCTGTGCAAAAAATGCACAAGTCCGGCAGTATGGGATGCCTTGTACAAAGCAATCTGTTCGGGGTTTCCGAACAGTTGGAATATAGTTGTATATTATCTATCAATCTCCCTGCTTACCCAAAAATACTCTGTAAGCAGGGAGACTTCTATTATCTGATAATGATATTGGGGAAGCGCTTTCTTATTGCTGCCTTCTCAGAATCGCTCATTTTTCCTTGTACCGTGAAACGGTCGATGGTCAGTTTGTCCATCCATTTTGGCAGAACCACTTTTCCGGTAAACACCAGCTCAAGAGTCTTGATATGCTCTAACTGTGAAAGCATTTCCGGTACTTCCTGAATGCGAAGGTGTATGCCCCAGTCGTTATTGTTCTTTTTGAGTTCTTTCAAGGTGTCATCCTTGCTCTCTGCCACACGGACGAGCCATCCTATCTTAGGTGTCACCATATTGCTGGCAGTATCGTACTTTGCTCCGATAAATCCTGCCCAGAGTTCCATCGGTGTCTCACTGATAAGCTTTCCGTTCGCAGGATTGACAACCCGATACTTGAAATTGACCCGTACATATTCCGATGGCATTTCCTTGGTATGCTTTACCCTGTCAAGCGTCTTTCCGTTCTCGTCAGGAAAGAGTTTTAGCAGCCAACCGTCGAGTTCTGTAGGCATGTCAGGACTACAAGCCCCACCTTTGAGTGCTGAAACGGTCTGTTTCTTGACCATGCTTTTCCAAAACGCCTGATTCGGATGGCCGTCAGCGGCCTGTATGAACTCTTGCAATATTGGTTCCAGCGAGTTTATCCACGTCCCAAGTCCGTATTGCTTCAATTGCCTAGACTTCTCGAGCACCCGCCGCCAATCTGTAGCTGTTCCTTGCAGCGTTACGGTAGGGATACCGCAGGCTATGCGATAAACGATATACTCAAAGTATGATTTCACGCTTTCCATCAGTGTAATCTGCGATGCCACACGTTCGACAGAGCCTGTGGTTGTGAAGTCGGAGGTGATGGTCTTGGCAATGCCGTTTTTGGTGTACTTGTTTATCTGCGAAGAGAAATCGGCAATCAGCGATGGCCAGTCAACATCTTCGGTCAGCAAGTCTTTGTTGGTCATAATTGCCAAGTCCATCTTACCATTGTGGTTTACCAGTTTGGGGCGCAGCTCTTCTGCATGGGCATTCACATATCGGGCAAAGCCTTGACTGATGACGAGCCAAACCATATCGGGTGAGAGCGTAACTGACTGGTGGTTTGCGTATGCTTTGACAATGCATCTATAGAAAGCATCCTTCCCCATATGCATTAAGTTGTTCTCTCCAGAAAAACTCGTAGCAATGATACGTTGTGCATCGTTGGGAATTTGTTCTTCGGATAACATAAACTTAGCAACACTTTCACCTGTATACATGCGCATATATGGGTCATCGACTGGGGTAAGATTCTCGTCCACAACAAAGGTGATACTCTTGTTGGTTCGTTGCGTAATCTTGCTGTTGTCTGCATATCCTGTAATTCCCACGACAGCAAACAGAACTGCCATAACTATCTTCCTCATTTTTCTTTTAGTTTTGTTTGTCTATAACGTAGGGGAAAGTATATCCTTCGATACCATATGCACGGAATTCTCCATTGATGTACAGCGCCCTCCAGGGCTTATAGGCTTTCATCAACGCAGTCATTTCTTCGGCAAGTCGATTATCAACCTCAGGTTTGAATACTTTTAGCTCGCACTCTACGAGATTGCCCTCTGCATCAACACTTGCCCGCTTGATGCTGAAAACTATTCGTTTCACATCAGCCAATTCTTGATATCGCTCTATGTGCAGAGGAAACATCTTCTTTAGCTTTGCCTGAAAGTCGGGGCCGGCTCGATCAAACGAGAAGCCCTCAACAACAAAGTTGTGAAATACGTTTTGCCCAATGATTTTCCCTTGATTAACTCTAAGAATTTTCTCTTCCTCGTAGTTCCGCTCAAAGCCTAGGTGCTGATAGTAAATCACTTTCCCAGAGGCTACACGAACATCTTGTGTCAGCCAGCTGGCTAAGATACGGTTCTCGTCAACGTACTTTCTGAACACGTGGCGCAAAGTGTCTGTGGGTATGCGTTTACCTACATATACGTTGAGGTGTGAGTCATAGTATATACAGCGAATGCTATCTAAGTAAAGTTTATCCTGAGTGATGCTCCAAAATGCCGTGAATCCATCCCAATTAGCAGTAGAAATAGACCTTTCTTTCGGTAATACTGCCTTTAGATTGTAATATAGGGTTGAATCTGCACAAACGGGACGGCCTAAGAGTTCCCACTTGGCACCATCAATAAAAATGATGTCACTCTCTTGACCTGTTGCATTGGCGAATGTCGTCAATATCAAGAACTGAACATATAGAAATAATCTTTTCATAATGACAAATCTATTGCAAAGGTACATTTTTTATTCCGAACCAGAATCATCGAAAGATGAAAAACTGTAGTTATTTAACTTTCAGAAAGGGAAAGACAATGATTGAGTCAGAAAAAATGAGGGAATCAGATGCTTTATCGTTTAACTATTTACCTTTTTGTCCAAAAGAATATGTTTGTCCAACCCGCCAACGAATCGCCTTTGACCGCCTCTGACCGCCAAGTTTATTTGGCCAAATTTATCACTTTTGTCTCATTTCGGAAATTCAGAACAGTTTCTTTTGATGTTGCTTAATTACTTATTGTCAGCTTTCACCTCAACCCACTTCCCGTTGCGTTTTACCATTTTCACTTTGCGCACACGTGTGGATGGATTAGCTTTGTAAGTTGCCGGAGTAATACTTTTGAATTGTCCTAACTGTTCTTGGGCATGTTTGGTTATTCCAACTATTTGCCCGTCACGGTAGGCGAACTCTGTGTTGGCAGGGTCGATGATGACCTCACGAAGGTTAGGACACCGCTTAGTGATATATTACTCAATTCGCCGCTTTTTAGTTAACTTTGAAGCGTAGTTTTATGATAGTTTATGAAAAAATGTCCTGGTAATTATTTAACTGTCATCTGTCATGCTTTATGTTAAACGGCTCATTTATAGATAGTTAAACCGCTAAAAACCATTAACATACCGTCATCTACCGTCATGTTTACCCGAAAATCCAAGCCTCTCACGAAAAAATCCAAGCCTCTCACGAAAAAATCCAGGCTTCTCACGAAAAAATCCAGGCTTCTCGCTCCCGTCATCGCAATATGACAGTTTATGACAGTATATGACAGTTTGATCGTGGCTTAATCGTCTGCATACCAACCTAATAACTAAGAAAAATGACAGATGACAGTATGTCGAGGATGATTACACGCCGACAGCCCCAGAACTCCTTTTCTAACTATATATATGCAAAAGTAGTAAAAATATGTCATCTGCCTAAGAAAAAAGTAATATTATAATTGGTTCCTTCGCAAAATAAATCGTACCTTTGCAGCCAACTTTTCGAAAATACGAAAGCAAACATGAATAATAACAATACTGAAGAATAAGGCACACAGATGTTATTCAACTCCATCGCATTCCTATTGTTTTTCCCAATAGTATGCGCGCTCTATTTCGCCATTCCGGCCGAGAGGATAAGAGCGAGAAACCTGTTACTGCTTGCTGCAAGCTACTATTTCTACATGAACTGGGAGCCTGCATACGCCTTGCTGTTGCTGACAAGCACCGTCGTCACCTACCTGGCGGCACTGGGCATCAGCCATTTCAAGGGGCAGCGGGCTAAGAAAGCATGCCTCGTAGGCAGTCTGGTGCTGAACCTCGCGATACTCTTCCTGTTCAAGTATTTCAATTTCCTGGCATCGAACGTGGAGGCGGCTCTCCAGGCAGGCGGACTGGCCATCAACATACCAGCGTTCAGTCTGCTGCTGCCTGTAGGCATATCGTTCTACACCTTTCAGGCACTGGGCTATTCTGTCGACGTCTATCGCGGCACGACAGCGGTGGAGCGTAACTTTGCCACTTACGCCCTGTTCGTGTCGTTCTTCCCGCAGTTGGTGGCAGGCCCTATTGAGCGGTCAAACAACTTGCTGCCGCAGTTCAAGCAACAGCACCGGTTCAATTACGACGAGGTGATGGACGGCGTCAGACTGATGGTGTGGGGCTATTTCATGAAACTGGTGCTGGCCGACCGCTGCGGCACATACGTTGACGCCATCTTCAACAATGTAGACAAGCACAATGGCGGCAGTTACTGGATTGCCTCCCTGCTGTTCCCTTTCCAGATTTACGGCGATTTTGCCGGCTATTCCCTCATTGCCATCGGCGTGGCGCGGGTGCTGGGTTTCCGCCTGATGGAGAACTTCCACCGCCCCTATTTTGCTGATTCCATCGGGAAATTTTGGCACAGGTGGCACATCTCACTCTCCACCTGGTTCAAGGACTATGTCTACATTCCCTTAGGCGGCAACCGCGTGCGTCGCTCCCGTCAGTACTTCAACCTGCTGGTGACGTTTCTTGTCAGCGGCATCTGGCATGGAGCCAACTGGACGTTCTTCTGCTGGGGCGCGCTGCACGGTCTGCTGCTCTGCATAGAGAAAGCCCTCGGCATAGGCAAACGGCAGTATGCCGGATTCAGCAAACTCTGCCATTGGGCTGTAACGTTCCTGCTGGTATGCCTGGCCTGGATACTGTTCCGTGCCGCCAACCTGCACGACGCAGCCACCATCATAACCGGGATGTTCCTCAGGTTAGGCGTTCCCGACATCAGCTTCGCCATGTTCACCGAACTGTGCCTTGCCGCCTTTGCCCTTTCCATACTGATGGCGAAAGAAATTATCGATGAATTCGGGTGGAATGTGCGCATGGCCGAGTCGCGCTATTGGGTAGTCCGCCACACCTATATCGTTGTCATGATAGCGCTGATACTATTGTTTGGCGTGTTAGGCGGCGACCAGTTTATCTATTTCCAGTTTTAGCATGAGAGGATAGTGACATGAAGAAGTTTATCTGTTCGTTGGCATTCATCATAGTAGGCTTGTTCGTCGCCGACAGACTTGGCGGCATAGCCATGCGCTGGGTTGGCGAGCATACCAACGATGTGCTTGGCCCCAAACTGAGATACCTGCAGCACGACATACACGAAGACATGGTCCTGATAGGGGCCTCACGCTGCCATCACCACTACCTGTCGTCCATTCTTTCCGATTCTTTAGGCATGAGCGTCTACAATGCCGGCGTTGGCGGTTCCGACAACATTTTCTCCCATTTCATCGTACTTTCCCACATCCTCCAGCGCTACACGCCAAAGGTTGTTTGCCTTGAAGTGATGCCAACAGACTATTGCCGGCAGGATGATCCATTCAACGTCCTTAGCTTCTACGCGCCACTGTACGGCTACTGCGAGAAGGCCGACTCGGTGTACCGGTTAGCCGGCAAGCACTGGCGCTACCAGGTATCCCATCTGTACCGGTATAATGCGAAGGCTGCATCAAACATTGTAGGACTGGTGCTTAACCGGCAGAAAGATAACGACAATGGCTACATACCGCTACCCAAACCAAACACTTTTCCGGGGTCCCCCGCCACAGAGGAAGCGCGGTACGACACAGACAGTCTGAAGATAGAATACATAGAGCGCTTCATCGGCCTTTGCCGGGCGCATCAGATAAAACTCGTCTTCACGGTGTCGCCCAAATACACCCTTGTGGAGCCAGAGCACTACAAGGTACTGAAGGACATAGCCCAAAGGAACCACATCCCATTTATGGACTATCACACCCGAGGGCTGTACATAGACCGTCCCGACTATTTCAAGGACGGCACCCACCTGTGGGATGAAGGAGCAAGGCATTTCTCTTCCGTTTTTGCTACCGACATCAAGAGCGTTTTAGAACAAACAGATCGTAGGAATTAAACACAAAAGACGATGAACGACTTGATAAGCACGATTAACGAGGCCCTTTGGGGCTATGTCCTGATAGGCACACTCGTAGCGTGCGGCCTCTGGTTTACATGGAAGACCAAGGGGGTGCAGTTCCGCATGGTGGGAGAGATGTTCAGACTGCTCACCGACTCAGCCACCTCCGGCACCAAGAACCTCAGCGACGCCGATGAAGGCCACAAGCATATCTCCTCGTTCCAGGCCTTTGCCGTCTCCGTAGCCACGCGTGTGGGCACAGGAAACCTGGCCGGTGTGGCAACGGCCATAGCCATCGGCGGGCCCGGTGCGGTGTTCTGGATGTGGGTCATTGCCCTGATAGGCTCTGCGACGGCTTTCATCGAGTCAACCCTTGGCCAGCTGTTCAAGCAGCGCCACAAGGATTCGTTCATTGGCGGCCCCGCCTATTACATCAAGAACGGCCTGCACAGCAAGTGGCTTTCCATGCTGTTTGCCGTGCTCATCACCATCACCTTCGGCCTGTCGTATAACTCCATCCAGAGCAACACCATCTGCGGGGCCATGCACGAGGCCTTCGGCTGGAGCCCCCTGGTGGTCGGCACCATCCTTGCCGTGACAGCCCTTGCCATCGTCTTTGGAGGCATCCACCGCATAGCCAACGTCAGCGCGCTGCTGGTGCCAGTGATGGCCATTGGCTATTTCATCCTGACAGTGGTCATCATCATCACAAACATTGAACTGATACCCCACGTACTGAAGGTGATTGTCAGCAGTGCCCTGGGCTTGGAGCAGGGGGTTGGCGGTGCCATAGGGGCCACTATCATGAACGGCGTGAAACGCGGTCTGTTCAGCAACGAGGCCGGCGAAGGCAGTGCGCCCAATGTGGCAGCCACCGCCACCGTGAGTCATCCCGTCAAGCAGGGTCTTATCCAGGCACTTGGCGTTTTCACCGACACTCTGCTGGTCTGCTCATGCACGGCCTTCGTCATACTTCTCAGCGGTCTGTACAGCGTGCCAGAGCTCAACGGCATAGCGCTGACCCAGGCTGCCCTCAGTTCAGAGATAGGCTCCTTCGGCCCTACGTTCATTGCCATTGCCATCCTTCTGTTTGCCTTCTCCAGCATCATCGGCAATTACTATTACGGCGAGGCAAACATACGCTTTATGACCTCCAGCCAGCCGGTTCTTACCATATACAGGATATTCTCTGGCGGGGTGGTCGTGATGTTCGGCGCCCTTGCCAGTCTTGAAATCGTCTGGAACATAGGCGACCTGTGCATGGCCCTGCTCACGGCCTGCAACCTGGTAGCCATCGTGAGTCTTGGGAAATATGCCTTCCTGCTGCTCGACGACTACAGGCAGCAGAAAAGAAACGGGATAAAAGAGCCTACCTTCCACCGCAGCCAGCTGCCCGAGATAGAGAAAGACCTGGCATGCTGGGATTAGGCAGCCTCAGAGGTATTTGACGGCCAGCATCGTCAGGTCGTCGCTCTGCTCAGCCTCGCCGACGAAAGCCTGTACGGCTTCAGACATTCTTCCGACAAGCGTTTCCGGCCGGTTCTCTCCATCGGCCAACACGGACTTTGCAACCCTGACAATCTGGTCGTCGCCAAATTGTTCATGCACATTGTTCTCAGCTTCATTCAGTCCGTCGGTATAGAGGAAGATGGTGGTCTGCGCTTCCATCGTCACCTGCTGCGAAGAGAACTCCCATTCCGCCATCACACCGAGAGGCAGATTGGCATCGCACGGCAACAGCCCCACCCCACGGCCTATCAGCAGCGGTGCATTATGGCCTGCATTGGAATAAGTCAGCAAACCGGTTGCCAGGTCAAGCACACCAACGAAGAGAGTAACAAACATGCTCGTCTCGTTGCTGTCGGACAGCGACTTATTGAGGGCACCCACAATTTGTTGAGGCGCTGACACGTGGGCCGCGATGTTGCGGAACAGTGAGCGGGTGACAGCCATCACCAGCGAGGCTGGCACACCCTTGCCCGACACGTCGCCGATGCAGAAGAACAGCTGCTCGTTGCGGATAAAGAAGTCGAAGAGGTCGCCACCCACATCCTTAGCGGGTGTCACCGTACCGAAGATATCGATGTCGGCACGCTCGGGATAGGGCGGGAAGGTCTTTGGCAGCATCGACATCTGTATGTCGTGGGCCACCCTCAGTTCGCTCTCCAACGATGCCTTCTGGGCGGTGGTCTCCTGCAGTTCCCTGACATAGGCGGTGAGCGAGAGCTGCATCTTCTCGAACGAGTCGCGCAGGAGCTGAATCTCGTCGCGGCACTTCAGCTTGGGCAACTCGGCATTGAAGTTACCCTTAGCCACCTCGTCGGCCGAGGCCGCCAGCTGTTTCAGCGACTTTGTTGCCTTCTTGATAGACCGTCGGCCGGCGAAGAAAACGACAAGCAGACCAAGAAGGATGAAGAAGACGAAAATGCTGGCAATGACGGTGGTAACCATCTTGATGACAAACGTGGGAGCCACCCAGGCAACAGACCAGCCAGACTCTCCGAGAGGCATGTATAAGACGTCAACATCCACGCCGTCGAGCATCAGGTTGTCACTCCTGAACCCACTTTCGCCCCGAACCATCAGGTGGCCGATGTGGTCGTCAAGCGTATCGGGAGTCTGCTTGGCATAGTCAAAATAATTGCCGTTGATGACGCGCCGGCGGTCAGGATGAACGAGATAGTTGCCATCGCCGTCAAGGACAAAGGCATAGAGTTCGTCGGCAGCATCCCACGCTCCTGACACGCTGTCAGCATCATTCCTGAAACCAGCTGTAACCTTCCAGCGAACAGAATCGCCATCCTCGCCACGATAAGTCTTTTTGACCACCTGAAGCCTGTCGGCCATGAAGTCGAGTGCCAGGTCAACACCCAGCACGGCCACCGTCTGACCGTCGCGGTCGCGGATGGGCGACAACCATGATATCAGGGGTGTGTGCTTGTCCTGCCCGTCGAAGAACGGCTTCGACCACCCACCCGCCGTGGCAGTCATGGCCTTGGCGAACCACTCGGAACTGAGATAGTCGTGACGCTTGTCACCAATCGTCGTGACTGTGACGATGCTGTCGCTGTCGCTTTTCTGTGCGTAGGGACAGAACCAATGGCCTTTCTGCGCATAGTAGTCGGCAGCGAAACTGACGCCACAGCTGCGGATGCTCGGATTCCGGCGAACCATGTTCTCCATGATGTCGTACATCTTGTCGGGCTTGTCAAGGTTATCCTCGATACGGGGGACGGTGTTGGCCGAGGCTACCTGGATTTCAGACAGGGAACGCCAAATCATCTCATTCCGCCCCTCCAGGTATTTCTGTGCCACATAGTGGGCAGCAGCCATGAGCGAAGCCCAGCCAGCAAAGAAGAACCAGAACGAGACAAGCCCCATCACGATTATCACGACGAGCATCACACGCCAGGTAAGCCGTTTGGCAAAAGAGTGTGGATAGGGTTGCTTATTTCTTTTGAATGATATCATTTTAAATATTTTACCCTTTCACTTTTCTCTCTTCACTCTTCTCTCTTCACTCTTCACTCTTCACTATTCACTATTCTCTAGCGAAGCGCTACAGTTTCTGTTCAACCTCGATCTCAGTGAACGTCTCGATGATGTCGCCCACCTCGATGTCGCCCCAGTTGACGAGTGAGATACCGCACTCCAGGCCACTGGCAACCTCCTTGGCGTCGTCCTTATAGCGCTTCAGAGCGTCGATGGCAGCGGTGTGGATGACGATGCCATCGCGGATGACACGCGCCTTGTCCTTGTTATGGACCTTACCGTCGGTGACCAGACCGCCGGCCACGGTGCCCACCTTAGAAATCTTGAACACCTGCTTGACCTCAATCTCGCCGGTGACAATCTCCTTCTTCACCTTGTCGAGCATGCCCTGCATGGTGGACTTCACCTCGTCGATGGCGTCGTAGATGATAGAATAGGTATTAATCTCAACGCCTTCGCGCTCAGCCAGTCGGCGAGCCTCGCCACTGGGACGCACCTGGAAGCCGACGATGATAGCATCGGAAGCCGAAGCCAGCATGACGTCGTTCTCTGAAATTTGGCCCACGGCCTTCGAGATGACGTTCACCTGCACCTTCTCGGTAGAGAGCTTGATGAACGAGTCTGACAGAGCCTCGATAGAGCCGTCGGTATCGCCCTTGACAATGATGTTCAACTCGTGGAACTCGCCCAGTGCAATACGGTGCGAGATATCGTCCAGACCCAGCGTCTTCGTTGTGCGCAGACTCTGCTCACGTTGCAACTGCGTACGTTTGTTGGCAATTTCGCGTGCTTCCTGCTCGGTCTCCATGATATGGAACGAGTCGCCGGCCGTCGGTGCGCCGTTCAATCCCAGTATGATAGCGGGCTCGGCGGGTCCGGCCTGCTCGATACGCTGATTACGCTCGTTGAACATGGCCTTGATGCGGCCATAGCTGGTGCCGGCCACGACAATATCACCCTGATGGAGCGTACCATTGGACACCAGCACCGTTGACACGTAGCCGCGTCCCTTGTCAAGACTCGACTCAATGATAGAGCCGGTGGCCTTACGGTTGGGGTTAGCCTTCAGGTCGAGCATCTCTGCCTCCAGCAGTACCTTCTCCAGCAGTTCGTCGACGCCAATGCCTTTCTTGGCCGATATTTCCTGGCACTGGTACTTACCGCCCCAGTCCTCGACCAGCAGGTTCATATTGGCCAGATCCTCACGAATCTTATCGGGGTTGGCACCGGGTTTATCAATCTTGTTGATAGCGAACACCATCGGCACATTGGCAGCCTGGGCGTGGGCGATGGCCTCCTTGGTGGTGGGCATCACCGAGTCGTCGGCAGCAATGATGATGATGGCGATATCCGTTACCTGGGCACCACGGGCACGCATGGCGGTGAATGCCTCATGACCTGGGGTGTCAAGGAAGGTAATCTGGCGACCGTCCTTCAGCTTAACATTGTAGGCACCGATATGCTGTGTGATGCCGCCGGCCTCACCGGCAATGACGTTGGTGTTGCGGATGAAGTCGAGCAGCGAGGTCTTACCATGGTCTACGTGACCCATGACGGTCACAATCGGGGCACGGCTCAGCAGGTCGTTCTCGTCATCCTCCTCCTCGGTGATGGCGTTCTGCACCTCAGCCGACACGTACTCTGTACTGAATCCGAACTCGTCGGCCACAATATTGATGGTCTCAGCATCCAGTCGCTGGTTGATACTCACCATGATACCGATAGACATACAGGTACCTATGACCTGGTTCACACCGACGTTCATCATCGTGGCAAGCTCCGACACGGTAACAAACTCCGTCAGCTTCAGTACCTTCGACTGTGCTGCCTCAGCTGCCATCTCCTCGCTCAGACGCTCCTGAACGGCATCGCGCTTCTCGCGGCGGTATTTGGCACCCTTCTTGTTCTGGTTCTTGGTGGTCAGACGGGCCAGCGTCTCCTTAACCTGGCGTGCCACGTCCTCCTCGTTCACCTCAAGCGGTTTCTGGGGCTGGCGGTTCTTGTTCTTCTTATTCTTACCACCCTGCTGCTGTTGCTGCTGGCTGGCATTATCATTGAAGTTCTGGTTGCCGCCCTTCGACTTCTTGTTCTTGTTCTTATTCTGGCTGTCGTTCTTGGCCTCAGCCTCAATGTCGACGCGCTCCTTGCCAATACGCACACGCTTCTTCTTCTCGCTGCGCTGCTGAGCCAGTTTCTCCTCGCGCTCCTTCTTCTTCTCCTCCTTCGACTTTTTCTTCGGGCGCGTGCTCTGGTTCAAGGCGTCAAGGTCAATCTTGCCAAGGACGTTCACCTTGGGAGCCATCTTGGCCTCGCTCTTCAACGTGAAGACCTTCGGACCGTTATCGGTAGCGGCAGCAGTAGCTGCGGCCCCTTCCTTAGTGGCGGGCTGCTCCTGCCGGGGAGCTGCCTCAGCAGGTTTTTCTTGCGGCTGAGCAGCTGCGGGGGCCTTTTCAGCCTTCGGGGTTTCAACAGCCTTGGGGGCCTCAACAGGCTTCGGGGCTTCAACAGCCTTCGGAGCCTCAACGACCTTAGGCGCCTCAACGGTCTTCTGGGTCTCGGCAGGTTTCTGGGTCTCGGCAGGTTTCTGGGTCTCGGCAGACTTCGGTGCCTCAACAGCCTTTGGAGTTTCCTCTGTATTCGGAGTCTCTACGGGTTGGGGAGCCTCTACGGTTTTCTTTTCAGCCACAGGACTGACGGCAGCAGCCGCGGGCTTGGGTGTTGCTACTTGAGAAGCGGCAGGCTGGGGGGCAGCCGGCTTGCGGTTCAGGCTGTCAAGGTCAATCTTGCCAAGAGGCTTGAATTGCTGACGCGGTTCAGCCTTCACCACCTCTTCTTCCTTTTTCTTCTCCTTCTCTTTCTTCTTCGGGAAAATCATCTCGGCCTGCTTCTTGATGGCTTTGTCGCTCTTGAACTCACCCACCAGCGCCTGATACTGTTCGTCGCTGATTTTGGTGTTCGGAGTGGCATCATCCTTCACCTCGCCGAGCTGAGTTTTCTTCTTCAGGAAATCAACTGCCGTTTGAAGTCCTATATTCAGTTCTGATAATACTTTATTTAATCTTACTCCCATCTATCTATGTACGATTTACAGATTTTCTATTTACGATTTACGGATGGCCTCAGGCATATATTTACTCGAACTCTGCACGAAGGATGCTCAGCACCTCATCCACAGTCTCCTCTTCGAGGTCGGCCTTCTCAATAAGCATCTCGCGCGGGGCGTTGAGCACGGCCTTGGCTGTATCCAGTCCAATGGCCTTGATGCTGTCGATAATCCACTGGTCAATCTCATCGGAGAACTCATCCAGGTAGATGTCCTCGTCCTCGACACCCTCGTTCACCACGCGGAACACATCGATGGTGTGCTCTGTCAGCATAGAGGCCAGCTTGATGTTCATCCCCCCCTTACCAATGGCCAGGCTCACCTCCTCAGGCTGCAGGTAAACCTCCGCCTTGTGGTTCTCCTCATCTAAGGTGATGCTGCTGACCTTGGCCGGCGACAGGGCACGCTGGATGAACAGCTGTGTGTTGCTGGAGTAGTTGATGACGTCGATATTCTCGCCGCCCAGTTCACGGACGATGCCATGGACGCGGCTGCCCTTGACGCCGACGCAGGCTCCTACGGGGTCGATGCGCTCGTCATAGCTCTCTACGGCCACCTTGGCACGCTCACCCGGCATGCGGGCCACGCGCTTGATGGTTATGAGGCCATCGTTGATTTCAGGCACCTCGGCCTCTAACAGACGCTCCAGGAAGACGGGGCTTGTGCGCGAGAGGATGATACGCGGGTTGTTGTTCTCGTTCTGCACCTCCTTGACGATGGCGCGAACGGTCTCGCCCTTGTGATAGGAGTCGGCAGGTATCTGTTCGCTCTTCGGCAGGTGCAGCTCATTGCCCTCATCATCCATCAGCAGCACCTCGCGCTTCCACATCTGATAGACCTCGCCTGAGACGACCGTTCCCACCTTGTCCTTATATTTCTGGTAGAGCGAGTCGTGTTCCAGCTCCAGGATTTTCGAAGCCAGCGTCTGGCGCAGGTTCAGGATGGCACGGCGGCCGAACTTATTGAAGTCCACCTCCTCGCTGACCTCTTCGCCCACCTCGTAGTCAGGCTCAATCTTCTGGGCCTCCGACAGGGCTATCTCCTTGTTTTCGTCCTGCACCTCGCCGTCTTCTACGACGATGCGGTTACGGTGAATCTCGAAGTCGCCCTTGTCGGGGTTGACAATCACGTCGAAATTCTCGTCAGAGCCAAACAGCTTGGCAATGACATTGCGGAAGCTCTCTTCAAGAACGCTTACCAGCGTAGTGCGGTCTATGTTCTTTGTCTCTTTGAATTCCTGAAAGGTCTCAATCATCGATGGGCCTTTCGCGTCTTTTTTTGTTGCCATTATATTATTTTCGATTTATTTATTTTCGATTTTCAGTTTATTTGAAGGCTAACAGGTACTTGACGGATTTTACCTCGTCCATGGAGAACTGCTTGTCCACATCGACCATGACGGGACGCTTCTTGCCCTCAACGGTCTGCTTCTCCTGAACGGTGATGGTAAACGTGCGACCTTCCACACTCTTCAGCACGCCCTTCAGTTTGATGCCGTCCTGCTGCAGCACCTCCACCTCGTCGCCGACGTGGTTTCTGTATTGCTGCTCAACCTTGAACGGCTGGCCCAGTCCTGCAGATCCCACTTCCAACTCATAGTCGCCTAATTCGTCGCCCAGTTTCTCCTGTAAGAAACGGCTCAGTTCAGCACAGTCCTCAATCCACACACCGTCGGCGTGGTCGATTTCTATCACGATGCGGTCGTCGGCACCGAAGATAATGTCTACCAGGAAGTAGTCGTTATTCTGCAACCACTCTTCCACCAATGTCTTTACAACTTCTTTGTTAATCATCTAAAAATAGTGTAATTATAATGCAAATGAGAGACCCTCGCTGGGTCTCTCATTCCACTGAACGGGTGCAAAGGTACGAAGTTTTCCCGAAACGGCCAAACTTTTAAGCGTCTTTTTTCGGCGTCAGCAGCTTTTTGTACTCTGCCGGCGACTGTAGCAGACGGACGGCCTCCTTCAGCTGTTTGTCGTACTGCAGACCGGCCTCGATGCTGCCGGCCTGGTAGTAGTAGGCTGCCACGATGTCGAGCTCCAGCATCTGGCGCAGGATGTCGGCATGCTTATCCATGTCGGTGGCCACGTCGTGCCTCAGCTTGTCCCTCAGCAGGTCGAAGGCCTCGCGGGCCTGGTCATAGTACCCTTCGGCCTTGGCAGTCTTCACCAGTTCTTCCAGCTGTCTCTTGCTGACGGGGTCGTAGGTAAACCCACTCTTGATGACATGGTCTTTAAAGTCGGCAAACTCCTGGTCGGTAATCCGGAACTCCCGGGCAGGGGCTATCGTAGGATGGCTGTTGATGTAGTCTACCACCCAGTCGAACATCACCTCAGTAGAATCCTGGCCCGAGGCAGACAGATAGAATGCGATGTTGGGAATGGTGTCGTTCTTCACCTCCACGTCGGGGGTGATACCGCCGCCGTCGCGCACCTCACGGCCGGCAGCCGTATGGAAGACATGCGTCAGCGAGTCGGCCACGCGCTCGCGGTAGCCGCCAGCCCCGTTACGCTTATAGTTGATGGCCTGTATGCAGCGGCCGCTGGGGATGTAGTATTTCGACGTGGTCAGCTTCAGGTTAGTGTTGTAGGGCATGTCGAGGGGTATCTGCACCAGACCCTTGCCGTAGGTACGCGTTCCCAGCACCACGCCACGGTCCAGGTCTTGCAGCGAACCGCTGGTAATCTCGCTGGCAGAGGCCGTCTCGCCATTAACCAGTACAACCAGGGGCATCTGTTTGTCTACCGGCTCCAGACGTGTCTTATAGGCATGGCTGGCCTGACTGATTTTACCACGGTTCTCGACAATGGTCTGACCCTTTTCCACCCACAGGTTGACAATATCCACGGCCTCCATTTCCGAACCGCCGCCATTGCTGCGCAAGTCAAAGACCAGGGCTTTAGCCCCACGCTTCTTCAGGTCGACGAAGGCGCGGCGTACGTTCTTGGCACAGCCCTCGGTAAACTGGTTCAGGTTGATGTAGCCGATGCTGTCGTCAAGCAGACCGTAGTAGGGCAGCTCCGGCAGCTTGATGGCACGGCGGGTAATCTTAAAGTCCATCTTCTTGCCGGTCGACGGGCGCAGCACCTTCAGCACGAACTTCGTGCCTGCATCGCCGCGCAGACGACTGCTGACGTAACTCACGTCTTTGCCGGCCATCGTCGAGTCATCAATGCTCAGTACAACGTCACCTTTCCGCAGACCGGCCTCGGCTGCGGGCATACCCTCGTAAGGCTCGTCAATCACCACCTGCTTACGGCGCTGGTGGTAGCGTATCAAGGCCCCAATACCGGCATACTTACCTGTCAGCATCATCTTCAGGTTCTTGGTCTCGCTCTCGGGGTAGTATTCTGTATAGGGGTCCAGTGAGCGGAGCATGGCCTTGATGCCCGTGCCTATCACCTCGCCGGGGTTCAGCGTGTCTACATAGAACAAGTCCAGGTTCTTATAGACCTGGTTAAAGATATCCAGGTTCTTGGCCACAGCCAGATTGTGGTTCTTTTTCCCCTGTGCCTGTACCAGCAGGGGGCAGACCAGAGCAAGCAGAATGATGAAATGTCTCTTCATAACGTCGGCGGCATAAAAAAGATGGTTAAAGGCATTGAGGTCAAACCACCTCAATGCCTAACTTTTTGCAGAGCTCGAGGCTCATCTCCTTGAGTTTGAATTTCTGGATCTTACCACTTCCCGTCAGCGGGAACTGGTCGATAAAGAAGACGTACTTGGGAATCTTATAGCGGGCAATCTTGCCGCGGCAGAAGTCCTGCACCTCCTCGGGTTCCATCTTGACACCGGGCTGCAGGATGATGAAGGCACCGACGGCCTCGCCGTATTTCTTCGACGGCACGGCAGCCACCTGCACATCCTTGATGCCGGGCATGTGGTAGAGGAACTCCTCAATCTCACGGGGATAGATATTCTCGCCGCCACGGATAATCATATCCTTGATGCGTCCGGTGATGCGGTAGAAGCCGTTCTCATCCTTCACACCCAGGTCGCCGGAATGCAGGAAGCCATTCTCGTCGATGACCTCAGCCGTGGCCTTCGGGTTCTTGTAGTAGCCCTTCATGACGTTGAAGCCCTTGCAGCACATCTCGCCCTGAACGCCCACGGGGCACTCCTCATTGGTCTCCGGGTCGAGCACCTTCACCTCCACAAAGGGATAGTCGCGGCCTACGGTGGTGCAGCGCTGCTCGAAGGTGTCGTTCAGACAGGTCTGCGTCATGCCAGGCGACGACTCCGTCAGGCCGTAGACGCTGGTGATGGTCATGTACATCTTTTCCGAGACACGCTTCATCAGTTCAACAGGACAGAGCGAGCCGGCCATGATGCCGGTGCGGAGGCAACTGACATCGAACATATCGAACATCGGGTGGTCCAGTTCGGCTATGAACATCGTGGGTACGCCGTAGAGGGCCGTACACCGCTCCTTATGAACGGAAGCCAGCACCACCAGCGGGTCGAACTTCTCAACCATCACCTCGGTGCAGCCATGGGTCAGACAGTTCATGGTGGCCAGCACCACACCGAAGCAGTGGAACAGCGGCACGCAGACGCAGAGCTTGTCATCCTGCGTGAAGCCCATGTTCTCGCCGGTGAAGTAGCCGTCGTTGGCAATATTGAAGTGGGTCAGCATGACGCCTTTGGGGAATCCCGTGGTGCCGGAGGTGTACTGCATGTTGCAGACATCGTGACAGCTGACGTTCTTCTTCATCTCGTCCAGTTCCTCGTCCTCGATGTTCTGTCCCAGCAGCAGCAGCTCGGCGGTATTGTACATGCCACGGTATTTCTCCATGCCGATGTAGACCACATTCTTCAGGTAGGGGAAGCGCTCGCTGTTCAGATGGCCGCGCTCACACTGGCGCAGCTCAGGCAGCATCTCGTAGGTCATGTCTACGTAGTTGCAGTCCCAGGTGCCGTCGGTGATGCAGAGGGTGTGCATGTCGGAGTCCTTGCAGAGGAACTCCAGCTCGTTCTGCTTGTAGTTGGTGTTCACCGTGACGAGCACAGCGCCAATCTTGGCCGTGGCATAGAGGAACGTCAGCCAGTCGGGCACGTTGGTGGCCCAGATACCGACGTTGGAGCCTTTCTTCACGCCGATGGCGATGAGTCCCTTGGCCAGGTTGTCGACGCGCTCGTTGAACTTGCTCCAGGTGAAGCGCAGGTTGCGGTCGCTATAGACGATGTATTCCTTGTCGGGCGTGGTCTCAGCCCAGTGCTCAAGCCACTGGCCTAAGGTGCGCTCATAGAGCGTGTAGCCTTCACTCCCTGTCTCTGCCGGATAAGTCCTGTCAGGCAGCGGCCTGCCTGCCATGTCTAACCTCACGTTTTTTGTTTCCATCTTCTCAGGTAATCACAATTACTAATCTCTAATTCCTAATTAAAATGGAATATACACCACAGCCAGAATCTTGGCCGACTTGCCGGGGACACCGTGGATATGGTGCTTCACGATGCTGTCGTAGAAGATGCTGTCGCCCTGACTCAGCGTATAGGTCTCCTTGCCGTAGTTGATTTCCACCTCACCCTCCATGACGTAGATAAACTCCTCGCCTTCATGGGCTGAAAGCTGGAAGTCGTTATCGTCCGTGGGATTGATGTCGATGACGAACGGCTCCATGTGGCGGCCCGCCTTCTGCTTGGCCAGGGGGTGATACTCCATGTGCTTGCGTGCATTAGCCGCACCGTTGGAAAAGCTGATGCTGCTGTCACGCTCACGGTCAGCGGCACGGGTGATGGCCGGTCCCAGCTCGTCGCTGTCGTCAAGGAACGTTCCCAGACGGACGCCCAGGGCACGGGCAATCTTGATCAGTGGCCCTAACGACGGCAGGTTCTGGTCACTTTCAATGGATGTGATCTGGTCTATGGAAAGACCGCTACTCTCGGAAATCTCCTCAATGGAGAGGTTCTTCGACTCTCTGATTCCCTTAATCTTGGAACCGATGAAGGTGTGGTTATCTGACATAAACTTACAAATTGTTACTTTTTGGCGTGCAAAGGTAGCAAATTTGCACGGAAAACCGAAAATATTTCAGAAGATTAACACAATATAATAGATTATCATGTCGTTATAATAGACGTGCTTAGGCGTTGTTTGCTTCTGTTTGTCATACTGTTGGCGTTGCATCTGGAGTTGCATGCACAGTATGACCCGTCGTTCAGCCACTACTGGGCGATGGAGACCGCCTTTAATCCCGCTGCCGCCGGCAAGGATACCAAACTGAACGCCGTCGGTGCCTATAACATGACGCTGACGGGGTTTGAGAATAATCCCAAGACCATGTACATCAGTACCGACATGCCCGTCAGCCTTCTTGGTGCCTTGCACGGGATAGGCTTACAGATTGTCAACGATGAAATCGGACTGTTCTCCCACAAGAAAGTCAACATCCAGTATGCCTACAAGCACCGTCTGCTGGGCGGCGTCATCAGCATCGGGCTACAGGGCGGACTGCTCAACGAGAGTTTCAAAGGCTCGGGAGTGGATATTGAGATGGACAATGACGACGTGTTCACCAAGACAGACGTGACGGGCAGCGGCTTCGACCTGAGTGCCGGACTCTACTACCAGCGGCGCAACTGGTACGTCGGACTGTCATCGCTACACCTGACGGCCCCCACCGTTGAACTTGGCGAGACCAACGAGCTCAACGTCAGCCGCAGCTATTATTTTACCGGCGGATACAATATTCGACTCAGAAATCCGTTTCTTACCATACAGACATCAGCCCTTGGCCGTACCGACGGCACAGCCTACAGGGGCGACCTGACAGCACGGCTCAAGTACCACCACGAGAGCCGACTGCTTTATGCCGGTCTCTCCTACAGTCCCACCAACTCGGTGACGGTGCTGCTGGGCGGTCAGTTTCACGGCATCTTAGTAGGCTACAGTTATGAGGCCTACACCAGAGCCATCAGCCTGGGCAACGGTTCGCACGAACTGTTCGTAGGCTACCAGACGGACATCAACCTCACGAAGAAAGGCCGGAACAGGCATCAGAGCGTGAGGATCCTGTAGGAAATTGAAAATTGAAAATTGAAAGTTGAGAATAAAGATTAAAGATATGAACAGTGACTTTGCAAAATCCATAGCAAAACACATCACGCCCCTCCATACAGGGAGGGGATGGGGATGGGTCTTCTGCCTCTCGATTCTTCTGACATCCTGTTTCGGCAGCAAGATTTCGTCGGGCAGCGGTGGTGAACTGACTGGCTCTGGCAGCCGGGCCTTCGCCGAGCCTGCACCTTACGGCATGGTACTCATCAAGCGTGGCCACCTGAAGATGGGCATTGAGAAGCAGGACTCGCTCTGGGGCAAGCAGACTCCCGTGCGCGACATCTCCGTGGACGGATTCTGGATGGACGATACCGAGATTACCAACTCTGAGTACCGCCAGTTTGTGAACTACGTACGCGACAGTATCCTGCGCGAACGGCTGGCCGACCCCAACTATGGCGGCGACGAGAGTTACAAGATAGAGGAGGACAAGAACGGCGACCCTGTGAAGCCCCACCTGAACTGGAAGAAGACCCTGCCGCGCAAGCCCAACGAGGACGAGCTGCGGGCTATCGAGAGCCTCTACGTCACCAATCCCGTGACGGGCGAGAAGATGCTGGATGCAGCCCAGATGAACTACCGCTACGAAGTCTACGACTACACCGCCGCAGCCCTGCGCCGCAACCGTCTGAACCCCGAGGAGCGCAACCTGAACACGGATATCGCTGTGAACCCCAACGAGACGGTGTGGATTTCCAAGGACACCGCCTATATCAATGACGAGGGAAAGATTATCAGCGAGACCATCAACCGCGCACTGTCAGGTCCGTGGGACTTCCTTCACACGTACATTATTAATATATATCCCGACACCACCTGCTGGGTGAACGACTTCCCCAATGCCGACAACGAGGTATATATGCGCAACTACTTCTCAAACCCGGCCTACAACGACTATCCCGTGGTGGGTGTCACCTGGGAGCAGGCCAACGCCTTCTGCGCCTGGCGCACGGAATACCTGCTGAAGGGTCTCGGCCCCGCTGCCCGCTACGTGCAGCGCTACCGCCTGCCTACTGAGGCGGAGTGGGAGTATGCCGCCCGTGGCAAGGACGGCACCGAGTTCCCCTGGGATAATGAGGACGTGGCCAGCGGCAAGGGCTGCTTCTATGCCAACTTCAAGCCCGATGACGGCAACTACACCAAGGACGGCAACCTCATCACCTCGAAAGTGGGCATTTACAGTTCTAACACCAATGGTCTGTACGACATGGCCGGCAACGTAGCCGAATGGACATCGACCATCTACACTGAGGCCGGCGTCGACGCCATGAACGACGTCAACCCGCAACTGAAGTACAACGCTGCCAAGGAAGACCCCTACCGTCTGAAGAAGAAGTCGGTGCGCGGCGGCTCATGGAAAGACCCCGAGAGCTATATCCGCTCGGCCTGGCGCAGCAGCGAATACCAGAACCAGCCCCGCTCGTTTATCGGTTTCCGCTGCGTGCGGTCACTGGCCAACACCACGAGCGACAAAGTGAAACCATCCAAGAAACGCAAATAACAAAGCAATGACCCGATATAGCAAATTCAATGTCATCTATCGTCTGCAGAAGTGGCTCGACAGCGTGCCCGGCCAGACATTTATGAACTACGCCTACAGCTGGGGCGCCTCGATCGTGATTCTCGGTACGCTGTTCAAACTGACCCACCTGCCGGGAGCCAACTTCATGCTGTTCCTCGGCATGGGCACCGAGGTGGTGGTGTTCTTCATAGCCGCCTTCGACCGTCCGTTCGACAAGACGGCCGACGGCATGGACCTGCCAACACATGTTGGCGAAGAAAGCCTTCAGCCCGCTGTTAGCGGCGGTACTGTGATTATCGGCGGCGGTGTCATCGGCGGCGGTGCTGCAAGCGACTTGCAGGCTGCGCCGAACAACCTGACAGCCGATGATGCTCCGACAGTTGATACCGAGGCCATTGCTGCCGTTGCCTCGTCGGTAACCACCATGGCCGGCGGTGCTGTCGTCTCGCCAGTGCCGCAGGTGAACCCAGAGTTGGAAGAGGCTACTGCCAACTATGTCGATGAGCTGAAGCGATTGACGGAGATGCTGTCGAAGGTGGCAGAGCAGAGCGAGCGCCTGACCCGTGACAGTGAGGAGATGGAGAACCTGAACCGCACGCTCACCGGTATCTGCAAGATTTACGAGATGCAGCTGAAAGGTGCCAGCCAGCAGATAGGCACTATCGACCAGATTAACGAGCAGTCGAAGAAGATGGCCGACCAGATTAGCGAGCTGAACAAGATCTACACGCGCATGATTGAGGCCATGACCGTGAACATGCCAAAGGCCCCCCTATAAAGTCCCATTAGCCCCATTAGCCCCATTAGAAAACTATGGCAATAAAGAAAAGACCCGTCTCCCCGCGCCAGAAGATGATCAACCTCATGTACGTCGTCTTGATGGCCATGCTTGCGCTGAACGTCTCTAACGAGGTGCTCAACGGCTTCTCCATCGTGGAGGAAAGTCTCAAGCGCACGACGGCCAACGCCACCAGGGAGAACCTCGCCATCTACGAGGATTTCGGGACACAGATGAAGGCCAACCCCGCCAAGGTGAAGGAGTGGTACGACAAGGCCATGTACGTGCGCCAGATGAGCGACTCGCTCTTCAACCTGGCCGACGAGCTCAAGGTAGCCATCGTCAAGGAGGCCGACGGCAAGGATGGCGACCTGCACAACATACGCAACAAGGAGGACATGGAGGCTGCCAACCAGGTGATGCTGGCCCCCGGCCGCGGCCGTGGCCAGGAGCTGTTCAATACCATCAACAACTACCGGATGAAGATGCTCGACATGGCCGTCAGCTCCCGGCAGAAGAAGACCATCGCCGAAATCCTGACAACCACCATTCCCGAAGACAAGCGCTCGCTGGGCAAGAACTGGCAGGAATACATGTTTGAGTCGATGCCCGCTGCCGCCGCCGTCACCCTGCTGTCGACGCTGCAGAGCAACGTGCGCTATACCGAGGGCGAGATTCTGCACACCCTGGAGCAGAACATCGACGTGAAGGACATCCGCGTGAATGCCTTAGAGGCTTTCGTCATCCCCAACTCGCAGACCATCGTTCGCGGCGACAAGTTCTCGGCTCACATCGTCATGGCTGCCGTGGACACCACCCAGGTGCCCGACATCTACATCGGCGGACAGAAGGTGACGCTGCGCGACAACCTCTATGAGCGCATCTGCGGTGCTACCGGCGACTTCACGCTGGCAGGCCACATCGAGACCGTCAACGGCAACGGCGACCGCATACGCCGAGACTTCTCACAGAAATACACCGTCGTCGACCCCTCGGCCACTGTCTCGGCCGACCTGATGAACATGCTCTATGCCGGCTACAACAACCCCATCAGCGTCTCCGTGCCCGGCGTGCCCCTGAACAAGATACAGGCGTCGATGACCGGCGGCACCCTGCAGCCTGTAGGCCCCGGCAAGTATATTGCCCGTCCTGCCGCCGTAGGACAGAACGCCACCATCACCGTGACATCGACCAACACCGGCCGTGCGCAGCAGATGGGACAGTTCACCTTCCGCGTGCGTAAGCTGCCCGACCCCACCCCGTTCATCATGACCAAGGACGAGCAGGGCAACCCCAGCCGCTTCCGTGGCGGCGGACTGCCCAAACAGACACTCATGGGCATCGACGGCATTGGTGCCGCCATTGACGACGGCATCCTCGACATCGCCTTCCGCGTCGTGTCGTTCGAGACGGTGTTCTTCGACAACATGGGCAACGCCGTGCCCATGACCAGCAACGGTGCACAGTTCTCCGACCGTCAGAAAGACACCTTCCGCAAACTGAACCGCAACCGCCGCTTCTACATCTCAAGGGTGACAGCTGTCGGCCCCGACGGCATCCAGCGTACGCTGCAGAACCCCATGGAAATCATCGTTAAGTGACGGCCTGCGGCCTAATGAACAATGAATAATGAACAATGAATAATGAATAATGAAAAAACATATAGAAATATGGGTATGATAACAGATAGCATAAAGAGGAACAAGCGATGGATGGTGCTCACGGCATTATTCTTTATTCATTGTTCTTTATTCTTTAGCGAAGCGCAGGCCCAGCCCAAGAAAAGCCGGGTGCAGCAGACGCAACAGGCACAGCAGAAGCAGCAGGGAACGAAGCAGCAGGGCGGCATGACCCGCCGCATGCAGATCAGCTACCCCGTGGCCTTGGACATGCCCGAGGACGTGGTATGGCGCCGCGACATCTACCGCGAACTGGATTTGCGCGACGAGGCCAACTCCGGCCTGTACTATCCCGTGCAGCCACAGGGTAAGCAACTCAACCTGTTTACCTATATCTTCAAGCTGGCACAGAACGGCTACATCCCTATCTATGAGTATTCCGTGGCCAACGACGGCAACGATGACTTCTCCGACGGTGCCAAGGTGCAGCTGAAGACCGTCCTCGACAACTACCACATCTTCTATGAGGAGCAGGACGGCAAGCTGAAGATTGACAACAGCGACATACCGTCGCAGGAGGTGCTGAAGTATTTCCTCAAGGAGAGTGCCTACTACGACCAGGGCAACGCCACCTTCCATATCAAACCGCTGGCCCTCTGCCCGGTGATGATGCGCGACGATGACTTCGGCGGCGAGACAGCACAGTACCCGCTGTTCTGGGTCAGGTATGCCGATCTGGAGCCGTTCCTGAGCCGCCAGACCGTCATGACGTCGAATGTCAACAATGCCGCCGTCATGTCGATGGACGACTATTTCACCCTGAACAAGTATCAGGGCAAAATCTATAAGACCAACAACATGCTGGGCAAGACACTGGCACAGATAGCCGGCGGCGACACCGCCAAGCTCTCGAAGGAGCAGCAGCGCATCGAGGCCGAACTGGCCGCCTTCCGCAACAACATCTTCGGCGACAAGGCTAAGAAGGACTCGCTTGACAGCGTGGCCGACACCAAAGCCGACCTGTCGAAGGCCGCCAAGAAGGAGCGTAAGGCCAGGGCTAAGGCTGAAAAGAGCGAGAAGGTCTCTAACCGCCGCACGAAGGCCGCCAAGTCGTCAGCTTCATCGTCAGGCAGCTCGGCAGCCCGCGTATCGGTGCGCCGCCAGCGTCACTAACCACTTTTCAAGGAAACAGCCTTGCTGGTAGATGTCATCCTGCCCCTGCCGCTCGACGGCTTGTTCACCTACTCCGTTCCGCAACAGCTGGAACCGCAGGTGAAACCGGGATGCCGCGTGCTGGTGCCCTTCGGACGGAGCAAGCAGTATGTGGGCATCATTGCACGCCAGCATGACCAGCGTCCTGAGGGCTACGAGGTGAAAGACCTCCTGCTGCTCATCGACACACAGCCGATACTGCTACCCGCGCAGTATCGGCTGTGGCAGTGGATAGCAGACTACTACATGTCGCCCATCGGCGAGGTTTACAAGGCAGCACTGCCCGCCGGACTGAAGGCCGAGGACGGCTTCCGTCCCAAGACAGAGACTTACATCCGCCTGACGGAGCAGTACCGGAACGAGACCTCGCTGCACGTGGCACTCAACATGCTGCAGCGGGCACCCAAGCAGCTGAAGGCCTTTATTGACTATCTGGCTCTGTCGGGCTGGGACCAGACGGATGTCTCGAGATGCGAGGAACGGGATGCGAAGAACGAGATTACCCGTGACGAGCTGCTCAACGAGGGACATACCCTACAGACCATCGGTCTGCTTACTAAGCGCGGGATGCTGGAGACATACGAACTGGAGGTGGGACGTCTGAATCACGGCGGCGAGCCTCATCCTGAACTCATCAAGCGGCTGAGTGCCGCGCAGGAGCAAGCCTATAACGAGGTGCTCATGTCGATGCTGAAGAAACAGGTGACGCTGTTGCACGGCGTCACCTCCAGCGGCAAGACCGAGATATACATCCACCTTATCCAGCGCGAGATAGAACAGCACCGGCAGGTGCTCTACCTGTTGCCCGAGATAGCGCTGACGGTGCAGATGATGGACCGTCTGCGCCGCGTCTTCGGCGACCGTCTGGGCATCTACCATTCCAAATACAGCGATGCCGAGCGTGTGGAAATCTGGCAGAAGCAGCTGTCGGGCCACCCCTACGATGTCATCCTCGGTGCCCGCTCGGCCGTCTTCCTGCCTTTTCAGCATCTTGGTCTCGTCATCGTCGATGAGGAGCATGAGACCAGCTTCAAGCAGCAGGACCCCATGCCCCGCTACCATGCCCGCTCGGCTGCCATTATGATGGCTGAGTTATCGAGATGCGAGGTGCAAGATACGAGGTACGAGGTACGAGGTACGAGGTACGAGAATAGTTCTAACGGTGAGGTAATCTCGCACCTCGCACCTCGTACCTCGTACCTCGAAAAAGAATCGCACCTCGCACCTCGAATACTTCTCGGCTCCGCCACCCCATCCATGGAGTCCTACCACAACGCCATGACGGGCAAATACGGCTACGTACAGCTGACGGAACGCCATGCGGGCATCCAGCTGCCAGAGGTTCAGGTGGTTGACATCAAGGACCTGCAGCACAGAAAGATGATGAAAGGGCCGTTCTCGCCCCTGCTGCTGACCCGTGTCCGCGAGGCGCTGGAGCGCGGCGAACAGGCCATCCTCTTCCAGAACCGCAGAGGTTATGCTCCGATGATTGAGTGCAAGGCCTGCGGATGGGTGCCCCGCTGCCAGAACTGCGACGTGTCGCTGACGCTGCACCGGCAGCTCAACCAGCTGTCGTGCCACTACTGCGGTGCGGTCTATCAGGTGCCGGTGACCTGTCCCGCCTGCGGCGGAACGGAACTGCAGACACGCGGCTATGGCACGGAGAAGATTGAGGCCGACGTGCGCGACATCTTCCCCGAAGCCCGCATCAGCCGCATGGATCTTGACACTACCCGCACACGCGGCGCCTACGAACGGCTTATCAGTGACTTCGGTTCCGGGCATACCAACCTGCTCATCGGCACACAGATGATCAGCAAGGGACTCGACTTCGACCGCGTCAGTGTGGTAGGCATCCTGGATGCCGACAGGATGCTCAGCATTCCCGACTTCCGGGCTTACGAGCATGCCTACATGATGATGGCACAGGTCAGCGGACGCGCCGGTCGCAAAAACCGTCGCGGACTGGTCATCCTGCAGACGCGCCAGCCTGACCAGCCCGTCATACAGCATGTCGTCAGCAACAACTACGAAGGGGTCTACCGCCTGCTCTGTGCAGAGCGGCAGGCATTCCACTACCCACCCTACTACCGTCTCATCTACGTCTACCTGAAGCACCGCAGCGACCAGCTGGTAGAGACGGCAGCCCAGGAGATGGGCTTCCGCCTGCGTCAGTGGTTCGGTGGCCGCGTGCTGGGTCCCGACAAGCCAGGCGTTGCCCGCGTCAAGCAGCTCAGCATCCGCAAGCTGATGCTGAAAATAGAAAACGGCCTCGACATGAAAAAGGTACGCCAATACCTGACGCTCGCCCAGCAGCAGATGGCTCAGGACAAGCGGTACACATCGCTTCAAGTTTACTACGATGTTGACCCTCTATAAGTAGTTTTATCTTCATTATCCGCTTCGAGGTACTGTTACTGGACAAGAGCCTCATTTTGCGTAAAATCGGTTAATTCGGTTGATTCTTTACCTCTTTTTAAACACCAAAATAGAACTAACAAAAAAACATAGAAGTAAGAAACAGACAGTACTGACCATCAATGGGGAGCTACAGCCACGCTCAGCGGGGCACTCCCAAGGGAACGTTTTCGTGAGCCGCCGGCACCGCCGAACTTGTTCGTAGCATGCCGAGGCTAAGAAAAGGTTGGGCGACAGCCCAGATGAGACAATCATTTATTACGAACCGCGAAGCGGAAATGTGCGTCACCTATCCCGTTCTTTGCTAAGCGCAAAGCGACCGTAGGGTCGAGCGCGACAGTCTTTTTAGATACTTAACTTCAAGAGTGGCACTAATGACCACCAGTCAATCTACTTCCATAACGGTTCGTCCTGCCAGTTATTCACAAAGCCCATGGCAGCAGGGTCAACTATAGGATATTTCAATAGAAGTTCTTTGATGTCAGCTGTAAAAGTATTCTGTGGGTCAACAGCATTGTACCAATATGCCATGCAGCACAACTGTGCATAGAGTTTGTTGAATGGAGTGTTGGTATCCTTTATCCAGGCATTTCACAACCGCTTTGGCAGGTCAGGCGTTACAGGATAGTTGCGGTTCCAAATGCGGGCATGGTGAGCGCAACAGTTCCGTAGAGCAGCAATGCTGTTCATCCAACTCTCAAAGGCGAGGTGATTAGGCAGACCAAACTCCCGTGCTATCTTTTTTTTGACCTTATTGTCTGAAGCATTGAAAAAGAGTTTTGCCAATGTACCGAGAGATAGCAGTTCCATTGCCTTCCATGCAGGTGGGAATGCAGAATCTTTGTATTTGCTGAAATGCTCCTTAATATAATCTTCCTTGCTCCTTCTTACTTCTCGGTCAACAGCATTCAGGTTTTCGAGGAAAAGATGTTCATCATTGCAAATCGACATGTTTGCAAACCAGAATGCACCGTATTTTAGCGAGAAGTGGTGGATCATCTTTGAGCGCAAGGCAATCTCAATATTGCTGATGGCGCGAAACACTATTTCACGTAATGTTGCATCGAACCGATACAGTGCTACAGCATTCTCAAAAGAGCTGTTCGGCTTGTATTGATGTGTTTCCTTGTCTGCTTCCATTGGGCGCAGATAGTTCGCCAAACGGAAATAGCTGACAAGGCCTAATATACGTCCTGCTTCTTGCTCATCATCAATAGCAAGGCCTCTTGCTTTAAGCATTGCCAATAAGGCGGGTATGTCGAGTGGTTGCTTGTTGTACTTCATACATATATAAAAAAAGTTCCACCCTGGTACGCTACATTCTCCGAAGAGAAGAGAAGCGCTGGTGGACTCTGTCGGGCGCAAAGATAGGCATTTTATTGATAACTTCCAAACTTTTTCGCTCTTTTCTGCTTCTTTTTACATAAAAATCGGTTAATTCGGTTGATTCTACACCTCTTTTTAAACACCATAATAGAACAAAAGTAATCTGTATGCGCAGTTCTATATAGTTCTCTATTTTTGAGACCTTTTTTATTTTTTGTCTGCCTAAACTGTGGTTATTAAAAATAATTTGATTACCTTTGCTGCCAACAATGAAATTAGCTTAGTTTAAGTAGGGTAGCGGAACGCTCATTAACTATAACAGACAAGCGATAGTAACTAACAAAAAAACATAGAAGTAAGAAACAGACAGTACTGACCATCAATGGGGAGCCACAGCCACGCATAGCGGGGCAAAAATCATGGGAATTTCTGTTTCAAAGACCGATTCGGCTGCATCACCAGTCTCTAATCTCTATCGCGGATGGCTTTTTCGTCACCGGCTTCGCTGATTTCTTCTTTTCCTGGCAATGCATGACCGAGGCCGCTACTGACGTTAATCCCCATAGATTCATGCCCGACAACCTTACAACAAGGTCTTCGTATGGCCTTGAGGCCATACGAAGACCTCTTTTAGTTATTTCTTGCGGCAATTAATTAACTCCTCGTCTGTAGGAACCCAATTTTCTATGGAGTTGTCAGCATTAGGTAGCTTTTCTTTCACATAGTCTTCATATTTTTTTCGGTATTTCTTCATTATTAACTGATCATCCTTTATCATCTTTCTTTTTTCACTTGGACTAAAATCCTTATTACCTAAAGTCCGATAAATTCTCTCTTTTGCATCTTCATACCATCTCTTGTATTGCATTTGATATTTATAGAGATTTTTGGAATCCTCCTCTGCCTTTCCCATCTCTTTTCCATATTCTTTTTCTCTTTTTTCCCGTTCAATCTCACGCGTACTTTCACTTACTCTCTTTCCGTGTTCTTCTTTTACAATTTCACGTATCTGACTGTCAATTTCTTTGATCTCTTTATGAAGCTTTGCGTTTTTCTTTCGTAATTTTTCATAAGTGTCGCCATAAAGTTTTTGTCGTTTCATTCTTTCAATTAGTGACTGATTGTATTTCCAGTCGCTATAAAGTCTGGTTCTCTTTTCGTGAAGTTTTTGCATTTCCTTATAGGCCTCCGGGCTAATTCCATTGACATTTCTCCCGTAAGAAGACATATCAGACTCATTAACAGTCTGTCCACCAGTACCAGACCTATCAAGCATATCACTTTCCGAAAACATCTGTGAAGCGGTACCTATTGCATTTAGCCCGGTGGCAATGTTCTGCCAACCATTTTTTCCAAACCTGATACTGAGGTTTAGCATTGCCACAGTTGCCCCCTTGCTGTCGAATCCTTTAATGACTGGGGCTGAATACTGTAGTCCCACACTAAACTTTTTGTATCTCAGCGATACGGCAGGTTCTAATCCCACCTGTATTCCACCTCCTTCGTCCATCATGTAAGAAAGATAAGGGCCAGCCCCCATTCGTAGTGCCAAGTTCCTGCCTAGCGGCATCTCGTAGGCAAGACGGAAAGGAGCCTCAAGATAGTTGGCATTGGCCATCACGATGCCAGGACCGATCTCCACACATCCCTGTCGATTCAGGTAACGCAGTCCGGTTTCAAGGGTAAAGTCAGTGTTGCACAGCCTTAGCGGAATATCGCCTCCTAGCATCAGCGAGAAGTCGAGTACACTGTTCTCATACTCCCCTCGCCCGCTATGCGGCATTGCTGAGAGATCAAAACGCCACAACGCATTGCTTTGGCGCCTGTTCTTCTGGCTGTTGCTCCTACTTCTATATGTTTTTGAAGGACTGCCACTGGCATAGTTATTCCTTGTTGTTGTATTTCGGCTTTCTGATTTATTTCTTTGCTTGGTTTCCACTTTCTCCAAATAAGAAACACTCACATAGCGGATGTTACCATTATATTTGAATGATGCCCACCCATTATTGATAGACTTCACTTCAATAATCGTTCCCCTACTCACGGACCCAGCAATGGGAGATGATGTGGAGGGCTGAATTCTCACATTGACTTTTTGAGCCTTTACCTTATAAGAGCTTTGCGCAACCGTCGGTTTTGGAATAAAGCAGAGCAATACCAACAAAAACAACATTCTATTCAATAGTACCATAGTCTTAGGAAAATTTATTTCTTTTGATTGAATTCACAAAAAAGGCGGAACCATTCGATGCTTATTGCTATCTTAGGTTACCGCCAAGTGACCTGCCGCGAAACAAGCACAAACAGTTCACGCCCATTAAGCGTGAACTCTTGAACTGCTTGTTTTCTCGCGGCGAATATTATGGCGGTATTCAAGATAGCGAGAACAAGAGCAAAAGCTCAATATCTAAAAATAAGTACGAACAGAAACGCTATTCTATAAGTAATAATTTGTTATAACAATCTCTTTGTGACCTCATGAGACGGAGTCTCATTATTTAGGTCGGTAGCGTTCATTCCTTATTTATCTATGTCATCGGCAACTAATTATTTTAAGGGTTCAACAACGTATTAACTTTATTTTTGACGGCAAATATACGAAGAATTTTCGAATTAACGAATAAAGTTGCAGAAAAAGTTGCATCTTTTTGCTGTAACATAATGGACAGGAAGCCATTTGATAGTCTGAAGTCCTGTAGTTCGCTGCTAAATTGAAATGGGGAGCCATCATATTGAACAAACTACTTCACGTCTTTTGCGTAAAAAACATCGATGGTTCAACCTAATTTGGAAGCACCCAATAGCTTTCTCAAAGAATATTTTAGTTAATTACGTAAATTTCTTTCCTTGAAAGTTACGATTTGTCATTTTTTTGCCGTAATTTTGCACCCGATTATATTAGAACAAGGGAAAGATGAAACTATTTGACGTGTATCCGCTCTTTGACGTGAACATCGTAAAGGGTAAGGGTTGTAAGGTTTGGGATGACAAAGGACAGGAGTATCTGGACCTTTATGGCGGTCATGCCGTTATCAGCATCGGCCACTCACACCCACATTACATTGAGAAGGTAACAGAGCAGCTGCAGCAGCTGGGGTTCTACTCGAACTCAGTGGTAAACAAACTGCAAGTGGAGCTGGCTGAGCGCCTGGGCAAGATTTCGGGCTACGACGACTACCAGCTGTTCCTCATCAACAGTGGTGCCGAAGCCAACGAGAACGCGCTGAAGCTGGCCTCGTTTACCAACGGAAGAACACGAGTGCTCAGCTGCGAGAAGGCATTCCACGGCCGCACATCGCTGGCAGTGGAAGTGACGAACAACCCCAAGATTATTGCCCCCATCAACGACAACGGCCACGTGACCTACCTGCCGCTGAACGACCTGCCGGCATGGGAAGCAGAGCTTCAGAAGGGCGACGTCTGCGCCGTCATCCTGGAGTGCATTCAGGGTGTGGGCGGCATCAAGCTGGCTACTGCTGAGTTTGCCCAGGGTCTGGCTGCCGCCTGTAAGAAATACGGTGCCATCCTCATCTGCGACGAGATACAGTGCGGCTATGGCCGTAGCGGAAAGTTCTTTGCCCACCAGTGGCTGGGCATCCGTCCCGACATCATCACCGTCGCCAAGGGCATAGCCAATGGTTTCCCGATGGGTGGCGTACTCATTGCACCGGAGTTCAAGCCAGTCTACGGACAGTTAGGCACTACGTTCGGCGGCAACCACCTGGCCTGTGCTGCGGCACTGGCTGTGCTCGATGTCTTTGAGCAGGAGCACCTGGTGGAGAACGCTCACGAGGTGGGCGAATACCTGATTCAGCAGCTCAAGGCGCTCAACAGCCCGCGTATCAAGGACATCCGCGGCCGTGGCCTGATGATTGGCATCGACCTCGACTGCCCTCATGCCGAGGTGCGTAAGCCGCTCATCTACGAGCAGCACTGCTTCACAGGCTGTGCCGGCACTAACATCTTGCGTCTGCTGCCACCACTCTGTCTGACGAAGCAGGAGGCCGACGACTTTATCGAACGATTAAAGAAAGTATTATGAAGATAGCAATGATAGGGGCAGGCGCCATGGGCGGTGCCACCGTTGAGGGTCTGGTGAAGACCGGTTTGTATAAGAATGACGACATCACCGTCAGCGATCCGTCGCAACGCGTGCTCGACAAGTTTTCAAAGCTGGGCGTCATGGTGACCACCGACAACGCATCGGCAGCCCGTCAGGCTGACGTTGTCTGCGTCTGTGTCAAGCCGTGGCTGGCCGAACAGGTACTCTGCGGTATCAGGGAAGCACTGAATCCACAGCAGCAGGTGCTCATCGTCATCGCTGCCGGGGTGAAGTCGGCCAGCATCCAGGAGTGGTTAGGCACACAATGCCCGCCACTGTTCCTGGTCATTCCCAATATTGCCATTGCCGAGCTGGCATCGATGACGTTCATTGTGCCGGCAAAGGCAGAACCGTCACACACAGCACTGGTAGAGCAGCTCTTCGGTGCCATGGGCACAACGCTCATCACTGACGAAAAGCATCTGGCCGCTGGCACAACGCTGGCCTCATGCGGCATTGCCTATGCCATGCGCTACATCCGCGCAGCAGCAGAAGGCGGTGTGGAACTGGGCTTCAAGGCCGACGACGCGAAAAGCATCGTGATGCAGACCATGAAGGGTGCCGTGGCGGTGCTGGAGGCAACGGGATTGCATCCTGAGGCCGCCATCGACCTGGTGACCACCCCTGGCGGCGTCACCATCAAGGGCCTGAACGAGATGGAACATGCCGGATTCACCTCAGCCGTCATCCGCGGGCTGAAGGCCGGCGCTAAATAATCATTATAGAAAGCCCAGAATATCCGGAAAGTCCGGAAAGCTCGGAAAAACCGGGAAATCCGGAAAAACCGGAAAAAACCAAAAACAACAAAAAATATGGTAGACGAACAACTGAGACAGATAGGCGAGCGGTTGCGTGGGCTGCGCGACGTGCTCGACATTCCGGTGAGCGAGATGGCCGAGACCATTGGCATTGCTGCCGAGAAGTATGAAATGATAGAACGGGGCGAGGCCGACATCACCATCTCGAACCTGATGAAGATTGCCAAGAAATATGGCATATCGACCGAGGAGCTGATATTTGCCGAGACACCCCATATGAAGAGCTACTTCGTAGTGCGCAAAGGCCAGGGCGTGAGCATTGAGCGCACGAAGGCTTACAAATACCAGTCGCTGGTAAGCGGCTTCGTGGGTCACAAGGCCGACGTGTTTATCGTGACCGTCGAACCCAAGCCCGAGGCACACGTGGTTTACAAGAACACACATGCCGGTCAGGAGTTCAACCTGGTCCTGGAGGGTAAGATGGAACTTTATATTGCCGGCAAGACTATTCTCCTGGAGGAGGGCGACAGCATCTATTTCGACTCCACCAAGCCGCACGGTATGCTGGCCGTGGGTGACAAACCTGTTAAATTCCTTGCGTTTACTGTAGAATAATATGATTGAGCGATTTTTGAAACAGACAACCTTTACGTCTGTCGAGGATTACAATAAGAACCTGGAGTTTATCATTCCAGAGAACTTCAACTTTGCCTATGACGTGATGGACGCGTGGGCCGAGGAAGCCCCCGACAAGCTGGCCCTGCTATGGACCAACGACCAGGGCGAGGAGATACGCACGACGTTTGCAGAGCTGAAGGAGCAGTCGGACCAGGCGGCGTCTTACCTGATGTCGCTCGGCATCGGCAAGAATGACCCCGTGATGCTTATCCTGAAGCGCCGCTATGAGTGGTGGGTAGTGATGCTCGCCCTGTGCAAGATTGGCGCCATCGTCATCCCGGCCACCCACATGCTGACGAAGAAAGACATTATTTACCGCAACACCCGCGCCTCGGTGAAGGCCATCATCTGCGTCGACGACCCCTACGTGGTCAGCCAGATACAGGCCGCCAAGGACGACAGTCCGACGGTCAAGCAATACATCACCATTACCGACCACGGCAAGCCCATTCCCGAGGGCTTCCACGACTACCAGACGGAAATCCTGCAGGCGCCGAAGTTCCAGCGCCCCGCCTTCGTCAACGAGAACGACGACACGATGCTGATGTACTTCACCAGCGGCACCAGCGGCGAGCCTAAGATGGTGGCCCACGACTACCTCTACGCCATGGGGCACCTGACGACGGGTGTCTTCTGGCACAACCTGCACGAGGGGTCGCTGCACCTGACGGTGGCCGACACGGGCTGGGGCAAGGCTGTCTGGGGTAAGTTCTACGGCCAGTGGTTTGCCGGCGCTACGGTCTTCGTCTTCGACCATGAGAAGTTCAACGCCGACACGCTTCTGAAGCAGATGGAGAAATACCACGTCACCTCGTTCTGTGCTCCACCGACCATCTACCGTTTCATGATTCGTGAGGACCTGTCAAAGTATGATTTGTCAGCACTGCAATATTGCTGCACGGCTGGCGAGGCCCTGAACCCCGCCGTCTACGACAAGTTCCTGGAGAAGACGGGCATCCGCATGATGGAAGGCTTCGGACAGACGGAGACCACCATGACCCTGGGCACCTTCCCATGGATGACGCCCAAGCCCGGCTCCATGGGCATACCCAATGCGCAGTACGACATCGACCTGCTGCGTGCTGACGGTACGTCGTGCGAAGACGGTGAGAAGGGCGAGATTGTTGTCCGCGTAGGCGACAAGAAGCCCATCGGCCTGTTCAAAGGCTACTACCGTGACGAGGAGAAGACCCGCGAGGCATGGCATGACGGCATCTACCACACCGGCGATATGGCGTGGCGCGACGAGGACGGCTACTACTGGTTTGAGGGCCGTATCGACGATGTCATCAAGTCCAGCGGCTACCGCATCGGTCCCTTTGAGGTGGAGTCGGCCCTGATGACTCACCCCGCCGTGGTGGAGTGCGCCATCACCGGCGTTCCCGACGACATCCGCGGCATGGTGGTGAAGGCTACCGTCGTGCTGGGCAAGGAGTGGAAGGACAAGGCTGGCGACGACCTGGTGAAGGAACTGCAGCAGCACGTGAAGAAGGTGACGGCACCTTATAAATATCCGCGTATTGTAGAGTTCGTAGACGAGCTGCCGAAGACTATCAGCGGCAAGATTCGCCGCGTGGAAATCAGACAGAAAGACGCAAAATGAGAAGAATCGTTGTAAAGATAGGCTCGAATGCGCTGACACGCCCTGACGGCCGGCTCGACGTGACGCGCATGTCGGCACTCGTCGACCAGATAGCATGGCTGCGGTCACACGACTACGAGGTGATACTGGTATCATCGGGTGCTGTGGCCTGCGGTCGCCGCGAACTGAGAGCAACCCATGAACTGGACAGCGTTGAGCAGCGGCAGCTGTTCTCAGCACTGGGCCAGGCCAAGCTCATTGGCCTGTACTATGACTTGTTCCGCGAATACCACATCCACGTCGGCCAAGTGCTCACGATGAAGGAGAACTTCGAGCCTGGCGAGCAGTATCGCAACCAGCGGGCCTGTATGAAGGTGATGCTGGAGAACAACGTGCTGCCCATCGTCAATGAGAACGACACCGTCAGCGTCACCGAGCTGATGTTTACCGACAACGACGAGCTCAGTGGACTCATAGCCCAGATGATGGGAGCTGACACTCTGGTACTGCTCTCGAACATTGACGGTATTTATACCGGCAACCCCGCAGACCCACAGTCGCAACTTATCAAAGAGGTGGCACCGGGCACTGACCTGTCACAGTACATCCAGACGGAGAAGAGCTCGGCAGGTCGCGGTGGTATGCAGTCGAAATATGCCACAGCCACGCGCATACAGCAAGCTGGCATTAAAGTCATCATTGCCAACGGGAAACGAGAGAATATCCTCATAGACCTGTGTGAGCACCCGGAGACAACACCCCACACGATTTTCCAACCCAACGTATAAGAAAAGCAATCACATGCAACTGAAAGAGACTTTTGAACGTGTGAAGCGAGCCAGCAAGACACTGGCACTGCTTACCGACGACCAGCGGAACGATATCTTGCAGGCCGTGGCTGATGCCATCATCGGCCAGCAGGAGCGAATCCTGAGTGCCAACGCCAAGGACCTGGCAAAAATGGAGCAATCGAACCCACTATACGACCGGCTGCAGCTGACGGAGAGCAGGCTGGAAGGCATCGCTGCCGATATGCGCAACGTAGCCACCCTACCCTCGCCTCTCGGTCATATCACCAAGCAAAAGACACTGCCCAACGGCCTGCGACTCTGCCGCGTCAGCGTGCCCTTTGGCGTCATCGGCATGATTTACGAGGCGCGTCCCAACGTGACTTTCGACGTCTTCTCGCTCTGTTTCAAGAGCGGCAATGCCTGCGTGCTGAAGGGAGGCAAAGATGCTGACTGCAGCAACCGCGAAGAGGTGGCGCTGATTCACGAGGTGCTTGAGAAGTTTGGGGTATCAAAGGATGTCGTGGCACTGTTGCCAGCCACCCATGAGGCTACGGGCGAGATGCTCAACGCCGTGGGCTACGTAGACCTGTGCATACCCCGTGGCGGCCGCAAGCTGATTGACTTTGTGCGCGACACGGCCCGCATACCCGTCATCGAGACTGGCGCAGGCGTGGTGAACACCTACTTCGACAAGGAAGGCGACCTGGAAATGGGCAAAGCGATTGTGAACAACGCCAAGACACGCCGTGTCAGCGTATGCAACGCATTGGATTGCCTACTGGTCCACCAGGACAGACTGGCTGATTTAGGGGAACTGGTGAAGGCGATGGCCGAGAAGCACGTCATCATCTATGCCGACGACCCGGCCTACAAAGCCCTTGACGGCCAATACCCCTGGCTGGAGCACGCCACGGAAGAGAGTTTCGGCACGGAGTTCATGGACTACAAACTGGCCATCAAGACCGTTGCCTCTCTGGAGGAGGCGTTAGACCATATCGACCGCAACGGCAGTGGCCACAGCGAGGCCGTCATCACGATGGACGAGCAGACGGCACGTAAGTTCCAGGCTCATGTTGACGCCGCCTGCGTCTACTGGAACGCCCCGACCAGCTTCACCGACGGCGCACAGTTCGGCCTTGGCGCCGAGATTGGCATCTCTACGCAGAAGCTGGGCCCCAGAGGTCCGATGGCTTTAGAGGAAATAACAACCTATAAATGGCTGATTGAGGGTGAAGGGCAGACCCGTCCTTAACCTCTCCCAGGCCCGTCTTTAATACCTCTCCCAGAGACGTTCTTCCAGGAAACGCTCAACAGCCCGACGGATGGACAACAGTCCGAAGTCGGCGGGGTTTACTTCACTAACAGGAATCCACAGGCAGTCGGCGGCATCGTCGGCTGCCTGTGGTTTTACATCGTCAGAAACTCGGACGATGAAGTCGGCATCGAGGGTATGGATATACATGCCACTATACAAATACTGATTGGGTGACGAGAAGAGATAGGTGACAGCGGTCACCTCCAAGCCCGTCTCCTCCTTGATTTCGCGGCACATGCCCTCCTCTATGGTCTCATACATATCCACAAAGCCGCCGACAAGGTCGAGCGTACCCTTGGCAGGCTCCTTGGCCCTGCGGACTACCAGCAAATCGTTGCGTGAGTTCAGGATGAAGGCCGCCGTGGCCGCACAGGGATTGGCAAAATAGGTGAAGCCGCAATCCTCGCAGTGCTTGCTCTTGAAATTATGCTCTACCCAGCGACGACTGCCACAGACAGGACAATAGCTGAAATGGTCTAACGGATGCATCACTATTTCTGTTTAGTTGATTCAGGGCACAAAATTACAAAAAAATCCTTTAAATTCCCATAAATACTTCCGAAACAGAAATAATATGTTTAATTTTGCACCGATGAAAAAGAAGCAAATGATATTACTGCCATTGCTCTGTGTAAATTTGGCAATGACAGCTCAGGACAACAACTCAACGCACCATCACCACGTAGAAGATACCACCGATGTATTCTTCCGCCACTTAAAGCTTAACGAGATGGTAGTGACGGGGGTGACTGGTGACACGAAGCTGAAGAATTCTACGGCTCCCATCAGCCTCATCAATCCCAAAGACCTGCGCTCCACGGTGTCGACAAACATTATCGACGCCATTGCCCACATGCCCGGCATGGCACAGCTGACAACGGGTAGCGGTATCTCGAAACCCATCATCCGCGGACTGGGCTACAACCGTGTGGTGGTCATGAGCGAGGGCGTGCGCCAGGAGGGTCAGCAGTGGGGTGACGAGCATGGCGTGGAGGTAGACGAGGGAACAGTCAACTCCGTGGAGATACTCAAGGGCCCGGCATCGCTGATGTATGGTTCCGATGCCATGGCGGGAGTGGTCATACTGCACGGCCAGCCTGCCCCGCAAGAAGGGACACTGCGGGGAAATGTCAGCACGGAGTATCAGACCAACAACGGACTCTTTGGCTACTCGCTGAACATGGGCGGCAACCAGGGCGGATTCGTATGGGACGGACGCTACAGCAGCAAACACGCCCACGCCTACAAGAACAAACTGGACGGCTACGTACCCGGCTCACAGTTTGGCGAACGCTCGGGACGACTCATGATGGGACTCCAGAAACAGTGGGGACACTCACGACTGACATGGACGACCTACCACCTGACACCAAGTATCATCGAGGGCGAACGCGATGCCGACACAGGCGAACTGCTGCGCCCGGAAGGGTCGGCCAAAACCTACTCAAAGGCGCTGCCCTTCCAGCAGGTGAAGCACTACAAACTGGTGTGGGACAACAGCCTAAACCTGGCCACGGGCTACCTGAAAGCAATCGTCGGCTACCAGCAGAACCGGCGTAAAGAGTTTGAGGAGAGCGAGGACGACTACGAACTGTTCTTCAAGATGCACACCCTGACCTATGACCTGCGATACCTGACCCAGGAATACAACGGATGGAAACTGTCGGCGGGCATGGGTGGCATGTGGCAGCAGTCGCTGAACAGGGGCGAGGAGTACCTCATACCGGAATACCGGCTGTTCGACATCGGACTGTATGCCACGACCAGCAAGGCCATGAACGACTGGACACTGAACGGAGGCCTGCGCTACGACCACCGCTCCCTGCATGGCGACGAACTGATGGACGACGGAGAGCTGCGCTTTACCGACTTCGGCCGCCACTTCAACGGTGTGACGGGCAGCGTGGGAGCCGTATGGAACGCCAGCGACCACCTGAACATCAGACTGAACATAGCCCGAGGATTCAGAACACCCAACATGAGCGAACTGGCATCGAACGGTGTTCATGAGGGTTCGCTGCGCTATGAGGTGGGCAACCAGCAACTAAAGGCAGAATACAGCCTGCAGGCCGACATGGGGCTGGACTTCACATCGCGTTACCTGTCGGCACAGGTGGCACTGTTTGCCAACCGTATCGACAACTTTATCTTCATCAGGCGCAGCGAGGCACCCGACATTGACAGCGAGGGACTGGCCACATACGCCTACACCCAGGGGGATGCCCGTCTGTTGGGCTTTGAGGCCGGATTCGACTTCCATCCCGTCCACTTCCTGCACTTTGCCAATACGTTCTCAATGGTTGACGCTCAGCTGATGCACCAGCCGGAGGACACGAAATACCTGCCCTTCACACCGGCACCGCGCTGGACATCGGAACTGAAGTGGGAACTGGCTCACCACGAGCACGTCACCATAGGTCACCAGCATGACCAGCCACACAGGCACTTCACCTCGGCACTATCGCTGAACAACGTCTATTTTGCAGCCGGACTGGAATGTTACCTCAAACAGAACCATGTCTACCGGGCTGATGACACAGAAACACCGACGCCCAGCTACACGCTGGTGAACCTGTCGGCGGGCACCGACCTGCTGATACAACACAAGAAGGTGGCCGAGTTCTATGTGACGGCCAACAACCTGCTGAACCGTGCCTACCAGAACCACCTAAGCCGACTGAAGTATGCCGACACGAACCTGGTGACCGGAAAGCAGGGCGTTTTCAATATGGGAAGAAACATTACCTTCAAAGTAGTGATACCATTTAACTTATAAGCAACCAACATGAAACAACCTGCAAAACTCTTATTACTCTTCGCTATGACATTGTTTGCAACAACAGTTGCGGCACAGCAGACGGGGAAAACCCAGCTGCTATGGCCCAAGGGCGCTCCCAACAGCAACGAGAACCCGACAGACACGGCTAAGGTGACCGTATTCCTGCCTGACGAGAAAAAGAACACAGGACGGGCCGTCGTCATCTGCCCGGGTGGCGGCTACGGCCATCTGGCCATGCAGCATGAGGGCACAGACTGGGTTTCATTCTTCAGCAGTCAGGGTGTCACGGTCGTCGTACTGAAATACCGCATGCCCAGGGGTAACTACGAAGTACCCGTCAGCGATGCCGAGGAAGCGGTCAAACTGGTAAGAAGAAATGCCAAGGCATGGAAGGTAGACCCACAGCAGGTGGGCATCATGGGATTCTCGGCCGGCGGTCACCTGGCATCAACCATTGCCACCCATGCCAAGGGCAATGCCAAGCCCGACTTCCAGATACTGTTCTATCCCGTCATCACCATGGACCCGGCCTATACGCACCGGGGGTCACACGACAATCTGCTGGGTAAAAGTCCGAAAAAGAAATTGGAGCGCGAGTACAGCAACGAGCTGCAGGTAACACGGGTGACACCGCGCGCCTTCATCGCCCTGAGCGACGACGACCATGCCGTCCTGCCGTCGAATGGTGTTAACTACTACCTGGAATGTCTGCGCCACGACGTTCCTGCCACCTTGCACGTCTATCCTTCAGGAGGCCACGGATGGGGATACCGCGACTCCTTTGCCTATCACATAGAAATGCTATTGGAACTGAAAGCCTGGCTGCAGAGCTTTTGAACGGCTCTACAGCAGGGCTTTGATTTCGGACTCAAGGTCACTCATCTGGGCTGCTCGCTTCACGAGGTTGTTACCCCGGTCAATGATGAAGTAGTCGGGCACTGCCTGAACATTATATATCATCAGTCGCGAGGAACGGATACCGTCAGCATCACGCACGCTAATCCAAGGCAAGGCCGCGGTCTGCTGCTTCCAGAAATGTTCATCGGCATCGAGAGACACCTGGTAGATTTCCAGTCCCCGGCTATGGTACTTGTTGTAAAGCTCACGCATCATCAGGATGCGGGCCGGCGACTCGTCCATGGCAAAGATATGGAAATCAAGAAGCACTACCTGTCCTTTCAAGTCGGTCAGACGACGTGTCTTACCATGGTTGTCTGACAGCGCAATGTCAATGACACCGGTCTGCACCACCTTGCTTTCCTCTATCACGCGGGGCTGGTTGCGGGCTTCAATAATACGGATGTTCTTCATGCCCTCAATGGCAATGTTATGAAGGTTCTCGCCTCGCACGGCACCAGGATAGAACGTGTCCCAACTGGTGGCCACGGCAGCAAACACCTTCACGTCATCGGCATTATTCTTAGGGTCGAAGATGAGCCACGGACCTAAAGTCTGGAACAGGGCAAAGTAGGCATAGCTTTTATAGGGAGCCTTGAAGATGTAGTTACTCTTCACCTCTGACTTGTACCTGTCAAGCATCCGCATGATGGAGTCTCTACGCAACTCAGGATTCATACTGCCGTCGCGCTCCAGGGCTATGGCACGCTGCTGGAAGTCGATCTGCTTCAGAGCCAACTCCCGGATGACCTGATTGTCGCCAGCCTCGGCAACCTCGTACTGACTGGCCATATTGGGATAGGTGGCCTTAATGGTAACTGTCTCGGTAGAGTCAACGGCAACATTGATAATCTGGTCGTGAATGCGAAGGCGATAGAACTCAGGAGCCTCAGGAGCTTCGCCACTGAAAGAGAACTGGCCATCGGCATCCAAAGTCGTAGAACCAACCTCTACAATGCCGTCCAGGCCAACATTCTCGAAATAGAGCACAGAGTCAGCAGCACCAGCTATCTGGCCCGTCACAGTAAACTTTCCGCCACAGGAAGTTAACGCCGCAGCAACAACACCCATGGCCCATATTCTGATTGAACTTTTCATTTTCTTAGTCGTTTTCGGGTGCAAAGGTAGTACAAAAATCATAAAAAACGAAAAATAATCACACTTTATTCGTTTATTCATATTATAATGTGTACCTTTGCACAGTTTTTGGCGTCATGTGCGCTTTTTATTTATTTTTCAGATGTTTTAAACTAAAGATGAACGTAATTACAAAAACCCTTCAACTGGCTGATGGACGCACCATCACCATTGAAACCGGGAAAGTGGCAAAACAGGCCGACGGCAGCGTCATGCTCCGCATGAACAACACCGTACTTCTCGCCACAGTTTGTGCCGCAAAAGATGCAGTTCCCGGAACAGATTTCATGCCTTTGCAGGTAGACTATCGTGAACAGTACGCAGCCGCAGGACGTTTCCCCGGCGGATTCACCAAGCGCGAAGGCAAAGCCTCTGACAACGAAATCCTGACATCGCGACTCGTGGACCGCGTACTTCGTCCACTCTTCCCCAGTAACTATCACGCTGAAGTTTTCGTCAACGTCATGCTGTTCTCAGCTGACGGCGTTGACCAGCCCGATGCACTGGCCGGCTTTGCCGCCTCGGCAGCACTGGCCTGCTCGGATATTCCCTTTGAGTGCCCTATCTCAGAGGTTCGCGTGGCTCGCATCAATGGCGAGTACGTCATTAACCCCACCTTCGCCCAGATGAAAGAGGCCGACATGGACATCATGGTCGGCGCCTCAGCTGAGAACATCATGATGGTGGAAGGTGAGATGAAGGAAGTCTCTGAGCAGGATCTGCTCGGCGCCCTCAAGGCTGCCATGGACGCCATCAAGCCCATGTGCGAACTGCAGGCCGAACTCTCAAAGGAACTTGGCAAGGATGTCAAGCGCGAGTATGACCACGAGATTAACGACGAGGCCCTGCGTGAGCGCATGAACAAAGAGCTCTACCAGCCCGCCTACGACATCACCAAGCAGGCTCTGGAGAAGCAGCAGCGCGCTGAGGCTTTCGAGAAGCTGCTCGAGGACTTCAAGGAGAAGTTCCTGGCTGAAGTGCCTGAGGATTCAGAGATTTCCAAGGAGGACTACGAGGCCATGATGGACCGCTACTACCACGACGTGGAGCGCGACGCCATGCGCCGCTGCATCCTCGACGAGGGCATCCGTCTCGACGGTCGTAAGACCACCGATATACGTCCCATCTGGTGCGAAGTCAGCCCCCTGCCCATGCCTCACGGAAGCTCTATCTTCACCCGTGGCGAAACACAGTCGCTGACAACCGTCACCCTGGGTACCAAGCTCGACGAGAAGCTGGTGGACGATGTGCTCGACAAGAGCTACATGAAGTTCCTCCTGCACTATAACTTCCCCCCGTTCTGCACAGGCGAGGCCAAGGCTCAGCGCGGTGTAGGCCGTCGTGAGATTGGTCACGGCCACCTGGCATGGCGCGGTCTGAAGGGCCAGATTCCTGAGGACTTCCCCTACACCGTCCGCGTGGTCAGCCAGATCATGGAATCTAACGGCTCCTCATCAATGGCTACCGTCTGCGCCGGCACACTGGCCCTGATGGACGCTGGCGTTCCCATGAAGAAGCCCGTCAGCGGTATCGCCATGGGACTCATCAAGAACCCCGGCGAAGACAAATACGCCGTGCTCAGCGACATCCTTGGCGACGAGGACCACTTGGGCGACATGGACTTCAAGACTACCGGCACACGCGACGGTCTGACAGCCACACAGATGGATATCAAGTGCGACGGTCTGTCGTTTGATATTCTGGAGAAAGCCCTGATGCAGGCTAAGGCCGGTCGTGAGCACATCCTGAACTGCATTACCGACACCATCGCCGAACCACGCGCCGAACTGAAGCCCCACGTGCCCCGCATCGAGGCCTTCGAGATTCCGAAGGAGTTCATCGGTGCCGTCATTGGCCCGGGCGGAAAGATTATCCAGCAGATGCAGGAAGATACTGGTGCCACCATTGTCATCGACGAAATCGACGGCGTTGGAAAGGTACAGGTCAGCGGCCCCAACAAAGAATCTATTGATGCCGCCATCGGCAAGATTCGCGCCATCGTCGCCATCCCCGAGGTGGGCGAAATTTACGACGGCGTCGTACGCAGCATCATGCCTTACGGCTGCTTCGTAGAAATCATGCCCGGCAAGGATGGTCTGCTCCATATCTCGGAGATTGACTGGAAGCGCCTCGAGACTGTCGAGGAGGCCGGTATCAAAGAAGGTGACCACATTCAGGTGAAACTCCTTGAGATTGACCCGAAGACCGGTAAGTACAAGCTCTCTCACCGTGTGCTCATTGAGAAGCCCGAGGGCTATCAGGAACGTCCCGCCCGTCGTGAACGTGGCGACCGTCCCGAACGCGGAGAGCGTCCTGAGCGTGGAGAGCGCCGTCCCCGTCCAGAGCGTGGCGAGCGTCCTGAACGCGGAGAACGTCGCGAACGCGGCGACCGCAGAGAGCACCGTCCCCATCACAGTGACTTTGCCGACAAGCTTAACGAAAAGCTAAACGAACAGGCAGAAGCTCCCGCTGAAAAGCCCGAGCCAAAGGATTTCAGTGATGCCCTCGACCACATGGACTTCTAAGAAGGCAAACATAGACTTCTAAGAATAACAGAAGGCAAACATAACCAAAAGCCGCAGATTCCCCACCGAATCTGCGGCTTTTTTAGAAATACTGGCTGGTTGACTCTACATTTTAGAAAAAAACAACCTCAAAGCAAAAAAAATCCCCAAAATATTTGGTAGTTCCAAAAAATCATCGTACCTTTGCACCCGCAATCGAAAGAAAGCATCCTGCTTCAGTAGCTCAGTTGGTTAGAGCACCTGACTGTTAATCAGGGGGTCGTTGGTTCAAGCCCATCCTGAAGCGCCTTAGAAATCAAGGAGTTACGAGAAATCGCAACTCCTTTTTCTTTTCCATCTGAACAAATTTTGGTTATCTATTTACGTATTTTTAAGTATCACTTCCTATAATATCATAGGATTCACACGTATCGTAGAATATGTTTTATAGCGTATTACTTACGTCATTCTTAACTATTTTAGCCAAATAAACTTCGCGGTCTGAGGCGGTTCATTAACAGATTAGACAAACTTATTATTTCGGAAACAAAGGCACATTTTTTTGTAATTCCATACAAGAAGATGTGCAAAAGAATGCTAATACACTACAAAATATCACCTAACATATTCTGTTGGCAACTGAATCTTCATGAACTCTTCTTTTTTGTATTCTGGTATCAGTTTTTGCCATAGAAGTTCATTTTCCCAGAAGAAATCATCCATCGTTACAGGATTACTCAAAGTATTTGCCAATTGAGAGTCGCAATACCCCAACAACAAGTTAAGCATAAAGACGAGATAATCTCTCAAGTTACCAGCAACACCCACAATACTTTGCTTGATAGCAGCCTCGTGTACAAGCTCATTACGTAAATGATAAATACGAGATAAGTGCCATTTTAGGTTTTGAACATGATTGTCCAAATACTCTTTCACTTTTTCGCGACTATGTAGATGCGATTTCATGGACTTGATGCGATATCTCAGAAGTTCTTCTGTCGCTGTTCCATAGGCTGCATCCATCTCCGATTCTGTAATATTCCCCATTGACGCAGTGGGTGTTATCAATCCTTTTCCTACTAATCGTTTGTCAAGAGATAAAACATTTCGTTTCAAATAATACAAAGTCTTTAATTGAGGAAATTTTTCTTTCAGCCTCGAAAAAGTACTATCACCACTCCTTGGTGTAGAGAAAAGGAATTCAAGTCCAATCCAATAATTAAGAAAGCGCTGTTCTATCTCCTCCTGATCATCACCCACACGAAGATGACGAAGGGCCGTGTTCAGTCGTTCTTTCACTTCTTTAGAAATGTTTTTTGACGAATCAATACGCTGCATAATGCCAGGAAGTGGATTTGCCGCATTTCCACCCCGAGGCGATTTCTTATTCAAATCATAGTATTGTTCCCAGTGAAGCGTCCAATTACTATTCTCTTTATATGCGACCAATCCCTTATTAGCTATTTCCAGTAAACCCATATCATTTCTGTCAAGAGCTTGCGATAACTGCAAACGCGCCTTTTGTAATGCTGCATTCGTATCAGGAGCTTTTACCGTTACGATATAAAAGCCATTACCTGTTGACTTCTTAATGAACCCCTTCATTGTATCATTCATTGTCGCTTGATACTCATTTGGAACTTCATCCACCATATCTGCCATCTGAGGGATTGTCTTTGATTTGAAATGAATCCTAATGATTACGACATCATTGAAAAATCTAGCATTTCCAAGTCTATTCTTAAGTTGGGCATATGCACTATTAAATGGCACTTTACCCAGATTGCGTTTAATGGACGTAAAATACTGATAAAGAAAAATCTTTGAATAACCTCTTCGTAATAGTTCTGTGGCCAAAATCGACAATAGTGTATCAAGTTTGCCAATAGTATTCGAAAAATCTTTCTCGTCATAAGTTGTTGTTGTCAACAACATTGATTCTACAGCGTCAAGCAGAGAGGTTAAATAGCTTGTGTCATTCTGGAAGATAAACTGATTAACAAGGTAAAGTGTATATCGAGCGTCGTTATAATCCTTCTCCTTTTTGTCTTTGGTGTCTTTGATTTGTCTCACTCCATTAGCATATACTTTAAGAAGATTCACGAACTTAGAGCTATTATAGACGGAGTCATCAAGCCACTCGTCATTGCTTATCAACTTGACAAGCTCATCAATACACAGTCCTACAGTTTCACCACGTTTTACATTACCTTCAAGCCAACCATTAAGCATTTCTTTTACTTCATAGAACATTGACATAGTGTTGCAGGTTCTTACAGCATAAGTATCAAGCGTATTGCGATCGTAAAGCTCAACCATACGCTGTTTGAAGTAATTTATAAGGGTGTTGTTCGTAAACGTCATAAATGTTAAATCGAAGTTAAATAATGTAATTTTACAGTTTTTAACAAAAATATTTATTAATTTTGCACCGCAAAAGTGATAGTAAGGGAGCGCATCCTGCTGTTTGAGACTTTAAGATCCTCAGCTCCGATCAACCTCCCTATAGTATATGGGATGCCTCAAAAGGCATCCCCTTTTTTATTCCTCTATTATAAGGTTCACCTTGACAGACACAATAATACCGCTGCAAAATTACAATATATTTTTCATAACTCAAAGAAAAATATACAAATTCTTACAGACTTTTTTCCAAATGGAAAAGTGAGTTCATATAATTCAAGTTACTATTGCTTTGATAGTTATTGTAATGGCATTTGCATCTTGAGTGTTGCCCATGATACGTATTTACCTCTCCCGTTCTTTGGTCTTTGAACGCATGCTGCGGACAGAGGTGCGCTTTACATTGAGGGCGGCGGCGATAGCCTCGTCATCATAGTGAAAGTCATTCTGCATAATGAGAAAACGTACTGCGACATGGAGAGATTCTTGCATTTCCATTTCCTCTCTTAGTTTTGGTAAATCCGCAAACCACCTACACGAAAAGGTTAAAAAATCCATTCATTGCAGGCATTTCGCGGAAAAATGCGTAAATTTGCACCCAAGAATAAGAACGAGACAAATATGGTTCAGATAGACGAATTCTTCTTTGACACGAACCGTGTGGAGGGCATCACTGAGGCTGACTATGAGCGGGCGAAGCCATACGTGGAGGCGGCGCAGGCTTTCGCGCAGTCCACTTACCAGAGCATCTACATCATCGACTACTTCCGCAAGAATTTCCTCTATGTGTCCGACAACCCGCTCTTCCTCTGCGGCCACACTGCCGACGAGGTGCGACAGATGGGTTACGGCTTCTATATCAACAACGTGCCTGCCGACGAACAGGCAATGCTCACCGAACTGAACCGTGCGGGTTTCCGTGCCTTCGATGATGTGCCACTGGCCGACCGCCGACGCTGCGCGATGTCCTACGACTTCCACATCCTCACTTCTGAGCGCCCCCTGCTCATCAACCACAAGATTACGCCCCTTGTGCTCACAGCCGATGGCCGTGCATGGCTCGCCCTCTGCACCGTCTCGCTCTCGTCGCACAAGGAGGCCGGGCAGATACGTTTCCGCATCCTAGGACAGAGTGGCTACCGCCAATATTCGCTCACTGCCCACCGCTGGCAACCCTGCGAGGGTGTCACACTCACCCCCGAGGAGAAACAAGTGCTGACCCTCTCGGCGCAGGGCTACACCATGAAGGAAATCAGCGAACACATCTGCCGCTCGTTCGACACGGTGAAGTTCTACCGCCGCCAACTTTTCGAGAAACTCGATGTCGCCAACATCACTGAGGCCATCGCCTTTGCCACCAACTACGGCCTTTTGTAAGCCTCACCCCACAGTCATTCCCCCGATTTTAACATCTTTTGTTACCCAAATGGGTAATTTTTCATCCCCGCGATGCAGAATTACCCATTTGGGTAGTGGATTTATTTGCCGGATTCATTTTCTTTGCAGCAAAAATTCGTAAAGGATATGAAAAGATTGGTTCTACTTTCAGTAATGTGCCTCGTGGGGATAGCCTCGACTGCACAGGGTATCAGTGGACGGGTGATCGACGAGCAATCACAGCCGATGGCATTCGTCAATGTTGTATTGCTAAATCGTACCGACTCCGTTTTCATCGTGGGAGCCGTGACAAAAGATGACGGCACTTTCACCATCGAGACCGACAAGCAAGACGGTCTGTTGAAAGTGTCGAGCGTAGGATATATAATAAGGTATATCAACGCACAGCAGGGAAACGTGGGTGACATTCAGATGCAGCCCGACACGCAGATGCTTGGTGAAGTGGTAGTGAAAGGCCATGTCCCACAATTCCAAATGGGCAATGAAGGATTGGTGACCAATGTGGAGAATACACTGTTAAGCCAGTTGGGAACTGCGTGCGACGTATTGAAACATGTACCTGGCATTATTGCGAAAGACAATCAATATGAGGTTTTCGGGAAGGGAACCCCCATTATCTACATCAATGGCCGTAAAATGCGGAATTACAGGGAACTGGAACAACTGAAATCTACAGACATCAAGAGCATAGAGCTCATTTCCAATCCTGGAGCCAAATACGATGCTACGGTTGGCGCCATCGTGAAGATACAGACGGTCCGCAAGGCTGGCGACGGTTTCAGTATTGATACATGGGGACGCTGGCAGCAAAGCCGTAAAGACAGGGAGGCTGTTTCGCTTGACATGAACTATCGCAAAAATGGCCTGGACATCTTTGCTTCGCTGTGGGCAAGCAAAGGAAATCATCTTCAGAAGTCGGATTTAACTCAAGAAGTTCAAACCGATACTCTTTGGCAACAAAGGAACTACATGCGGACAGATATCGTCAGCCGTGACTATAGCATTGAGACGGGCTTCAACTACATGCTAAATGAGCACCATTCGTTTGGTGCTAAATACGAATACACATTCCCGACCAATGAGGACGAAACAACAACTTTGTTGAGCGATGTAACAACAAACGGAGAGTTTTATGACAAATGGGAGAACCTGACCCAAAAACAGACAAAGGGGAATGCGAAGCATAAACTGAATGCCTATTATATAGGTAAGGTGGGGAAACTGGATATTGATTGGAACTTCGACTATCTTCATAGCGGCTACGATGAAAAAAGCCTCATAGTAGAAAACTGCCAGATTCAAGATGACCGCACACTTGATGCAGAAAATCGGGTGAGAAACCGTATGCTGGCATCGAAACTGACAATGACCTATCCGCTGTTTGGCGGTTCGCTCGACTTCGGTGCCGAGTGCACCAATACAGATCGACAGGATGACTATGTAAATCCACAAGGCTATGTTGCATCTACCTACAGCACACTGAAAGAGCAAAGCATTAGCCCCTATGCCGAATATTCGATACTGATGCCTAAGGTTGGCCAGTTCCGTATGGGGCTCCGTTATGAGCACGTAAACTTTGATTACTATGACAGTGGCCATCTCGTGGAAGGGCAGAGCCGCAGCTACAGCAATCTCTATCCGTCGTTCTCCTTTAGAACTCAGATTGGTAAGGTAATGGCACAGATAGCCTACTCAGCCAAGACCACACGCCCCACATACCGCCAGTTGAGCAACGATGTCTTCTACGTCAATCGTTACGGCATGCAGCGGGGTAATCCATTGCTCGACAATTCCATCATCCACAACATTTCCTTTCAGGGAATGTGGAAGTTCCTGCAGTTTTCAATCAACTATTCTGATGAACGCGGACGGATTATACACTGGATGGAACAGATTGATGACTCCAATGTGACACTGGTGACATACAAGAACATCAGCAGCCTGAAATGGATTGTGCCCTTTGTCTCATTTGCGCCTACGTTTGGCATTTGGCATCCACAGTTGTCGTTGGGTTTCCGCAAGCAGTGGCTTACGATGGAAACAATGGCAGGAAACATTTCCTTGAACAAGCCAATGTTGATAGTACAAGCGAATAACACTTTCAAATTCAGCAAAACATTGACTGGTGAACTTGACTTTCGTTATCAAGGCCCTGGACATTATCAGAATATTTATTTGGACTATCATCAAACCGTCCTCGATGTCAGCATCGTCAAGACTTTCTTTAATGACCGTCTGAGCATCAAACTGGCTGGCGAAGATTTGCTTGACCGCCGTCGCGACGGGAACTTAATCTATAACCATCAGGTCAAGTTGTGGCAAGGTAACTACTATGACCGCCGCCAGTTCGTGGCAACCATCCGTTATAAGTTCAACACTACTCGAAGCAAGTACAAGGGCACGGGTGCAGGTAATGACGAGAAGAACCGACTATAATCTACGAATATGCAGAACAATCTCAAATACATAAATCTCTCTTGGGCAGTAGTGGGAATCTGCGAGGGTTCCCACCTGCCACTCTCAGCTCTTGTCCATGAGGGGGACGATATGGAGGATACGGTGGAGCATTACGTTATCGGCTATCTTGCCTTCTGGCACATCGCTTTCATTGATAAAGAGCGATTGCTGCCCTGCCACGACGAAACCCTGCGTGAAGTAGCCCGCCAGAAGATAGACCGCTACATCTCTAGCCATCCGCCCGTCGAGACACTACCCCGTTTTTATCTCGTCCTGCTCAGTCAGCAGATAGCTCCGATGGAGGCCGACGGCATAAGCCGGGTGTATCAGGTTTGAGAATCTCTTTCGGGACTGATTCATGACGTTTTGTACTTCAGACACTGAAACAAGTTTCAGACTTTCACCCTCGGCGACCATTTTTCAGGCTCCGCCGAGGACTTTAGTTTAACTTTTTGTATTTTTGCTGCACAAATCATATAACAATTAGAGAATATGAGCAAGCATTTTTTATACCATATTGCTCGCCCTCTTTACGTTAGCGTTTCCTCTTGAGTCTGCACCATCCCGGATGGGCAGACCCGTTAAGTGAGTAGCATTATATATGAAACCCACGACTCCTGGTTTGCTGACGTTCTTCCTTCATGTCCTGGACAATATAGGAGAGTTGCCCCTTCACCCGCTCACACTCATCCGATTTCAAGAAGGGACGTGAGGCATTAAGCACAGTATTCGCTGCTTCTCCCTTATCAGGCTGGCCATTCATATAGTTTCTAACATCGCCCTCCTGGCGATAGCTGAAACTGCGATAGCCAGATTGAATATAATCGATGACTGCCTTTACTGCACCCCGAAGGAGCTCAGAGAGGGTTGACAGATAATGGGCAAGCCGTTCGCGATAATCATTGATGATACTATCTTTTTGTCTGATGATTCTGTCTTTCTCCTGATTGTCCTGCTGATGTCGAAATACCTCGCCCTTATACTTTTCCTGAAGTTCTTCGATTCTCTTGTCCTTCTCTGCGAGTCGTTGGCTCTGTCGGTCTCGTTCAGCATCCAGAACTTGTTGATATTTCCGTTGTAGGGCCAACTTTTGTTTTGGCAGTTCTTCTTTTAGTCGTTTGTTCTCCTTCTCCATGTCAGCATACTTGCCCTTTCCAAAGAGGTTAGCCATTCCTGACTTGATAGCATTGCCGTTCTCAGCATTGAGCCTGTCGCGTTTTTCAGCAATTTCGATGTCCAGCTCGGCACTCTGCTTTTTCTGTTGGGATAGGATATAGTCATTATGCTCCAGATGCTCACGACCAGTCTCAGCCTTACTCTTGCCTCGTTCCATTTCCAATGTCTCTGCTGCCATGTCCTGTAGTTCTTCCATGTCCTTCTTGCCGAGTTTATAGGATTTGCCCGTCTCATGGTTCATCCAGTCCCAAATGATATGGGCGTGAAGGTTCGGCTTCCATGTGGATGGATCGTCAGGGTTCTCGTAGTGGCCTTCGTCCTTATGAATATGGATTTGGATAGCCCTTATGCCCCACCTCTTATATATTTTATCTGTGTACTTCAGGAGATCGTCCATTGTTGTGTCAGGCTTGATGTTGACAACACTCTCACGGATAGGACTGCTGCCGTTGCGCTCTTTCTGTTTGCCGTTCTTGCCAGTCACCATTACCTTCTTCTCTTGCATGGCTCGGCCAGTCTTCTGTTTCACCATAGCCTTGATAGCGTCATAGTGCTGCTGGAGGCTGATGCCCTTCATGTCAGGCGCGACATACGATTCGTTGTTTGGACTTAAATCAGTACGGACATACAATATTCGGGGATTGAGTGAGGCGATGTAATCAGCAGCCCGTCTGTTGTGACGTTCGCTCTGCTCAATGTTGCACGGCTTTACGTGGTCTGATGCTTTAGCTATTGTACTCATATATAAATATAATAATGTGGATTTAAGTATGTAATCAAAATTAAGCGGCATGTTTATGAAATTGAATAATCAGTCCGTTTCCTATGTCAGCCAGCGCCCTGTTGGTGGTATAGAAAAGCATGTCTGTACTTGCGTAATCCTGTGGCCTTA
>Ga0247609_10000284_pt1 | contig 73128 bp, 65 predicted proteins | sample 172DNAGHGlowgp2_FD_193487 | JGI IMG/M metagenome (GOLD analysis project Ga0247609, IMG submission 193487) | Sheep rumen microbial communities from Palmerston North, Manawatu-Wanganui, New Zealand - 1728 DNA GHGlow gp2 | ecosystem: Host-associated > Mammals > Digestive system > Stomach > Rumen ...
GTGGCCGACAGAAGGTATGACTATATTGAGACAGGTTCTTTGGTAAGCATCAAGAAAAATATGCAAGGTATCGTACTCCCATCGGAAGAGCGTCCTATACAAATGTACCCGATGGACTTCGAAGAGTTCCTTTGGGCTACAGGTAACGACATGTTGATGGACTTGATACGGAAAATGTATGCGGAGCGGAAGCCGATGGGACAAGCATTTCATCGTCAAGCGATGGATGCCTTCCGTCTCTATATGATAGTTGGAGGAATGCCACAAGCCGTCAAAAAGTATGTTGAGACAAAGGACTTTGATGCCGTAGATGTCGCCAAGCGCGATGTGCTGACCATCTATCGCAACGACATCTTCAATTATGCTGGTGAGACAGCCGACAAGGTAGTGTCGATCTTTGACCAGATTCCTCCTCAGTTATCCAAGCACGAAAAAAAATTCCGTCTGTCCGCTCTAAAACCAGGTGCGAAATATCGTGATTGGGACGATGCATTCTTTTGGCTGAAGGATGCGAGAGTTGTCAACATCTGCTATAATTCGACAGAGCCGAACATCGGACTGAAAATGAACGAAGACCGCACAACACTGAAGTGTTATATGAACGATACAGGCTTGTTGATTAGTCACGCTTTCGACGAAAAGGGCATAGTATCCTCTGAGATTTATCAGAAACTGCTCTTTGGGAAATTGGAGGTAAATGAGGGAATGCTCATTGAGAATATCGTGGCTCAAATGTTGACAGCCAACGGCAACAAACTCTTTTTCTATAGTAAGTCATCAGAGGAAGCCGAAGAACGTATGGAAATCGACTTTCTTCTCCCAAAAGACAAAGTGACCAGCCGCCATAATATCCGTCCAATAGAGGTCAAGAGTAGCAAGAACTACACTTTATCTTCCCTAACGAAGTGTATGAAGAAGTTTGGAGAGTATATGGATACTTCTACTATTTTGCATACAGCCGATTATAAGGTAGAGAATGGCATCACTTATCTTCCACTTTACATGACACCTTTATTGTAGGTACAAGGAGCTTAAAATCTCATATATGGGACCGTGAGTTCGTAAAAGTTTCGGCGTAATAAAGACTCGTGTTCCATCCCGTAAAATCAGCAATTATTAAAATCCTCAATATACTATATGTAAAATAGTTTCAATCTTGTTCCACGGACATGCAATACCGTTTGAAGTTTTGAAAGAAGTATCACCTCCGTAAACAACGATTCTTTCTTCGTTTGTCGCTTTGGAAAGTTCTCCCCAGTAGTCCAATCCTTTGAAATAATCACTCGAAAAAGTTGCTCCAGACTTTATTTCGTAGGCAATTTGTTTGTCGCTCGTGGTCCTTATCAAGTCAACCTCATGCCCCACATTATCTCTCCAAAATGAAAATGGCAGCTCCAATCCCTTATTATATTGGCTTTTATAAAATTCATTAATTACAAGATTCTCAAACAATTCACCTCGCATATAATGATTGGCGATTTGTTTGACATCTGTTATTTCCAACAGCGAACAAGCCAAACCAGTATCGTAAAAATAGAGCTTAGGCGTTTTTACCAACCGCTTCGAAAAATTTTTATAATCCGGTCGTAAAATATACACAATGAAACTTGTCTCCAATATCGAAATCCACGATGAGATTGTTGGCACACTGCATCCACATTCATTTGCTATGGAAGAAAGGTTGAGTAATTGACCGATTCTGCCAGCACACAACTTCATACATTTTACAAATTTCGATAAATCACCGATGTTGTGTAATTGTCGCAAATCTCTTTCAACATACGTTCTAATATAATTTGGATAGTAATCAGTCGGTTCAATGTTTTTGTCGTATAGACGAGGGTATCCTCCATAAAAAATTTCCTCATTGATAGTGTTTTTACAGAGATTGCTTGTCTGTAATTCACTATGCGAAAAAGGCAACAAATGTAGCAGTGCAACCCTACCAGCCAAAGATTGGTCGATGTTATCCATCAACAGCATATTCTGCGAACCCGATAGAATGTACATACCTTCTTCGTTTTGCAAATCACAATGTGTCTGCAAATACGAAAGCAAATGGGGAACACGCTGCACTTCATCGACGATAGTATGATTAGGATATGTTTGAATGAATCCCATTGGGTCGTTTTGGGCAAACATACGTGTTTCCAAATTTTCCAACGACACATATTTGTAGTCGCTAAAAACAGAACGAATCAAGGTAGATTTCCCTGATTGCCGGGGACCTGTAACTGCAACAAAGGGAAATTTTTGAGCCATTTGCAACAATTTATCCCGTAACTCTCTATGTATCATTATTTCTTACAATTTTAAAGTTTAACTTTAAATTTGTACAAATATACGATTTCCCTCAATATCAATACAATTTTTTCTCACAATTTAACCTGTGCCACGTGTTACTTATGCAAGGCTGTGGCAAAGAAACAGCCACATAAATGGCTAAAATCAGTTGACTACATCTTGTAGTCAACTCACTGCCAGACTTCTTCATCCTGATTTTCAGCACACTCCAATACTTTCTTGGGTTAGGACTATCTGTGACAGCAGCAACAATATCCGCAACAGAATCCCCTTCTATTTTATATACTTCTCCACCAACTCCCCAAACTGCTCCTTGTTGTCCTTGGCGTATTGCACACAAAGGTCAGTGATGTAATCCTCAGAAGCGTAGAAGGCTTCGTCACATGGGTTCAATTCCTCGATGGGCTCTTCATATTCCGCATGTTTCGCATAAATCGCCAATGCCTTTTTGCATATCTTCGCAATGTTATAGGCTTTGATCGCCTCGGCTGACGGGACAAGAATATCATTGTAATGACCGTCTGTATTGTGGAAAAACTGGTCGAACCCACCGTTGTTCACCTCCATATCCAGTTTATCCATCACAAGAAAAACTTTCTCATACTCATTGAGTTTGGAGAACTCCTCCCCATAATTGCTTTTTTCACAAAGCGCATTGGAGATGTGATATTGGATGATTTCATCCTCCTGCTCCCATATATCGCCCTGAAAAGCATAAGCGGAGTCGAGGGAAGAACGCATATTATCTGTCGGAGATTCTGTGATATCGTTGGATGCAGCTGAAGACTTCTTTTGGAAAAACATGTACAGAATTCCTGCTACGACAACAGTCGCCACTATCATAATTAATTCGGTTCTCATGACGGATTAGTTTTTTCTGTTAACAATTTCAATTTCGACAACAGCGTTGACAAAATTCGAATGTCCAGGAACATTGTTGTCCTTTCCCATACTCTTCTTGTAATTGTCGTGACACCGTCGCGACAATCTGCCTTCCGTACTCAGCTCGTTGATTGCCAAGCACATTTGCACTTTATTTAATCATATTACAATAAGGAGCAAGAAAACTCAGTCCTCCTTTCTCCCTTACCATTACTAACCATATATTTCCTCTAATAAATCCTCTGAAGAACGCAAAAGGTCTTTCTCCGTCTCCACAAAATATGTTATTTGTTCATCAACCCATTGAGCTATATCTGAAACATAGTTCCAATTCTCATCTAACAATAGTGATTCTAGTTCCACGGTACTTATGATACAAATATTTTCCGAATCATCTTCTATAATTTTATATGGGAAAGACCTCCCGTTAAATCTAATACGATTATTTGAGTAATCAAATATTACCATATCAATGCATTTATTACAAATTATTTCTTCGGATATTTATGAACAATATTCTGCCACAAAGGGATAATCAACTCTTTATGATTATACTAAAAATCTGATTTGTAGATTCAGTTTAAAATAGAAATCATTATTGACTTGATATATTTCACCGAAATCATGTTTGTGTCGTCCACCTCTCTCAAATTTAGTGTTAAAAAACAGATAGTCCTCCAACAAATTTCTATTGTAAAAATGATAACAAACCACGTCTCCATTAGTTTTAACAATTATATATCCTCCTGGCGCAGTATAATAACCATTCCACGGCTTACTTGGCATCATTCCTAAAGCTGATGATATCAGCAATTGTTTTACTCTATTCTCATAAATAGCCATATAGTTTGATGTTGGATAACCACAAGGATTTCTTTTCGCAACACTACCCAATATTTTACTTAAATCGCCACCACTTGTCAAAGAGTCTTCAACCAAACATTCTGCTATTATCTGAGGAAGATCAGATGCAATAAACAATAAATTTGCATAAAACTCTGTGTTAGCCATACAATCATACTTCAAAGAATGTCCTGAATTAAAAATAGCAGCAACCCGATCCATATGTTCAGGAATATTATTTATTTCCTTCATTTGATCTGTGTTCATCTCACCAGTGATTTTATAAACAAAATTTGTCGCCTTAGATGCATTAAGGAGAGTGGACGAACTTCCTAATTGTGATTTGATTGAGAAGCCAAGTTGGTTAATCATGCTTGTAATTGGGTCATGAATAACCAATTCGACATCTGCCTTATTAGTCGCCGGGGCTTTTATTTTTGAACATCCTATTTCTTTCATAAAAGCCTGTGTTGATGGAATATTAAAACTTCTTCCTTTCTCAGATTGTAGATGAGACAATAATGATGTTGCTTCATCCAAAAAAACTTTCATAGGAATTGTCTTGCTTATTTCTCCATGAGTAATAATTACATTCCTTTGGGAATCAACTTCATAATCATTAACAATATCATTTCTCAAAGCATGAAGGACGGGGTAATAAGCTGACAATTTATTCAATTGAGCATCTCCAGCATGAATCTTTCCTTCTCCTAATATTTGAAACAAAGCATATAGTTCGCTCCATTCACCAATATTTGCCATAAACTTAATTATTTAATACTTTATAAATTTGCTTTGCAATAGCCTCTATAACAGGAACCGTAACGCTATTGCCAAACTGTTTGTACAAATGGACATCAGATAAAGGTAAAATAAAGTTGTCTGGGAATCCTTGTAAACGAGCCCATTCTCTTGGCGTCATTTTTCTAATACCATCTTCATTTATTTTCCCTTTTATATGAGTTGTTGGAACTAATGAATGCTCTCTTTGGTCTATAATTAAATTTGTTTCTCGTCCCATACCTCCACATACAATTGTACCAGACAAACCGTCTAAAGGACGTATAACATAACCAAATCCATGACCTGCAGCCTCATGTCTAGCTCTATGAGCCTTTAATGTATTTACGTAGGTTTCACTTAAATAATACTTTGACGGGATAGGTGCATCATCCATAATATCACGAATGCATACAGATGTTTTTGATCCTTCTGGAAAAACAAATGATTTTGGTGCAATGTCGTTTCTAAAACATACAATATAGATTCGTTCTCTTTGTTGCGGAACACCAAAATCTTTGCTATTTAAAATTTTAGAGAACACCTTATACCCCAAATTTTCAAAAGTTTCCTTTATTATTTTAAAGGTTTTACCCTTATCATGAATTGTAAGACCTTTCACATTTTCACAAAATATAACTTTAGGCTTATGATAATCACAAATTCGTGCAACATCAAGAAATAATGTCCCCCTACAACGACCTTTATAATCATCATTAAATCCTTGATGTTTACCTGCCATAGAAAAGGCCTGACACGGAAATCCTGCCAAACAAATATCAAACTTTGGTATAGACTCTTCCTTTATTACTGTAATATCTCCAGCAATCTCAAAATTATCATTAAAATTGGCTTTATAGGTCTTTTGAGCTGGAACATCCCATTCTGAAACAAAAACTGTTTTCCCTTTATCTCCAAAAACATTTTCAAACCCCATACGAATACCACCTATTCCTGCAAATAAATCAATAAAACGAATCACATCGCTTTGCTGTTCTCTCTGTAAAGGTTGAACATGTTTTTGATGATCTACGTATGGCAATACTTTATCTCCAGATATAACAATTGGCATGTTCGGGAAATTGACATAACCCTTTCCTATTGTTTGAAGAAGAGATTCAACATTCACATATTCTGTAACGATTTCATCTCCTAGCAAATACACAATATAGTTACCTTGTGGTTGAGGGTATTGCATAATCTTCATTTCCTCCTCACTTTTCTTGGAAGATGAGACACAAGGAAACAAGTGACAGCCTTCAGACGGATTTTTATAATTATAAAGGATAATGTAATCAGGCAGAACGTCTGACAACACTCCTCCATTACGCATCTCAAAAATATTCTCGTTATATCTTATGTTATATAGTTTTTCATATCTTATAGGATTTTTCCCTATAATCCAATCCAACTGATTCTTTTCGGTTCTGAATGTTCCGATTAAGAATTTTGAATCTTTATGATTAACAAAACGAAAAACTGTTGAAGTTCCATCCATATTTTTTACCTATCCTTTTATCAAACACAAAGATATAAATTTAACACATAAGGAGCAAAAAAACACATAGATGTCCATTTGAAAACCAGTGACTGTCCGACTTGGACATTTTTAGATATAAATATTTGTATATCTGCAAATTCTACTCGGACATGACTTGGACATCACCATATCCACAAAATGAGACCATGACAATTTTGTCACCAGTGGTGTCAAAATTCGAATGTCAGAAAACATTGTTGCAAATTGCATCATTCGGCGAATAGTCCGTTCCTCAAATCCTTTTCCATATTCCTCTTGCAATTGTGTCGACACTGTTGACACAATCTGCTTTCCGTACTCAGTTCGTTGGTTGCCAAGCACACCACGCTTTCTTTGATCATACTACAATAAGGAGCAAGAAGCCTCAGCCCCTTGCTCCCTCTATCATATCCGAGCCAGAAAAACTCTTAACTCTTAATTCAAAATTCTTAATTCAAAATTCATAATTATCCTCATCCCATCGTCACCACCACCTCGTTCACATTCTTCATCTTGCTGAATGGAACGACGTTGCCCTCGATGGCTTTTCCGTTCAACGTAACGGAAACAACACCCTTCTCCACCTTCTTAGGGTTCTTAACGGTGATGTTGACCGTCTTGCCACGGAATCGACGGGTAGCCGTGAAGCCCTTCCAACCTGGGATACATGGATCGATCATCAATCCATCATAGTCAGGACGGATACCCAAGATGTATTGAGCCGCTGTGAAGTATGCCCATGAAGCGGTACCGCTCAACCATGGACAACGGCTTTGTCCCGCACGCATGTTGTACGTTGAGCAGGTGGTCTGCGCATATACGTAAGGCTCGATCTGACGTACCTCGGCACGCTCGTTGTAGGCTGCTGGCAAGTAGTTCTTGTAGTTCTTGAAGGCACGCTTACCGTGACCTAAGATACAATCCGCCATGATACCCCATCCTTGCGTGTGCTGGAATACGGCTGCATTCTCCTTCATACCCTTGATGAACAAAGGTGCCTTGATTACAGATGCCTCAGTCTTCTCATACGGAGGATCGCAGAGCACCAAACCGTACTTGATGGCCAAACGCTTCTCGATACTGTTCATGACCGTCTCGGCACGCTCGCCTGTGGCCTGACCTGAGATGACTGACCATGAGTTAGGGTTCAACCAGATGGTACCCTCGTTGTTTGGATCCTTCTTCGTACCGAACACGTAACCATCTTCCTTGATGGCACGCACGTACCATTCACCATCCCAAGCTGCCTTGTCGATGTCTTTGGTCAACTGAGTCAAGTGACCCTGTGCCCACTTCACCTCATCAGCCTTGTTGAGACGAGTACAGATATCGATGTAAACAGTCAACGCATAACGCAACTGCATAGCTACGAAGACAGTCTCACCCTTCGCACCCAATACCAAGCAGTCGTTCCAGTCTGCCTTCAAACCGCAAGGCAAGTTGTTCTTGCCACGACGGTCGAGGTTGAATTGGATGGCACGTTTCAAGTGGTCAAGGACAGTACCCTCACCCTTGTCTGAGTAAGGCAATACCTTGTTGTAGTAATCCAAGTTACCCAACTCCTTCACGTAGGTTGGTACCGTGTTGAAGAGCCACATACAGTCGTCTGAACGGAACTCGTTCTCTGGTGTAGGTGCCTCATGACCCGGATTGTGGGCAAACGGTTTAACGACTGGCATCGCACCACCGTTGGAGTTCTGACCCGTCAACATCAACTCAAGGCGTTCTACCACCTCTTCAGGGATGTTGTGGATCACACCCAACATATCTTGGATTGTATCACGATAACCCATACCGTCACGCTCGCCACGATAGATCAAGGAAGCCGCGCGGCTCCATGCGTAGGTGATGAGGTTGTTGAATGGGTTCCACATATTGATCATGCTATTGAACGCAGCGTCTGGAGTCTTTGCTGAGAGTCCCTCGATACGTCCATGCCAGTACTTCACCACCTTATCGAACTCAGCCTGAACCTTAGCAGGAGTAGCCACCATCTTAGCGGCCTTCTTACCCTCTACCCAAGCCTTACCGATACCAAGGACAACGGTGAACTCTTTTGTCTCGCCAGCTGCAAGATCCAAATCCACTTGAAGCGTACCGCAACCATTGTCACCCTCTGTCACTGTGTTGCCGCACTGACCATTGACCACTGAGAGCGGATTAGCGTAAGTATGGTAAGGACCGATGAACTTATCACGGTCGCTATCGTAACCTGTCACCTTCTGACCCACTACACCGATGAAGGAGTGGCGAGCCTGGTCTTTGTTTTGGAAGTTCTCAGGCTCCTCAGGCATATAGAGGTTGTTACCATGATCGATGAAACCGTTCTTGTAGGCGGTCTTCACGATGTACTGCGTATATTGCAAGTTGTTGCTATCGTCGTTCATGTTCCAGTTGGAAGCGAACTCAGCGTAGGTGAAAGCGCGGAGCTTACGAGCCTTCTTGCCCATGTTGGTCACCTTCACGTGCCACACCTCGAACTCCTGACCCTTAGGCACGAAGTAGAGTGTTTCGGTCTTGATATCGCTATACTCGGAAGAGATCTTCGTATAGGCGGAACCGTGGCGGCACTCGCTCTTGTATTGGTCGAGCGGTTTGCCTACAGGTTGCCAAGAGCCAGACCAGAAGTCTTTCGACTCGCAGTCGTGCAAGTAGATGTAGCGACCAGGTTGGTCCAGTGGCACGTTGTTGAACTTGATTCTTAGGAAGCATCCTTGAACTGAAGAGCGGAAGAAAGAATAACCTCCCGCGTTGTTGGTGATGATGGCGCCGTAGCGAGTATCACCCAAGTAGTTACTCCAAGACTTCGGAGTGTCTGGTTTGGTGACGACATATTCCTTGTTTTCGTCGTCGAAAAATCCGTATTGCATAAAACTAATCTATAATAAATTTCGTTATTAGATATTTTTTCAAATATAGTGAAACTTCGAGATAATGGGAAGTTTTTTGGAGGAAGATTTTTCTTAGGTGATTCTTTTTGAACATCATTTTATCTAAATTCATTCAAATCCTAGTGTCATGACATCTAAAAAATTGTCAATTATAAACCAAATTTATTCCCATCTTTGTTCCTAAATCCTCTCTAATTTTCTACTTTCTTAGCAGGGGCTTCATGAACATCCAAAAGGTCTGCCATATCTGACAACACTTCCAAAATAGTTAAATCCGTTTTAGGCAAAGGTCCACAATAATATCCTCCCGACGAATGTTTATAAAATAAACCAACATGTGCCTTGTTTCTACCAATCAAAGGATTTATTTCAATCATTTCATGGACATCACGAGCATCTTTACAATTGAAGATTCCATAGCCATAGTATTTATTTTCATCATTCAGTTTGTCATCCCATATGTTATAACCTTTAGTTGACAAGTAATTGTTAAATTTTTCATCTGAGAGGAAATTTCGTATTCTCGCCAATGAAACATATTCCTCCAAATCTCCACTCGGAAGTATTCTTAAATCAAAAGCATCAGGATTCACCTTGTTTGAGACTTCATTGAAATATAATGGCGAACAAAGTAATCGTACAAGATTTTCTCCATCGTCTATCGGATTGCCAGTTTTATCAATATCCTTCGATTCGTGTATTATTGACATTCTAGACATATCTTTTTAATCCAACATTAAGGTATTCAACTGATTCGCGATTCAAAGTTACAGATGCGGTTAACTTTTCTGTTCCACCTTTTACCACATAGGCCATTTTTTCATCATTCAAAAATACGGTTAATTTACCATTATTTAAATGACCTTGAAAATAAATACCAGCATCATTACTAGGGAAAAATGAACATTTTGGCAAAACAGCATCATCTAATCCTGCTAAAAGAATGCTAGCATTATGTAAAGCAAGCCTAGTGGGTCTTTTCGCGCATTGATTATCCCAACCATCTTCTATTTTTGCTAAATTACTTAGTTCTTCTGACAAACGAATACGATCCACACTTTCTTCTACCACTCGAAGTTTCCCTTTCGCTTCCATTGCAGGAATTGGCAACTCAATAGATGGCAAAGAGTTATCCACAATTATGTTATTAGGAATATTGTCCTGTAACAACAATTGTGTTGCCATAAGCACAACCACCGTTATAGTTTTATATTTTTTTGTCGAAAAGACAGAATCAAACATATTTTCGATTCCTTCAAAAATCTCCTTTCCCGACATGACATTATCATCGGTTTCTTCACTAATCAATTTTTCTAATTCCATCATATTATTTACTCTCTGCTTCCCGTTAATTCTTTGTTCATTAATTCTTTAATAGAATCACTGACACACCAGTTCCAAACGTCGAACATCAATTTATTCACATGGAACACCTGTTCACAGAGGTTATCGGTCGAATATGATTGACTCGTAATCATTGTCTTCATACTCAAAGAATCTCTTCCGTTTACTTTCTCCATACTATATCGACATGTGAACACACATGATTTATCAATAGCTTCCTCAACATAAATATGATTTTCATCTGATTTCCGGAGTAACTTTTCTGACAAAACATTCCTAAACACCTCAGCTTTCTGTTCCGGAGAAATCGGTTTAGTAAACACCCATCGATTACCTTTTGTAAAACTCCAAACAAAGGGTTTTATTTCGAGTTTTTTTAACCATGATTCAACATCATCCCATAAAGATTCTGTTGTGGTGAAATCCACATATTTACGTGACGGCAAACTTACAAATAATGCTCTAGAAGTGAATGTGAAAAGAGCATCTTTGTCTTTAACAGTTATTGCCTTTATGCCATTTTCATCGGTGATATTATCTATTTGAATGTCAGCAGAAGATCCCAAACGTGCCATCACCTCGCTTGTAATATCCAAGTCAATTGAATCATAAGAGAAAAACAGAGAAATCTCGTTCATGAACGTGCGTTTGTATACATGACGTTCAACATGAGGTATATTCTCAAATACTTTTTCCATTATTGAAAAAAAAACGTTATCTAAAAAATTCTTTCTCTTTACATAGCAGTGTAAAATTACATTATTTTTTTGATTATACAAAAGTTTATGACAAAGATGTATGAAAATGGAGTTGTATTGGCTTTAAAATCAAATTTTAAACCCGTAAAATATTCCCTCATTCGAGAAAAGTGTGTCTAGGCACACTTTTCTCGAATGCTCCCCCACCTTATACAACAATTAACTTTTTTCTATCTGACCTTATACACTTCCCCCAGTCCAAGAAACAATGGAATTACTGTAATGGGACGTTATACGATTATATAACTTTATTTATGTATCTTTGTAAAGGGGAATTATAGTTTACATTCACTATTACAGTAGATTATGAAGGCGAAAGCACCCAAACGTGAAATCGACAAATCGATAAGATTAAAGGGGGAATACTACGATGAAAAATAAAGAATCAATCTATGACGTAAGTGCAGAACTGGAACGTAAATTCGGTTCGAGAGGTTCTGACAGCAGAAAGTCCGCTGAGGATAAAGCATGGGAGGAGTATAATGCCCAGATCCTTCTTGATGCGAGAAAAAATGCGGGGCTGACACAACAGGAACTGGCGGACAGAATCGGAGCCAATAAGGGCTACATATCTCGCTTGGAACGAGGACTCACCGTCCCCACCGTTTCAACCCTTTATCGTATTGCCGCCGCCATGGGATTGTCCGTTGAGTTACGGCCTAAAGGATGATGTCGCATACTCCTCGAAACGCATTTTCTAAGAGCATTTCCCCTTTCATTTAGATTATTTATTACATTTGCAATCACTGTACCCAAATACATTTCGTCCATGAAAAAACACATCATCTTAGTCCTTCTTTCCCTTATGGGTGGGTCATTGTTCGCCCAATCACTTGACAAACAGGAGTCCGAGTCGGTAAAAAAGCAGGTCATCGCGGAATGGAAGTCCCGAATGTCCGAGCTATACGACGACGCATACAACGAGCATATCATCCGTCGTGACGGGTTGCAATTAGGGCTGGGATATATCATCCGAGGTGCTGAACCTGCAGGCGGTCGCAGCCTGTGGATCTCCATGCACGGCGGAGGGAACGCCCCCAAGGAAACGAATGACCAACAGTGGGAGAACCAAATATACCTTTACGAACCACAAGGCATATACGTGGCGCCGAGAGCTCCGTGGGATGACTGGGACATGTGGTTCAAAGCGCCCATCGACTCCCTCTTCCAAGACCTAATCACCATGATGATCGTCAAGGAGAATATCAACCCTGATAAAGTGTATATCATGGGCTATTCCGCCGGAGGGGATGGTGTCTGGCGACTGGCACCTCGCCTCGCCGACCATTGGGCCGCCGCCGCCATGATGGCCGGTCACCCGGGCGACGTGGGACTACGTAACTTGGTTAACACTCCTTTCACCATTTGGGTGGGCGCCCTCGACTCCGCCTACGACCGCAACAAGGAGGTACAGAAGAGAGGGAAGGAAATGGATGAACTTAGCCAGTCTGTGCCAGGGAAATATATCCATGAGACCCATATCGTCGCAGGGAAAGGTCACTGGATGGACCAGGTGGACACTGCCGCCGTCAGCTGGATACAACGCTACACCCGCGACGCCCATCCGCAACAGATCATCTGGACGCAGGAGGAATGCTTGCGGAACGCTTTCTATTGGGTCTCCTTGCCTCCTTCCGTGAAACCCGTCCGTGGTAACACCTTCGACGCGAGAATCGAGGGAAACACCATCACCATCGATAAGATGGATTATGATGAGGTGGTCATCTGGCTGGACGATGACATGGTGGACCTCTCTCAGCCCGTCACCATCCAATACGACGGAAGGACGCTCTTCCGGCAAGTGGTGGAGAGAACAGAAGAGAGCATGCGGCAATCCATCTACGAACGCAAAGACCCATCCTTCTGTTTCCCTGCCAACGTCACTATCTCAAAAAATATGACAGCGGAAGACACTGGTGTAGAGGAGATTGAAGCCTCCCTATTGTGGCGTGATGATATCCGACGGATTGAAGCCTATGACCTGCAAGGACATACGCTCTGCTCCACCACACAGCGGGACGAATACCTGAGATTCGCACAAAAGTACGGATGCATCCACATCATAAGGTTGCATTTTGACAACTTCAGCAAGGTGGAAACACGGAAATAATAAAAATTTGGCTCAACTACATTTGCCACTCCGTTCATTTATCATAATCATCCTGCAGAAAAAACATCCTACCGCATCCGCTCCACACAAGGAGGGGCATGCCCAGAGAGTGTTTCGAATATTATCACGATAGATACGGAAGATTCTCTACGCATGAATCTCCAGCCTATTGCAGAACAAGTCAAAGAAGGTGAGAGCGTTACTTTAAAAGCAACAATCACCACAGGAACGCCAACCTCATTTACGTGGGAGAAGGAAGCTAACTCTAACAAAAGCACATTAAGTACTAATTATGAAGCAACTGACACACCAAACGAGAGCTGCACATACATTGCCACAGTTCATGCAAAACACTGTCCAGACGTGTCCAGAAGCCAAAGCATTCTCTTCAAACCACAAATTATCCTTAGCTTAACATCTGTGGTAGATACAATTTGCGAAGGAGAAGAGGTGATACTCACTGCCAATTACGAAGAAGCAGAAAATATCGTGTGGGAAATGCAAGAAGAGGGGGAACCTAACTATGCAGATTTCGCCACCGATCTCACCATACAAAAAAGTATCAGTCCGATTGTAACAACTCATTATAGAATACGTACTACAGGAGATGATGTAGTCTATTCCAATGTTGTAACCATTCATGTGGAGAAACCAGTCGAAATTGAACTCTCTGGCGATGAGTCTGTGTGCGAAGGAAGTGACTATACCATCAACTTCCATGTGTCAAATGGGCAGGATCTATCCTCCTTAATCTTATACGAAACAGTAAACAGCAAAACCATCACGCAAGAAAATATCGAGGTATTCAATTTGAATGATTATAATGGGTCATACCACTATACCCTTAAGGAAGAAACATCTTTCAATCTGAAAGCAATCCCTAACCATTGCTACGAAGTAGAAACGACCCACATAGTAAAAATTGATACAGTCCCCACCCTCTACGAGTTAACCGCCTCAGTTGACTCAATATGTAGAGGAGAATACATAGATGTCACTACAGACTTCCCATTCTCAGAAAATAACCTATTATTAACTGCATTAGCCATCAGGACAAATGAGCAAGAGGAGAGTTATATGATTTCGACAAAAGAGAGACTCAATCCCAATGAGACTACATATTACACACTCACACCACGTACAGAGAAAGGATGTTTAGGAGAAAAGAAGGGGATCACTATCTATGTGTCTGAACCTATAGAAATCACCACAAAAGACACAACAGTCTGCATAGGAGAAAGAGCAGTTTTACATGTAGATAACGAATCTTCAAAAGAACAATATATATGGTCCACATCTCCTGAATTTACCGATACCATTGCCACAAGCAACAATCAGATAGTTTATCCAGAAAAAAACACAACCTACTATGTGAAAGCAATCAACGGCAAGTGTGAGAAGGAACTAGAGCAAACTGTTTACATCGCACCACAACCATCTATCCTCATCAGTCAAGAAGAAGCACGAACTATTCTTCTCGAAGGAGTGGGCGGCACAGGAGACTACTGGTATGACTATGGTTCTGGCTATGAGCAAACAAATGTGATAGACCATGCAGTACCCAATAAAACATATACTATCAGAATCAAGGACGAAGCAGGCTGTATCAACGATACAACATTCACAGTACAACCATACGATCTAATCATTCCAGAGTATTTCACACCACAGAGTGACGGGTGTAATGATACATGGAAAATCATCAACCTAACCAAATATACACGTGTGAATGTAACCATCTTCGACCGATATGGAAAGAAACTCTTCGAAGCCAAAACACCAGATCAAGAGTGGGATGGTACTTACAACGGATACGCTTTGCCTTCGGAAGATTATTGGTACGTTGTCAAAGTTTACGATATAGGAGCGATCTATAGCGGACACTTTACACTAATACGATAAGAAAGGAAATAGAAATCTATATGAGACTTCCATAGAAAGAGTCGAATTCAGCTGTTTCTTTCTATCCAAAATACTCCGTTCGGCTAGCATCCAGACGAAGGAAGATAAACAATAGAATAGTGAAACCCCATAAAGAAGAACCTCCATAGCTAAAGAATGGCAAAGGAATACCAATCACAGGAGTCAAACCAGTAACCATACCAATATTAACCATCACATGAAATAACAGGATTGATGCCACACAATAACCATAAATTCGGCTAAACAAAGATCGTTGTCTTTCCGCCAGATATACCAATCTCAGCATTAATGTTAGAAACATGGCAAGGACAAAGAATGACCCTATAAAACCATGTTCCTCTCCTACCGTACAGAAGATGAAATCAGTATCTTGTTCAGGTACATACTTCAATTTAGTCTGAGTACCATTCAAGAAACCTTTCCCTGAGAATCCTCCAGAACCAATAGCAATCTCCGACTGATTTACATTATAGCCAGCTTTTTGCGGGTCATTCTCCATACCCAATGTTACCCTGATACGCGTTTGCTGATGTGGCTTCAGTTTATCAAATGCCATATCAGACACGTTAGAGAACAAGACAGACCCTATAGAAAATAATCCCACAAAGATGTAACTCCATTTCCTATTTTGTATAGCAAGAACCAAAAGGAACAAGAAAGAAGAAAGCATCGCAAAGTACCCTACATACGTAAACTTAAAATCAAGATGGAACAGTTTATGAACCAAATAAGCAATTAAAAAGATTAGAATATTTCCCAAACATAGGAACATAGAATTTCTACGATCTTTTTGATAGACAAGTAACAAGACACCTTGTGTCACAAGAGAGATTAACATGACAAGGAATAAACCATACGATTCATCCAGAATAGTCTCCAAGATAGGGACCTCACCAAAACGAATTGAGATGATAAAAACAACGGCTGAGAAGAAACCTAGGAACAACACTAATCCTGGCATTCCCTGTCTATATAACACAAGAAAAAGCGAAGCATAAACCAGCGCCGACCCTGTTTCATTCTGAAAAATAATCATCGCCATTGGAATCAGAATTAACATGACTACCTTGAACATGTCAGAGAATCTTCCAATCTTAAACCCGTATGAACTCATGAACTTAGCCAGGGCCAGACACGTAGCTGTTTTAGCAAATTCAGCAGGTTGCAAACTAACAGGTCCTAAAACCAACCACGAACGGGAGCCTTTAATCTCTGGTGCAACAAATATGGTCAGCAATAACAACAGCAACATAGCAACGTATATAGCATATGCAAACATATTATATATACGGCTATCCAAAAGCGACAACATCATTGCAATAACAAACGAGCAGCCAATCCAAACCAATTGTTTACCATATCGATAAGAGAAGTCCCAAAATGAAGCATCTTCAAAATTATATACAGCTCCATAGATACAGAACCAACCGGCCGTCACCAATAATACATAAAGAACGACGGTAAACCAATCAATATTTTTGACAATACTAATCTGTCTTGTTGCCATTTAACTTCGGTAATAAATTAGCGTTCAACATTCTTTCTTCCATCCATTTACGTCGTTTTGGTATATACCCTTTCAGATATTTTTCCATCATTAACGTAGCAATAGGAGCTGCCCATGTAGCACCGAAACCACTATTTTCGACCACCACACAGATTGCAATCTTAGGATCATCCTTCGGAGCAAAAGCCATGAATATAGAATGGTCTTCCCCATGAGGGTTTTGAGCCGTACCCGTCTTACCACACACAACAATACTATCTATACGTGAGGCATAACCTGTACCAGACCGCATCACGAGTTCCATACCATCCACAACAGGGGTGAAGTATTGACTTTCGATGCTAGTAACTCTCTTGTTTGTATAAGTACTGTCCAATTGGAATCCATCTATATGTTTTACCAAATGAGGAACATAGTAATAACCACGGTTGGCAATGATAGAAGCCAAATTTGCAAGCTGCAAAGGAGTGGCCTGAATCTCTCCCTGTCCAATAGAGTTAGACACAATCATAAGAGACTTCCACCTGCCCTCCCCGTACCATTTATCGTAATATTTAGCATTCGGGATAAATCCACGTTTTTCATTCGGCACATCAGCACCCAGCTTATATCCAAAACCTAAAGAGACCACATGTTGCTTCCATGTCTCAAAAGCATTCGATATATTTTTATATTTCGGATGATCCATCATAGCGCGAAATCCCGCACAATAATATGCATTACACGAATGTTGGACAGACTGCACTAGATTCAGAGGCGAAGAGTGCGCATGACATCCAACCGTAAAACTACCCACATGGTAACCACTCTGACAAGGATAAGCCGTAGCAGGAGTGATAATTTTTTCTTCCTGCAGGATTAACGCATTTGCTGTTTTGAACGTTGACCCAGGAGGGTAACAAGCCATCATTGGACGATCGAACAAAGGCAGGAGAGGATCATTCTTCAGTTGCATGTAATTCACCGAACGTTTGCGTCCCACAAGGAGAGACGGATCGTATGTCGGACTCGAAACCAAAGCTAATATTTCCCCAGTAGAAGGATCAATCGCAGCAATACTTCCCACCTTGTTATTCATCAACTGTTCACCATAGACTTGTAAATCAATGTCAATAGAAAGTGTCAGATCCTTTCCTGGCTTAGACTCCACATCCAAGTCTCCATTCTCATATCGACCTTTCACTCTACCATGAGCATCACGTAAAAAGATACGAACTCCTTTTTTCCCACGCAGATACTTTTCGTATGTTTGTTCGATTCCATTCTGTCCAGCATAATCACCTGGTATATAAAAATGATCGATTGTATCCGCCTTTAATGTCTCCTTACCAACTTCACCAATGCTACCTAAAAGCAGTGCAGCGTTATGATAATTGTAATCTCTCAGCGTTCTATTCTGTAAAGAGATGCCTTGGAATCTGAAAAGCTGCTCTTGTAGGATACCATAATCTTCAGAAGAAAGCTGAGTCATAAAAGGTTGAGGCGTATAAGGATTATACCCTCTACGTCTCTTCATTTCTTTTGTTCTTTGAATAAAGTCTATATGTGAGATGTTCAATAACTTACAAAACATAAGTGTGTCAAAATTCTTCATCTCACGAGTGACCATCATAATATCATAGGCAGGTTTATTGAACACCAAGATTTTCCCATTTCGATCCTTTATCACTCCACGAGCTGGGAAATCAATCTCCTTTAAGAAAGCATTACTATCTGCCTTATCCGTATAAGAATCATCCAAGATTTGAAGGTTAAACAATCGAATTATGTAGATTACTACAACAACGACCATCAACCCCCCGATTACAAATCTTCTATTTCCAAATTGATCATTTAACATACAATCAGAATTTGCAAATTATTCTCTATACGTTGACTTACCAGACAATTTCTCCACCAGAAAAATGAGTAAGATAGTAAATATAGAACATAAGAAAGAATACAAAATCGTATGACCTATATTTGCTACAGTAAAAGCTTCTATTAAAAAGAATATAAAATGATGAATAAATACCAAATAAGCTACATACTGAAGAAACATCTTCATTCCGTAAGACGACATGGATGGCACGACTGATTCATAAACCTCCCTTGGTCCAAAGATTTTTTGGAAATATGGTTTCAAATAAGCCAAGGCTGTCGTTGCAAAAGCATGGCAACCCAGTGTTCCACAAAAAATATCAATCACCAAACCCAGCAAAAAGCCTAGAAGGAGCGTTAAATCTTTATTAAGAGAAGACGGAAGAACCAATATAAAATAAACATACAAATACGGATTAATAAATCCTAGGAAACAGATATTGTTTAATAGTAAGACCTGCAAAAGAACCAACACTATAAACATAAAAATATATCGAACACTCATATTCATTCCCTCACCTCCCTTTCTAACTCTTTTCGTTCTTCATTATATCGGAATTCAATCACGTCAACATACGATAATCGACTAAAGTCAACAGAAAGATTTACACGGATTGAATAAAAATTATTATTCAGACTTTTCATATCCGATACAGTTCCAATCATAATTCCCTCAGGGAAGACAGAAGAATAAGCATTAGAAACCACAGTATCCCCCTTATTAATTGGAATATACAATGGAACCTCCTCAAGTTGAGCATATCGAGTATCTAATCCATCCCATACAATTGTACCCATTTCACTTTTCCCTGCCACTTTAGCATTGATTTTAGAAAAAGAATTCAAGATTGGCATTACAAGAGAGAAATGAGATGAGGCATTACTTACAATACCCACAATACCTTTTTCATTGATGACACCCATACCGTCTCTTATTCCATCACTGGTACCCTTATCAAGGGTTAAATAATTGTTTTTTAAATTTGTTGAAGCATGGATAATCTTAGCCGTTCGAAATATATAATGTTTAGCCACTGATTCCGATCTTCTTCCAGTATAGGTAGTATCAAACTGATAAAATTTCACTTGATCTTGCAACTGATTCAACCGACGTTTCAGATCAGCATTTTCCTCTACCAATGTACGATTAACTCTTCCTAAAGAAAAATATTTTGAAACAGATTCTGTACAATTATATAAACCTCCTACAATTATATTACTAGAGCTCAAAAAATGTACACGCTGAAATGGATTATGATTGACAATCATAACCAAAGAAAAAACCTCTAACAATATAAAAAGAAAGAGTGTTTTGAATTTTAATAAAAACCGTATGAGTAACCTCATCTTAAATGATACAAAACAACATAAATAAACCACAAAGCATACGAAAACGTAATTACTCTGTGGTCTATCTCAAATACATTAAATCTTTATCTTTTTAAGAATGAGAACTTGTCCACATTCTTCAATGCAATTCCTGTACCTCTTGCCACAGCATGTAATGGATCGTCAGCCACCTTGAATGGGATACCAATCTTAGTAGATAAACGTTTGTCAAGACCTCTTAACAAAGCACCACCACCAGCTAACCAAATACCTTTCGAAACGATATCCGCATACAATTCAGGAGGCGTTTGTTCCAAAGCTCCTAATACAGCAGCCTCAATCTTAGAGATAGACTTCTCAATACAATGTGCTATCTCCTGATAAGAAACAGGCACTTCCATTGGCAATGCAGTCATTTGATTAGGACCACGAACAACGTAATCTTCAGGAGCATCGTCCAAGCTAGTAAGCGCTGAACCCACCTTAATCTTGATCTGCTCTGCCGTACGTTCGCCCACCTTAATGTTATGCTGACGACGCATATACTCAATAACATCTTCAGTCAAATCATCACCTGCAATACGAATAGACTTATTAGAAACGATTCCTCCAAGAGAGATAACTGCGATTTCAGTTGTACCACCACCTATATCAACAATCATGTTTCCTTCCGGAGCCTCAACGTCAATTCCAATACCTAATGCAGCAGCCATTGGTTCGTAGATCATATATACCTCACGACCACCCGCATGTTCAGAAGAGTCACGCACAGCACGGATCTCAACCTCAGTACTTCCTGATGGAATACAAACTACAATCTTCAATGAAGGAGACGAGAACAAACGATTATGAGACATCGCTGTCTTAATCATTCCTCTCATCATTTTTTCTGCTGCATCAAAGTCAGCAATCACACCATCACGCAATGGACGGACTGTACGAATACCCTCATGTGCCTTACCGTGCATTTTCTGCGCCTTCTCACCAACAGCAATCAATTTATCGGTTTTGCGATCCAACGCAACTACCGATGGCTCATCAACCACTATCTTATCATTATGAATAATGATGGTATTAGCTGTTCCTAGGTCGATGGCTATTTCTTGTGTAAAAGAAAACAATCCCATTTTCTTACGTATGTTTTTAATTTAATTAATGTTTAAAATGTCTGAATCCTGTCATGACCATTGCCACGCCATTCTTGTTACAATAATCGACAGACTCTTGATCCTTGATAGAACCGCCCGGTTGCACAACCGCTGTCACACCTGCATTTTTAGCAATCTCCACACAATCCGGGAATGGGAAAAATGCATCAGAAGCCATCACTGCACCATTCAAATCGAAATTAAAAGAATGAGCTTTCTCGATAGCCTGTTTCAATGCATCTACACGAGATGTCTGACCCACACCACTTGCACACAACTGACCATTCTTAGCCAAAACAATTGAATTAGACTTAGAATGTTTAACAATCTTATTAGCAAATATCATATCCGAGATTTCAGATTTTGACGGAGCCTTTTCCGTTACCGTCTTCATATCCTCTTCCGTTTCTGTCTTCAAATCTCTATCTTGAACCAAGACACCATTCAAAACAGAACGTATCTGCTTAGTCGGCAACTTCACATTCTTTTGAACAAGAATAATACGATTCTTCTTCTGTGTCAACACTTCCAAAGCATCCGTATCATAATCTGGTGCGATAATCACTTCAAAGAAAATCTTATTAATCTCTTCTGCTGTTGCCTTATCAATAACTGCATTCGTTATCAAAACACCACCAAAAGCTGAAACAGGATCACCCGCCAATGCATCTTTCCATGCATCCAATACGGAAGGACGAGATGCTACACCACATGCGTTATTGTGTTTCAAAATAGCAAATGTCACATCATCAAAATCCATCATCAAGTTTACGGCAGCGTCAATGTCTAACAAGTTGTTATATGAAATCTCTTTCCCTTGTAGTTTCTCAAAGATGTTATTGAAGTCACCATAAAAAATCCCTTTCTGATGAGGATTTTCTCCGTAACGAAGTATCTTAGCTGAGTTAGCCGTATATCTTAATGCCGAGGCAGAATCTCCATCAAAATAATTAAAGATTGCAGAATCATAATGAGAAGAAACACCAAAGGCCTCTTTTGCAAACCATTTACGCGTCTCCAACGTTGTCTGTGCACCAAACTCATTCAATTGATTCAAGAATGGTTCATACTGTGCTTTAGAAGCTACTATCACTACATCCTTGTAATTCTTTGCAGCAGCACGAATCAATGAGATACCACCTATGTCAATTTTCTCAATGATTGCCTGTAATTCAGCTCCAGATGCAACCGTATCTTCAAATGGATACAAATCAACAATCACCAAATCAATTTCTGGGATTTCATATTGATCCATCTGCGCAATGTCTTGTGGCACATCTCTACGTCCTAAGATTCCTCCAAAAATTTTAGGATGTAGCGTTTTCACACGACCACCCAAAATAGAAGGGTATGTGGTTAACGACTCAACAGCCTGACACGGAATGCCAAGAGACTCAATGAACGACTGTGTTCCTCCTGTTGAAATGAATTGAACACCTTCGGCATGTAACTTGCGGATAATCACATCCAAGTTATCCTTGTGATAAACAGAGACCAAAGCGGTCTTAATCTTTTTATAATCAGCCATTTATATAAATGTATTTTATTTTCTTCTTGCAAAATTAAAAAAATATCATTTTTTAACGAAATTGTAACTACTTTTTTTTTCATTTTTTTTGCAACTTGTTGTTTGATTTTGAGGAAGATATAAAAAATGCGAATAATAAACGTTCCGCATCGCAGACTGTATTATTCGCACAAAAAGCAAAATCGACAACTCAATTCCTTGAATTATCGAATAACGGTTCCACTATCCTCGCCTAATTGATCCGCTCTCGTTATAATTACCTGTTTCACACCAGTCTGGATAGCAGCAAATGAATTTTCTAATTTAGGAATCATGCCTTCCTTTATCACAGATTCTTCAACCAACTTCACAAACTGCGAATGGTCAATATTTCTTATGACACTTTCTTCATTCTCAGGATCTGACAAGACACCTTTTTTCTCAAAACAATAGATTAATGTAACCTCAAAATGTTTAGAAAGAGCCTTGGCTGCTTCTCCTGCAATGGTATCTGCATTCGTATTTAACAGATGCCCCTTCTTATCATGGGTTAACGGAGCCAAAACAGGGACTACACCTTTTTGTATCAAATCAGCTAAAAGGTCGGCATTGACTTCCTTAACATCTCCTACAAAACCATAATCCACACTCTTCACCGGACGTTTGTCTGAAAGCATATAATTAAGATCGGCACCCGTCAAACCCAATGCATTTACATTCAATGCCTGAAGGCGAGCAACAATGTTCTTATTAACCAGACCTGCATACACCATAGTCACCACCTTCAACATCTGCTCATCCGTAACACGTCTGCCATCCACCATTTTGCTTTCTATTCCCAACTGGGAAGCCAAAGCAGTCGCAGAACGACCTCCACCATGAACCAGTATCTTATTCCCCTCTATTTTAGAAAACTTTTGCAACAGATCATTTAAAGAACTCTCTTCTTCAACGATCTTACCTCCCACTTTGATTACTGTCAGTTTATCCATATCAATCATAATAAAAAAGACAGACCGCATCTATTAGATCCGGCCTGTTCTATAATAATAATGCAATTATTTATTCTTTAACAAATCACGAATTTCTGTCAAAAGGATTTCTTCTTTAGTTGGTTCTGGAGCAGGAGCTGGTTCTGCTGCCTCCTCTTCTTTCTTCTTCTTTCTATTCAACGCGTTCAATCCTTTTATAAATAAAAAGATACACAAAGCGACGATGAGAAAATCAAAAACAGCCTGAAGGAAGTTTCCATAACTCAAGACTGCAACACCTGCATCCTGTGCCTCCTTCAACGTATCGAAGATTTGCTCATCTCTTTTTCCCAATTGAACAAACCAATTAGTGAAATCTACACCACCTACCGCTAAAGAGATTAACGGCATGAATACATCAGCTACCAATGAAGAGACAATTTTGCCGAAAGCACCACCAATAATAACTCCGACTGCCATGTCAACTACGTTACCACGCATGGCAAATTCCTTAAATTCTGATAAAAATTTCATTGCTTTAATATTTAAGTTTTTTAACGATTCAAAAATAAAATATTTTTATTTTTTTTCTCTATATTTGCGCAAATTTTTTTTCAATTATAACTAACATTCAAAAGTATGTCAAACAACTCGGTTATCGGTTCAAAGATTAAAGGCATCCGCGAATCCAAAAACATCTCCATTGACGAAATTTCAGAACGAAGTGGGCTATCAGCTGAGCAAATTTTGTCTATCGAAAATGATCAGGATCTTCCTTCTCTGGGACATCTAATCAAAGTCGCACGTGCATTGGGTGTTCGATTGGGTACATTTTTGGATGATAACGATGAACTAGGACCTGTTGTATGCAGAGCTTCAGACCGCAGTAGCAGCATTAGTTTCTCAAACAATGCTACTGATGCTCGGAAGAACATGGAGTATCACTCATTAGCAAAACAAAAGGCTGGTCGTCATATGGAACCATTTATCATAGACATCCAACCTTCAGAGAGCAAAGAATTCACTCTTTCTTCTCACGAAGGTGAAGAGTTCATATATGTAATGGAAGGCGAACTAGAAATCGCCTATGGAAAGACCACTTACAATTTAAAAGAGGGCGACAGCATATTTTATGATTCCATCATAAATCACCACGTACATGGTGCAAATGGGAAAGCAGCGAAAATTCTTGCTGTTGTTTACACTCCATTCTAATTATTCATAAATAACCTTATTTGCTTACTAAAATGCAGCAATTATCGGAAAGGACATTATGTGAGTGGCTTGAATATTGGGCCGAGAAAACTCCCGAAAAAGAATACATTGTATATTCAGACCGTGACCTCCGTTTTACGTGGAAAAAATTCAATGAACGTGTAGATAACCTTGCTAAGGGACTACTTTATATCGGTGTCAGAAAAGGTAGCAATGTCGGCATCTGGGCTACAAACGTACCCGACTGGCTGACATTCCTTTATGCTACCGCAAAAATCGGGGCTGTATTGGTAACGGTCAACACCAATTATAAACAGAATGAATTGGAGTATCTGTGTGAGAACTCAGATATGCATACACTCTGTATCACAAATGGTACATGGGAATGTGACTATGTAGATATGACCTACAAGATGCTTCCCGAATTAAAAGAGTGTGAACGAGGACATCTCAACAGCAAGCGATTCCCCTACATGAAAAATGTAGTATATATCGGTGCTGAAAAATATCGTGGAATGTTTAACACCCCTGAACTCTTATTGTTAGGGGAAAACATTGAAGACAAGCAACTGAACGAAGCGAAGAAAAACGTTTCATGTCATGATGTAGTGAACATGCAATATACATCCGGCACAACAGGATTCCCTAAGGGTGTCATGTTAACTCACTACAACATCTCCAACGATGGATTCTTCACTGGTGAAAGAATGAAATTTACCCAAAATGACAAACTCTGCGTATGTGTTCCATTATTCCATTGCTTTGGAGTAGTGTTAGCAACCATGAACTGTCTAACACACGGATGTACGCAAGTCATGGTGGAGAAATTTGACCCACTGGTGGTTTTAGCCTCTATTCATAAAGAACGCTGTACAGCCCTCTACGGAGTGCCAACTATGTTCATCGCAGAATTGAATCATGCCATGTTCAGTATGTTTGATATGAGTTCACTTCGTACGGGAATCATGGCCGGTTCTTTGTGCCCAGTAGAATTGATGAAGCAAGTAAGCGAGAAGATGTTTATGACCATCACAAGTGTGTATGGATTGACAGAAAGTTCTCCAGGAATGACACAAACCAGCATAGAAGACTCTTTCGAGAAACGATGCACTACGGTAGGTCGCGACTATCCATTTGTCGATGTAAAAGTGTTAGATCCTGAAACAGGTGAAGAGTGTCCTGTAGGCGTACAAGGTGAGATGTGCTGTAAAGGATTCAACGTTATGAAGGGATATTACAAAAATCCTGAAGCAACAGCCGAAGTAATCGACAAAAACGGCTACCTACATTCTGGTGACCTTGGTGTAAAAGATGAAGACGGATTTTATCGTATAACTGGACGTATCAAAGATATGATCATCCGTGGAGGAGAGAATGTTTACCCTAGAGAAATCGAGGAATTCCTTTATCACATGCCAGGTATCAAGGATGTTCAAGTAGCAGCTGTTCCTTCAAAGAAATATGGTGAAGAAGTTGGTGCCTTCATTATTTTACATGAGGGCGTAAAGATGGAATCAGAGGATGTAAGAGATTTCTGTAAAGGAAAAATCGCACGTTATAAAATTCCGAAATACGTATTTTTCATTGATGAGTTCCCTATGACAGGGTCTGGTAAAATCCAAAAATTCAAACTGAAAGAATTAAGTCTTCAGCTATGTGAAAAAATGGGTATAGAAGTGATTTAATATGAATCAAACAAATTACCAGAAAAAACTGGATCAAATAATAGAGGCACTGACCCAAAAAGGAGAAGTGCCTTCCTTATTACTACACAGTTGCTGTGCTCCCTGCAGCAGTTATACCTTAGAATACCTGTCCAATCATTTTCTTATTACCGTACTTTATTATAATCCGAATATTTATCCTGAAGAGGAATACACCAAACGGATTGAAGAACAAAAACGACTCATTAGCGAATTAACCCCTAAGTATCCCATCCAATTGATTACCGAAGAATATCATTCGGAGGAGTTTTATAATAAGGTGAAAGGATTAGAAAAAGAGCCCGAAGGAGGTGCCCGATGCTTCGTCTGTTATCGCCTACGCATGGAACACACAGCGCAACTGGCTAAAACATTAGGGTTTGACTACTTCACCACCACTCTCTCAATCAGTCCGTTAAAAAATGCTGAAAAAATCAATGCCATCGGAGAAGAACTTGGTACGCTCTATGAAGTTAAACATCTGCCATCAGATTTTAAAAAAAAAGGAGGATACCAACGATCCATTCAATTATCAAAGGAACATAACTTGTATAGACAAAACTATTGTGGATGTGTCTTTTCAAAAAGATGACAAACTCAACTATAAAAATTCAGCTAAAAATTTGTAATTATGAAAAAATAAAATATATTTGCACCATATAAATGTTTCCTGAGAGAGAAATTAGAACCAAACATCATCGTAAACCAAACCCTTAAATACGGAAGAGCGCGAAAACGATTATTATGGCAAATTTTTAAAGTATAAGTGTATGAGAAAGGTTATTTTATCAGCAAAAAACATCGTTACATGTTGTATGCTATTATTCACAACAATTATGGCTTACGCACAGTATCCCGAAAATTCTCCGGTTGCCATCAATGGTAAACTAAAAGTTGAAAACGGTTTCTTGGTTAATGCTTGCGGATATCCCACACAATTGAGAGGTATGAGCACGCATGGATTGGCATGGAATAGAAATACATACAATGAGTCATCCATAAAATCATTAGTCGAGGACTGGAATATTAGTCTATTCCGTATTGCCGTCTATACCCACGAATGGGGAGGATATTGCATGGAGAATAATTCCAGCAAAAAATGGAAAACTCGCGACGAATATCATGCGTTAATAGACAACCTGATTGAGATATGCAAAAATTACGGCATCTACTGCATCATTGACTGGCACGTGTTAAATGAAGGCAGCGGAAACCCCAACAATACATTAGACGATGCCAAATACTTTTGGGATTATATGTCAAAAAAACATAAAGGAGAAGACCATGTGTTATATGAGATCTGCAACGAACCGAATGGATCTAACGTCACATGGTCGGTCGTAAAAAAATACGCAGATGAGATTATCCCATTCATTCGAAAGAATGACCCTAATACAATTATCATCTGCGGATCGCCAACTTGGAGTCAAGATGTGGATCTAGCCGCTCAAAACCCATTGCAATACGAAAATATCATGTACACCCTGCATTTCTATGCTGGAGAACACAAAGACTACTTAAGAAATAAAGCTAACAAAGCCATCGGTAAAGGATTAGCTCTTTTTGTAACAGAGTTCGGAACAACCATGGCCAACGGCTCTGGTGGCGTATTTACCGCAGAAACAGAAAAATGGATGCAATGGATGGATGACAACAAGATCAGTTGGGCCAATTGGAGTTTCTCAGATCAAAACGAAACTTCTGCTGCATTAGTATCTGGATCAGCCAACAGTGCAAATTGGACAAATACAACAAAATCTGGAACATACATTAAAAATAAACTAGCTGAACCTTATAAGGAGAAGTTTGTCGCATGTACCGACACAACCCCTTATTATGAACCAAAGAAGGGCGATTTCGTTGAAGATATTGTTAACGACGAAAGCATCACCATATACCCTAATCCAACAACAGACGGCAATTTCTCTATTGAATCACCCGATGAAATACAAAAAGTTGTCATCTATAATATGATAGGAGAAATCGTAGAACTATTTGATAAGCCTAATACAGGTGATTACACCACTCACAAATTACAGAAAGGAATCTATCATGTTAAAATTTATGGTTCTAAATTTATTACAGTTAAAAAATTAATTAAAAATTAATCCTTGAGGACGAAAATTTTTACAGGTTTAAGAGATTGCATTTCGGTGCAGTCTCTTTTTTTCCCCTTCTCTTGTCAGAAATTATAAAATTGCGCTCTCGTTTAAATTAAATTTTTGATTTCTATTTCGAAAAGAAAGAAGAAATTTATAATTTTGTCGTTCCGAAGAATTTAAAATGAATTTAATTATTTAATAGTATGAGTTTCTTAACAAACAAAAAATTAGTAATCGTTGGTGCTGCAGGTGCTATCGGTTCTACAATGGCTCAATTGGCAGCTGTTAAAGGTTTAACAAACAACATCACTCTTTACGATCCATATTTAAAAGGACTTGAAGGTGTTTACGAAGAAATGCGCCACTGTGGTTTTGAAGGCGTTAACTTCACATTTACAGACAATGTTGAAGAGGCTTTGACGGGTGCTTCATTCATCATCTCTTCTGGAGGTGCTCCTCGTAAAGAAGGAATGACACGTGAAGACTTATTAAAGGGAAATGCTCAAATTGCTGCTGATTTCGGTGACAATGTAAAGAAATATTGCCCTAAATGTGAGCACATCGTAGTTATCTTCAACCCAGCAGACGTAACTGGTTTGGTTGTATTGGTTAAATCTGGTTTGAAACCTAACCAAGTAACTACTTTGGCTGGTTTGGACTCTACACGTCTTCAAAGCGAATTAGCAAAATACTTCGGTATTCCTCAATACGCTGTTAGCGGTTGTGCTACATTAGGTGGTCACGGTGAAAAGATGGTTCCTGTAACTTCTGACGTAATGGTAATGGGTAAACCTCTTTCTAAATACAACATCCCTGCTGACAAATTCGAAGAGATCAAACAAAAGACTATCCAAGGTGGTTCTAACATCATCGCTCTTCGTGGTCGCTCTTCTAACTTGAGCCCTGCATACGTTGCTATCGAAATGATCGAGGCTGCTATGGGTGGTAAGAAATTCACTTTGCCTGCTGGTTGCTTCGTAAAAGACGGTATGTACGGTTACAAGAACGTATGTATGGCTATGAAGTCAACTATCGACGAGAACGGTGTTTCTTACACTGAGGCTAATCTTTCAGCTGACGAGAAGAAAGCTCTTGACGCTTCTTACGAACACCTTTGCAAGATGCGTGACGAAGTAATCGGTATGGGCGTTCTTCCTGCTGTTGCAGACTGGAAGAAATACAATGCAAACCTATAATTTGCAATCTATAACACCCCAAAAAGCGAGTTCCATTCGGACTCGCTTTTTTCTGTTTTTATCAAACATCATATAAATAACATCGAGAAATAACTAATAAGATGAGCCCTATCACAAACGAGAAAAAAATAAAGCTACTAGACAAGTCCTTCTATATACATCTCATAATAGAAACTCTTACCTCCTCCTCTCTGTTTGTCTTCTCCCTAATAAAACTTATCCCCTCATTATGGCATAGATATGAACAAGATTTAATAATCTTTATTGCCAGCGTTTTATTTGTAATCTTTGTCCTGAATTTTCTGTTTGTCATTGAAGTTCCCCAATGGTTTTATCTGCTAAAAAAGTACAAAGGAAGCTATCTAACTATAGCAGATCAAGAAATACATTATTATTCCAAAAATGGAGAAGAAAAAGTCTTCAGCAAATCTGACATTCACAAAATTGAAATATATTCCGAAAATATTTATTTTTCCTTCTTAGGTTATTTATACAAATTGTCTATCGGAAACAGTAGCGATCTATATGTGTATGTATCATATAATCTCCAATATGAGATGATGGAATATTTGATAGGACCCAATACAGAAGTTGTAGAGGAAAAGAAGATTTACCCCTTTTTCTGTAACTGACTTGTATGATCAGGCCCAACTACTATCCCTCTATTGTCTTAGCAATCTTCTCTATATTCAAGCTTCGAGCCGAAGCATCTACTATCTCTTTGTAGATTCCCCCTTGCTTATATACCTCATCAGGATTCCCTCCTTGTTCCACCCGACCATCCTTCAAGGCGTAGATTACATCACTGTCAATAATCTGTGAGATACTATGAGAAATAATGATCACGGTACGATTCTTCTTTATCGCATCAATACTATTTTTTATCTGTTCCGTAGCAATTGCGTCCAGACTTGCAGTCGGTTCGTCAAGGAAGATGATAGGAGGGTTCTTCAAGAACATACGAGCAATGGCGATTCGTTGCTGTTGACCTCCAGAAAGCAACGTTGCTTTGCTGTCGAACTTATCAGGCAGATTCATCACCTGATCATATAAGAAGGACTTTTTAGCCGCTTCATACACCTCATCCATACTCGCCGATGGCTTACCATAAAGAATGTTCTCTGCAATGGTTCCATCAAAAATATGATTCTTCTGAAGCACTAATCCAATGTTATCTCTCAAGAATTGAGTATCATACTCCTGGATATCTACCCCATCCAGTTTAATACTACCACAGTCTGGAACATAGAATTTATCCATTAAATTAACAATGGTACTCTTACCTGCACCCGACAACCCCACAAAAGCAGTAATTTTACCACTATTAATCTTCATATTAATATTATGAAGAGCCTTCGTTCCATTTGGATAGGTGAAATCCACGCCAGAGATTTCAAAATTACCCTCTATCTTTTCTGGCTTGTATTGTCCTGATGGTTCTATATCCTTATCAGAATCAAGTATTCCGAAAAATCCTTCTGCATAAATAATCGCATCATTCATATCATCGAAGATACGCTGTAACTGTGTGATCGGTGCCACCACATTACTAAACAACATGACGTGATACATAATCTTACCGATGGTCATTCCAGGATAATCATTCAACACCAAATAAGCCGTCAGGATGATGATCAGAACCGTACCAATCTGCTGAACAAAACTCTTTAGTCCGTCAAAGAAGAAACTGGTTTTTCGAGTATTCATCTGGTTCTCTGTCACCTTATTTTGAATATCCATTTGTTTCCGACTTTCAATCTGCTCACGATTAAAAGACTTAATCACATTGATAGATTCAATAATATTCATTATTCCGTGACTCTTCATCTCACGATGACGACGCATTTCTCTTCTCCAGTTTTTCAGCTTAGTTGCCTGCCAATATGTAATGACGAAGTAAATCGGCACAATACACAATGCAGTGAGTCCGACCCAAACATTTGCAGTGAACATAAGTATCAAGGCAAGAATAGCACTAGTAAAGAGGGGTAATAAACTAATGAAAATATTCTGCACCGTCATAGAAAGACTGCTTACACCCTGATCAATACGAGTTTGTAATTTACCCGCTTCATTGTCATTTGCAGAAAAAAAGGCAACCCGGAAAGAGAGTATCTTATCTACAACTGCCTGAGCTAAATCCCTTGAAACAAAGATACGCATTTTCTCACCGAAATAACGTTGAGCAAATGTTATCAAAGCAGAAACAACTTCTTTAGTGAGTAGAACAACAGAAATAAACACCAACAGTACAGGAGCTGTTTTACCTTTATCGAATAAACTAATCAACCAATTAAGAAAATTAGATAGAAACCCCACCGATTCTGCTGTCACATCCGGATTAATCAAACGATTAATTGAATCGACCGTCCAATCCAAGACAATTGCATTAACTTGTGCCATTAATGATCCGATTAAAGTAAGGATCAGCGTTGCAATAACCAACCATTTGTATGGCATCACAAACGGTTTAATGCTTTTAATAAGCTGAAATAAATTCATTTCCCAAAAAATTTTACTGCGACAAAGATAAAAAAAATATAATTTGTAATTTTGTAACATCATACATAAAGAATAGACAATTATGACATTTTATCCACAATTGATTTTAGATGCGCTGAAACACGTAAGATATCCTGGTACAGGAGAAGATATCGTCTCATCAGGAATGGTTGATGATAATATTCGCATTGACGGAAATAAAATCTCTTTTTCACTTATACTTGATAAACCCAATGATCCTTTTGCAAAATCTCTGGTAAAAGCCAGCGAACAGGCTATATTAACCTATGCTGGAGCAGAAGCTGAGATCAAAGGGAACATTGACATCAGATACCGGACACAAATTCCTGCACAGCCAGAAAAACTATTGCCGGAAGTGAAAAACATCATAGCAGTATCCTCAGGAAAGGGAGGTGTGGGAAAATCAACCGTAGCATCCAACTTAGCCGTAGCATTAGCTAAGATGGGGTACAAAGTGGGGTTGTTGGATGCCGATATTTTTGGCCCATCCGTACCCAAGATGTTTGGTTTGGAAGAAGCACGTCCTTATCTGGAACCTGTAGGAGGAAGAGAGCTAATTCGTCCTGAAGAAAAATATGGAGTCAAGATACTATCGATTGGGTTCTTCGTAGATAAAGAGAGTGCTGTTCTATGGAGAGGCGGAATGGCTAGCAATGCCTTGAAACAACTGATTTCTGATGCCAACTGGGGTGATTTGGATTTCTTCATTGTGGATTTACCTCCAGGCACCAGTGATATACACTTAACCATGGTTCAAACCGTTGCTATCACAGGAGCAATCGTTGTGAGCACACCTCAGGCTGTTGCTTTGGCCGATGCAAGGAAAGGTATCAGTATGTTCCAGGGAGACAAAGTCAATGTTCCAATTCTTGGTTTAGTAGAAAACATGGCATGGTTTACTCCTGCAGAATTACCTAATAATAAATATTACCTATTTGGAAAAGAGGGATGTAAAAAACTAGCAGAAGAATTGAATGTCCCATTCTTAGGACAGATTCCAATTGTGCAGAGCATCTGCGAAGGAGGAGACAATGGTACACCTGTCGCATGTGATGAAAACACAATCACAGGAAAAGCCTTTGCTGAATTGGCACAAAGCGTGGTGGAACAGGTGAACATACGAAACACAACACTTCCAGAGACAAAAAAAGTAGAAATAAAACGTTAAATTGAATAATTTAAAAATTTGTTATATATTTGCCGATGGAACATGAATTAACATTAAAACAATAATTAACAACATTAACTTTTAAATTATATAATAGGATATGAAACACTTTAAATTATTTTTTGCCGCAGTAATGGCAATATGTATGACCGCATGTGATGGCTGTAATAAAAAAGAGGGAGAATTAGATGGATACCAAAAATGTGGAATAGCTGAATTCAAAAATGCATTAGATAAAGAAGTAAATCCTCAGATTTTGGATTATCGTTCTGCAGAAGATTTTGCTAAAGGACACATCAAAGGTGCAATAAATATCGATGCAACTAGTACAGGAACCGCTGCATCATGGAGTTCAGACAATGGACCTTACATGCAACAGTTGACAAGCATCTTTTCAACATCTAAGAAGATCTTCATCTACGGAAAATCTGGATGGAACCCTACAGGAATGTCATTACCAGGACGTGTTGCCAACACATGGGGAAAAGATAATACGCTTAACTTGGAAAGCGGTTATAAAGAAGAAGAGTTGATCGCTGCTGGCTATCAAATTGAAAAAGGAAATTAATAACTTGGTTATAACATAATGAGAAAAGTTCGGGTGATTGCACTCGAACTTTTTTTATTATAATTGAACAATTTTTAATTCTGCCAACAAGTTTTTTATTATCTTTGCCACCTAAATAAAAATAAAAATGAGTTTTAGTCAGGACGCAAACAAATTATTTGATGGAGCAATTGTAGATTATCACAAAACAGATAATGTTGATGCTACCATACAAAATCCATACAAAGTACAAACCATAGAAAACGTACTTTATCTAAAAAACTGGATTGATACTGTACAATGGCACTTGGAAGATATCATTCGTAACCCAGAGATAGACCCAGTCGAAGCACTTGCTATCAAAAGAAGAATTGACAAATCCAACCAAGATCGTACAGACCTTGTTGAACGTATAGATAGTTATTTTCTGGAAAAATACAGTACCGTAAAACCTAAAAAAGAAGCTGTCATCAACACTGAAAGTCCCGCATGGGCCATTGATAGACTATCCATCCTTGCTCTAAAAATATATCATATGAAGCAAGAGGTGATTCGTACGGATGTGGACAATCAACATAAAGAGGCATGTCAGAAAAAACTGGATGTGCTGCTCGAACAAAGGGAAGACCTCTCATCTGCCATCGACCAACTTATTCAAGACATTGAAAATGGAGATCGATACATGAAGGTGTACAAACAGATGAAAATGTATAATGATCCTAATTTGAATCCTATACTCTACGGGAAAAAATAATTATTGTGAGTAAAAACTTACTAATAATGAGGCTTTCAGCCATGGGAGATGTTGCGATGACCGTTCCTGTCATCGCCTCTTTTTTGAACACATATCCAGATGTTCATCTTACCATGCTATCCCATCCCCGACTGAAACCCATATTTCCCACAGCCCCCAATTTCACCTTTATACCCGTCAACACCAAGAAGGAGTATGCCGGCACCCTTGGAATGTACAAACTTTTCAAACAATTGAACAAAGAATACCATTTCGATGCCATGCTCGACCTTCACGATGTATTAAGAAGCAAAATTCTACGAACGCTCTACAAATCGAAGGGAACACCTATCTACGTAATTGACAAAGGGAGGAAAGAGAAGAAACAACTGACGAAACAAAAAGGGAAACGAATGGTCCAACTGAAAAGCTCCATTCAGAGATATGCAGACGTCTTCGAAAAAGCAGGTTATCCCATCACAATCAACCCAACCGTTTCCTTTTCACCAACAGAAGGAATCAGCTGCTCAGAGGCGCTCATTCAACTCCTACCCCCATCTGCCAAGCATATCATTGGCATAGCACCCTTTGCACAACATCAAGGAAAGATTTATCCCCTTGAAAAGACAGAGAAAATCATCGCCCATTTTTCCCAACAAGAAAACACTCAGATACTTCTATTTGGAGGAGGAGACAAAGAGAAGAAACAACTGGAAGAGTGGGCCAATAAATATCCAAACACGCAATCAACAGCAGGGAAATTCACATTAGGTGAAGAACTTGTACTACTGCAACATTGCCATGTTGTCTTGTCGATGGACTCCTCCAACATGCACCTTGCATCACTGGTAGGCACGACAGTGGTCTCAATATGGGGAGCCACGCATCCATGCGCAGGTTTTTATGGCTATGGGCAAAAAGAATCCAATGCCGTTCAGATAGAGCTACCTTGCCGTCCATGTTCCATCTACGGAAACAAACCCTGTCAATTTGGCGACTATCCTTGTTTAAAGAATATTTCGGAGGAAATAGTCATCCAAAAAATAGAAGAGGCGTTGTAATACGAATAAATAATAAATTGGGGGAAAGAGGTGTGCAGAATAATCTTCATCCCCTCGAAGATTATTTTTACAAAAAGCTTTGAACTTTCAGATAAAATTCATAATTTTGCAGACCGAATTTTAAGTATAAGATTCATAACTAATTAAAAACGAAATAAATAATAATAAAAATACACGGCAATGAAAAGAACATTTCAACCATCAATCAAAAAGAGAAAGAACAAGCATGGTTTTCGTTCAAGAATGGAAACTGCAAATGGACGCAGAGTATTAGCATCTCGTAGAGCTCATGGAAGAAAGAAACTTACTGTTTCTGACGAATACACAGTTAGAACATTGAAGTAATATTCTCTTCAAACAAAATAAGGGGCGTGCTAAATAGCACGCCTTTTTTATTCTATATATTTTTTTGCTAAAAAAAAACTTTTACCTTTGCATATATCTAACATAAAGAATTGGATTACGAATGCGTATAAAATAAATTATTAGCATGAACACCACTTTAAAGAAAATATTAATCAATCCCTATACTATAAGCATTGTGGCAATGATTGTTATCATCATTGCTTTGTTCGTGGGCACTTTTTCATGGTTAGATTCCTATACCAACCATAACATAGTAATCACCGTACCGGATCTGACTGATCTCACACCAGCTGAAGCGGAAGAGGTGTTGAAAGAGAAAAATCTGAGATGTGAAGTGATTGATTCTGTTTTTATGAAGGGGAAGAAACTAGGCGTAATTGTTGAACAGACACCTACCGCCAACTCCTCTGTCAAAGAAGGAAGAGCCATTTATCTAATCACGAACTCCAATTCAATCAGAAAAGTAGCCTTGCCTGATGTCAGAGAGACTTCTCTACGCCAAGCAGAGGCAATCATCAATTCAGTAGGATTGAAAGTTGACAGCATACAATACGTTCCATCTGAATACAAAGATCTGGTTAGAGATGTAAGGTCTGGCAATAAGACATTGGCACCCGGAACTAGAATCCCAGAAGGCTCTGCTATAGTCCTATTAGTTGGAAAAGGAGATAATCAAGAACGAGTAGTGGTGCCAAGTCTTCGTTCTCTAAACGCAGATCAAGCAATTGGCAAACTTCATGCAGCCTACCTAAATATAGGAGAACTTTATTATGATGTTCCTCCAAAAGACGACAAAGACAAAGACAATTACTTTATATACAAACAAAAACCTGTCACAGGTACTCCTGCTAACCTAGGAGACATAGTTAATATTTACCTATCAAAAGATCCAACCTTGCTGGAAGGTCCAGAAGAAGCTTTCTCGGCTGCACCGCAAGAGAATTCTACTATTGAAGAGAAAGACGAGATATTTCAATAATGGCAGAAGAAATAGTTGATTATATAGAGGAGTCGGAAGAAGACCTATCCGAAGTATCAGCCATAGGTAGTGACGGACAGTTTCATGAGCACTTCCGTTTTACTGTAGAAAAAGGACATTCACTACTACGCATTGACAAGTATCTAGTGAATTGCATGGCAAACATATCCCGCAACCGCATTCAAGATGCAGCCGATGCTAAATGTATTTTAGTCAACGGAACTCCTGTGAAATCCAACTATAAAGTAAAGCCTTTGGATGTCATCCAAATCATGCTTTCCTATCCACCTTCTGAGTTTGAGATCATCCCACAAGAGATTCCTCTAAATATCGTATATGAAGACGATGATATCATTCTAGTTAACAAACAGCCAGGCATGGTGGTTCATCCTGGATTCGGGAATTTCCAAGGTACATTGTTAAACGCATTGGCTTGGCATCTAAAAGATGATCCCAAATTTGATGTAAATGACCCACGTCTCGGACTAGTTCATCGAATTGACAAAGACACCTCTGGTCTGCTGATCATCGCCAAAAACGAAGATGCTAAAACCTCATTGGGAAAACAGTTTTTTAATAAAACGACCAAACGATTATACAACGCATTGGTCTGGGGTAACATACCAGAAAATGAAGGCACTATCACTGGTGATTTAGGGAGAGATCCCAAGGATCGAATGTTATTCACTGTATTCCCTGAAGGAGAAAATCCAAATGCAAAACATGCCGTAACACACTACAGAGTCTTAGAACGATTCGGCTATGCTACACTGGTGGAATGTCGATTGGAAACAGGACGAACTCATCAGATTCGTGTTCACATGAAACATATCGGACATACCCTATTCGCCGATGAAAGATATGGTGGATGCGAAATGTTACGAGGTAACACTACAAGCAAATACAAACAGTTTGTTAAAAATTGTCTGGAAATATGTCCCAGACAAGCCCTTCATGCCAAAACATTGGGCTTTGTTCACCCACGGACAGGCAAAGAAATGTATTTCGATTCCGAATTACCTGATGACTTCAGCCAACTCATAGAAAAATGGAGAAACTACGCACAAAACAACAATTTAGTTTAAAACCTACTTCCGAAAAAAAGTATTCGATTATAATAATATTATCACGTATATTTTAAAATATTTGTAACATATAATTTGTTATATCAAAATTTGATTCTATATTTGCAATGTTTTTTGGGATTACGAAGAACAAAAACAACTGATTTCTATTTTGAAATCTGCCTAATTATTTTTATAATATTTGAATTAAAACTGAATTAAAACTAAAGAACGAAAAATGAGGTATTTTATGGTTAAAAACAAAATCGACCTTTTTCATTTATATGATTTATCATAAAATCATATAGCTTCAGATATTTATTCACATCATTAATAAGGCTATAGCTTTGTTTATATATAAACACCCCTATCAAGCCCGAACGGTAACTAGTATTAATCAAACTATCTAGGCACGGGCTCCGTAAGGCTTGATAGGTTTTGGAAGAACTTCAAATGTATATGACTGAATATTTACATTGACACTATTCAATATGACTGTTATATTTCTATTCCTTCATGATTAAATCTACCGTTTGTTTGCAAATTTAAGAATAACAACCCTGTAAAAGAACTACAACACCTTTATTTACACAGAAAAAGAAACTGTTTATAATAGATAATTCGAATGAAACACTTAAATTTGCACCATAAATTTAAAAAGAGAGTTCTATGACTGAAAATATTCAGGATAATGAAGAAAAAAAGAGTTTAAACTTCATTGAAGAAATTGTAGAGGAAGATTTAAAAGAAGGTCGTAACGGAGGAAGAATTCAGACGCGCTTCCCTCCTGAACCAAATGGCTATCTACATATAGGCCATGCCAAAGCCATTTGTATGGATTTTGGAATTGCACAGAAATACAACGGTATCTGCAATCTTCGTTTTGACGATACCAATCCTGTAAAAGAAGATGTTGAATATGTTGATTCCATCAAAGAAGATATACAATGGTTAGGCTTCCAGTGGGCAAACGTATATTACGCCTCTGATTATTTCCAGCAGCTTTGGGATTTAGCCGTTCGCTTCATCAAAGAGGGGAAAGCCTATGTTGATGAGCAAACTGCAGAAGAGATTGCCAAACAAAAAGGAACTCCCACCACTCCTGGTGTTGAAAGCCCTTATCGTAACAGACCGATAGAAGAAAATCTCCATCTATTCATGGAGATGTCTGAAGGTAAAATCGAAGATGGTAAGATGGTGCTCCGTGCTAAGATAGACATGGCTAATCCGAATATGCACTTCCGTGATCCGATTATTTATCGTATCATCACAACCCATCCTCACCACCGTACAGGTACTAAGTGGAAGGTGTATCCAATGTATGATTTCGCACATGGTCAATCCGACTACTTTGAAGGAGTGACACACTCTCTTTGTACACTTGAGTTTGAAGTGCACCGTCCACTCTATGATTGGTTTATCGATCAATTTGCAGATAGTGACTATCGTCCTAAACAACGTGAGTTCAACCGTCTGAACATCACTTATACCGTGATGAGCAAACGTAAGATGCTGCAACTTGTTCAAGAAGGTTTAGTACGTGGATGGGATGATCCGCGTATGCCAACTATTTGCGGACTCAGAAGACGTGGTTATACTCCATCATCCATTCGTAATTTCATCAAACGTATTGGATACACTAAATACGATGGCGTCATAGATGTATCATTACTAGAAGCAACTATTCGTGAGGAGTTGAATACTACAGCTATGCGTGTCAGCGCAGTAATCAACCCAATAAAACTAATCCTTACAAATTATCCTGAGGGAAAAGTGGAAATGATGGAGTCCATCAACAATCCTGAGGATGAAAGCATGGGGAAACGTGAAATTCCATTCTCTCGCGAACTATACATAGAAAGCGATGATTTTATGGAGGATGCTCCTAAAAAGTATTTCCGTCTAACGCCAGGCAATGAGGTTCGCTTGAAAAGTGCTTATATCATCAAATGCACGGGCTGCAAAAAGGATGAAAATGGCAAAGTGACTGAAGTCTATGCCGAATATGATCCTGATACACGAAGCGGATTGCCAGGTAGCGACCGTAAGGTGAAAGGAACTATTCATTGGGTATCTGTACAACATGCATTACCTGCCGAAGTACGCTTATATGACAGATTGTTTAACGTGGAGAATCCAGGAGATGAAAAGGATAAAGACTTCCGTGAATTATTAAATCCTAATTCACTTGTCATCTCTAAAGCTTACGTTGAACCATGGCTGAAGAATGCGCAATCATTGCAGAACTTCCAATTCCAAAGAATTGGTTACTTCAATGTGGATCCAGATTCAACTCCAGACAAGTTAATATTCAATCGTACTGTCGCATTAAAAGACAGCTGGGCTAAAATCGCAAAATAAATTTTATGCATATCTAAAAATCCTGTAGAGAAACATTGTTTCTGCCTACAGGATTTTTCCTTACTCCTCCCACCCATGAAGTTCTTATTCCCTATCGTCATTCTATTAGCACAAATATATACGAGCCTACGTATATGGCAAATCATTCCGCTCCCCTCTATATGGAAAACGGTAATAACAATTCTTTATAATACAGGATTCATTTCCTTCTTCCTTTTCTTTGCCTTTGCCCTAAGACAAAAAGACTTTATCTCCTTTGAAGTCACAAAGATACTCTATGAGTTAGGGACTTCCTCCCCCTTCATTCTACTATACTTATTGATACTATTTGGAATACTTGATATTGCAAGAGCTATTCATTTGCTACCTTCTCACTATCTTCTCAACAGCTGGATCGGAACACTATCCATCACAGGATTGATGTTAATTACCTTTATCTCTGGCAACCTACATTACCACAATAAATACCGGGAAGTTTTACATCTAACCACCACAAAAAAGATAGCCAGACCTTTAAAAATTCACGATTCTCTCTGATTACGGATTAGCATTAATCGGTAGAGATGACCGTACTAACAAAAAGAGAAAAAGTATCTCCGAATTAAAACAAGGCATCACCAACGACTCTCTTTATACGATAGTCTTAGATCATCAGCCGTTTCATTTAGAAGAAGCCGAAGAAAACCATATTGATTTCCAGTTCAGCGGACATACACACGATGGACAAGTATGGCCTATCACCTACATAATCGATGCCATGTATGAAGATGGACATGGACCATGGCAACGAGGTGACACCCACTACTACGTCAGCTCCGGACTCGGTATTTGGGGAGGAAAATTCAGAATTGGAACAAATTCCGAATACACAATATTAAATTTAAACTAAAACCTCCCGTTACATACACAGATAAGTCGGTGCAATTCTTTCGAATGACAGATGAAAAGGCTATCTTTGCACACAGATTCTGAAACTAAATGAATATATGTCAAGCGAGGTTATTTTGATCAATATAAATGGAGAAGATAAACCGTGGGTAACAGCCTCCATCACAGAAATATTAGGTAAATACAATGCTACAATCTTGGATGTTGGACAGGCCGATATCCACCATAATCTCTCATTGGGATTTATGGTTAAGATTGATGATAGCGATCAATCAGGATACATACTAAAAGACATTCTGTTCAAATGTTATGAGCTAGGGGTACAAGTAAGATTCACTCCCGTCTCATTTGAGGATTACGATGGTTGGGTGGATCGCCAAGGGAAAGGCCGATATGTTGTAACCATGTTAGGACACGTGATTACAGCTAAACAAATGGCTCTAGTCACCAAAGCCGTAGCAGAACAATCCATGAATATTGATTCCATAAAACGACTGACAGGACGTCCTACATTAAGTAACGACTTTGAGCATGAACGTTCCTGTATTGAATTCTCTGTTCGTGGAGAATTATCAGACAAAAGTATTTTATCTTCCAAATTCATGGAAATCTCCTCGCAAGAGAATGTGGATATCTCCTTCCAGAAAGATGACCTATACAGAAGGAACAGACGATTGATCTGCTTTGATATGGATTCAACTCTTATCAAAACAGAGGTCATCGATGAATTAGCTGATCGTGCGGGTGTTGGAGAAGAAGTACGAAAAATCACAGAATTAGCTATGCGCGGAGAGATTGACTTCTCAGAAAGTTTCCGTCGAAGAGTTGCTCTATTAAAAGGATTGGACGAATCTGTGATGAAAGATATTGCAGAGAATCTTCCTATCATGGATGGAGCAGACCGTCTGATGTCTGTCTTAAAGAAGTGTGGATTTAAAATCGCTATCTTGTCAGGAGGATTCACCTATTTCGGTAAGTATCTTCAGAAACGCTTCGGAGTCGATTATGTATATGCCAATCAACTAGAAATAGAGAATGGCAAACTGACTGGACGATATCTAGGTGACATCATCGACGGCAAACGGAAAGCAGAATTACTGAACCTTATCGCACAAGTAGAGAAAATTGAACTAGAACAAGTTATTGCAGTAGGAGATGGTGCTAACGATTTACCAATGCTCAATCTGGCAGGATTAGGTATCGCCTTTCATGCCAAGCCAAAGGTGAAAGCCAATGCACAACAATCCATTTCCACAATCGGTCTGGACGGAATACTCTACTTTCTAGGATTCCGTGATGTACATTTAGATTCTATATAACAATAAATACTAACTACCGAAACCGAGAATCGATTTCGGTAGTTTTATTATACAACAACACCATGAGAAGACAAGCATTCCTCGTATTAGCGATTCTGTTGGTCAGCTGTCAACATTCCATTCAAACCAACACACCCCAAGAAGACACTATCATTAACACTGAAAACTCTGTTAAATACATTGTGGACGAAGTGGATAATGAAGAAGTAGAAGAAGAGGAGGAGGAAAGAACCTTTGAATATACGATAGGGCAAACCATTATCATCCCCCAAAATGATGAATCACTAACGATCGAAGAGATTGACAATCTATCGCCTAACTTATTTAAACACACAGAAAAAGAAACTATCTGTTTAGGCTATAATGAAGAAAAAGAAACCACCTATATCTTGTTGCGAAAAAATGACACCACCTATACTGTTTTAAGAAGATGTTTCATAAAAAAAGATACGTATTGGCACAGAATGTGTCAACACCCATACGTTTGGATGGAGGGTGATTCATTACTAACAACTTGTGAATATAATGCCATCCTTTACCACAGTCACTACCTTCTTACCAAAGATAAGTTCGAACACCTCATGAGTGAAGAGGAAAATCCGAATGAAGAAATAGATAAAGAAATAGAACAAGCATTAAACGAAGAGGATGGGCTTCTCTATTGTGCCTTAAACCTAGGAGTACAATACAGAGGAGAAGCACTCAGTTATCATATTCACGAAGGATTATTAATCCTAGATAAGCAAATTGACAAATTGCTGAAAAAAGGAGAGCAGAGTAAAGTAGATACCTTAATAGACACGTTTGAAAGAGAATATTTAGGAGATCTTTGGGCAGAAGAACAATTAGCAGACTGGAAGAAAGTAAAAAAGAAACGCAGCAAGAAGTAGAACTTCCCGCTGCGATAAATTGTATTCTTCAACGATGCTGAGAAAAGCAACATGTTGTTATTACTTCGATAATTCGTTCTCAATAATATCCGTCATCACATCCTTAATATCTAATCCAGCAGCACGTACTTGCTGAGGGATAAAGCTTGTAGCCGTCATGCCAGGAGTAGTATTAACCTCCAGCAAATTAATTTGATCACCCTCTGTAATAATATAATCCACACGAATAATACCTTTAGCACCCAGGATATCATATATCTTAGATGTGAGTGCCTGTACCTCTTTCGTTAGCTTCTCAGATAATCGAGCAGGTGTTATCTCCTCTACAGAACCATTGTATTTAGCATCTGTATCAAAAAACTCATTCTTACTAACCACCTCAGTAATCGGGAACACCACACTCTTATCCTTTGTCTTATATACTCCGCATGTGATTTCGGTTCCCTTCATGAAAGACTCAATAATCACCTGATTGCTTTCAACCAAAGCAACATCCACAGCTTTCTGAATTTGTGAGATATCCTTTACCTTCGATGTTCCATAGCTACTACCTCCACCATTAGGTTTCACAAAGATTGGTAAGCCCAATTCATTCACAATAGCTTGTCCATCCACTTTATCCCCTTTATCAAGAAGAACCGATTTAGCAATAGGAACACCAAAAGCATGCAAATATCGATTGCAGAAGAATTTATTGAATGTCAAAGCAGCAGCCAAGACACCACAACAAGAGTATGGAATACGAAGTAAGTCAAAATAGCCTTGTAACTTACCATCCTCTCCTGGAACACCATGGATGGTGATATAGGCAAAATCAAACCCTTTCTTTTCTCCCTTAGAATTGGTGAAAGTAAAATCATTCTTATCAATAGAATACTTTACACCATCCTCTTCCACCTGCCAATCTGTTCCTACAATCGTGACGATAGATAAATCATATCTATTCTTATCAATAAACGTATAAAGCCCGGCGGCACTACGTAAGGAAACAGCTAATTCAGATTGGTCGCCTCCCGCTACAATTGCTACTCTTTTTTTCATTATCTAATGAATATTATTCTGTTTATTAATAGAAAATAGGGGTTCATCCTAAGATGAAACCCCGTATTTGAACATTAAAACTCTGGAACATCCTCCGTTTCCGCTTCTTCTGAATTAACCCATTGAACCATCTTTTTCAAGTTGTCAATTCTAACCATCAAGACGTCATAACATTTCGCTAAGACTTCCACATCCTTCAAGATCTCTTCTTGTTCCTCCAAGGCATCTCGACGCTCAGCCTTAGATAAGGATTTATCAGCATTTAAACGAAGAATCTCATTCTTTGCACGATCAATCTTAAAAATACGTTCTGCGACAGGCAATTTATGGGTGTCTGCCCCGTATCCTGAATAAGCTTTTATCAACGACATATCATACAAGTGATAAATCAACTTACCATTCTCGATCTTCATGTCACAATTAATCTCAAGATTATTTGTATAGGTTCCTGAGAATGAATTATATCTCTTTTCTGTATAAAAGATATTATTAAACGACAGCGATTTATCTTTCACCTCGTTAGAAAAAGAAAGACTCACGCAACTAATGGTATAAAGCCATTCTTTAATTATTCGATAACAATCACTCTCTGAAACATTTATGGAAATCGTATCAATTATCTCACAATTTCCATCCTTTCCAGCTTTGAACTTATAATCCTGTGCGTTCAATCCTATGGCATACACCATAAGGAATAGTCCTATAAAGTATCTTTTCATATTCTAAATTATTAATTACATATACTACAATTTTATTTTACACCATGACAAAAATAAAACAATTAAACTTACTAACTAAATTTATCGTCAATAAAGTTTACCTTTGCAAAGAAACAATATGATGATTTTCCCTATGCAAGCCACTGCCATCACACTAAAAGAGCTCTTACTTAAAATAAAAGCGGTTGTCAACCAATCGTTTGATCAAACCTACTGGGTATCTGCCGATATTAGTGATTTTCATGAGGATGTCAATCGCGGACATTGTTATCTTGAACTGGTACAGAAGAAGGATGACAAACTGATTGAAGCGAAAATCAGGGCTACGATCTGGGCCAATACCTATAGCCTGCTAAAATCCTATTTTCTGCATGAAACGGGTCAGCCGCTTCGAACCGGGATGAAGGTGTTGGTAGAAGTTGCCATCACATTTCACGAACTTTATGGCATGACGTGTGTGATACAAGACATTGATCCAACGTTCACATTGGGCGACATCCAGCGAAAAAAGCAGGAGACCATCAAGCAACTCAAGGAAGATGGAGTCTGGGATATGAACAAAGAGGTTACAATGCCCGATTTAGTACAACGAATAGCTGTTATCTCATCAGTTTCTGCAGCTGGATATGGTGATTTCTGTCATCAACTTCAATCCAACAAAGAAGGATTCTATTTCACATTCCAATTATTCCCTGCCATCATGCAAGGAGAAGATGCCGCACAAAGCATCATCGAGGCATTGGATAAGATATTCGAGGAGAAAGATAACTATGATGCAGTAGTCATCATTCGAGGAGGAGGAGCCTCAACCGATTTGCTTGCTTTCGATGAATATGATTTAGCATATACCATCACACAATTTCCACTGCCTATCATTACGGGTATCGGACATGAACGAGACGAGTCGGTCTGCGACATGGTTGCACACACACGATGTAAAACACCAACTGCCGTTGCTGCCTTCCTTTATGAGCGAATGTTAAATGTGGAACAGAACTTATTATCAATAGAAAACTCTTTCTCATCAGGGATAGAGGCTCTCTTAGAGAAAGAACAGAACAGGCTCACTGATTACACCGCTTCGTTGATTCGCAGCTGCACATATCGACTCAATCTGGAGCATCAAAACATTGAACTGAAAAAGACACAGATGATAAACGGCTTCCAGAAAGTCATCGACCATCATAGACATCACACAGAATTATTAGAAAACACACTCCAGCATATATCTCCAGAAAATATTCTACGGAAAGGATTCACCATTACTTTATCCAATGGTAAAATAGTAAAAGATTCACATCAAGTGAAAGAGGGTGATGTCTTACGAACTATCACAGCCAATGGTGAACTAAATAGTATCGTTCGTTCCCCAATAAAAGAGAAGAACCAGTCTAAATAAAAGAAGAGGTACACTATCCTTTTGCGGATAGCATACCTCTTTGTCTTTTTTAACCATCCACTCTTTAATGAGAGACGGTTTCGATCTCCTCCTTTAAGTCTATCTCATTCCCATTCTCATCAATGAACTGATATTGAAGGAAGGACAGATTCTGCGAAGTAATGATCTTAAATGAGGCTTTATATTTACGCTTCCATTTCCATTTCAGAGAGCAAAAAGGGAAACCTTGGTTAATATAAGCACCGACGTAAGGATGAACATAAAGTTTAAACTTCGTCGTTTTGAGTGTATTTACAAGATAATCAATTTTATTTTCTAACTCATCGACAAATAAAATAGATGGTCTTGAAACACCTTTACCATAGCACGTTGGACAAACCTCTTCGGTGTCGATGTGCATCTCAGGACGAACCCGTTGACGTGTGATTTGCATGAGGCCAAACTTACTTAACTGCAAAATATTATGTTTTGCACGATCGTTTGCCATGTTACTACGCATACGATTATAAAGTTCCTGCCTATTTTCGGCTTTCAGCATATCGATGAAATCCACCACAATGATACCACCTAAATCTCTTAGGCGTAATTGTCTCGCTAATTCATCAGCAGCAGCCAAATTCACTTCTATCGCATTCGCTTCCTGGTCGTTTCCGGCACGGGTTTTGTTTCCGCTATTAACATCCACCACATGCATGGCTTCAGTTTTTTCAATAATCAAGTAAGCTCCATTCTTAAAAGAAACCGTACGCCCGAACGAAGATTTCAGTTGTTTTGTTACCGCAAAATAGTCGAAAATAGGAATGTCTCCAGTATATAACTGCACAATATTTTTTCGTTCTGGAGCAATAAGAGCAACATATTCACAAATCTCATTGTAAACACCCTCGTCATTCACATATATATTTTCGAACGATGGATTAAATATATCTCTTAAGATACTGACAGCCCTGCTCATCTCCTCGTACATTAAAAGAGGTAATTTAGGTTCTGCCTTTAGTTTATTAACCGAATCATTCCATCTTTTCAATAATGAAGTTAACTCGAAATCAAAATCCTCCATTTTCTTTCCTTCGGCGACTGTACGAACAATGACACCAAAGTTTTTAGGTTTGATCTCTTTTAGGATTTGTTTAATTCGGTTACGTTCTTCAGATGATTTAATCTTTTGCGAAACATAAATTTTTTCTGCAAATGGAATCAATACTAAAAAACGACCTGCGATGGATATTTCAGATGTGAGTCGAGGACCTTTTGTGGAAATGGGCTCTTTGGCAATCTGGACCATGATTTCCTGACCTTGGGCAAGAACATCTGTGATGTGACCATCCTTCTCTATTTCTCTTTCAATTGGATATTGCCCTAAAGAAAGGTCCTTTTTTCGCCCGTTTCTAGCATCCTTCACCAGATTCTTATACGATAAAAATCTTGGTCCTAAATCTTGATAATGAAGGAAAGCCCCCTTGTCATATCCTACGTCAACGAATGCTGCATTGAGTCCTGGCATCAATTTTTTTACCTTAGCAAAGTAGATATCTCCTACAGAAAATGTACTGATCCGGCTCTCTTTATTTACTTCAATCAGTCTCTTTTCTTCTAATAGAGCAATCGATATCTCCGATGCTTGAACATCAATAACTAATTCGCTACTCATCGTAAAATGTTTTTTATGGCTTCTAAATGTACATTTACATCAAGTACCTCCGTACTTTCAGCCTTTTCTTTTCTAAAAAAAGAACAAACCCAAGACTAATCCTAAGTTTGCTCTTTGTCTTTTTTGCGCAATAAGACTTATTTCTTCTTATGACGATTCTTCTTTAGTCTCTTTTTGCGTTTGTGAGTTGACATTTTATGTCTTTTTCTCTTTTTTCCGCTTGGCATGGTTTTAATTTTTAAAAGTTTATAATAAAATTAATTGTTTACCTTATTTGAATTTGAAACCTTTGACAAGAATGTTTTTGCAGGTTTAAATGCAGGTATGTTATGAGCAGGAATTCTGATTGACGTACCTTTTGAAATGTTACGTGCTGTTTTTTCCTTTCTCTCCTTAATGATAAACGATCCAAAGCCTCTTAAGAAAACTTCTTCACCACCAATCATTGCTTTTTTTACTTCTTCCATAAACGATTCAACTACTGTTAAGACTTCTGCCTTGTCAATTCCAGTTGATTTTCCAATTTCGTTTACAATCTCCGCCTTCGTCATCTTTTATAAATTTTTATGTTTTTATACTTTTGTTTCAACAATGTGCAAATATAGTACTTTTTTACTGATTAAAAAACAGATAGTTGCAATTTTTTTATAATTTTGTCTTGTTCTTCTTAAATTCTAATTTTGAATTTTTCGAATTAACTGAACTCTATATTCTATTATCTTCTAATGGTTTTCTCATTAGGTGGGTTTTATATCAACCCATAAATAATATTTGGTTAAACGGTGAGTTTGTAGGTCTCACCACTTATTCAATGTGTCTTCTTTTTTTTCGTAATGAAGTCATTCAGTCATTCAGTCATTCAGTGGTATCTGCTCCATAAACGGGACTTGCCATGGAGAGAAATATCGGATCCATATAAAATCTGGGTATCAGAAATAATCCTTCAACAAACCCGCATTTCTCAAGGATTGGATTATTATCTTCGATTCCTATCTCAATTCCCCACTATACAATCTCTTGCATCTGCTTCTGAAGATGATGTCTTGCGACAATGGCAAGGATTGGGGTATTATTCTCGCGCTAGAAACATGCACACGGCTGCCAAGGAGATAAACGAAAGATTTAATGGTGTCTTCCCAAATAATTATAAAGATATTCGTTCACTGAAAGGTATTGGTGACTATACGGCAGCTGCAATTGCTTCTTTTGCTTTCAATCTTCCTCATGCCGTATTGGATGGTAATGTGTTTCGTGTACTCTCACGTTTCTTTGAGATTGCCACTCCCATCGATTCTGTACAGGGGAAAAAAGAGTTTGCCGAATTGGCTCAGAGCCTACTCGACCTCAACAATCCTGCTCAATATAATCAAGGTATAATGGATCTTGGCGCATTAATCTGTCTCCCTTCCTCCCCCAAATGCATGGATTGTCCTCTTCAAAATGCTTGCCTCGCCTTGGCACATAACACACAAAAATCATATCCAGTAAAAGGGAAAAAGATTCACCTTCGAGATCGATATTTTGCCTATTTTGTTGTGAAAGATTCGGATAACCATTACTTCCTGCACAAACGAACAGATAAGGATATTTGGCAAGGCCTTTATGAGTTCCCTCTTGTTGAATTGTCCCGTCCTTTGGATGAATATAGGGACTATACGGAAATTGTAGAGACTCTTCTTCCGTCCTTCCCTCAACTCTCCATCCAGAAAATAAATGCACCTATTAAACATATACTGAGTCATCAATGCATCTATGCCTGGTTCATTGAAGCTAAGGCAGATGTTCATAAGAACACCTCCCTCGTTCAATATAATATGGTTCATGAACAGGATCTTGACAACTATGCCGTATCCCGACTAACTGAAATCTATTTAGATCAGCGAATATAATTCTAAGCATTCATGATGTAACGTATGATTATACGTTAAATCGGAAATGCATGATGTCACCATCTTGTCCTATGTAATCCTTACCCTCTATCGAGATCTTACCTGCCTCACGACATGCGGCTTCAGAGCCTAAGTTTACATAATCATCGTATTTGATTACCTCAGCACGGATAAATCCCTTTTCAAAATCCGTGTGAATGATTCCTGCGCACTGTGGTGCTTTCATTCCACGACGGAAAGTCCAAGCACGTGTCTCATCAGAACCTGATGTAAAGAAAGTTTGAAGATCCAATAATTTATAAGCTGATTTGATCAATCTTGCGACTCCAGATTCTTTCAAACCAACTGCCTCAAGAAATTCCTGACGTTCTTCGTACGTCTCCAATTCAGCGATATCCGCTTCTGTGGCTGCTGCCACTATCAGCATATCTGCATTTTCTTCTTTAATTGCTTCTGCCACAGCCTGCGTATATTGATTACCTGTAACCGCACTTCCTTCATCAACATTACATACATAAAGTACAGGTTTTGTTGTCAATAGAAATAGATCCTTCACCAATGGCTTCTCCTCTTTAGTCAACTCAATAGTACGAGCAGATTTCCCTGCTAAAAGAGCCTCCTTGTATCGCAACAAAATATCTAAAAGTGCTTTGGCTGACTTATCACCGCCAGCTTTTGCCTGTTTTTCTGTTTTTTGAATACGACTTTCAACCGTTTCTAAATCCTTCAACTGCAGCTCCATGTCGATGATCTCTTTGTCACGAACAGGATCAACAGAACCATCCACATGCGTTACATTATTATCGTCAAAGCAACGAAGCACATGAAGAATTGCATCCGTTTCACGAATATTAGCCAAGAACTTATTACCTAATCCTTCCCCTTTGCTGGCACCCTTGACAAGTCCGGCAATATCAACAATCTCAACTGTTGTAGGGACAATACGCTGAGGGTGGTCTATTTCAGCCAACTTATTCAATCGTTCATCTGGTACGGTGATAACACCCACATTAGGTTCTATTGTACAGAATGGAAAGTTTGCTGCCTGTGCTTTTGCGTTTGATAAGCAATTAAATAGAGTGGATTTACCTACATTTGGCAATCCGACAATGCCACATTGTAATGCCATATTATAATTGTTATATATTTTTTTTGTTTTGCAAAGATACTCTATATTTTTGTAGATATAATTCAAAACAAGGAAAAATTATGGATAAGAAATTTTTATTTGCCCTAACATTTGTTCCTGCTTTTTGTTTCGGACAGAAAAACATCAGTGTCGATGAAGCAAAAGAATTAATAGACAAAAATCCGAAGATTCAAATTGTAGATGTCCGTACTGCCAAAGAATATGAATCTGGACATATAGAAGGAGCATTGAACATAGACTGGAAAGATCCTAATTTTGCAAAGAATATTATGCAACTCAAAAAGAAAAAGCCTATCTTGATCTACTGTAGATCAGGACGTCGTAGTTTATCCGCAATGAATAAAATGACGGAATTAGGATTCAAAGAAACCTATAATATGGAAGGCGGTATTCTTGTTTGGGGACAAAAATATGAACTCAAATAACTCATCTATTTATAATACACCTATATATAATAATAACAGAATCATGAAGAAACAAACATTTAACCTACTTTGTATATGTGGCCTACTTTGTATGGCATCATGTGACACCGCAATCAATAATAGTCAGTCGGCATCAAACGGATTGACTGAAACGGGAGAGGATTCACTTGCACCTATCCCTTCTGTCTCTACCATCCTCAACACGTCTGCTCCCGCTACGAACGTAGATGCCTCCGATATACAACCCATTACGTTGGAGATTGATGGATCTATTCATCCAACCGAATGGGTACCTGGACAAACTTCGACGATTACCTTCAATCGGTTCCCAACATCTGCGACAGCCTTTCGTCAAGTATTAGAGAAATATGGAAACAAGCCAGAAGTCGCTGTATTATTGCAACTTATGGCTTTCGAAATCTACAACCACAACAAAGAAGAGGGGTTGTCATGTATTGAAATGATTAACGTAGAAAACAACATTGATAATGTAGTGCGTATTCTGAAAGACCGATACAATCCAGCATACGGAGAGTATTACACTCCACAACTCGTAGCTACATTCTTGAAAGGAACTTCTCCTGAGAATGCATACAAGGCAGACAAACCTTTCACCATTCAGGTGCGCACCCATAAAGCAAACAAATATCAAGATTCCAACACTCTGAAAGGTGTGGTTCTTTATTTAGAGGTATATAGTTCTGGATACGATACACATTGGAGAGGCATTAGCGTTGTCAAATCAAAGGGATCATCCATCTATAAGGTGGTGAATAGTCCTGCACTCTATACTCAATGTCAGCCTGTTTCTTTCAAAACAGAGGAGGAATATATCGATATCTGGCATCAGTAGGAGGATCTTTACATAAATCCTATAAACTCATCGTTGAAAAAATAAGAGATGGCTCTCTGATGAGGGTCATCTTTTCCAATTTTTATACGGATTACGAGCTAAATTGGCATTTGTGTATCGGCTATCACCAGAAACTTCTTCCCCTATCCATGCAGGTTTTGCAAAAATCTGAGTCTCACTTTCTAATTCAATCTCCGCAACAACCAATCCTTCATTGTCTCCTAAGAATTCATCAACCTCCCAGCAGTTTCCCTCATACATAATCTTATAACGATTTTTTTCCACCGCAGAAGTTTTAGCAATCAGGAACAGTTTTTCAGCATCTTCCATAGGTATGTCATATTCAAATTCCATTCGAGAAATATTATTTGCTTTACTCTTGATGGTCAACTTAGCTTTATCACCCTCAATTCTTACGCGAACTGTATTATCCCCCTTTTCATTCAAGTAGGCTTGTTTATAGCGAACACCATTCGCTCCCTCTTTCCATAAACTATTTTTCAATAAGAATTTTCTCTCTATCTCTATATTCATGTGTCACATAGTTTTTTTTTACAAAATTATAAATAATTTGTTCCTTGCAATAATATTTGTAAATTTGTTCAGTTTTATAAAATTTGTAATTCATGGATAACAATACACAACAAGAAATGAACATTTTTCAAGTGATGGAACGAATAGGCCAGTCCATCAAAAAGTTTTTCTGTCTGATCCTATCATCATTAGGCAGAGTGGCGCAATTAGCCTATAAGTACAAATATTTATTCTTAGTTTTTGTGGCATTGATTGTGGCGCTATGTGTATATCAACGACGAGACAACGCTAAGATGTATCGTGCACAGATGCATATATTGATTAATGACGGTGATGTATTTACCTACGACAATATGTTAAAACAATTGTCGGAATATCCTAAGCGACATGATGTAGAGGGATTAGCAGAAGAAATGAACATTTCGGCTGAATTAGCATCAAAGATTTACAGTTTCCAATGCTATCATGTTATTGATATCAATCACGATTCAATCATGGATTATGTGGATTATAAAAATGATATAAAACTGGGCGATACATCAAATGTAATCGTTTCAAACAGAGCTGTAATCTGCGCGAAACTAAATGACCCTAATTATTGTGAAGACATACAAAAATCATTGATTGCCTATTTCTCAAACAATCCTTATTTAGCTTCGTTGAACATTGCCAGATTGTCTTCTTTGGAAGAACGTGAATGGATGTTCCACAATGCATTGTTAAACTTGGATAGTCTGCAAAAGCTTGAGTTGTCGAAAGGGCCTTCTTACAGTATGGAATTTGCATCACAGAAAGACCGTGACAAACCATTCTTAACCACCAAACGACAGCCATATCATCAAGAGATGAAAACACTTTTCGATATCAACGAAAAAATTGCCGTGGATATGTCATGTAATCTAGAAGTTGCTACTGTTATTTCAAACATGCAACTGGAATATAAGCTAGACAACCCAACTTGGAAGATCATCTTATATACAACACTTCTTGGCTTGATTCTATTCACTATAATAGCAAGTATATGGGAACATAAAAAAAATATCGTAAAGTATCTTGAAAACAAAGAAAAATAATTCCCTTTAAATAGAGTAATTGAAGGCTATCTGGATTAAACAGGTAGCCTTTTATTTTACTCTTCTTTCCAATTCACGAGATAAAGTTTTTTCGTGGCACGCGTAAACGCAGTATAGAGCCATCTTAGGTATTCCTTCCCCAACATCTCATTTGTAATATATCCCTGATCTAAAAAGACCGTACTCCACTGACCTCCTTGTGCCTTATGACAAGTGATTGCATAAGCAAACTTGACCTGCAGTGCATTCAACCAAGGATCCTCCTTCATCTTTTTAAATCGCTCTCTCTTGTTACCAATATCCATATAATCCTCTTGTACCGCCTCATATAGTCGTTTGTTTTCCTCGTATGTCAACGACGGTGATTCACTTTGCAACGTGTCTAATAAGATCCGTGCTTCAATTTCAATATCATAATCCGACAGATAAAGTACCACATCAGCAAAACGAAACCCATACATTTCATAGGTATGGCGGATACGTTTTAACTGTGCAATATCACCATTTGCGATAAAATCCAATTTCCCCTCTGTCTGTTTCGACCAGAAATAATTGTTCCTTACAATCATCAGCAAATCACCGGAAGAGAGTTCCTCCTCACGATAAAGAATCCTGTTTCGAATACCATTATTAAAAATATTTGCTCTTTTATTGGAGCGAGAAATAATGATCGTATCGTCAGAGCCATTGTGGCTATACGAGGAAGAGATTTCCTCTATCAGATCCTCACCAGATATTTTCTCAATATCAGGGAACTGAGTATTGATTTTAGGAAATTCCATAAACTGTTCCTCTGTAATGCGTTGACGAAGATATGTAGCATTCCAAAGAATACCTGATTCAGTAGCCTGTCTGACAACCTCGGTCAATTCATATTCAATAGTATGAAGATATGTATCCCTAAAATACTGTGGGTCGAGAGCCGGACTAATCTCTTGTCCAACAGGAGGAAGCTGTGCCGAATCACCTACTAGGATTAAACGACAGCCTTCTGTCCCATACACATAACTAACAAGGTCATCCATCAGATTACCACTACCGAAATTTCCTTCATCATAATTAGAAATCATAGAGGCTTCATCAACAATGAAAAGCGTATGTTTATGAGGATTAAAATCAAGAGAGAAAGAACCATTCAGTTCACCTGCAAAATTTTGTCGATATATTTTTTTATGAATCGTATATGCTACATGATTGGAATATGAAGAGAGAACCTTGGCAGCTCTTCCGGTAGGAGCCATCAATATAACAGGCTGTTTCAACTCATCCATCGCCTGAATCAACGCACTAACAATAGATGTTTTTCCCGTTCCCGCATATCCTTTAAGCATAAAAATCGTGTCGGAAGATGAAATCACAAAATCGCATAATGCATTCAACAAAATTTCCTGTTGAGACGTCGGTACATGCGGGAAATAAAACTTTATTCTCTCTAAAAAATATTTATTTATCATTTTTTTTTAAAATAAACTGAAAGAAAAGAGTATCTGTAACTCCTTTTTTTTTAAATTTGTGCGAATTTAAAAAAACAAAAGTAATAATTAATTCAATATGAGAATTGTATTTAAAACCTTATTAGTATTAGCTTCTATAGCATTGGCATTTATTTGTTATAGAAGTATTATGGACCCAATTGAGTTCGATACAGAGAAAAAAATCAGAGACAAAGCCGTGATTTCACGTTTGGTAGATATCCGTAAGGCACAGATTGCCTACAAAGATTCCAAAGGCGTTTACGCAGCAAGTTTTGATAGTCTTTTAAATTTTGTAAAAGAAGGAAACGTTATGATGATTTCCAAAAAGGGTGAGCTAACAGATGCTCAATTGGAAAAAGGAATGACAGAAGAAATCGCATTAGCTTTAACCGAAGAGGATGCTCCTAAATATGGAATCGAAGATTATTACGCATTTAAAGAGAATTTCCGTCGTGATACATCTTACGTAAGTGTTTTAACTTCTGTATTTGGTGAAGGTTACAATATTGATTCATTAGCATACGTGCCTTTTACGAATGGCGAGAAATTCGAATTAGAGATTGGCGAAAATACAACAAAGTCAGGTATTGTTATCCCTTTGTTTGAAGCAAGAACTCCTTACAAGACCTATTTGAACGGCTTGAACAAACAAGAGATCATCAATCTAACAAAGACTGCTGAGACTCTTGGAAAATATGAAGGGTTGAAAGTGGGTGATGCCGTCAATCCAAATAATAATGCCGGAAACTGGGAATAATTGTTAATGGAATAGTATGACAGAGATCTCAGACCCAACGTTTGATATATCCAAAACTATATATTATACATTATCCATTCGGTTTGTTCCGAATGGATTTTGTTTTGTTGTTACCGACAAGGAACACGCTGTTTTATATTTCACCATTCAGAAAGATTTAGCTATCGCTCATAACAAATATTTAGCAAATCAATTTAATCAAGTCTTCTTTTGCTGTGACACACACCAATATACATTATTACCCAAACCTTTGTATATGGCAGATAAAAAAGAAGATTATTGGAACCTAAATTTTGACAACAAAGCATCGGAAGAGACTATAATGACAGATGAGGTACGAATGACCGACATTGTAAATATGTATTATATGGATAAGACTCTTCCTGCTATCAACGAATTGATGAACGTATATCCTAATCTATGTTTTGTTCACCGACAAACGATTCAGATGAGTATGTCAGTGATGAAAAACAGACAAGGGAATCAGCAGCAACTCCATCTGTTTTTGCAACAAGATGCGATTGATGTCGTTTATACATCAGAAGGAAGAGTCATCCTTGCCAATACGTATGCCTACAAGAAAGAGGATGAGTTCTTATATTACGTGTTAAACGTATTCGACCAACTCAAACTGAATCAATACCAGACAGAAGTACTCATATATGGTTCTAATAAGGAGAAGATAAAAGATTTACTCTCTGATTACATAAAAGTAATTACCATTGAGAACTCCGTGTTTGAAAATATAAATGAACGTTTTCATTCGGAAGAAATAAACGGTCAATACACACTACTTTATTTACCTTTAGCTATTAAATAATGAGGATAATCAGTGGAGAATATAAAGGGAGACATTTCTCGCCTCCCAAAAATCTGAAGGCTAGGCCTACAACAGATATTGCGAAGGAGGGCTTATTTGATATTTTAAGTCACCGCTTAGATTTAGAATCTCTCTCGGTCCTTGATATGTTTGGCGGGACAGGTAGCATCAGTCTTGAATTTGCCTCCAGAGGTTGCCAGCAAATAACCCTGCTGGAGATAAACAATATTAATTACTCATTTATTCGCAAAACGATTGATGAGTTGAAAGTGCAGTCCATACATACATTTAAGACGGATTCGTTCAAATTCATCCATTCATGCAAAGCGCATTTTGACTTGATATTTGCCGACCCTCCGTATGATCACAAAGAGCTGCCTTCTATTCCTGACTTAATCTTTGAGAAAGGATTATTAAATGAAGAGGGACTTTTAATACTAGAACATCCTAAAACATTCGATTTCTCATCTCATCCAAGATTTTTGGAACACCGGAATTATGGACATGTGAACTTTACTTTTTTCCAATGATATGAATTACCTAGTTATTGAAAATATGCGCTATCATGCTTTTCATGGCGTGATGTCGAATGAAAACATGATTGGAGGGGAATATAGTGTTTCATTCAAAATCGGTTATGATTTTGAAAAAGCATCTCTTACTGACGATATACATGCCGCCATTGATTATGGTTATGTATATAAATTAGTTGAAAAAGAGATGAAACAGTCAAGTCAATTGATTGAACATGTCGCTCAACGAATACAGAGCTCTATGTTAAAGGCCTTCCCTTCAATACAATCCTTGGAAACAATTGTATGTAAATATAATCCTCCGATTGAAGGTGTGATGGATTGTGCAAAAGTCATTTTAAATTATAATAGCTAATCATCATCCTCATCCTCTTTTATGCCATATTTTTGTACCATGGCAGAAAAGTCTTTCTCTATCTGTTCCATAATGGCATGAGGATCTGAACTTTCCGGGAGCGTTGGTTCACCAAAATGTAAAGAGGAATTGTGCGGAAGTATTACGAGCCCACCCTTCGGTAACGACGTACCCATACCAGTCATAAATACAGGAACATATTTCAGTCCTGGCTTATGCGCCAGCAATCGAGCAACACCCGACTTCATCTTGCTCATCTGTTCGGGTTCACCACGACTACCTTCTGGGAAGAGAATGAGTGAATACCCATCATCGATGGCCTTTGTCATTTTATTCATAGCATAATTTTCTCCGTCTTCTCTTTTCGAATGTCGGTTTATAAGCAACGTGTTTATAAAGAAGTTACTGAGTTTCGCTTTCAACTTAGTATTGCCGAAATAATCCTCTGCAGCAACAGGCTTCACTTTCCAAAGAATATCACCCGGTAATGAGGTCAGCAAACTCAATGTATCGAGGTGACTATTATGGTTGGCAATAAGTATAAACTGTTCCTCATCCTTAAGGAAAGAACAATCCACATATTGAACCCCAACAAAATATCTCAACGCAGGACGGCAAAGATACTTGTATATCAATTTAAGGAAAGCTGACTGTAAAAAAGGTTTTCGCATAATCTTTCTTATAAGTGAGGATACGCAATGTAGTAAACCAGATGAAAGAACGCAGGAGCAGTAAATGAAAGTGAATCAATACGGTCAAAGATACCTCCGTGTCCCGGAATCGTATCACTCATATCCTTAATACCCTTGTCGCGTTTGATTGCTGATAGAACGACATCCCCTGCGAATCCGAATACAGCAATCATGGCACTTGTCAGAATAACATAAGGGGTCTGAAGAGGAGTAAGGAAGCCGATAAAATACCCGATAATGGTTGTACTAATAAGTCCACCAATAAATCCTTCCCATGTTTTATTCGGGCTGACATTGGGTAATATCTTATGTTTACCTAATGTCTTCCCCCAGAGATACTGCATAATATCGTTTATTTCAGTCAGGAATACTAAAAAAAGTAACAATCCTCGTCCGCCAGAAGAGAATCCCTCAAGATCCGGTAAAGAAAGGAGAAAAGCCAAATGGCTCAAACCGAAGACTGATAACATCAACGTCCATTGAAGCAATGCCATTGACTTGGTTATACGATGAGTATCCTGTTTAATGACTAAAACCGATGGCAATAGCAAGAACATACATACAGGAATAAAGATGATGTAGGCACCATACCATTTGATATAAGCCAAAGTGTATTGAATCGGGATTGCTAGAAAAGCCAACAGCAGAGCACTTCTATCCGACTGTCTGAAATGCAAAACGGAATAGAGTTCACGAAATGCCAAGAATGAAAGAAATGCCAAACAGATATAGGATGCCAAATTATTGATAAAGATGGCACAGATGAAAATGAGGATCATAATCCACCATGATTTAGTCCTATTCTCTAACTCCTTCAGATTCTTCTCCGGGAAGATCTTCTTGGTAAAGAACAATACCGCACTGACGGTAATCAGGATTCCCAATATGATTGAAATCATTAATATGACTTCGTTGCTCTGAGAAGGGAACAACATACTTAAAAATTTCTTCATTGCTTGTCAGTGTGAGTCATTAAATAGATTCTATTAATTAAAGTAGCTACCAAACCAATATTCATAATGCATAGAGCGATTAGGAATACAATCTTATCGTACCCGAATGGAATGCAGGCTGTTGCTATTAATGCAGCAAAGGTAAGCACTGCCATACGATGCTGTTTAGCCATCGGACCATTAAAATAGTGGTTATGGGTTTTGTAAGCGCCAATCCAACGGAAGTATGCCGTCATGACAGCATTGAGAGCAGCCAACCATGCTAACTCAACACCGATTCCACCCACTACGTAACCTACAGGTACGATGAAAAAGGCATCGGCAAAACGATCTGGCATATCATTGTAGAGATCACCATTAGCAGAACGTTTGCCACCTTCAACTGCAACCATACCGTCAAATAAGTTACAGAGCAGACGACATTGTACACACCCTGCAAATAGTATGTAAGCAACATACGGGTTAAAATTGAAAAAATGTGTACTAAGCAGAAGTGCACAACCAACCATCGAGAAGAAAATACTCATTAATGAAATAACATTGGGAGCAACGTTCCATTGTGTTAGTTTATGAGCTATGGCATTCGCCCATCCTGTATTACGGGATGCTATTTCGCGTCGCCCGTCAACTTCGTGTTTTTCCTGTTCCATATCGTAAATTCATTTGGGTGGGATTTATAAATCCATTTTTTAGCCTATTTCTGCGCACAAAGATAATAGAAATTTTTTATTGTTGTTTCTTCTTTCCACCCTGTCTTGCCTTCAGTCGTTTCCAAAGAAGAATAAGAATCGAGTTTGTTTTTTCGATACAAGGGTATGCTATTTCTTTTGTCCCATATTGTCGGTAGGAATTAGCAATAGCAGGATCCATACTTCCCTCAAAATCAAACCTCTTTGTTTTATCTTGTAAAAATTTAATGGCTTCCCAAACGATCAAGGTTGAGGCTCCAGACGCCTTATAATTAAAATCGGTTGCAGGAATCATATAATACCCCGCCTCACTATTCCATGCAATGAACAAAGCGGCATGTGTATTCCCCTCGGCATCTTTCACTCTCAGAATGGCTCCCTGTCCCCTATTCATCGCCTCTTCACATAAGGACACCTCCACTTCTTGTGTGTTGTGATTCTTTTTTCCTCGTTGAAGCAATGATTCTGTATGAAAGATATAGAATGCAGTAGCCGACATATCCCAATCCACTTTCAAACCGTTCCGATAAGCTTTCCGGATATGTCTCTGCTTTGAAGAAGTAAATGTACTAAAGACATGATCTAAATCACTTAAATCCTCAATAACATATGTTCGACGCATGGCTACCTGATATCCAGCAGATTCAAACGGTTGCGTTGTCTCAAATCGATAATCATAGAATTGACAATACCACTGAAGGTGAAGCTGTTTTAATTGACAAAGAATAGCAGAACAGATCCTCTCTTTATCTTCCACTGATAGACTATCTTCATTGGCAAACCATATACCATTTGTCTGTGAAAGAGTAGGTTGTAAGATGATCTTCATCCCTATCTTTCGTACAAGTAGGTATGGAAGTGTCGCTATAATCTCCTGCTGATCATTCCGTATGATAATGACGTCCCACTCTTTGTTCTTACAAAGAATATTCATCCACCAATATTGTGCAGGAAGAGGAACTTCTGGATGATCCTCACAAAAAAGTTTATATGCTTCTTTGTTTGTCATATACTGCGTACATAGATTCACATACAAAGATAAACTTTTGTATGGTAAAATCTTGTATTTAATAATCAAACATCCACAACAGGAACTCATCTGCAACAAAATTCCACGCTTTCGCCCTTAATTTTCTATTTGACAAAAAGCATATACTATTTATTTGCGCCGTAAACATTAAATCAGAATCATCATGAAAAGTATTAAAATTGAAACATTACTTTTTGTTTGTTTCATATTATTTTCAAAAAATGTTTTTTCTGCTGAAACATTAAAAGTGGATCTAACAGATAGTATTCGCCCCGTAACACACTGCGCATCTGGATCATTATACGGCATGACCGAAACGGAACCTGCAGATATAAATGCATTAGTTGTTCCTCTGAAACCTCACATGTTCTGCCAGCCTCCCGAAGGAAAGAGTGGCAATCAACATCCTTTTGGTGATGGTTATATTGTTGCAAAAAGACTGGAGAACACAACCGCACAGGTACAGATCACCTTGCCAGATCTATTACCAAACTGGCCTTATAAATGGCCTGGACAGCAAAGTTGGTTGAATGCAGTAGAGAAACAGGTCAAACGACGTTTCTCCGAAGGAATCGACAATATACACAGCTATGTAATCTGGAATGAACCAGACGGAACATGGTACAACTCCAACGGAGATATTAATAGCACAGTATGGAAACCTACTTATGAATTATTACGTAAAATAGATCCTAACACCAGAATTGTTGGACCATGTATGTCATATTACAACGAATCAAGAATGAGGTCTTTCTTAGAATTCTGTAAGGCAAATGACTGTTTGCCAGATTTGATATGTTGGCACCAATGGGGAAGTGGCGGTTTTGTTGATGCTGTGAACAGCGTACGCAAACTACAGGCTGAACTAGGTATTCAAGAACGTCCATACTGTATCAATGAATATTGTGCAGGCTCTGAATCAAGCAAACAACAATATGAAGGATGTCCTGGTTACTCCGTTCCCTTTATCGCTAAATTCGAACGATATAATGTAGAGAGTGCTACCATCTCATGGTGGCATGTGCCTCACCCAGGTCGTTTAGGTAGTTTGCTCACCGACGATGGTCAAAAAAATGGTGGTTGGTGGCTCTATAAATGGTATGGAGACATGGAAGGCTATATGGCTAAAGTAACTCCTCCTAACGACAGAAGTGAAGGCGTAGATGGTTTTGCCTCTGTGGATAGAAAACATAACTGCGCCAGCCTCGTTTTAGGAGGAAAATCAGTAGGCACTGTGGATGTTGTCTTTCAAAAGTTACCTGATTTCTTAAGCAGCGGTGTAAAAGTAAAGGTTGAACGTGTCACATGGAAAAGCATCAATACACCCGTTAACTCAACAGACTTGATATCTGAAACTGCCATGTCAGCCAATGGAGGATCTCTTACCGTTTCAGTTAAGATTGAAAGTGAACTATATGGTTACCGCATATACCTTACTCCCTTGAATGTAATTCAAAAACCGTATAAAAACAATGTGGCAATAATCCCTGGAACCATCGAAGCAGAAAACTATGATGAGGCTGGACAAGGATTCTCCTACTACGACAATGACACAGATAATAAAGGAGACGGCAACTTCCGTACAGATGAAGGAGTGGATATCGTAAAGACAGACAATGGCTATGCTATCGGCTATACTGAGAAAGATGAATGGTTAGAATATACCGTTAATGTAGAAGAATCCAATGAATATGATGTTTCTACATATGTATCAAATAGCTCTGAACTAGAAGGTTTTAACTTGTTCCTAGACAATAAACAATTAACTGAATCATATACAATCCCTCAAACATCCGAAAACTGGAGTGCTTATGACGAAATACCTATAGGAACCGCCTATATGGAAAAAGGAGAACATATCTTGAAGTTACAAATCGTCGGAAACTATGTTAATATTGATTGGCTGAAATTCGAACCTCATAGTATGACTGGAGTTAATAAGATTTATACCGATGAGGATATTCATTTACTTCAAATGGCTGAATTCTACGATCTTAATGGCTGCCAAGTAAATGCAATGGATCTGCAACGGAATAAGGTATATATAGCTGTGATTCCAAACAAAAAAGAGCCCATTCGATTCCTGAAAAAATAACTATCAAAATTTCAGCGTTATAAAAACCATACTTTTTAAAAATTCAACAGCCATGAAGAGTAAGATTATAAATATAAAAGCGAATTTCTCTCTATTACTGAATCAAACAAAGCAGGTATGGGGATTATGCTGCTTGTTAAGCACACCTTCCATCGGCTATGCTCAAGAGGAGTCTAATCTATACGATGAGACAGGGAATCAAAAAACTTTCTATGTTGCACCTATAGGTAACGATGATAATGACGGTTCTTTTGAAGCTCCTTTTAAAACGCTATTCAAGGCACAGAAAGCTGTCAGAGAGATCAACAGCAACATGACTGGCGATGTAGTAGTATGTCTTCGAAGTGGAACATACCAATTATCTAATACATTGTCTTTTAATAATTTAGATGGAGGAAAAAACGGACATTATGTTCGATATAGAAACTACCCAGGAGAAACACCATTGGTAACGGGCGGTATCCCTATCGATGGATGGACACTCCACGATGAAAAAAACAATATCTGGGCTGCACCAAATGTTGAGGCTCGATTCCGACAACTCTACGTGAATGGGAAGAAAGCCACCCGCGCCCGTCAACCCAATCTGAAGGACAACGGAGATCATAATTTCTTCCGTCTGGCAAAAGTCGATACCTTCGGCAAAGGCTTCAATGTTTATAGCGAACAGGTCGCTAATTGGAATCAGTTAGAAAAAGTGGAGATCCACTTGATGATTGCGTGGGCAGAATCGATCCTGCGTATAAATAAAATCACCAACAAAGGTAATATCAGCAAGATTGAAGTACAAGAACCTGAACACACCATGATCTGGCGACGCAAATACCCAATGCTAGGGACAGCTTTCTCGAGTAATCCGCCTCGTCAGCAATGTTTCTATTTTGAGAACGCATACGAGTTTATTGATCAAGAAGGAGAATGGTACCTAGACGAAAAAGAGAACGTGCTATACTACAAAGCCCGCAATGGAGAAGATATGACAAAAAGCCTTGTAGTGGCACCTCGTCTGGAGACACTAGTCTCTATCCAAGGAGAGAACACCTCCAACAAAGTAGGCTATATAACCATCGAGGGCATCACCTTTGCCCACACTAATTTCACCCTACCGAGCGAAAAAGGCTATATGAACCTACAGGCAGGTATGTATCATCTTGATGTGCTAGATGAACATCCAGGCTATCCTTTGAGCAGCAACCGTTTTCTGTTGAAACGTCCAGCCTCCGGTGTGCGTGTGGAAAACGCTCACCATATCCGCATCGAAAAAAACATCTTTGCACAAATGGCTATGACAGGACTGGATTTTGTGTCTGGTACGAATGATGATATGATACAAGGCAATATCTTCACCGACCTAGGGGCCGCTGGTATCATGATCGGTAAATTTTCACAAGATGATAACACCGAAATTCATGAAGCTTACAATCCATCCGACCGAGCTGAAATCTGTACACGCGATACAATAAAAAACAACTACATCCACCATGTCACTACCGAATCGCAAGGTTCTGTAGGTATTGGTGCTGGTTATCCAAGAGATATCGTTATTGAACACAATGAATTAGCCTACATGAATTATTCCGGTATCTCTGTAGGCTTCGGATGGACAACGGCTCCGACAGCCATGAACAACAATCATATCAATTGGAACAGAATCCATCATGTGTCACAATTATTAGCGGATTGTGGTCCGATCTATACCCTTTCTAACCAAGGGGAGGGCGGACAAATCCTCTACAATTATATTTCAGATATCTCAGCCTCTCAATGGGCAGACTATTGGGTACTTCCTATCTACTTGGATGAAGGATCGAGCGGTTTTGAAGTAGCCTATAATGTGTATGACCGTGCACCAAACGGCAATGCAGCAAATAATGCAGGTTATAACTACTGTCATGACAATAACGGTCACTCACAGAACGTAGTCAACAATGCAGGCATCGAGAGAGATTATCAAGGAATATTTTCAGTGACAGTATCTATTCTGCCCGATTTCTCAGAAGTCGTTCCGCAAGAAGCCTACAAGGAACAGACTATCCCAGGTATCATCCAATTAGAAGATTATGATCTCGGCGGACAGAGTATCTCTTTCTATGATACAGACTTCATCAACGAAGGAGAATCCTATCGTGAGGATGGTGTGGATATCGTGGCCTTAGGAGAAGCAGATGCTCCAGAAGGCTATGCTATCGGTTACACCGCTACTGGTGAATGGGTAGAATACACAGTTCATGTGAAAGAGAGTAGTACCTATAAATTCCGTGCCAAAGTATCTTCCGGATTGGACATCGCAGGATTCCGTCTCTTCATCGACGGAACAGCTATATCCGACACCCTAAAGATTCCTCAAGGTGAGGACTGGAATACCTACTGCACTATCGACGGAGAAACCAACTTAATCGAAGCAGGCGAACATGTCCTCAGAGTTCTTATGACCGGCAGCTACGGCAATATCGACTGGATTGAATTTGCTAATTCTAAAGATGACTACAGCTCTGTCTCTAACCTATTGGCAGACAATGTCTGTCAACAACTGCCCGTATATGACATTAGTGGAATTCTTATAGCTCAAGTGAAATTCTCAGGAGATTACTCTTCCGAAACCATTTCAAGGATCTTTGAGAATGTCAATATCCATCAGGGCCTTTATTTCATTAAACGAACAGACGGTACATTTATTAAACATATACAAACTAAATAAACCTGAAAATCATGAAACTGCATCTAAAACAAATGCTATGGGTCGCACTCTTAGGATTGTCTCTATATACAACCGAGAGTTATGCGCAAAACAATGAATGGAACGGCAAACCCACTGTCTTTGGGGTTAACACATTGAAGCCACACGTCACTTCTATGCCTTATAGCTCCTTAAAGGAAGCTATCGAAGGAAACAGACGAAGCTCAGAATGGTATCAGACCCTATCCGGCAAATGGAAATTCTACTGGGTGAAAAGGCCAGAAGAGCGACTCAACTCTTTCCAAGAAAACAATTTCGATGTTTCCGGATGGAAAGAGATCAGTGTCCCTGGCTCGTGGCAATTACAAGGATATGACTACCCTATCTATACCAACGTGATGTATCCATGGGCTGACGACTGGTGGATCTCTGCACCAGAAGCACCTACTAACTACAATCCAGTTGGTCACTATAAACGGACCTTCAACATCCCTGAAAAATGGTCAGGCAAGCGCATACGTCTTCATTTCGAAGGTGTCGAATCAGCCTATTATGTTTGGGTGAATGGTCAGTATGTAGGGTATAGTGAAAATTCCTTTACCGACCATGAATTTGACGTAACGGATAAACTGAAACAAGGAGAAAACAACATCGCCGTGCAGGTATTCCGTTGGTGTGATGGAAGTTGGTTGGAGGATCAAGACTTCATCCGTCTGGCCGGTATCTTCCGCGACGTATATCTATATGCAACACCTAAGGCTCATATACAAGACTTTCAACTTAATCCTACATTGGATGATAATTACATCGACGGTATCTTAAATGCGAATGTATGGGTGGATAATTTCGGTGAATCAAGCGTCAATGGATATAATCTTGAACTCTGTTTATATGATGCAGAGGGAAAAGCCATATTTAATCCAATCACCAACGCATTGAATGAGATAAAGCCTAACGGAGAAGTAAGTACAAGTTTCAAAGTACCCGTTAAAGCACCTAAACGATGGTCGGCAGAGACTCCCGACCTATATTCTGTCGTGATGACCCTCAAAGATAAAAACGGCGAAACACTTCAGATAGAAAGTAACAAAGTAGGGTTCCGCAAAGTGGAATTAAAGAAAGGTTCCGATGGTATAACAAGATTCCTCATCAATGGCCAGCCCATAAAATTCAGAGGTGTGGATCGTCATGAGATAGATCCTGACCATGGTCGAGTGATCTCTTATGAACGAATGGTAGAAGATGTGAAATTGATGAAACGATTCAACATCAACGCTTTGCGTATGTCCCACTACCCTAATGATCCACGCATGTACGATGTTTGTGACCAATATGGTATCTACGTTATCGATGAAGCCAATGTAGAGTCACATGGTGCTAACGACAAATTGCCTAAGAACGATGATAATTGGCGTAACGCCTGCGTAGAACGTATGAACTCTATGGTGCAACGAGACAAGAATCATGCCTGTGTATGTCTCTGGTCCTTGGGTAATGAAGCAGGCAACGGAAATGTGTTCCGATCCGAACTGGATCAAGCGCATTATGCCGATCCTACACGCCCTGTACATTATGAAGGAGACTGGGACAATGCCGATGTAAACAGTTGGATGTATTTCGGTCCTGGAGCCATCTATGGATATAATAACAACAATAAACCTATCATGCTTTGTGAATATGAACATGCCATGGGAAACAGTGTAGGTGACCTCCAAGAATATATGGATGCCTTCTATGCCAATCCTCGTTCATTCGGAGGTTTCATTTGGGATTTCATCGATCAAGGATTACGTCGAGGTAACTCAAACTACTTTAACTTCGGTGGCTTGTTTGGAGATGCAAAACGCAACGACGACAACTTCTGTGCCAATGGATTGGTCTTCCCAGATAGAACACCTCAACCAGAGATCTGGGAAGTGAAATATCAGTATCGTAATATACTCGTAAAGAATATCAACGCATCAAAAGGGGTTGTTTCCATCGAAAGTCGCTTTAATTTTGTCAATATTGCTGATGTAGCAGAGGGGTATTGGATCATACGTGAAGATGGTAAGAAAATCGAATCAGGTAAAATCGATGATTCGGCCCTTGATATTGCACCATTAGGAAAGAAAGAGATCTCTCTTGATTTACCTAAGATCGATGTCAAAGCAGGCTCTATCTATCATTTGGACTTAGATTTCCGTCTGAAAAATAACACAATGTGGGCCGATGCTGGATATAGTATTGCTGGAGATCAATTCCTATTGAACTTGGGAGAAGGGAAGACTCCTCGCATTGCCATCAGTTCTTTGGAGAGCCAAACCGTGAAGAAAGGATATAACGAAGTGACCATCGAAGGAAAAGATTTCTCTGTAACCATCGATCAAACATCAGGTATTATCAAACAATATCTGATGGATGGACAGACTCTTATAAAGGATGGCCCTGTACCTAATTTCTGGCGTGCCCCTATCGATAATGATAAAGGGAACGGCATGGAAAGTCGATGTGGAGCATGGAGACATGCTGGTGCCAAACGAATAATTAAAAACTGTGAGATTAAAGAAGTATCAGAGAAAGAAACGCAGGTTTCTTTCCAAATTGATTTTCCAGAGGCTGGCTCCTCCAGAATGGCTCTGACCTACACTATCTATGGAAGCGGAGATATCTTGGTCGATTATACACTCTATCCAGATAATTCAAAATCTGAATTACCTAATGTAGGTACGTTGATTACGGTTCCAGGTGAATTTGAAAAAATTCGTTGGTTTGGTCGTGGTCCTCATGAGAACTATATCGGTCGTAATCGTAGTAGCTTCATGGGTGTTTTCGCCACTACTGCCGACTCGATGACTATTCCTTATATGGAGATAGGCGAAACCGGACAACGTACCGATGTGAAATGGGCAGCCTTAACCAATGAAGAGGGACGAGGACTCTTAGTGGTAGGTTCACCTTATATGGAGTTCAGTGCACAACATTATACTCCAGAACAACTCACAAATGTGAAATTGCCTTGGGATCTGAAGAGAGACGATGATATCACCTTGCGTGTGGATCTTCATCAAATGGGATTAGGCGGTGTTAACAGTTGGGGTGCAAAACCTATGGATGAATATATGCTCTTTGCTAAGAACACCTACAAACATAAGTTCAGATTATCCCCTATCCACGAGCAATTGAATGATCCTACACGTCTGGCTAACCTAGGTTTCAGCAATTTGGATATTGATGATACACCAGTACCTTACCCATCAGATATCTATTCGGGAGATGCCGAACATGATATCACGAAAGTAAATGAACCAAACCAAGAGGAGGGAAAACCTTCTTTATATATAGTTTACGACATGATGGGCAGAATCGTAACAAGATTTGAAACAAGATATACATCAAATATACAAATTATGACAGAACAGACGGTATCCAACAGCGGTGTATATATTATCCGTCCAAAAGGAAAGGGAGAAAGCTATAGAGTTGTAGTTACGGAGTAAAAACCATGCGAAAATGAAAGGGACGAATGTTATTCGCCTCTTTCATTTTTTATTCATACCTTTGTGAAAATGTAAAAATGATGTAATACCAATATGAAACAATATCTAGATTTACTCAACAGGGTTCTCACAGAAGGTGCTTCCAAAGAAGACCGAACAGGAACAGGAACGATTAGTGTGTTCGGTCATCAAATGCGTTTCAATTTAGAAGACGGGTTTCCTCTTTTAACAACGAAGAAGCTACATCTGAAGTCAATCATTTATGAGTTACTATGGTTTTTACAAGGTGATACGAATGTAAAATATTTACAAGATCATGGTGTTAGAATATGGAATGAATGGGCAGATGAAAAAGGTGAATTAGGACCTGTTTACGGACATCAATGGCGATCTTGGCCAGATTATAATGGGGGGACCATTGATCAAATTAGTAACGTTGTTGAAATGATCCAGAAGAATCCTGATTCAAGACGATTGATTGTTTCAGCGTGGAATGTTGCCGAGGTAGAAAAGATGGCTCTTCCACCATGTCACACATTGTTTCAGTTTTATGTTGCGAATGGAAAACTAAGTTTGCAATTGTATCAACGAAGTGCTGATATCTTTTTAGGTGTTCCTTTTAATATTGCCTCGTATGCTTTGTTGTTATTGATGGTTGCACAAGTTACAGGCCTGAAGTCAGGAGAGTTTGTTCATACACTTGGAGATGCCCATATCTATAAAAACCATTTGGAACAAGTAAAACTGCAATTAACGCGAACACCACGTCCATTACCGATCATGAAGATCAACCCAGATAAAAAGGATATCTTTTCGTTCGATTACGAAGATTTCACATTAGAAGGCTACGATCCTCATCCTCATATTGCTGGTACTGTAGCTGTTTAATAGTAAAGTTTATTTCGCTAATCATCCCAACTCTCTCATTCCATGGAAGTCGTTATCCTCATTCAATTTGCCGTTATTATATTCCTTATCAAACTCCTTTTATCTAAAAACAAAAAAATAAAAGACGCAGAGTCATTAATAAGTGCTGATAATAACGAAACAGTGAGCATCACATATAGTTGGAAGTTAGATTCAGCCAGAAAAAGTAAACTGAAAGGACATTTAACACTACGATTCAGTCCTGAAGAGATAAATGAGCAACGGATGAATAATCCGTTTGCAACGTTCAACAATGTCAATAACCTGGACACAACCACCAATTTACGCAACATGTATTTTTACATGTTGAACCATCCTCGTACACTATTACATGTTGCAGAAGTCGTAAAATATATCAACAAAGAATGTAGCCGTAACAATATCGGAGAACTTGACAAGCTCCAATTCGTTTTGGATTTCGTACAGGAACCTAATGTGAAATATAACTACGACCAAGATTGTGCTGAGATTCAATATCCGAAAGAGTACATCCGTTTCCCAGACGAGACACTCTACGACAGACATGGAGACTGCGACTGTAAATCGTTCCTCGCAGCCACGCTATTCCATCTGATGGGGTACGATGTATTGTTTCTTATCTCATATAAGATACATCACGCTGCTATCTGCATAGAGTTCAACGAACGATGGAAAGCCCTACTACAAAATTCCATGGAATCTGTCATAACCGAATATGAAGGTCGAAAATACGTATATTGTGAAACCACGTCAGACCATTTCAGAATAGGAGGCATCTCTCCCGACTTCACCGTGAAAGACTTTGAGATTAAAATTGAACTTAAGGGATAACAACACCTACTCCTTATATGAGTGGGATTTAGCATACTTGTAAAAATCCTCATCTATCACATAACGCATTTTATAATAGTTGTCATCAACCTCTATAGTGTCATAGGAAGAGAAGACCCCCATACAAATACCCGAAGATTTTTAGGAAACTTACTTGTATCAAAAGAGTTTTTTTCTATATTTGGTCATCCATTTATAGTTTACATCATAACTCTTTGATCATGAGTAGTCGAATTAAAATATGCACAATTGTTACATTCCTGACGGGAACTTTCTTATCAACTGCTTTCTCTGCAGAGACACTGACAGTTGATCTGACGCATAAGATCCGTCCTGTAACCCATTGTGCCTCAGGATCATTATATGGAATGACAGAAACACTTCCAACTGACATAAATGAACTGGTCGCACCCCTAAAACCCAATGTGTTCTGCCAACCACCTTCAGGGAAACCTGGCAATCAGCATGATTTCGGTGATGCATTCGAAGTGGCTAAAAGATTGAAAGGCACCACCGGTAAAGTGCAACTATTATTGGCAGACCTGCTTCCTTATTGGCCCTACGAATGGCCAGGACAAAAGAAATGGTTGAACGCAGTGGAAGAGGTTCTGAAGAGACACAACGAATCTGATTTAACCAATATAGACAGCTACGTCATTTGGAACGAAGCTAATGAAACCTGGCAGGAATCCAATGGAGACTTCTTCGAAGTACTTTGGAAACCCACCTACCAACTGATCCGCAAGTATCAACCTCATACCAAGATTGTAGGTCCTGCTACCTCTTTCTACAGCAGAAGCTATTTCGAAAATTTCCTTACTCTTTGTCGAGACAATGACTGTTTACCAGACTTAATTTGTTGGCACCAATGGGGAAGTGGTGGCTTCATCGAAGCCGTGGAAGATCTACATAAACTAGAAAAGAAACTGAATATACCCGATCTGCCTCTCTGCATCAACGAGTACAGCGCAAGTTCAGACTACGAGATGAGAAAATACGAAGGATGTCCAGGCTACTGTGTTCCCTTCATCGCCAAATTCGAACGCAACAACGTGGAGAGTGCCACCATCTCATGGTGGTTCCCCAATCTGCCAGGACGCTTAGGCAGCCTGCTTACGGAAAGTAACAAACGAGGTGGCGGTTGGTGGCTCTACAAATGGTATGGCGATATGTCCGGATATATGACCATGGTCACACCTCCCAACGATAAAAGTGATGGCTTGGACGCATTCGCCTGTATCAATAAAAACTACAACACCGCAAGCATTATATTGGGTGGTAACTATAAGGGAGACGCTAATGTTGAATTCC
>Ga0247609_10000285_pt1 | contig 73065 bp, 132 predicted proteins | sample 172DNAGHGlowgp2_FD_193487 | JGI IMG/M metagenome (GOLD analysis project Ga0247609, IMG submission 193487) | Sheep rumen microbial communities from Palmerston North, Manawatu-Wanganui, New Zealand - 1728 DNA GHGlow gp2 | ecosystem: Host-associated > Mammals > Digestive system > Stomach > Rumen ...
TGTTCCAAAATATTCGTCTTTCATATAACAAATTCCGCACAGCTTTCCGGAGAACGCTTCAAGTTTTTCAATCAGAGTTGCATTTTCAATACTTAATTCTTCATAAATATCTACAGTGTATCCAATCATTGTACAGTCCATATAATAATCCTCCTTAAATTGGTACAAATAGTTCTGATATATAACCAATAGACCAATATACTAAAATGTATGATAATATTGCCGCAATAATGCAATAAGTAACTAACTCTATGACACTATCAGACCTGCGGCGAAATTTATTATCATTATACCACTTATATATAAACCAGATAACGACAATTAGTGCAATAAATAGTGCTGATAGTATTGCTTCAGTATATCCGTTCAAATTGATACACCCCTATCGTTACTATCGTTTGAATGAAAATATTGATACAGTTCATTGTCAGCGTCAAGATATTTCTCAGATACCCTTCTGCATAGATCGAATAGTTCCCGTTCATCAAGTGCTTCTAGCATTTTTTCATATATCGCTTCATCTATATTAATATCTTTAGTATCTTTACTCATCTGTAACCACCTCAAATCTGTATCGTTGCGTAGATTCAGGATATTTAGATTTATCAACCTCTGAAATAAACTCTGACACAGACCTCGTAAACATTGTGAATTCACATGGATACAACGGCTTGTACACGACACAATCTGAATGATTTGTTGTGTCGTGTGCAAGTCCTACTATTTCATATATGAATTGCTCTGACTTAAAATGCTTTACAATGTCACCGATCTTAAATCTTTCGTTAAACTTTTCAATATTATTTTTAATCATTATGCCACCCATACGCAATTCCATTAACGGTTCTTGTCCCACCGGAGTTAGGAATCTTCTCAGCATGATAACCGACACCACTTCTTGCATAGTCAAGTTGTGTGATATAATTAATATAATTTTGATAACAAGCATCTACATCAGCGTACTCATAGATTTCTTTGTCGTTATCTTCTACATACTTACTGTAGAATTCTTCCGGAGTTATCTTGTGTGTCTTGAAATACTTTACGAATTCTTCTTTTGTAAATTTCATTTAACATCTTTCTCCCTAGAATCCATCAGCTTTCTAAGATCATCAATAATCTTTTCTCTCTCAGAACTAACACCTGCTTCATATCCTGCCATAAATCCTCTCTCATATTGCTGTCTTGCACCTCTAAGTGCATCCTTGAGTGCTTCCGGAGATATATCAATCTTGTATGTTGTTTTCAATGTTGTAATTGCATCATTCATAATAGAATCATCAATTGCTTTCTCATACTCACTTATCATGTCATCATAAAAACGTACATTGATTGGAGAATCGTAGAGATCATAATTATATGCGATTTTCGGTTTATGGAACTTAGGATTCATATCAAATCGCACATCAATCACTCCTTATTTTCATTTAATTCGTGGCATTCTTTTTTATCAAACTGGAATAAACAATCTTCACATTCACCGCTATTCAAATAGCAGTCTTTGCATTTAATACGCTCATATCCTGCTTCTTCTGCCGGAAGATCGTAATAATCTTCAAATGCTTCAATAGCCGCATTCGGACAATCATAGCAACAATGCCCATTAACAAAACAAGTCTTACGTTTCATTGTCTTCTACCTCATAAAGATGCTTAAAATCGGCATTAGGAACATTCAGCGATCCACATGTACTGCAATATTTATCAGGATAATAATTCCCTGTTTTCATACTAAAATTGAACCTGAATAGACTTTGACAGTTTGAACACCTATGAAGAAGATGATCCCCTCGCTGTTCAGGAGTCCATATACCATGTTTACAATTACCTTTAGTATCTGTATTCACTTCTGCTGAACAAGAAAGAAACTCACATAACGCCACATTGCAGAGCGTATTACAAAACTTGCATACATATCCAAACTCACAATTCCACTTACTGAATAAGCATTCTTTCGGATCAGTTGGCAAAGCATCAACAATAATCTTCATTATAATTCACTCACTTACAGTTATTTTCAGTATCATCAAACATCCGCTTATCTATCTCCAACGGAGCGACCATAAGATTATTCAATTCTTCCGCAGTATGTACACCACACCAAAAGTATTCTCCTGTTTCAATTATAAAGCAGTCAGGCGTGTATGTTTTATTCTCTCCGATATATCTTCCGTATTCTGTTTTAAGTGCAAGCGTTCCTTTGTACATGAACATACCAACGGGCGCATCAATCAATTTAACCTCATACATACCTAACTACCTCACTTCTATATTACTTAAAATCATTTACCTTGATCTTGACAATAATTCTTCTATGCATCCTGTCATACAGTTCACATTCAGGTCTTACAACAACACCTTCCATCGGTGCTTTGTCACTAATTACAGACTTCGGATGACTCTTTACAAATTCAACCGCTTCCATAATTGTACCATTTCCGACAATAGGAACAACATCAATATTAAACGCCTTTGCAATATCTTCCACAGAATCACGCTTTAGCCATACATCACCAATGCATACATCAAACAGAATGAAAGACACACCGTCCGGAATATAAAGTGCTCCTACCTTTTGAATCTTTCTTCCGTAACCCTCTCCGAACAAAATAACATCACTTTCACCAAACTTCTGTTCAAACAGTTCTTCTGTTTCTTCATTGCAGAATTTTTCTGTAAGGAAATTAACAAGATCAGATGGAATCTGTGCTTTGTCAGTTCTTCCACCAAACTCAATTTTGTGTCCATCCCAGTGAATACGCAGTGAGGTCCCGTCCACTTTTTCAGTCCATAAAAAGTTAATATCTTTTAACATTTCAACTGTTTCATTTCTGAATGAACCCTCAATCAGCTTTTTAGTACCATCAATATCTCTATTGAATACTGTTTCAATCTTATGATATTCTTTCATCATAATTTCTTCCTTTCTATAAATCGTATGTTTCGTATAAAATTATGCTAATCACTTTTGGTAAATCATTCTACATCGTCTTCACATTCAACAAACTCGCCATTTTCAAGTCTATACCATGTGTCAGGTTTTAATGTCTTTCCGTCAATTACTCCGGCTTTCCACTCTGAAATGTTATAACTGTTATCATGCTCATTTGCAATCAAGATAACCGTACCAATTCCACCTTTTACCTTACATTTGCTTCCACGTAATGCAATCAAGCTGTTATTACCAGAAATTGCCTTACCATTACAGGAAACAGATGATTCATCACCAACCGAAACAGATGCACCATAGCCCGCTGAGACATAGGATCTACTTCCCGCTGAAACAATTGAGCCAATACCTGATGAGACAAGTGAGTAATCTCCAGTTGAAACGGATGAATTCCATCCAGTAGAAATATATGACACACTTCCCGCTGAAACAAATGATCCATCTCCCGCTGAAACATAGGATGCGCCGTCTACAGAAACAAGCGATCTCACACCAACAGAAACAGATGACGCACTGCCTGATGAAACGGATGACTTATCTCCGGCTGATACAAGTGATTTACTAAGACACATAACAGATGATTTTTTGCCAACCGTAACAGCGGATGCAGTGCCTCCAGAAACAGATGATTCACTACCAGAAGAAATACGTGAGTAATCTCCGATCGAAACAGATGACTTATTTCCTGTTGAGACATGTGATTCATCTCCTACAAGAACAAGTGATTCATCTCCTACAGAAACATATGATTCATTTCTCTCTATCTGAGTATTAGATGTATTTGATTTTACAAATTCAAAATGTGCTTTGCACAATCCATGAACATCTAGCATATCACCGATCTTGATTTTCTTTCACAGACCTTCGTATCAAATTCACGCTCATCTGAAAGTTCGTCAAGCCAAACCTCATGAAATTCACTTATTGAAGGCGAGTAGTAGTTTATACAATCCAGTGGATTCAAACACGCATGAAATCCAGATTCACACAGCCGTGCTTCCGGTTCTTCATAACTTTCTCCTTCTTTGAAGTGAAAGCCACGACATGTCATATCTTTATTAAATCCCTTATATGCTTTAATTGACATAATATCACTCCTTTTATTTAATTTAATTATTAGTTTTACTCATATTCGCACTGACGTACATCATACAGCATCATTCCAATATATGCACTTTTCACATGGATTGTAATCATCAGTATACCAAGATTCAGTTTCCATCACTATCACCACCATCATCACTTACATCATCAACATAAAGTACCTTTGATTCAAGATTACCGCTGTAGTCACACATATCATATTTACATCCTACACATTCTCCAATTGCACCACGATAACAATGATAACATGGATTTTCAATTATCATTGTCAGCACCTACCTTGTTGCCAACGTCAGCAACATAGTCATTCATCTTCGCGCCGCAGTTAGGGCAATAATTTTCTGCACCGATGCTTTGTCCATATTCGCACTCACTGCAACATTTAATTCCGTATGGGTTATTCATTACCCACCACCCGTGCCGCACGGGTTCTGCTTCGATTTGAATTGTAGGTGTATCTCTAAGTCCCTGATACACCATACAATCATCTTCCTTACAATACGCAGTAGATGCACAATATTTACAAATATTTTTACCTGCTTGTTCACGGTTAATAAGTTCCTGCAAATTCTTCACTTCTTTCATTTTTCATTATTATCGCCTACCTTTTTGCTATAGTCAGCAAAAAGGTCTTTTTCATCTATTTCATTTTTCGACCCACAGTTAGGACAGAAATCGGGCATTTCAAACCAATATCCTCTCCATATACCGTTACCACAAGATGAACAGATATATTTTCCATGTTCATCATCATTAATCCACGTACCGTGTTTCTGTGTTTCTATTGTTGGCATATCTCTGATCATCTTTTTAACATCGTCATAGGTAAAAAGACGGTCATCATCTTCAAATCTTTCAATGTTTGAAATATGTCTTATAAAAGCATCTGCATCAATCGGGCGCATCATCGTCACACTCCTTATACAACCAATCAAGGCGGCATTCTCTGCATGATCTAAGACAGTTGCATTCAATTCCGTCACTTTCTCCCGGACACACACGAATGATTTCTGCAAGTTCATCTGCACTCATTTCTCTCACTCTGTCAATATTCAGCATTTTCATACACCCCACAACTTAAAAATAATACGTGATTTCCTCATTTGCACGAATTCCGTACCTTGCGTATATGTAATCTACAAAATCACTTTTATTTATACTGTTAAACAGTTCCTCATCGTTTGGATATTTCTCTAGGTAGTCGCGTTCGTATTTACATTCAATGATATCCATCACATCATGTACTAGAACACCTCTATTGTCATTAATAATATCTGTAAGATCAATCGTGTCAAGATAATCAAATTCTTGCGCCGCTAGCATATCATGTTCTTTTAACCACTCACGGTATTTATCAAAACTTTCCATAATACAGTTCTCCAATCATTTACTGTGTGTCCTTATTCACAGATTCACATAACAATGCAAGTCTTTTTACAATTTCATCACGGATATCTTTCTCAAAGTTATTACAAATATCATCAATATCCTCACCGCAAAGTGGCATACCTTGTGCGAATCCGAAATAATTAGTTATATCAGAATCCTCACTAATCGGAGTAAACCCAATTCCAAATTGAACATTCGCATAATATTCAGCATACATATCAACTGCATATCCTCCGTACAGATCACGACCATTGATTTGTTTTGGAATAATAGACTTCATTAGATTTTTGACTATATCATCCAGTCTCTTCCTTACATCATCATTATTCATCATAGCACAATACTCCCCTCTATAGCACGGTGAATCTGCCCACATCTCACAATCATCACAAAGATTAAAATTATAATCTAAACATTTTCCGCGCCTAGATTCAACTACTTTGGTAGTGTTATCTTCATCATTGCACTCATTGTTATAAAATGGAGCATTCTTCAAATCATCCTTTAGTTCAAAGTTCTGACATTGCCTTGATCCACTATACATGTAATCTTTGTGTAGAGTGCAATAATAATTTCCACATCCGGCAAAGTATCTATATTCTATATATCTACAGCATGAACACGTATATCCATTATTCATCTCTCCATTTACGATCTACGTCAATCATTTTCAACGCAACCACCTTCATCATATAGTTTATCAAGTTCCTGTAGTTCAGATAGCTTATCAGGATTCTCAATAATACTCCGTGCTATATGTCTGATAATAAATATATACTCCCGCAACGCATAATAGTGTGTGAAGTCAAAGTAAATAGAGTCACCGCGTATCTTCCAAAAATCAATATCTTTTAATTCTTTCATATTGTTATATGATTGAAATTCTTTATTGAGTGTGTCACATATTAATTCAAGTGTTGCTATTGATGATGCACCATCTGGCACTTCAAATACTCTTGAAGATGTCTCTTTTGTGTTATTTGGTAGTTCACGATACCACATAGAGTCAGAATCAGTAATAACACTGTACATCAAAACTTTCATTTTATTTCCTCTTGTAGCCATTCGTACAATTCCTTCGGACCTACTTTCTCGCAGTGTTGCCCGTTAAGCGGACAATGAGTACAATCATCATCAAATATATCACAGACCAAATTCAACATCTCCAATGTGATATATCAAACTTTATACCATAACAACGTAGCAACTCCATCTCTAAGAAATGAAACGCATAGTAAAGGCATTTTGCGGAATCTTTTCCGATACCTGAAACATCTGTAAGGCGTTGTATATTCTTATATAAATCTCCGATTGTCAGATTGTTGAACAAACTACATCTTAGTCTATCTTCGTGCAACACTTCACACAAATAAATTACTATATTTGTATATACTTGTTTCGGTATCTGGATTACTATATTGTCGTTTCTACATTTAATAAGTCTGCGTCTACCACCGAAAGTAATAAGAGTGTGCATGTCTCTACTAATCTTATCATAATCAGCGCACATCTCATCTAGTGCAATGTCACGGTATGCATATATTGGAAGATAGCATTTTGAAAGTTTAATGTTCATTACATCATCAAATGTCATTTCCACTGACCTCTTCCTGTAACCATTCATACAGCACCTTTGGACTTACCTTTTCACAGTGCTGTCCATTAAGCGGACAATGCTGACAATCATCATCAAATATATCACAGAAATTAAACATATATGCTAGTGTTCGATCACAAACATTTCTTAGTGCTTCTCGCACCTTATCGCCATTTGTTACAGGCTTCATGTCTTCAAGTTCTGCAATTGCCTGTGAAAGTCCTACAACTTCCTGAGACAGTACCCAAGCGACATTATCAGATGTACTTACGTTATCTGAAATACATGTAGCTTTTCTCTCTATCTCATTACACAACTGTATGATCTTTTTATTATTATTCATTTTGACTTACCTCATTATCAGTTGATTCAGTATCAACTTCATGGATTTCAACTAACGCAGATTTTAATGTATATCTATCAGCAAATGCGCTATCTTTAAGTTCCTTGATAGCCAAAGCTACATAAAGTTCATTAGGATATACGCGAGCATTGGTAATAGCACGGTCAAATGAATTAGTATCACCGCAATAGTACAGCCCTGTATTAGACTTTATAACATATCCGTAACACTGTTCATACTCTCCGTTCATCTTTACACCGCACTTCGGGCAAAATTTGAACCATAAAATTTGATTTTCATCTGCATAGCATTCATTGCCCGGAGTAATCTTTTTACAATTTGAACAGTAGTAGTGCTTCATTCCACCAATTGTTTCATCGTATATCCATTTACCGTATCTCAGCATCACTATCTCTCCCATTAATCATCCTTGATCCGCAGAACATACAATACGGCGGTGGATCAAATGTCTTTAGTGAGTGTGCTTGACATAGATGATTACATATACTGCACTTGTATGATCGTATTCCAAACTCTAGTTTAATGTCAAGCCACTCACCACATGTGTTATCTTCTTCAATACTAGGCATCTCTGAAATAAGTTTATATACACGGCACTTCATAGCGTTGTATAATGGATGTGTTGAACGCATTGCATTTTCTTCATGAGCGCATTGTCCACACTCATCACATAGCTTGTTTAACAAATTCTGCTTATATATAGCTTCCATGCTTAGGCATCTCCATATAACATTCTATATATTTCAGGATCAGCAATTGCTCTCTTCCTATCAATATACCATGCATCATGTAGTCTAATATCACACATAGGTGTATCTGTCTTTAGTGTTGGCGGGTTCTTGCTAACTTCATGAGGATGGTATGATTTTAAGTTGATAGGTTCAACATAAATTGGTTTATTAGTGGAGTCTTTCATACACACCTCACCTCAAATATAGTATAACACTATTTTAATAAAATGTCAATATGTTTTTATAAAAGATTATTATTTAATCATCATGTTCTTCCGGATAGAACTCTTTGTGAATTTCTTCTGTATCAATATTAACAAATTTATATTTTCTAAGATCATTGAGTCCAAAATCTCTCTCTAGTGTTTCATCATCTCTATAGCTAGTCTGATATGCAAGTTCCGGAACACACTTAAATACAGGAACACCGCCAAGCCAATATCCACGCATCATATTTCTATAAGTTAAATCTTCTCTGCAAACTTCATATGTAACCGAATCGTGCAATTCTCCGTCCATAAGTCTACAAGTCCTTCGGAGATATCCTGCTTGAATTCCTCCGAACCGCTTAATGAATGATTGATACCCTTTACGCGCCGGATTATCCGCAAAGCACCAAAATTCAACTCTATCTAGCTTGAATTTGAAAAAGATATCTGCAATTACTTGTAAAACATCCTTTGCAAATATATAACTAGATTCTCCAAAATTGATAATTCCGAATCGTGATGCCGTTCTAGTTGTATCATCATAAAAATAACTTATAAATCCAATGACATTCCCGTTTTCGTCAAGCGATACAAAATCTCTACGATCATAACAGTTATCTGCAAGTTGCGGAATTCTATCGCCGGAGGTATCACGGTAATATTGATATCTCTTATCATACCATGTTTCTAAGTATTTATCCTGAAATTCTTTTTCATACTTCTTTGCAATTGCTAACATTATTTTACCCCCAACACTCTAAACTTGAATCCTTTATATTGTGGTTTTCTACAGTGTTCACACGGAAATGTTGCTTTCTCGATCACAATTCTATCATCTTGAATATTCTGCTCAATAAACGGAAACTGCGCTGTAATATCACGATTACATTCTGTACATCCTGTATGAAGAACTATATAAAATAAATCATTTGATATGATATCAATAGATGTATAGTCCCCATCTTCTACATATATAGCTACCTTTAATCCGTTTGGAAGTTCACATTCCATGTCCTCAATATACTCAGTTGTATACAATGTGAAATTTGTATATCCAACAGGCTCAAATTCATCCATCCTGACATCACGAAATACGCCATCAAATTTTAACGGCTTACTCATATTATCTAGTCACCTCATTCATACTTCTTCAAACATAAATGTTTGATTCTTTGTTGTATAGTATATCTTATGTATGCCAAAATCTTTTATAGCTGACATACAAACTTTACAAGGTCTTGCCAATCTAAACTTTCCGTCTTTTTGTTTAGATATAATGACAAGTTCAACTTTGTGCCACTTTACATCTCCGTCAAATCTCCGGAGACAGTTTATCTCAGAATGCTCCATGTCTATGAAATTTTCAACGTCTTTTAGATCAGTACGTGATCTATAGTATTTCTGCAATGGTGAAGTCTTAGCAGAGTTTACCCCGAAACTTATAACTTTTCCATTATATACAAGAAATGACACTGTTTTATTATTCTTGTAAGGTTTATCTGTGTAAATGCTATCATACATTCTGCACAGACTATTTAACAATTTATTCGTCATTACAATTACCAGTAGACTTACTCAAAACTGCCTTGAAAGATTCATGCCAAATATCACGACCAGAATCAAGATATGCATCAGAGATCACATCCTCAATCGGTCTATTTTCATACTCAGCAACTTTCTTTGCAAGCTGTTCGCACATAGCTGTAACAGTTTTCATATAACTGTCTCTTTCCATAGGATTCATAAATATCATGGTTTACCTCACTTTCAAACTGATTGATATTCAAGTGACTCCATTACTGCAATATTTTCCTCTGTAGGCTCTATGCCTAATCGCTTACACAACTTAATTCGCAAATAGTGCTTACATATTGTAAACACATAATTTGACAGAGCACCACAAACAGAGTTAATCACTAAAATAACTGCGATCTTTATTGTTTCATTCATCTTCAATTTTGCAATAACTACAGATGCAAGGATCATAAAGCATCCGAGTATTGCATTATATGGAACAGATTCTATCATATTTATTTTCGCACTTCTTAATTCACAGAAAACCGGAGTTTTACCTCTTTCAATATTAGCTTTAACTCTGTCAAAGTCTTGCTTATATCTCAGTAAATCCTCCGGCTTTCTAATCAGCAAATAATACTTCATACAGTTTCCACGACTCGGAAGTCTTTCGGAATCCGGCTCTTTGCAAAATAGCAATTCTTGCCGACTACAAGATACCATGCGGTTTTGAACTGAAAGTTAGGTGCCATCTTCTTGACACGCTTTGTTTCTTCTCCCCACTCAAACTCAATTACTGTACCTACCGGAAGTTTTGCAAGTGTATTAGTGGATGTAGCTTCCATACACCGCTTGCGCCATGCAAGGGCGTATTCATTATCAGTAGGAGACAGTTTTTTAATGATTCGCTTCGGACACTTGCTTTCGTAAGGACCCATATCCTCACTCATCTCCTTATAACAGAAGTTGTAATAATCTTTGCTGTCAACATGTGTAAGGATTACGCATCCCCACACTTCCTGTTCATTCTCCGGGATGTTTTCATATCCTACAATCTTGTCACCATCCCAAATTGTTTTACGAATGCGTTTTACAGCACCATACCATACGTTTCCTTTGAGAGCGCAGTCAACGATCTCATAATTTCCTGCATTCAGACCGCCCATGAAATAGGAAATGCATTCTGCCATGATATCAACCTTACCGTTCTTGTAAGCACTTGCGTGATAAGATGTCCAACCCATAATTTACCTCACTTTCACGTTCTCAATCATCCCTCTTACAAATATAGTATATCATATTTTCGTGGAAATGTCAAGCGTTTTCTGAAAATATGATACAGAAAAGTTGCACAAAGAAATTATAAATCCTTGTGCAACTTAACTATATCAAATAAGTTCACTATAGTTTGGAAAGTGGTAAAGATCACCGAGCGTAACATGCGTATTGTTATCAATGTTTTCAACATACACGTTTTCACACTCAGCATGTAATACAGCGCGTCCTACGTTCTCTGCAAATTCATTGTAAACTTCTTCTGTAAAAAATTCACTTTCAATAAATATACATGGTGGATTCATTTTATACGCCGTTTTGATAGAGAATGCAATTCCATCTGTATTCAACAAGTAACCAACAATCTTTTCAATATCATAGGCAGAACATACAATTTTGAACATATTAATCACTCCTTAAAACACGTATATTAAAAGAACATATCATACCTTTTTAATATAGCCACATCCGTATCCGGGTGTAGTTGTAACCGAATCACCGTTCTGGTGGTAAAATCCGCCGTTATCCAGTCGAATCCTTCCAGTCTTTGTAATGCGAATAATCTTGTGCTTTCAAAGATATTCACCGTATGCGTTGTACTCCTGTACAATATCACCAACAGCAAATTCATACTTCATGATCATTTCCTCCTCACCAAACATATCTAACCAGTACATCTTACCCATCTCACAAATATAGTATAACATATTTATGAAGAAAAGTCAAGTGATTTCTGAAAAATGTAATAAAAAAATCAGCACAAGATTATGTGCTGATTTTTGTACATTGTGACTAATCAATATTCATCATCGTAATTCAAGTATTCATCAAATTCACGTATAATTTCTTTACGGCGATCATCATACTCTCCATTGAAATCATTGTCAATAGCATCACACCGAATCTCTTCAAGCGTGTCACCATAATCAGTTCTCACATCAGTGATATATTCATAAATATCCTGATAACCGATATCATCAACAGTGTACCAATCTTTTTCATCATACTCACGATTCATATTGTCAAGAACTTCTTGCTTTAGCTGATCAAGCGGAATCCCAAGTGCGTCAGCAATTTCATATTCATTTGTGAAATAATGACTCCAACCAGTTTCATATCTCTGTCTATCTGTCCACAGCACATAATGATCATCGTCAAGCCAACTGTTTCCGCCTACATTTGTAAAGTCATACAGTTCACCAACCATGTTATCATCTACATAAAGATATACGTCAGTATCATACTGATTTTCATCTTTATCAAACTGCTTTAATTTGTCAATAATTTCATCGTACAACTCATCAGCATTTCTCAAATCCCAAAAACTTGTAAGTTTTCCATGTGCATCTTCTCTTATCAATTTAACCATATTAAAACATCCTTTCATGCATTAAATCAAAGTGTGATATACTGCTCACACACATTATAGTTAGAATTTGTTGTTTTTTTAATGATTATTTATAATTTTCCGAAAAGGTTACGTCCGGTACAATCTGCAAGAAATGTCGCATCGTCACCATCTACAATAAGAGGTCTGCTCCACCCCTCACATGAAACCTTTAGTCTTCTCTCAGACACACTCAAAACTGAAAAGCTAACAACCTTGTCGGCATTTACATAGAAATCGGCGGACTTAATATCTCCATTACATTCAGTATACACCCCGCTTATGTGAATAAATTTCATAGCACCAACACCTCATTTCTTATTCTTACGTTTCTTTGCATATTCTTCATATTCCTTATAATTGATATTATACAGCGTAAGTCTATTATTGTCTACACGCTGATCAAGAAAGCATTCTTCAAATGTAAACTTCGGATTTTGAATACCGAGATCATAAATAAATGAACACATATCTACCATAGTAACGCCGAGTTTTATATATTTCTTTACATTGAAATAAAATTGTGCGGACGGATGCATTCCCTTTTTCACAAGGCTTTCATACAGTTTAATAAGTTCTTCCTGAAATGCTTTACAATACTCCATATGAATTCTCCTTTCTTACGAATAATGCCATTTACTTACTAGCATTGCAAGTTTTTTCTTACGGTCAAGTTCCTCTTGAAATACCACATCTACAACACTCTCCCATGTTGAACATCTTGCACAATTGTTAAGATTTTTAGCATTCGTTACCCAAGCGTCTGTGTCAATGTGTCTGTTCCACGGAGCATCAAATAAAATGAATTTACATCCAAAATTTACATTTGTCAAATTTTTTGGATAATCATCAACAACTACATCTGCCCACAGATTATGTTTATCTCTCGTAAGAATAAGACTATCATTTACATCAAGATACGGAAAATATCTTTTAATGAAATCTACTCTTGACTTTACAATGCTGTAATCCGCCGCGCTTACAAATTTAACATTATGTCCGTTATCTACAAGACATTCAATCTGTTCCACAGAATCTTGAATCGGCTCAAGTTCCTCATAGAAATGATCATTCTTGAAGAATAACTCTTCCAGACATTCAAATGGAATCTTGCTAAGTTGAAGAAAGTCATAGCTTGTAACATCTTCATAGGAAACGGAGTCGTTATAAAGTTTGTTGTAGGTATCTATAACTTTTCGTGCAAAGTTATTAACTGTATTATCAATATCAATATTAATTATCATCGTAAATCTATCTCCTGTACCATTGCTTGTTTCGGCTTAAACTCTTCAAATGTATCTATTGTAAATCCATCTAAGAATTCATCAAAGTAATCAATAACCATATCAACATCCTGCGATATGCACGGATACGGAGATTGAAACATTCTCTCTTTAGCATCTTTTCCATACATATCACAGACAGATATTGTTATGATACCGCTTAGATATAGTACATTTATGTTAAAATATTTATTATCAGTAACAACCGCTACACTGATACACCCATGCTTTTCTGATTTACACAGACCACGCTCTCTGAATTCTTTCTCAGATTCAGTAAGACTATCGAGAATGTTTTCCGGAATCATATTACTACATTCGATCATATGTTTCTTGATACTGTCTAATCTACCACGAACAAACCCGTCATTGTTATTATTCATCAATTTATCCCTCTCTCTTAAATAGGCGGAATTCCTCTACCGTTCGGAAACTCATTAGGTAAGCGGCTTATAAAATCATAATATGCATATCTAATTGCATGATCACTAGCACCACTATTAATGAGTTCAGATTTTATGTTATTCCATTTTTTACTGTTTTTAGAAACTTTCTTATTATACGCATATTTAAGGTATGCAAGTAGTGCTGTATATCCAACTACCCAAACAATAATAAGTGCTATGCAGAATACTTCAAGCGAATCAATACAGATCACCAGTCATTTCCGCCGCAGTTTCCGCATTCCGGATAATCTTCTTCATCCATAAACTTATACTTCTCAGCATCATCATACTTCGTAATGCATTCAATAATATACTGTTCAATCACATTATATTCAGGAGTCTTTTTCATAATGCACCTCACGTTTCATCAATGATAGTCTTAAAACTCTTTCTTACAAATATAGTATATCATATTTTATAGTGTTTGTCAATAGGTTTTTGAAATATTTATTATTAAACAAAAAGCGGCATTGATACTGCCGCTTTTAATGTTATACAATTTTGTACTGAACAGTTTGGTATGTACTTCCTCCAACCTTATTGCGGAATACTACCTTACAAGTTCTATATGTATTAGGTGCATCAACTGTACTAGGATCAAATTCTTCAATTATGAAATCAACATCTCGTGTGACTGATTCTGTTCCATCGTCATTAGTAGTTGTCATTGTAGCTGTAATATATGATCTTAGTTCTGCAAGTGCAGAGTTATAAGTCTGCGGTGTATAGGTTGTTGCAGAACTTCCTGATTCTAGCTGAACACTGTTGAACGTACTCTCACTAACATCTGACTGTCCGTCACCATAAGATAACGCAAACTTAATATAACAATCATGTGGTACAGTAAATGTAAACGGAATATTCTGCCATGTTCCGAAACTTATTTCTTTAAGTAATTGTAATTGATTATCATAGATGTATACTAGACATATACATGATCCTAGTGATGATTGTGCTGATAGCGTGTATGTTCCGGAGGATAATTTTACAAATTGTTGTGATAAAGATGCATGACTATTAGCTGATACTTCACCATTATCACAATTGATAAAATATCCAGTGATCAAATCACCATCAGTAAGATTTTTGGTAACATCAACTTCTATAGGCTGTTCTGTGCTGACAGATACATTAAACGTATAAGGATAATAGCTTATGTTTATATCATCCGCAATAAATGTTGTATTATACATTTTACTATCAATTGGTATTTTTAGATTCTGTATTCCTGATTTGTAGAACGTGTGCATTCCAAATTCATTAACTATTATTGGAATATTAACTGTTGTTAGATTCTCTGTATATGCGAATGTGCCACTTGCCGTTGTTCCACATCTAGGATGCACAATACCTGCTAAAAAGTCGCTGTCTGTATTCCACATCATATATATTTTATTGAGATCATATGGAATTGAATATGTTGACGGGTATGGATACCCGTACATTTTTTGTTGTGTGCTATCAAGTTTCCAGATACCGTATATGTAATCTAAATCCCATGATTCTACACTCATTGCATATGTTGGTACAGCATATCCATCTAGTACATCAGGATCGGATGAAAAAATAACATAATAATTATTAAGATTCCATGCATACTCAGAACACGCTTCTGGAATTGGAAAACCGTCTAATATGTTTGAATCGGATTTCCAACCACCCCTTGTCCAATCACTCATATAATATCACCACGCAATCATGGTATGAATCCACATTCAACTAATTTATTAACATCTTTAAGATCATCAGGTGTATATGCTCCTACATCACCACTTGCAAAATCTGTAATTGTAGAATCGTAATACTTACCCCATAGTGACGAATCTAATGTATTTCCATCTAAATCAGTAACAGCGACAACACTTGATGGCGATAGACAAGTAAACACAATTTTGATTGAAAGTCCTACTGTTCTACTAATTTTCGCAATTATGACATTTCCAGATACACCGGAAGCAGGTTGTCCAAACAATGTACAAAATAATCCATTGAAGTTCTCATAACCCGTACCTCCACTGTCTTTATACTCATTAAATACAAGTTTATTAAAGTAGAAAGTTGAATCTGAACAATCAGGCATTTCCAAACATCCACCACATTTAAGAGAGGTAACTACAACACAACATCTATGCATATTGCTGAATGGCGACCATGATCCAGTTGTATTGTTTGATGATTGGTTATCAGATACGAGATAAGAACCATTTGGCTGTTGAAAAGTTAAATACACTGAACAATCATCATATTGTACAGACTTGAACGCCGAACCTGCTATTGCAAAATAATTTGTACGTAATTTTACAATTCCGCTAAATGCACAATTTGAAAAATTCTGTGAAGTAGCATACCCTTCAGCACCTTTAACTCCAAACAGTCTGAGGTATCCGTCACTCGCTGATCCAGAATAACCATAATTACTAACTAAGAAATTAACAAATTTAATTCCATGTATATTTATTTCTTCATAATCATAGGTATTGCTTGAACTATTGTAATGATTTTGAAATCCAAACATACATGATTTATGAAATGCATCTGCTTCGTTTGTTTTGAATATTAGTCCTGAAACGCCGTACTGTGGAAGTCCGTTAGCATCTAAATCCGCTGTAAGGGAGATACACTTAAAATCAATAGGCTCTGTAAATCCCGTTTTATATACTGGATGTGTTGAAAAATCTATCATAGAGGTTAATTTAACATATTTGCCTACTTCTGCAATAGCATTTAGAAATCCCTGACATTTTTCTTCATTCGTACCAGTAGGGATGTACGGGTCATATCTATCCGGATGGTCAGCATCAGGACCTAATCCTGAACCGGTGCAATACGGAATAGCCATAACTATCAACTCCTTAAAAATAAAGAATACATAAATAATGTATTCTTTTTATATTTGCGTAAATAGCTTTTATTTTATTTTCAGTAAAAACAGATTGTTTGCTTATAGCAAAATCCTAATGTTGGTATTTTATAATATTTTAACGATTCTATTAGATTATCATCAGATGATTTACTGAAATACTCCGGCTCATATGAATCTACAATTACAAATATATCTTTTTTAGGAAGTATGAACAAATCAGTCGGTTTTTGTATCTTACACTCAGCATTAAAATGTGTAACTTCACTATTAGATACAACATAAACATTTTTCTGATATTCGATCTGCAACTGTAACGCGATATCATTAAGAAAATCGGTTGTCTTTTCGCTATGCATAACATCTTGATATTTGTAAACATCTTCCAATAACATAAAATCAAAATACATATTATCTATTAGATAATTTGCTACAGTTTTGAATAGATCAAATGTCATCCACATCATCTTCTTTCAAAATAGCATTGCTAATAACGTCATAAATGCTGTTTCCACGCACTGTATGCCCTGTCTCATTAATCGTTGCACACCACATACCATCATCATATATACGCCAATCAGATAGCGTTATATTGCGTTCTGATAGCTGTTTTTCAATAAGTCCATTTGCAAATTCGTCAAAATTAACTTCTCTATACCCCTTATCTGTTGGAGTGAAGTGCATCTGAGATGCAAAGAAATTCTTGATTATATTTTCTCTTACATGACTTTTCATTTATTATCACCTCAATCACTTGTTGCTTCGGTATACTCGTATGCATACTCTTTACAACACGGGCATTCTGCATAGACTCCATCAAATTGATCACTCTTATAATACTTGTTAGTTGCATCAAATTCACAAGTACAGTGATAGCACTTAAACCGTTTAATATTTAATTTTTTACGTTTATATAATTCCAAGTCTCCATTTTTAATGATCTTAACATCTTCCATAATTTACACCTCACGTATTGTCATGATATTTATATTTATAGTATATCACATTTCTTATTAAAAGTCAAGTAGTTTTAGAAAAAAAAATAACAGCGGATGATTAAATATCACCCGCTGTTTTATAATTAATTAAACACATCAATCAAAATAAAATTCTCCGTCATCATTATATCCGAGAACACCATGATTGATAAGGTACTCACCGATAGAATCATACATACCAGAACCAAGAGTTGTTTCATATACTCCGCGCATATCTGCGGTTGCAGGTCTGTTCCGTGCATCAACTACAGCCTGTACAATTTCATTGTCACTTGAAATATCATAAACATCCCAATTATATAGATCGCCGTTGTAGATATCCACACGGATTTTAGCAACAATGTCACCGTAATTGTCTGTAGAGATTACATCAGTTTCAAGCCAAACCTTTCCATTGAATTCATCTTCTTTTTCAACATCAGTCACAGAAAGTTCGTGTGATCCGATCATATCAAGATATGATTCAATTTCATTTACACAATCATAAAGTGTTTTCTTATCATAATCTTCAAAACGCTCTCTCAACTTTCTGCTGATTCTCTTATTTCTGTTATTCTCATAAATTCTTTTTACCATATAAAACAATCCTTTCCACACTAAATAAATAAATCAAAGTTAATAGATCGCACATCGGTACGATCTATTATTTAATGTAAATCATACGTTTTTTTTTGGATGTTTCCTATTATTATTTATATATCAGGTTATCATCGCCAAACATTCATAATTTCTTCAGGAATAAGACCGTTGTTACACTCTTCAAAAGTTTCTGCATCAACAGCAGAGCTAAGGTCAATAGCGAAACTTCCGGAGTAAGATTCATCATAAAGTGCGAACCAATTTTCCTTATTAACGACTTTGCTAACCAGAATTGCATCTTCCATAGTAAGTTTTACATATCCGTTACTTGTTGCTTCACCAGATGTGAAAACATTAAACCAGAATTTCTTTGAACTGTCAACATCACTAACAGTAATCTCTGCAACACCATCAGAATATTCAATATTTGTAACTGTGCGATAGCGATATTCACAAGGAATATCTGCAAACGCTCCTTCCCAAATAACCATATTCACAGATGGTTCAACGATCTTAACATAATCAAAAACTCCGAAATCCTTTACAAGTTTCATCATTTAACATACTCCTTTCAGATAACTTCAAAGTGGATATGCTCGAAAATTGTTTCTGTTCCTTTGCTATAATCTCCGGTCAACACAGATTCAAATGCAATGTGGTCAATTCCTGCGCGACATGTTTTTCCGTTAAATGTGTGGTTCAGAACTGCTTTTGTGATATAGTCCGGATTCTGCTTTTTCAGTTCTTCAAAGCGTTTCTTCTCAATATAAATCATGTTCTCGTACCTCCTAACCAGTTTTTATAACGGTTTAATATTTTTCCTGATCAACAACTGCTTGAAGAATGCTGTATCCTCTAAACCTTCTCTCAATCTGCTTGCCATTCTTATGTACAGGGTACGTGATCCCACCACGCTTTCCAACAAAAAGGTGCGCCTTATCACGACAAAGAAGTTCAGCTAAAGTTCCCTCATCATTTTTAAGTCCATACACAACATACACAGAAACAAAAGTTTCATGTTCCTTGATTTCCAACATCTTAATTTCCTGACTGTCACGAAGGTTTGTTTCAACAAGTTTTCTTATTCTCTCAATTGCCTTTTCCTGAGATTTAGTCATCGTAATCATCCTTTCCGGTCACTCTGTATCACCCATCTCCTTACAAACATAGTATAACATATTTATAGGAAAATGTCAAGTAGTTTCCAGAAAATTTATTGAAATGATACGTAAAACAAATCGGGTAAAATCACACTGTTTTTGTGCAACATTACCCGATTTATATTAAGGTCTTAGAAGTGTTTTAACCACTTCAAACCCTCGATCATGTAGAGTTTCACCGACTTTCAGTGACTTGATGTCCTGATTCTCCCACCACTCTTTATTTGATTTAGTGTTTTCATATGTACGTTCTCCGGCTAGATTATCATAATCTTTTAGAACTTCAAGAGCGTCATCAAAATGTTTAAGAATTGTTCGCTTAGTATTACACGCTGACGTAAACACATCGACTAACTCATAATCATTTTCCAAGATTTTGTAAAGTATATAAATTTCCATTCGATGTATCACACCTTTTCAGCATAGTTAGATTCTGTTTCATCTTCATTGAGCCATTTCTGTAAACATTCTTTACATGTCATTATTACATCTGATTGGCATACAATGTTTTTTCCAGTAATTGCATCTATTACGCACTGACCGTTATCATGTGCTTCACTTAAATATTCTTGAAACCTTAACAGGTAGTCATATGGATTTGCATTGATAATATATCTTAAAGAATTTCTCATTTATTCACACCTCACTATCTATGATAATTCAATGTGCAGATTGGTCTGCCTTGTGAAGCCATTCAAGCGCAGTCCAAGTTGTATCACTGTAAAGCGCTTTCATTCGTTCCTGATACTTAGCATCCTGATAAAAGATCATGTGAAGATTGATCAGAAGTGCAATGATAAGATTATTTCTTCCAGTATCGTCAGCAAGAAAGTCATATGCTCCTACATTTTCATGATTGTAGAAATGTGCAACTTCTGAATCTTCTCCCTTTGCATTTTTGAAAACCTTGCAAAACGGCTTTCCAATATCATGAAACACTGCGGCACGTTCAAGAATAATAAACCATCTATCAGATAATGATTGTCTAATCTCATCAGCGTGTTCAATAATATAATTCATTGCGGCATAGCAATGATCACCTACTGTCATAGTGTGGTGCGGATTATCCTGTGAAATATTCTCGGATTCATAAAGTTTTGTGTAGAGTTGTGAACCTGTAGTAGTGTCATAATTATGTTCAACAAACACAGCACCGAATCCCTCTGCTGTAGACGGTACATTAAACTGACGGTACATCCGATTCATAGCTTCTTCAGGAACTACTCTATCTCTAGCAGAATTACGTTCAAGACAAATGCTGAAAGGTGCAATTACCACAGTTGCATAAATTTGAAGATCATCAACATCTTTAAGAGAATTTCTAAATTCCTTAATCAAATTCATTCTACGCTTTCTGCTGACATTAGTAGCGTTATAATAGATCATATTCTTACCGTCACGGACAGCCGCACACGTTCTCTTGAACATCTGCTCAAATACATGCGCTGGATTATCCTGACATTCCGCAGAGCCGTAAAGTTCTTCACGGATATCATCAGAAGAAATAATAACATCTGTTTCAGGATTTGCTTTGCTTTTTGCATAGTAATCCTTACCCGATCCGGGAAGCCCTACAAGAACATTAATAATACTCATATACTAAAATCACTCCATAATCCAATTTTCATCATTAAGAATCTGAATAAACTCTTTAACAGTTATATTTGAAAAATCTCTATTGAACAGTGAAACAACATCAATGAAATTCGCTCCGTTATCATCATAATCTGCGCGATATCCTGTAGTATCATACTCATACGATTTACTGAATTTATATACAGTTTTCTCATATGTGGAATTTACACATTTGTAAATTTTAATACACAACTCATGAATAGTTTCAAGTCCGGCAGTGCAAGTGTTGCACGGCTTTAATGTAAAATAATCAGTATGAATCTCTGTAATTTTTCCGTCTTTGAGTTTAATAATGTTCATGATCTACTCCTATAAAAATTATTCAATCCATTCCCACTCCGGTTCTGGAATATAATCAGAACATTTATATTTATCAAATGGAAATGGGGTAAATGATGGATAGTTACTAAAAACATAATAAAATATCTATGTTTAGAGTTTTACGGTAAAGACCGATGGCGTACTACACACCTCTACACAGTCTGAGAATATTTCCTCATTCCATGCTTCTTGTTTTGTTAGGTATTTTCTAAGTATATTCAGAGAACCGTTTATGTCAGCATTTATGTTTCCGAATTTCTTAGATTTATACATCCCACGACTTTCTCTATATCCAGATGGACTAAACAAGTCATCGTCAATAGAATATGTTGGAATATAATCTTGATCTAAGAAACTGCACTTTGATGTATATGATTCTTCTTGAATGATAACTTTAATACCAACTAACGCGCATTTGTATTGTAGCATACTAATAAACATATTAAACGGAATTTGAACAAAGTTCTGCGTAGTGTCTTTTCTCATATGCGTGTCTTGTTTCCAACCATTGCTGTGTCCGATAACTAATGTATCGACACGGTTTTCAACTAATTGATTCACAACATAAGTTGAGGACTTGTGCATATAGTCTTTTATCTTATTATTCCGTTTTCTGTTTATTGCGTACATTCTGTTTGTCCATCTTTGATGTCGTGACATATTATTCGCAATTGTTTTATTGTAATACTGGTTTATAGATTTTAGCGGTCTACCATTTATTATAATTGGTCTGAAAACATTTGATGTAACGGAAGCTAGGTTATTAACGCCAATATCAATAGAAGCAAATCGTTCATTCCTCTGTGATTCAGAAAATTCACTACGCTCATACCCAAGTTCTACTACAATATAATTCTTACGAGGAACTATTCTTGCAAAAGAGACACGTTCAACCTTTGTTTTTATTTTGAAACTAACACCAGATAACTTAATGTATCCTTTTTCAACATTTCTATTATTTTGTGATATTGCCTGATCTGTATATGTTAAGACTTGTCTGCCGTATGTTTTGTCAAGGTAATCTGGTATGTTTATTCGTTCTCCACTCTTCTTAACTTTAAGATGTGCGAAGAATGATTTGAAATTATGATCTACAAGTTTTTGTACTTGTTGTGCAACTTTTCTAGGCAATGCTTGATAATCGTTTGGAAACAAATCATTGGACATCTTATTTATATCAGTATATTTAAGGTATTCTTTTGTATCAAAGTAATGCTTCCTAACATGATACAGAGTTACATTATATAAGTTCTTTGCTAGAAAACATAGATTATCAAGTTCTTTATAATATTTAGAGTTCTTTGAATATTGATGCTGTTCAACCAGAATCATCTATCTCACCTTCTTCCAATGCATGAATTATTTGCTCTGTTTTTCGTTTAGTTCTTCGTTTACCATAAATTCTAGCACAAAAACTTGTAACAAGTGAAACAAAGTCCTCAAATAAATCCTGATCTGTTTCACATTCATTTACAACTACAATGTCACAATCATCTAATAGTAGTTTAATGTAATTGAATCCAAATCTTGTGAGTCTGTCTTTGTATTCAATAACAAGTCTTGTTGCTTTTCTCTCAGTTAATATTTTTGAGAGTTTAGGTCTGTTATCGTTCAATCCACTAGCACATTCCTTAACAACCTCATTCACTACCCATCCTTTAGCAGTACAGTATTTAGATAGTCTTTCAGCTTGCGTTTCAAGGTTTGAACGATTCTCAGAAGAACTGACACGAGCATATACAACTGTATATTCTGGTTTTGTAGATTCCTTAATCTCATCAACAACTACAGTTCCACTAGGTAACTGACGAGCATTTGGAATCAAACCTTCCTTAAAATGATGCCAAGCAGTTTGATAGGATATGGAATTTCTACGAGCATATTCACTAAGTTTCATATAGATAACAACCTCCTTAAATCGTTGTTATCTTTAATGTTGATAAAGAAGGCGTTTTATGCTAAAGATTCAAATATATTTTATAATATATCAATATATTTTATGTATTTGATTAATATACTCATGTTTCAGACCATATTTTCTTTTCAACTTATGACAGTAATCACTATTACACTTAAAATAGATAGATGCCTTTGTATTTTGCCAAACTATACCCTCATAAAGATACCCGCTATCATAAACATAAAAATCATCTGTGTGACACTCACTAATGATGTCTGCTTGCCACAAACCGTTTCTTTCAACAAATACAGGCTTAGCTGACGGAAAATACTTATCGTAGAAACGTGACATTTCTTTCATTTCATCCTCAGACAACCTACCAACTCTGAATTTTATAAATGCATTTGCATGAATACAATCATTTACAATCAGTTTTAGTTTATCTGATTGGTATGTCATTATATCAATCACTTTAACAGCGACTTCACTTAAACTTACTGTATTAGGGCGATATTTACTCATTTTGAACGGTTGTTTCATACATTCACCTCATCATCACTCATCTCTGCACCACAAGACGGGCAGAAGTTTTCCTTAATAACTGTCTTTCTTCTGCAATTTGAACACACATAGAATATGTGTTCTTTGTACTCAGGATCACCATATTCGTTCTCTCTGCCCGTCCAATGTGTGCCTGTGTATGATAACCATTTACCCGTCTGACCGCGCTTACAGCTTAATTCTGTAACGTAGAAACCGCTCATATTGCCAATTTCAGTAAGCAGATCCGACTTGATGTTGAACAGTTCATTAGGAAATACTTTACTTTCATTCAAACGTCTGTCAAGTGAAAGTGTAACTGTTTTAATAACATCATCTTTGAACACAATCTGCCGCAAGCCAATTGGAAGTTCTGTGTCTTGCATCACGTTTCACCTCAAACAATATTGAACATCTTAATGAATCTATTATTTGTCAATTCATCTACAAATGTTTTAGTATTTCCGCCATCATATGCCTTGTAATACAACACAGGAAGTTGACTCTGTGTCTTAACCCACATAGCAAAAGCCTTACGATTTTCACGGATATCACTAACCGGATTGTTCAGTTTCCAGTTTTCAACATCATTAGAAACAATTTCAACTGTTTTATAAACAGCATCTACTTGTTTCTGAACACGGTCAACAGCATCACGGTATTGAGAAAAGTATGCCAAGAATTCTTCTGTTTCATTAGTTCGCACAAGATCAACAATAGTTTCAAGAGGTACATTTCCATTATGTGCAATCTTATGAAGTTCAAAATAATGAAGTGTTTTAATCTTCACACGATTTAACATATCGTCACATACAACAATACCTTCATGACTATCATCCATAGATGCTACAAGTTCTTCATAATCCTTTTGATTATTCAGTTCATACACCTTTGGACGTTCTACATGCAGTGTTGAAGCAATTTCATAAAGTGTATGCTGATCAGTGATTTCTTCAAGAGTATCCATTCTCCGTACAGAAAGAAGATACAGTTTCGTATCCGGATATTCAATAACAACGCGGTTAAATGGAGAAACAAGTTCAAATGTAAAACAAAGATTTTCCCACCGATTACCTTTGAAAACACACAGCGGAAGAACGGATTCAAATAATTCGCCGAATGTATTATATGGCGTTACACCGTGCAACTCCGCTGTAAATGCATTGATCGTACCGTTAGTGGAAAGATGCCAGTCTCCGTTAGCGTACCAAACAGACATCAAACTTCCGTCTATTTTTTCAGAAGATGTGGCTTTATTCCAGTTAATGTCGGCGGCGTACTTCTCTCCAAGATTAAAGAATTTATAGAATGCCAACCGCACAACCTTGAAATTATTAGTTGAATCAAGAATCAGCCCACGCGCTTCACGGCAGATTTCCTGACCGAAATCAGATTCAATCTGATTATACTTGAAAAGATAGAAACCGTTTTCCTCTGAAATTTTAAGATTATACGGTTCTGCGGAAAGCAATTCCTGCCAATTCTCGTGATCATTGATAAATTCTTGAATTTTCAGCATCTTTACTTAACTCACCTCTCTCAAAATCTAAACAAATTTTCATAAGATTCTTACTTCTAATAGGCTGTGGAATACCGGCACATATAGTCGGCTTTATGTTATTAAACTCCATAAGGTAGTAAGAAATCCACTCTGTAGGATCATCAAAGTAGTATGATGTAGCAACTTGTTTATCTCTAAAAAAGTGGATACCGCTTCCACAGACCTCATGTACATTAGTATCAATGTCGTTCAATAAAATTTCTCTGCCGATTTTATATACAATTGTAACAATACCTTCTGAACAAACCCAATATTCAATCAATTCCCAAATTGAGAATGCATTTCCATCCCAATCTTCATATACTTGATGTTCGTCAATAAGTTTATACACACTGACAACTTTACATTTATTTGTTCTATACTTATCTGTTGCACATATTGGATTAATTATAATCGCATCATCCGGTATTTCTAATTCTACCATAACAGGAAAGAATCCGTGCTTCTCACTTACTCCTATAGCAATTTTATATCCACGCATAATAACCTCACTCAAAGGATAGACAGCGTTTCTTTATATGCTCTCTACGTATATATGTTCCACAAAATGAAGTAACTTTTCCATTAAGGCTCAAAAGCGTACTGTATACCCATGACGTTGCATCACCGTTATAAAATTTTTCTGCGTCCTCAGCACTTCCGAAAAAATGTATTCCATCGCCGCAATCATGCTTGATATCTTCATCAACGTATCTTAAGGTAATAGTATTACCTACTTTGTATACAGTTCGTATATCCATATAACAATTTGCCAATTCGTATATAGAGAATGCATTTCCATTCCAATCATCGTATGACTTGTTATCGAATGGATGCACATCAAGTGGGGATACTTTAACAACTTTACAAGTGTTAGTTCTATATTTTGTAACTAATTCAAGTTCACCGTTTTTGCCAAATAGAGGGATTCCTAAAAGTGGTGTAATGATAGTTGCATCATCCGGTATTTCAAGTTCAACAATTACTGGAAAGAATCCATGTGCTTCACTAACACCTATTGTGATCTTATATCCAATCATAGCTTAGTCCTCAACAATCACATATTAATAAATTTTGTTACATTGTCATCAGTAAGGATTCCGAGAGCATCTAATGTTTCATCGGATGATGTTGTGACTTTATTATCATTTGCACAACTTTCTTTTACACAATCACCAAGAACCTTACTACAATTACCTACACAGCATACAACACATCTCACTTCAAGACACGGAATTCCTCCACTGTATACAAGCCTGTCACATTCATCTGTACATGCTCTGAACACTGAACCACATACAGGACATGTGAATTCATACGTATCAATCTTACCTTTTTTAATGATCTCCATTACTAGTTACCTCCAATTTTATATTAACTGTTAGCATACATACAACCACTACAGGTTCTTCTTTCACAGTCATAACAAGGTGAATCTTTTGGTTCTGATTCTTTAAGCGGACACCAAGTCATTCTTGTATCAGTATCATCATCAAATGATGAGTTTGTCGCAGAACACTTATATACAGGATAATCACCATATTCCACAATAGAATAGAACGGACACTCATCACATCGTTTAATCTCAGGAGATTCAAATGTTAATGTATATTTCATAAATCAATCACCTACAATTACTCAGGAAGTGGAAGAAACATTGATTCGTGTGTCCATAGATCATGACCATCTTCAAACATACTTGTAGATGTTTCATCAACATGAACATAAAAGTATCCATCGCCATCATCTTTTGTGATCATAGCTTTTCTACCACAATCACTTAGCCAATTATCTTTAAGCAAAACAGTATCGCCAACTTTATAATCTCTCATATAACTAATCACACCTTCTATCAAACTTCAAACATATTATCTCGTACACACAGACCTAAGTTTTCTTCTGCATAATTGATAAGTTCTTCTATAACGTCAAGTTTTGCACCTATGATCATACGTGCGTCATCACTTGCGTTAAAGTAGTCACGTTTCAAATCTTGTTCAAATGCGCTGATATACTCTAACAGACAATCTAATGCGTTAAAATCCATCAGAAAACCTCCCAATACTTTCCCACAGCGTTCCGCATATTCTCTACGCCTACAGGATTCATGGAATGAAAGTGGAACTTAAATGTTACGCTATTATCATCATGAAACTCTTCAATAAGCCAATCAATCAGCTTAATAGCATCTCCGCCGTTATTAGCATACTCACCTAAGTCGTGATCTAAGTCAAACCATATTTCGTCTACGCCCAAATCAATGTAGTTATTGATCACACTAATTGCATCACTTACCGATTTAACAGGTACATAAAAATTGATACATTTAGGTATTGTTGATTCGTCAAACTTTCTAATATCATCAAGATATAAGTACAGTGAGTAGTGCCGTGCCATATTATCGCTCCTTTGTAATTTTAACATAGTTTGCCGAACTTATTTCAATGTCTAGGTACACTGGATACGGAACATCACAACTATAATACTCAATCATCCACTTTCTGTCAATATCGACATCAATTATTGTCACAGTTCCGAAGAAACCGATCTTCGTTAAACTTGTCTTCATTCCACGTATAGCATATTTTGCTCTTCCGTATGAATGCCAATCGGAATTGTCTTTCACATACTTGATTATTTCAGGATCAAAAGATACCTCGTCTTTTATAAGTGATCCCCAATCAATACCACGCTGTGCAAGATATTCCTTAAATTCTTTTGTTGGCACAAAGAATGTATCAAAAACAGCACACTCTTGAACATTCATACCTACATCTCCAATCTGTATCTGGAATCGTTTCTTACAAATATAGTATAACACATTTATAGTGAAATGTCAATAGTGAATTGCAAAAATAAAAATAAAAATCTCCACAAATAGTATGTGGAGATTTTGTATATATTGTATAATTGTTGAATTACATAATATTAGAGAAAATAGTTTTCAATCTTCTGTCGGAACGTAGTCTTTATTAGGAACTCGTCTAAAAATAACACGATATCGTGCAGATGGATCGTTCTCTTTGTATGATTTAAGGTCGGCTCTGCATTCACCGTTATCATATTTGTCATATTCACACAGGTCATCCCAACCATATCCCCAATTACCTTGAAGAACCTTTACTTCTTTTGTTCTTCCGATTCTAGCTTCTTTCATTCTTCTCTTATTATGTTTAATAGATTCATCAAATTCTTCATCCTCAATCGGATCTGTAATTCCATACCAGTCTTTATAACAATCAATAATTTTGGAAGCTGTAACTGTTACATAGCTATAAAGTTCATCCCAACCTTCATGGAAATCATCTGTTGCCCATCTGTAGAAATCTTTGCCACAGAACCTCTCTGCTTCTTTTGATAAGTCAAAATGAACTACAACTTTATCAAATTTTCCATCTTCACCATAATATCTAACTTCTAACTTACCCAATTCAAGTTGACGATCATTTACATAAAGTCGCATTTCAAATTTTCCGAAATCACCGTCAGAATCGAGGAAGAAATTAAAATATTCTGATTCAATTCCAAAATCAGAAAAGATATCTTCTAATTTCCAGATGACCTCATGTAGAAAATCTGTGTTCCAAGAACCCTCTTTAATCAATCTAACCATTATAAAACATTCCTTTCAAAAAATATTAAAATTCAAATAATTATCCTATGCAACCAGAAAAGGTTTACATAGGATAATGTAGACTGTTGTTTTTTTTGATGGTTATTATGTTTTTTATTTATGTATGTTCAATTTTCTGTAAATATGATCGAATCAGTTATAGCATGTCATACTACAATCTCAAATTATTCCTTTCTGATACTGAATCCCATATCAGGAATAGTAAAATCAAAAACAACTCTTGAAATAGGATCACATTTAGTGACTATTACAGAGATTCCATCGTCAGTTGCACTAAATTCAATACTATCTCTATCTGGATCATAAACACCGGATTCAGTAGCCCTGTTCCGAATAAGGCTTTTAATAGAGTCTGTCAGCATCATCTCACAAAATTGCTTATTAGTCATGGTTAATTCTCCTTCAAAAATAATCTTACAATGCATCAATATAGAATAACATCATATTCATGCTTCTCCGATATGCATAAGTTTCCGAAGTGCTTTGCAATTTCTTTCATAGAATTCGATAAATCTTACATGTCCAGTCAGTGCAATCAAGAACGTAGTCGCCGCACAACAACGATCATCAATGTCATCACTAACATCGTCATCATCAATATCTTCTGGAAACGTAAACGGAAATGCATCAACTACAAGCTGTTTCAGGTTAGGAATTTTATATGTGTTAGAAAGATCATCAACTGAAGAACGGTTAATGCAGATATACTTAGCAATATCGCGCATGATTTTTCCGGTAGGATTCCAGTTATGTTCAATCATTTCACAACATTCTTCATATTGCTTATTAAAAATCTTAGATGCTACGTATGAATAAATATCATAATTATTATCTGTGATAATATCTGCAAGTTCAAACAACTTGGCATTTGCCTTAGTCATCATGATCTTATCATCGTTTTTCATATTATTTACCTCACTTTACAATTTTAACTCCGCTGAAATCAAGTTCAGGCTTATTCTTCAACACATCGTTGCACTCATTGACTGCTTCCGCAAGTGTCTTACCTTCCGCATTCCGACAAGCGATAAGAGAATTTCCGCAAGTGATCCGGTCAGAATCTTCTTCCTTTGACGGAACAAACACAATTACATCCCATCCGGCATCAACCAACGGCTTTTCAAACTGTTCGTATACATCAAAATCTGTTACAATTTCATATCCGTTATCTACAGCTTCTACAGTTTCGTGAATTGGTGTGATCTTTACAATGCATCTATCTTTGTCAAAATATTTATTCATAATTTCAGGATTCAAGTCACTCTTAGATGTAACTGCGAAATTAAGAGTGAACTTTCTCTTTTTCGGCGCGGGAAGTTGCTTGATAATGTCACTAATCTCTGCAAGAGAAAGAGACTTATTTCTAAACATTCTATTTCTATCTTCTTCATTCAGTGTATTGATAGAGAATTGAAGTCCGAAACCATCATCACCGCCGAATAGATATCCCGCACTAACCCAATCTTTAAGGAACTTTACAAGATTCTTATTGCCTTTTGGCATCATAGTAGATACTACAGGATGATATTCTTCAAACATAGGTGTGCTATCAGAGTCTACCAAGTCGAAATCACTTTTACAATTATTAATATAATAACAATTGATTGCAGAAAGAATCACGTTCGGATTAAACGTAGGCTCTCCCATTCGTGCATAATGGATATTTAATCTCTTTCCATGTTTTACGCCTGACATTGCAATAGCAGTTGTGATCTCAGACATGATCTCAGGAAGTGTTGCATTCCCATGAAAACCAAGTTTAGGACAATCACAGAAATCACACTGCATCGGGCATCCCTTTTGAGAAGATACAGTAACTACAAGTTTCTCAGCAAGGTCAACATCTTTATGCTCAACTTTATCAATTCTCTTATCATACCCCAAGAAAGATGCTTTGATATTATTCTCCTTGCCGTAATCACCGACATAGAGGTATTCCAGACACATATCAGAATCACTTACAATCTTTCCGGTATGTGTTGTTGTAATAAATCTACTCATATCAATCATTCTCCATTCTTTCAATTTCTTTCATTTTACTTAGAACAGAATCAACCTCATGATTTGTTGTATCATTATCTGACTTACCTAACTCAATAAGTTTGCCTACAAGACTTTTCCAAGCACATTGATAAGTTGTCGGATAGCTTGTCAGTTCTATCATTAATGTCATGCATAATAATCACACCCACCTAAACATCCGGAACATACATTCTTTCCTTTCGTACAGACAAAGCCGTATGGACCGGAATAGTCAAGGTAAATATCTGTACAATTATCACATGTTGCACACGATCTCTCTGGCATCAGCCAAATAGAACCATCACTGCACACATAGCCGATGAGTGGTTCTGGAACAGATTCATCCGAATACAGTCTTACAAATTGACATCCTTCCGGAAGTAGCTGAATACATTTAATTGCGGAATCTTCTGCACATTCAGAATCACATGCATCATCGGTATCTTCGTCTGACTCTTCCTTTAATCTACTTGCAAAATCTTTCCAAAGACCTGAAAGTTCTTCATGCGTTCTAGGTTTTCTATGTTCTTCAAAACGATCTTTCAATAGTGAACCATGTTCAAGTCTCCACTCTTCTAGGTATTCATTAAGTTCGTTGAACATTTTAGTCATTCTATCAGATAGTCTAAAACTGTCAAAATCCTTTAATAATTCTTGAAAATCTTCATTTGTAATCATACTAAACCTCTTACAATATTTACAACTCCACCTGTCATAGTACACCTCATTCGTCTGTAAAGTGAAGTTTCCCGTCATCTCGAACCTCTAAGATATCACGATAATACTCTTCCCAATGTGCTTGCGATTCATTGAACGCAATACCTTTGTACTTACTAACACGCCATCCACCAACATAATTAAATTCTTCTGCAATAGAATCCATCTGTGAGGACACTATCCTGTAAACTACTTTTAGTAATATCACACATTCTAAAGTAGCAATTGCCAATCCTGCTATGTCGTAGATTACGTGAACTTAAATCTAGTCTATCAAACATATAACCTGACAACACTGCACGTTCTCCATCAGGATCACCAGATAACCACTTTTCGTGCTTCACAATAATACTGTCAAGTTCTTCTTGTGACATCTTAATATAATCTGGCATTGGTAATTATACACCCTCTCCAACAACAACCCAAAATTTATTCTTTCCCCATTTAAGCCAAAAACAATCCGTGTCTGTAAGAGGTTCACAAAGTTTTGGTTTATTGCGCCGAACTTCATTTGCAGATTTAACTACTCCGATTTCCTTTAGAATCTTTGCTGGAACACGTTCATCTGTGAACAATGTAAAGTCGCGCTCAGTTTTAATTTCTTCGTCTGTAGGATTTTGCGAACAACACAATTCTTGCCAACTTACAAGTGGTTTGCCGATCACAATATTAACTACTCCGCCTGTCATTATAACACCTCATTCATCATTTTCTTCCAAGAATCGCGGCTCCTGCCAGAGTACCAGTTGTTTTGTTATCACTAAAAGAATAACGGTCTTCTGACCAACTAATGACTGCATACTGATTCACACCGCCGAGATGATCAATGAGTGATTTTCTGAAATCAATATATGACGTTTCACTGAAATCAACTCCGTAAAAGAATGATAAAAATGTAGTAAGTTCAACATCTCTTGCATACAGATGCAGTCTGTATCCGTTATTTTCTTTGTCTTTGAAATAGATATAAATATTGTCAAAAAGGTTAATAGTATATCCGTAGTAGTCAGGTTCACGCTCATATTCAGAATCAGTCTCGATCTTATAGATGTATGCATCTTTCAACTTAATAACAATATCCATAATTTAACCTCCGACCTTAATATGCGTATACACCGTTAAAAAACAGTTCCAGAACATTCATAGTTCTAGTGTTAAAAATGTAGAACAGATTATCCAGATCACTCACATCAACACCTACAAGCGACTCTACAAACTCATCATCTGTCATTGTATATCCGTCACACAGTTGCCACTCATAGACAGTATAGCAACCGTCACAAGTGATAGTCAAATAATGTCCATCCGCAATCTTTGCAATCCAGTTCGCATTTACACCGCCAATTCCGTAAAGTTCAAATCCTCTCGATCTCATAGCATCTTCAAAATTTTCAGTAGTCTTAACATATGTATTCATAATAAATCCTCCTTATCGTCAGAAAGATATCAAAATGAATGTCTTTCCGTCTTCAAACTTATTAAGCATGTCATTAACACGTTTCTGAACGTCAAAGAAAGTTTCAGGGAATTTATCCCAAGAAATAAATGTTTTATGATCATATGTTACAGGAAGATGCTTCCAGTCGATAAGTGTTTTGAACAAGCGGGATGCTTCTTCCTTTGTTACCGCAATAAACTGTTGATAGCAACTATTATACAGCTTCTTTGTACCAAGCACATCCGTAAAATAATCAATACTACGTACTGGCACACTTGTTGGGTATACATCATATCCATTAGGATTAAACCACTTAAACCAATCCTCCCATGTTTTATGCAGTTCTTTGAATTTTGCAATATCACTTCTAAGTCTATTTGAACGCCGTGCATAACTTATCTGAACAGCATCATTCATTGAAATTGGGTGGAAAAATCCTCTATTATCATGATCCTTTGTAATTTCAAACATTTCTACAAACATGCTCACTGCAATTACCTCACTTTCAAATTAATCAAAACGGCTTGAAACCGTTTCGATACAAATACCTATCAAGATCCATTACATTCATCTTCTTGATCTTATTCATGAACTTGCGTAACTTACGGTACATCTTAATACATTCCTCAAATGTACGTACTTCAATTCTCTTTTCCACTCCATAATCGTCATTTCCCCAAAAACTGAGAACAACTTCATACTTTGCGAACGGATTATCCATGAATTCAACTGTATCACACACATACAAATTTGCGTCTACGTACTTCCTGTTTCTGATCACATAGGACGGATACCAATCATCCCTGACTTCAATAAAAGTTTCGCAATCCGGACAAACAGACTTAATATTTGTCATTTTAATTACCTCACTTTCGGCACACTCTCAACCTCTCTTACAAATATAGTATAACATATTTGCAAGAAAATGTCAAGCGATTTTGAGAAAATATTCATGAAAACTTAGTACAATTATTATGTACTATTTTGTATAATGTGTACAAAACACTATTTATATTCTTTCTTCAAACAACTCACATGCGGCAGTGTTAAATCCAATAGAATCTCCGGATCGTCTGCACCAACCAGTTCCATCACAATGAGCACATCTGTCACAGCATACGATAGCTTCCATCGCAGTTCCCGGAGTGAAAACTGCTGTAGTTTCAGTATGCTCGGATGGCTTATTGATGTGAAGCATACCATTATAGTCAACAGTAACGATTGTATAGATTTTATCATCATATACAACCTTTGTGCCGATCCATGTCTCCTTAAGTGTTTCGATATATCTTGCATAATCCATAATATACCTCCTAATCAGAGAATTGTAATAACCATCATATCATCATTATCAAACGTAGTAACTCGACACATCACAGAAGTAAGATCACAATATCCCTTCATAGCAAGTGCTGTTGCAATGTTTCCAAAACTAATGTCAGACATTCTTACACTGCAAATTCTTTTTACAGACCCACCCACACCGATACCCACTTCTACATAGAACTTAATCTCACGGTCAGATTTATAGTGGTTAAGCATATTTGTCATTAAGTCGATAAGACCAATAACCTTAATATTGTTGTTGATGATTTTCTCAGGCTTCATGATTTACTCCTTTCGCATTCATCCCGTTTCCTTACAAATATAGTATAACATATTTTTTATGATTTGTCAAGTGGTTTTTGAAAATTTCTCAAAAAAAATTGACGGATTATTGTAAACCCGTCAATTCATGTATATATTTGTTATAGATTATTCTTCCTCATCTTCGTCATAGAAGTCATTGTCTTCGCCGCCAAGTTCAAATTCCTTTTCGCCATCCACGAAATCCAAATCTCCATCAAGCGTTTCACGATACCAGTCATGATAGCATACAAGACTATCATATTCACCGCTATTGAAAAGTCCCTCTGCGGCTTCTCTTGCAGAAGTATCAGTTGGATATGTTTCAATTGTATAACTGCCTGACATAAGGCGGTATTCATCAATAATTGTGTCTCCACTAACTGATCTATCAATATAATCAATGATATTCTCATCAGTTATCTTTGCAGTAATTCCGCCGCCATAGCTCTTGCGCTCAGATGCATTTGCAATAGTTCCATCATATGTAGAATGACTATAGCCGCCACCATAATTGTACTTATTATCATCTCTCAGGAAGTCACCAATAATTGTTTCAATCAGTTCATCGTCAAACATATATTCACTGATCTCCGGTTCATCTTCATCATATTCATCAAGATAATAACTTAGATCACCCTCATCAATGATAATTTGAGATATTTCAATCGGTGCTTTTCTGATATTACCAGTTCCATAGTAATAAGAATTTGCTTCGACATCGAAAATAAGTCCAGTAGCAACTACATCAATGTATACCAAATCATCTCCGCTTATATCAACAGAAAAATCTGTAACAGTGATATCATCATAATCTTTCCACTCTATTGTATATCCTGCACCCGGACCTTCAGTTAGTTTAATCATAATAAATCAAATCCTTTACAGTGTATATTAGTATCCGATCTCGCGGAGAACATATCCTTTAATATTAGAAACGCTCTGCCCAATTCCATACTCATTGAAGTCATATTCTCCATTTTCATCTACAATGAATCTTACGTATAGTGTTACATCTTCTGTATCACTGTAAACTTCCTCATCCTCATCAAGTTCTACAAGATTGTCCTGTCTCTCTGCAATTTTATAATCATTGATACTAATCTTACGTGCATTGTTTGATCTGATTGCTTCCTCGATAATGTACTCAACAATATAATTTGTTTTCTTCGTGAATACCGATACAGGAATGTAAATAGCAGATTCCATGTAATCTGCATGATCTTCGGTCAAATAACCCTGTGAGTCTCTGTAATCATCCTCAAATTCTTCTCTAATTGTTAGCTTTTTAGCCATAGTGGACATCTCCTTACATTCATCTAAATCTTCTTCATCATCAAAATAGTCATCATCATCTAGGACTTTGCTTACAAATTCTTCATCTGCAAGTAAATGCTCTTTAACCTCTTCTGTAATATCCTCGATAATCTTTTTTCCGCTTGCATCCGTTATATAAAATTTTGCAAATTCTGCGTCTGCCAGTTCATCAGCATCTTCCAAATCATACATTTCATCTTCATCATAAAACGCATACTCTGGAAGTTTCGCAATAACCTGATACAGCTTCTTAATAGCTGATTCTTTCTTTGCAAAATAATTTACATAACTGCTATCTGGATTCCAGAACTTCTTCTGTTCTGTAGCACTCTTTACAAGATATCCTGTAAAGTTCTTACTCTCTGTTTTAAGCTGTATTGCATTTGAATTGTCAACCTCTTTAATTAAACTCTCATTAGTGCAACATTGTTTACACAGTAACCTGAATCTTGCTTTAGCTTTTGATACGTCACCATAAGTTTTCTTATTTAATATCTTTCCGTTCTCGGATGCAGTGACTTTATAACTTCCGCCATTATCAAGTGCTATCTCAATATAGACGTTTCCACATTCTTTGGAATCAATCACATTAGTCATTCTCACACCGCCCATCTAGTATAATAATGCAGAATTAATTTCTACATTATTTAATGTGAATCGCTGTAAATTTTTTCGATGCATGGTTATATTTTTATTGGCATTCATTAAAATAACTTCCTTTTTGATATACTATTTACAACCGATTCAACTCTCATTTTCCCAACATCACAATATGGATTCTCTGCATCATTGCATAGTTCAATATCTACATACGTCAGATTATAATTATCTTCTTTGTTTAGTTCTTCACACGCTACGGCATGAGTACAACTTCCGGCAGTAATATCAATTGTTATTCCGTTTATTGGAGTCATTAGTTTTATTAACCACTTGATCAATTCTTTTGGTTTTAGTGTTACATGTGGATTACGTTCACCGTTTGGTAGCAATCTTTCTTGCGGACTAACTTTAGGACAATAATGAAAAACATTAAACATTCTCGACCTACCGCCCTGATCTTTATATCCACCTAGAGAATCATTTTGATAATTAGCATTTGTTTCTTGGTTATATGCTCCATAGATATTTCTCGCTCTATTCTTAGTAGATGCTTCGCCGCTACCACCAGACGAATAAGATTCTCCGGCTTCATCATCAAAAACCTTTGCCGCAAATTCATCAAATACAATATTAGACGGAAATCTGCCACCTTCATTAGCACCTACAGCAACGTCCTGTGCATACGCACCATACACTTTATCTGACTTATCACTATAATTTGTTGTTGGATTCTTAGACGCTTTTGCATTTATCATGTCAATATCGTCCTTAGATATTGGAACTCTACAAGCACCGATATTAAATGCACCGACTCCGTATTTTTCTATATTTTCTACATATGTTCCTTCTAGCGGTTTCTGAAATATTGTTATTGTTTCATGTGATGGTTTCAGTCCTGCTGTTTTCCAATCATCATACTTTTCAGATAAATCTTCATTATCACTAAACATCTTTCCAATGTCTTGATTGTGCGGCATTCCTGTACAGTATATATAATCAATTTCTTCAACAATGATAAATCCAGAATCTTCAAATGCACACTTCATTCTATGATTTGTTTTCGGACTGCCGAAAATTGCTGTATAACTTCCCGGTTTCATTATTTCAAAAAGTGCTTGTGCTCTCAGTACGCACCAATCATAAAAATCGTGCTTTGATTTAGCATCCCACTCTTTTCCCATAAATGAAATAGCATATGGAAAATCTGAAATACAACTATCTACTGAATTATATGGAAAAAGATCAATATCATCCATTACCTCTAAGTTATCTGCATGTATGATCTTTGATCCTTTATGTTCATATATAATACTTGACATATATAATCTCCTTAGAATAAACTCTAGTTATTGTGATCACTGTAAAAACAACTCCATTCAAAACAACGATTTTACCGTTTTTTTATTATTCTCCCCTATTCTTTGGATATGGATATAGTTTATTCATAGACTCAAATTTCTTCCTAAGTCTCTTTGTTTCAAGTTTAGATGCTCCTAAAACATACACGTATTTATGCTTTGGCGGAATATCTATCTTTTCTGACTGATTTCTCATTTTTCTACTATATTCACGTAATCTTAATTCAATATCATCTGGAATGTTCTCAAATATAACCTTATCACCTTTAGACCAACTTGAATCCCACGTAATGCCTAGATCGTTGGCGTATCGCTTATAATAACTTCTACTTCTGAATGTCCTATCTGATATAAGTTTTCCGCTGTACGGTGATATGTATTTTGCCGAAGCACCAAAATTATTTCCAAGATAATAAAAGTTTAATGATTGATAGATTGTACCTAACTCTTTAGCGGCGGGATCGGAATAAGCAGAAAATATACGGTATTGAGTATTCTTAACCATCCATTTAATACACCAACTAACAAACGCACTACCTAAACACTTAGGCGACCATGATATACACGCTCCACGCGATATCAATCTTTCAATATCTTTTGTATCACTACCAAGCATGTTTGAATACGCCGTTGGATTACCCATCGTGACAACACCTGCAAGTATATCTTTGTAATACGCTCCAAAATAATGTGTCGTGTTTAGAGCGACATCACCTAACCATTCATGCCTTCGTATGAACAGTATTGCCCTATGCCTTTCTACATCATCACAAATGGGCTTGAATTCAAAATCATGCACTGTCAGTGTTGTATAATCAAATCCGTCTGGAAGTTGCTTTACATCATCTGACAGATTATTTAACCTTATATCATATTGCCAACAATAATCCTTATCGTAATTTTTAATCCTATACAGTTGTATATCTTTTGGTGTATCTAATGACGTACAATCGAATAGTTTCTTTGGCATGTTGCCCTTTTTCATAATACAATAAACTCCTATAATAGATAAGAATTAAAAAAGACTCCTTTTAATAGGTTTCACAAAAGCTGAATTGTCACACTCATAATTAGTGACAAGAACCTCTCGCGTGATACCTTCATTCCCGTGTGATTGATAATTACAACCATCATAATCAATATCTATATCATAGACATATAGATTTTCTCTGTCTATCCAATTTTTTAATATATCGTTTGATAATCCTTTATGGTCTGTTACATTTGATAAAGCAAACTTAATATCTCTTGAAGATAGATTTGATAATAGATCATATAGTTCTATGTCATGTTGTTCTGTCCAACCGTCAAACCCACGCTTACCATCATTATATGTTCCGGTTGTGATAATGTACGGCGGATCGGCATATACGAAATCACCATATTGTAAATTAGTCAAATCAACATTTCTAAAATCATTAACCGTGAATTTAATATCTTTTATACGTTTTACAAAATTTTTAAGATTAAAAAGTGTGTGATCATTAAATCGCCTAAACCCGAATGAACAGTTGAATTCTTTTTTACTATTAAACCTTATCATATTGCTGAAACTAAAACAGCTAAGAATAAACAAATCTATCGGATGCTGTGTTTTATTATAGTGATCTCTGAATGTATTAAAACTGTCCGGATTATCTTCTGATAGATTGAATTCTGAAATAGTGTGATGAATATAGTTTAATATTTGCTGTATATCGTATTCCTGAAAACTTCTCACCGCATCTATCAGACAATCGTTTATATCATTTGCTATGCGTTTATTTGCACGTACATTTGCAACAACGTCACAGCCGCCGCAAAACAAATCTACAAAAGTATTGATATTATTAGGAAATCTAGGAATTATCTGATCTAGTATTCTATATTTATTTCCTATATAATTAAATGGAGATTTTATATACATTAGAATAGTCTCTTCCTTTTTATTATATAATTTTTATTACTTTCATGAATAAACATCTTTTCAATTGCCGTGAACTTATCACATGCGTTTATATTTCGACTAACCGGCATTTTCCAGATTTCAATGAAATCATCAGGCGCAGATAATTCTGAAATTATTACTATATTGTTTTGTGACAACTTTCTTGCAAATTCAAAGAATTTCTCTGAATCAAAAGACGTTGCATACTCCTTTGTATCTGCATATGGCGGATCACAGTAAAATAGGCAATTCTTATAATCAGCGTATTCGTGATAATCACAATGCCGGAAATCTATTCCTTTTAGATTCTGTGACATTAGATTAGTATAGTGCTCTTTGTAATAATCCCTGAATTTGCCATTATCAAATCCACTCTTAGCATATCCGCCGTCAAAAAATCTTCCGTTAAAAGATGCTAAGAAACCAACTTCACCAACAAACCAGTCTGCGTAGTTATTATCTGATTTTCCGTTATAGAAATCTCTCACTTCATCATATAACTCTTTATTGCAATAACCTAATAGCTTTTCTCCATTTGATACGTGATCAAGTAATGCAATAAGGTATTTGTTTATATCAGAACCAATTTTAACATTTGCATCAATCCGGTCAATTACATTCGCTCCGCCCACAAACGGCTCTATGTATGTATCTATTTTATATTTATTTATATATTGCTGTATAATCGGAAGTATATATTTAGCTATTGCTGATTTACTGCCCATATAATTCATATTAAAATCACCTATATATAGTATAGCACATTTATATTAAAAAGTCAATAGGTTATTACAAAAAATATTCAGCAATAGAATATCTACTGCTGAATATTTTTGTTATTATGTTTATATTATTAACCGTTGTACATCTTTGCAATTTGTTGCTTGCTTCCTGCTTTGAACCCGTGCTGTTGCAAGAATTCTTTAACGTGTCTAAGCGTTGTCTGTGAAGAATCCCATAGATCAAGAAGCGTTACCTCATTTGTATTTGCATCAATTTCACAAACCGGAGTATTATAAGAATACAGCGTAATCTTTCCGCCACCAACTACAACTTTAGCTTTTCCGTAAAAAGACTTTCTGCTATCATACTGCGGAGAAAGTTCAGATACCTCTCCATTTACAAGTCTGCCAGATTCTTTAATTGTAAGTTTCATAATACACAATCTCCTTTACTTATTAGTGATTTCTGTACATCCAATAATACTTATCATCGAATTGGAATTCAATCTCATTTCCGTCATATCCTGCAAGAGCCTGTCCGCAACCGTCTGTATCTACTACAAACTTTGCAAACGCTTCCTTGTTATAAAGACCATAATGTTCACATGCTTCTACGAAACCATCTTCTCCAAAGTGTTCAAGATACCATTGAATACCGTTGCTGTACCAACCGCACATATGGTCAGAAAGTCTGTCCACAAGTTCATACTCATCAACAATACAGTTATTATAGTCTGGGTCGCCAAATTCATCTTCTTCAAAATCAGTGTCATCAATAAGACCTGCATCCATACATTCTTCAACAAGACGGTTTTCATATTCTCTGGAACCCTCACTTGCATAGTCTTCACAAACAGATTCCCAACCTTCTTTCATAGCATCATTGAACCAGTCAACGTCTACGAAATCTTCATCTTTGCGGTAATTTTCTGGAATTCCGATATCATCAATCAGAGATTCCTCGTACTCAATTGCTTCAGCTTCTGCATCATCATAGTCATCAAATACAAAGTAGTCTCCTACATTGGACTCAAACTCGTGGTTGCTGTAAGAACATTTAACCTCAAATTCATCATAAATTTCTTCGTAGGCTTCTTCTCTTGAATCTGCATCTGCCATTGCCTGTTCAAACGCTTCTCTAAAACTGCCGTACTCTTCTTCGATAAGATACATAAGCAGTGCGGAAAAACAATCAAAATCTCCAGTTTCAATATTCTCATTATAACAATAATCATACAGCCAATCAATAAATTCTATTACGCCATTTTCCATATAAAACAATCCTTTCAATCGTAATAAACATATTTGTATTGTAGTGAATTTAATCACCACAATACATAATGTTGTACATAGCTTTTATTTACCACGAAACAGTTGTTTTTTTTTAATTCCTGTATTAATTGTATTCAAAGGAATACGCATACAGGATTCTACCGGATACTCGTGCAATCGTGAAAAAGAATTCATTGTCAGCGGCAAGATACCACTTGTCTTTCTTACCATACCTCTCTGCACGGTTATTCTCGATATAGGACTTAATGATCTTTTCCTTGTCAGTTCTGTCAACGAACATATAATCCATCTGCTTTACATTCCATCCGGTAAACTCTTTCAGCTTCTTTGTTTCAAGTGTTTCCATAAGCAACCTCACTTTCAAACAATGATGATCACAGCAACATTCAAGGCTATTGCCAAGAACTCAGTTCTTACTGAAACCTTCGCTACTCCTGAACCGTCTGTGTCATCTTTCATCTCCCTCTTACATATATAGTATAACACATTTCACAGCAAATGTCAAGTAGTTTCAAGAAAAAAGTACGTAAAATTAGTTTTGGTATTTGAAAACCTTTTTATGCAATATAGACAAAATCCGCCAACCATATTACAGGCTGACGGATTTGTGTGTTATGATCATTTGAATGTAATAGTGCTATTATTTTTAAGGTATTCAACGACTTTTTCTGGTGTTCCGATAATTTCACCGTCAAAATTTATATCTCCTGTTTTTCTGTCGAAGTAGAACGTGAAATACGTCTTTTCCTTCGCAGAAACTTTTCCAGATTTAGTTAATTCATAGAATCCAACTCGAACACTGTCAACAGTTGCTTTATCGAATATAAAGACACCGTCAATTCCAAAATATTTAACAGCAACACCCTTATAAAGATCAACTTCTCCCACAGTAACCTCTTCAAGAATTGCTGTAACAATGTCACGGAGAGAGAACTGTGCTGCTATGTCTGCGGATATCCGCTTATACATTATAGCGTTATATTCCTTATCAATCGCATCGTATGTCGTTCTATCATCATCATACTTCTTTCTGAGTTCTTCAAATTTACCCATATTAAAATACCTCACTTTCATGTAACACACAGTCATTCATCTACACAGGCTCATTTAATTTTAAGCCAATCACATTCATTTTTAAGGAAATCAACAACTTCTTCAGGAGTTCCGCAAAATTCTCCGTCAAAGCCGATTTTCCCATCTTTCTCATAGTAATTGAAGTTAAGTGCTGTATCCTTTCTTTCAGAAACTTTTCCGGATTTTGTCAGCTTGTGAAATTCAAGTTCAATTCCATACCCTGTACGCTTACCAAGTTTAAGTGCTCCTTCAGTGTTTATATAAGACACATTAATACCGAGCGCAATATTAACATCATACCCTGCTACCTCAGAAAAAACAGCATTAACAATGTCAATAATAACTTCCTTTTTAGCGTTTTCTGCTTTTTCTTTTCTAGTGATGAATTCAGAATACTCACGTATAAGTTCTTCGCACACAGCCGCCGCTTCGGAATACATCTTAGCAAGTTCTTCAAACTTATTCATAAGTTACCTCGCTTTCAGTCTTTAGCCACTCTTTCTTACATATATAGTATAGCATATTTTATAGCAAATGTCAAGTAATTTCCAGAAACTTATAAATAAAAATCTGCATAAGGATTGATGCAGATTTTTGTACATATTCACGTAGTAATGTCATTAAATACAATATTCTCAATGTAATCAGAAACTTTCTTCTTTATAAATCTTACACCGTTCTTATCGTCATAGCACGTATCTTTCAATGTTTTATAGTCTGCATCAGTAAGTTCTATGTTGAATCCATGATCTTTGTATAGTTCCAGTTTAGCGTTTATTTCTTTTTCAAGTATCGTTTCAAACACATCATATGATATCTTATTGAACATTATCACATCATCCAGTCTGTTCAGGAATTCCGGTCTAAAGAAATCATTTATTGCATTTGTAATAAAATTGTCATTATTTTGACTATTAAACCCGATACTTGTTCTTGTTGTCACTTCTTTACAGCCTAAATTAGATGTCATCACAATAACACAATTACAGAAATCTATTGTGTCGCCTTTAGAATTTGTCAATCGTCCATCATCCATTATCTGCAATAAAATATTAACAACATCTTTATGTGCCTTTTCTATTTCATCAAATAGGATTATTGAGAATGGATTATGCTGAACTTTATCAGTCAGTGCTCCGCCAACATTATACCCAACGTATCCGGGCGGAGAACCTATGATCTTGGATACTGAATGTGACTCCATAAATTCAGACATATCATACCGTATGAAACATTTAGAATTAAAGAAATTCTTTGCTAGCTGTTTACACAATTCTGTCTTACCGACTCCGGTAGGACCTACTAACAGCATTTTGCCAATCGGCTTTGTCTTATCATTAACACCTGCATAATACCGATAGAAGCACCGCATAGCAGTTCCTATTGCCTTATCCTGTCCTAGTATATCTTTCTTTATATTATTTTCAATTCCTTTTACAAACGCTACATTCTTCGACTTTGGATTGATTCCAGACATCTTATATATTACAGCATCAACGTCATCATTTGTAATAGCATCTCTATTATCATTTTTACAGACAACACAACTTCGATCAATAACGTCAAATGCCTTATCCGGAAAGTTCAGATTCTTTAGGTATATATCACACATATCCGTAACATATTCTACAATATTATCATATATATCAACCTTGTGAAAATTCTTATACATGCTCTTTTTACTGTTTAGTAGTTTAACAGTTTCTACCTTTTGCAACTCATCAACTCTGACAACTGAAAACCGCCGTTCAAACGCTTTATCGGATTCTATAACCTTATATTCCTTATTTGTAGTACATCCTATGATATACGAATTCTCAGACATATACGGCTTCAACATATTCTGAATTGAAGTAGGCTTTGATGAACTGCTGTCTGACACATCATTAAAAATAGAATGTATTTCATCTATAAATAGAATTATATTATTAGACTGTTTCAGGCACTCAAGAAGTGAATCAACTCTCTTTTCAAGATCACCTCTGTATGTAGTTCCACTTATTAGTTTAGTTACATTTAGCTGAAACACGATCATATCTTTTAGTGAGTCAGGACATTTATCAGATTGGAGATAGTTACATATGCCGTATACAATGCTAGTTTTACCCACTCCGGCTTCACCGACAAGAAGAACATTACTCTTATACATCCTACACAGTATATCAATACTCTCTTGTATCTCTGATTCTCTGCCGAAACATGAATAATGCTTATACAGCAACGGATCTGTAAGATATTCTCCAAATTCTTCTATATCCGTCATCTTAATTCCGGTAACAGGTTCTAAGCTAGATACAAGACTTTTACGTACAGTTTCTTTATCCTTTGCATATAAGTGTGATTCAAAGAATTGATGTGATAATAGTGCTTCATTTGTAGCCATCACATATGTAATATAATTTGTTATTACTTCGGATGTGACCTTATCGCCATATCTATTCTTAAAATAATTAAAATTATTTATAAGTATTTCACACTCCTGTGACAATTCAAGATCAGCTATCTCAACTATATTACAATCTTTAGCTTTATTGCGTTTCAGCATTCGTGCAGAATACTTCTCGGCACTATCTTTCAAAGAATCCATTACAGATTTCTTAAATAAGGAATGCTGTGCAAACACGCAAGCTAGAATATTAGTATCAACTACTTTATACTTACTAGGAACAACCTGCCGCAGTGTCAGTGTGGCATAGATTGGTATTAATTCAAAAAATGGAACATATTCTGGTTTCACAGGCAACACTTCCAGTATTTAGTTTATATTTATAGTATAGCACATTTTTAATCATTTGTCAAGTGGGTAAATAAAAAGTCTGTAGATTTTTTACATCTACAGACTTTTAATTAACAAATTATTCTAATGACAGTAATCTTCCAACATCTGTCCAAGAGTGACCGTCCCAATGTTTTCCGACATCTAGTTCTTCACAATCAAATAAATCCCAATAAGGCTCTGCATAGTGATAGGTGTATTGACCTTCTGGCGTATCAATTCCAACAATAAACCAACCACCACCAAAACACGGCTCACCATCCTCATGGTTCCATGATTTCCAACAACTATAATAATCTTTACATAACTTAATAATCGTTGCAAACAGAACGGCTCTCTGTAAATACAGTTCCTTAAATGTGTGAACGCCATCATCAATATCATCAATATCTTCCAGAGGTTGACCAAATTGACTTGAATACATTTTCACAATTTTATCATAAAAGCTGTCATCCTTAGCTGTAACCTCTTGAAAATTATCATAGTCTGATAGTCTTAATTTCATTTTATACTTTACTCCATTTCTAACGCATCTGCTGATTGACTGATCCATCCTCTATAGTTCGTAACAAGTGAACATATAGCGACTCTCTTATCATCTAGCGATCTATAGTAATCAAGATATCTCTCAAATGCGTTTGACCGATCCTCTGTATCACGCTGTTTCCGGTGTCCGATAACAATCACTTTGCAGTTGTCAGCGATTCTAGTTAGAATCTTCTTCATCTGCTTGAAGTCACAGTTCTGTGCTTCATCAATGATAATAACCTTATTTTCAAAGTTAGTTCCTCTTGTGTATGTATCAGTCATTGCCTTAACGTATCCAGAACTATTCTTATTCTGCGCTGTCATTGAATCATCATAGATAGCCTGATACGGAACAACCCCGCACTTGATCATTGCCTGATATAGCGGTTCAAAATATACTTCTGATTTTTCCGTAATATCTCCGGGCAGAAAACCTTGCTTACCTTCTCCGTATGCAGATACAATGTATATAATTCCGTCATACCGTCCATACTCATATAGAAGATTTGCAACGGCAAATGACATTTGTGTTTTTCCTGATCCCGCTACAGAATCACACATAATAATCAACTTTTCAGGATTCCAAATATTGTCTACAAAATTTTTCTGGTAATCATCTAAAATGAATCCATAAAACGGATGTCCATTTAGATTTTCAGGTGCATCTTTTTCGTACTCATTTACTACGTTCTTTTTCTTTGGCATAAAATCATTCCAATCTTTATAAATTAGAACAAAGATTTTTTACTAGAGAAGTCACGCATAATAATCTCACGATCTGTTGATTTTTTGCGCTTCAATGTATTTACATTCTTTCGTTTAGTTGATATTCTAACAACTCTCTTTTTGTCTGCGTCATATGTACTTGTCTGCGATATTATAGGCTTTACCGCAGACAGTACATAATAATCAAGTCTACCCTCTTTTGTGTCTGTGTATACAATGTCACTTGTTCTATCAGCATCAACAATGCTAAGTAAAAAATCTTCATCCTTATATAATGAAACATACTGTAATTGATTATCTACAATGTAATAACATGATAGATCATAGTCTTTCGGGATTATTACAGCTTTTTCAAGTAAGAAGTCCATTGTCTACATATCCATTTTGAATAATCTCTGAAATATGATAACTTCTATTCGGCAGAACCCAATCAAAATCATCCATAACAAATTGTGGTGAATCAGAGATAACTTCTATATCTTTCAGAATAAAATCATTCAGTTCTTTTGGATAATAGATGTGCTCAGATGCAACAATGAATCGCTTCCTATCAGTGTAAGATTTTCCGCCCATATCTCTATTTTTATACATTGCATACACATACAGGAATCCACGCGCATCAAGTCCTTTAAGGATTGTGAGAACTTTTTCACTAAGATAGTACGGCGTTGTCGGAACAATATAGAAACCATATTTACCTAACACATTAATAACATCTGCCTGTTCCATTGCACATGTATCCGGAACAATTGTAGAATTATTAATGTAAACAAATGTGCTAAAATATACATCATTTGTATCTGTGTCGTATATGATTAGTTTCTTTCCTTTAATTTCATCACCAGTGTAATTTACAATGTTGCATTTCAGATTAGGATAATTAGCCGATCTAGCACGTATCACTTGATTCCAATTATTTATTTCTAATATATTATTCATATTAAATTTCATACCTCAATCACTACTTCCAGTAACAACATAATGATAGATTTGACCTATACCACTTCTATCAGCGTAAGTAGCATCTGTAAATCCGTCATATTTCCAAATTGCTTCAAATGAACGCTTTGTATAAAATCTTAAAGTATTTCCGTCACCTGCATCATAAACTTGATCCCGAACTGTATTAAGTGTATTGTTCATTGCATTAATTCTTTGTGTTTGGGTAGTGATTGCATTCTCAATAGTTCCCGCATCATCAACATAATATCTTCCCCAATTTACTCCTGTAAAATCTGCACTCTTTCCAACAAGATCATAATGCTGTTGCCATCCTGCGCGGTCAATGGAGTCCTTAATAGATGTTTGTCTAACAGTTGTATCATTTACATTAACAACACTTTTCTGTAAATCAGTCAACCATAATCCGGCTTTGCTAGCAATGATATTTCGTGCCGTGTTTCGTGCTGTGTTGCTTGTTATCCTAACCTCTTCTTCGTATATCGGATTTCCTACGCTTGACGCATAAATACGAAATCCTGTAAACGCAAGACCTACAACACACTCAGCACTGAATACGACATTTGATATCATCAAGGATGTTTCACTTATACGCACTGCAAGTGGATCGAATCTAAGTAATTGTGGATATGCCACAAGATCACCGCCTTAGTTAAATAGTAGGTCGGTCTTTAACAAACCTTACTACCTCTATTGTTTCCAAATACTGCTTATAAAAGGTAAGAATTCCAATATCTTGCTTACTTGCAACAGTATCATCATTTAGACAACTCTTTTCATCCTGCCAATAATCAGGAACAACCACAGGCTTTAGATACCATGAATAAATTGTCTGATTTGACACATTTGTATGCCACCCGTAATTCAGTTCATATTCAGTGACACTTGAAATTGTCAATTTAACAATATCTCCTTTGACAAGATATCCAATACCATCAATATACAATGACTCTGCCGTATATGTGTACTGACCTTTTTCAAATACATCACCATTCACTGCCGTAACAGTATCAGGCTTTCCGCTAGAATCAAACGTCATAGAACTAGCGTTGATTAGATTACCACTAAGATCATAAAACATGAACACAGGATCAACAAAATTCTGATTTTCAATTTCAACCATATTATTCACCCTCAATATCATCTGACACATCAACATCAATAACTTCTTCACCATTTTCCGCTGATTGCAGAGATGCAAGCAGACTCGATGCAAAATTTCTAACTGCATCTCTCGAATCTGCATCAATTATAGTTGCTGATTTTCCGTCAGGTGTCACATAACTCGTTGTATTTATATTATTTATTACTAATTGTAGTTTATCGTCCTTTAATACTTGTGTTACAATGGTATTCGCGTCATACAACAACTTACTTACGGTTTCCATTGCAACTGTAAGAACAGATAAATTATCCGGCTCTGTTTCAATTCGTGAATCAACCGCTTCAATGAACTTAGATTCCATCTTTTCTAGGAAATTTGTTAATCTAATTATCCTAGACAGTGTATACTTTGCTTGTGCGATAAGAAATATTCTTGATCTATCTAACAACTCATCGCTGTTATATGAGATATCAGAAAGTTCTGTATCACCTGCAAGCTGTTTCATAATATTAAGAGTTCCGGATTCTGGATTTCCTAACATTAGCTTTTCTTTATCTTCCATTAAAATCAACCCTTCCGGAATTTATCGTACAATTCTGTCAGTCTATCACTGTATATCGTTGCAAGCGTATCACCAATACCTGAATCTTTATCGTTGAATGCTTTAGCAACGTCAGTCTTAAATCCGCTAGATGGCTTAAACTCAAAATCAAAGTGAGTTGATGGAGAATTTGTAATACCATGTCGGCTATGAAATTCACTTGATGTGATTGTGAGATTACCAATAAGAGGAATTTCTACGGTCACGCTTCTGCCGCATGTTTCATCATCTTCAATACCACTTTTATCAATTTTGTCAAGTTCTTGTACAATTCTATAACAAATTAGAAGTTCAACCAATCTAAGCATGTCAAAATTGTATTTATATTTAGTCCCTAAGATTGATTCAATTTGCTGTGCGATCTCTTTTGCTGTTGCCGAACTTGTACTTCCTTTTGACCTACTCATTTAGTGTTTACCTCGCTTCCAAGTTTCTTCACGCACTCAATAAGTCTACTACGTTCTCTACCTGCAAATCTAGCAAGTCTGCTTGTGTATATCTTCATGCGCTTTATGTCATTATAATCCACACATGCTTCTAGCTTTGTAAGCGAATCATCAAATTCTTTCTCTTGTCTGTTATATACATCCATCAGTCTATTCTGAACGCACATTGAGAATAAATCTTCCCTATTTATATCACTATTAACAAACTCATCAAGTTCGTTACACACATCTTGTATATTACTATTCATATAAATCACCTATCAATATTTGCGATTTCCATAATTATATGATTCCATGATCTCTTTCAGCTTTTCTAGCTTATTCTTAGCCGCCTTGCCTTTTGACGGATCATAACCGGATTCACGAACAGCATCTTTCCACGGCATCTTCTTTACTTCATAGTTGTTAAACAATCTAAGGACTTGCGTAAGTTCTGCAACTTCCTCTTTTGTTGGGAATCTAACGGTCTGCCCTTCGTAGTAACGCATTAACAAATCCATAGACGGCTTGTCAAGAATATAGTACAACTCAGACAGCGCGGAATATTCCGGAACATTTTTTAGTTCATACAGAAGTGTACACAGTGCTGAATAAATATCAGGTTTGGTTAAATTTGAAACTAATTCATTTATGTTCTCAGCCATTTACTCAACCCCTATCTTTATAATCGTCACACAATTCGGTCAGTGATGATAAATCTCTTGTTACACATACATCATCCATAAATCCACCCGCAAAGCCACAACTTCTGAATGAATTTTTGAAACCCTCAATTGCAACTTTTACATATGGCTTCATTGAGTTATCTAACATGAAATACTTAGCATCCTCTCCGTCTAACTCTCTTAACAAATTAAGAGTCATATTCGTGTACACGTCATCCCACTCTTTAGTACCATGCTTAAACTTTCCATGCATCACAGCGTCCCTGATCATATTTGGAATGTTCTCAAGGATGAACTGACGCTCCATTGTATCAAAGTCAGCTTCACTTGACATTGCAGACGATGTACACATTCGTTTTATATTTTCAACAAATATCGGTTCGGATTCTGTATAAATTGTTTCGTGCTCGATTTTCTTTTGATGTGGAACATATGACAGCTTGATCATCTTTCCGATATAATACATCCAAGAAGTTATCTTTCTGCCGCCCCTAACCGCCATCCAGACATCAGAAGCTACATCATGACACACTTCATTGATTCCCTGATATCCATATACGTACTTATTTTGCTGTATATAGATATTTGCCAATTTTACAAGTATATGATAAATATTTTCATTATCTATATCATTCTCAACTAGATCAGTTAATTCAGCTTCCAGTTCTTTTACAGACTTATTCTCCTTTTTCTTCATTCGCACCACCCGTACTTATGTTAAACAATGTAATTTGCTGATTCTTTTCCAATTTTTGTATTCTGTAGCATTGAGGTCCGTAGCCAAGTTCCTTGCTATTAACGCCTTTAAGGAGTCTGCCGCATCTCTTACAGAATACTCTAGGTTCTTCCTTACTAACAACATCAAACAATGGACTCAATTAGATCAACTCCTTACAGAACATTAACAAGAATATAGTCGATTACGATATCAATACTCATGCTACCGTTCTTAACACTTTCGTCACAGTATTTAATCAATCTAATGAATCTGATCAATTCCTTACAATCATAACGGTTTGCATACCTGAATGCATTTTTAACCTGAAATGGCGTAAGTCCCGTGATCTCTGCCGCATTCTTATTGTTTCCAAGTGTTTGAATCTGCAATACATTTTTAACATTTGTGTGAAGCAATGACAGTATTAGTAGTGGATTATCATTTCTTCGCTCCGATTCATATTTAAGTTCATAAACCAGTTTAACATTTCTAGTAAGAATACTATCAATAAGTTCAAACACATCTCCGGACTCTTCCTCGTAAATAGAGCAAGAATTGAGACACAACTTCATGGCATCTTCATCAGATAACTTAAAATACTCAGCGACATTTCTAAGTTTATTTAGTTCAAGTTTAATTCTTCCATAGTTACTTCCGCACATGTGTATAAGTTTATCTGTTTGATCTTTTGTCAGTTTAGCATCTTTACCTATGTACTTTCTTAAAACATCATCTGACAGTGTTTCAAAGTTTGTTATTCTTTCTTCAAAATGTTTTGCGAATTTCGATCTATTGTCAAGTTTTACATATTTAACGATAAGGCAAATGTTTTTTGTTTTTAGTTTTTCATGAATATCTTTCCAAGAAATTTCATCGGATATGAAATCTTTATCATCACGTACCACAATCATTCTATGTGAGTCAGCAAACAAGTTCTTCTTGCCTAGTGATTTATAAACACTAAGAACACTATCTGCAAGAAGATAAGTGCCTAGCTTCTTTGATATATTCTTTATATACGTTTCAAGGATTTCATATTCATCTCCGTGAAATATATAGATACCTTTAATGTCTCCTGAATCTATTACCTTTTTCAACTCCATAATGTTCATTATAGTTCACCGCCTGTGACTAATAGATGTGAGTTAATAATGCAGTTATCAATAATAGACTGCTTATTACAGCCTTTTGTATTCAGGCTATTAATACTCTTTGATACAGTCTTAATAACTGCGTCATACTCTGTTTCTCCGTTTTTTATAACACGATTTGCACAGCTTAAAATTATGCATCGTAAGAACATTGTGGGATCAATTCCGTCAGTAGATTCCTTTAGCTTTAACTTAGTCGTAATTTTTAATTCATTTGCTAGATTAGCTTTTCCGATGTACTTCACAAAAGATTCTGCAAGATTATATACATCAGAAATTTCCGTTTCTTCCGCAGATATAACATCCTGCGGACATGAGCATATCTGAGTTACGATATTATGATCATCTTCTGTAAATGTATAGTTCTTATGATCTGCAAAATCTTCAAGTTCCTGAACAGTGTACGGATCAAGGTACATTACCATTCCTCTACTTATCAGTGTTCCAAGTACGTTTGATATATCGCAAACTGTCAGTATGAAGTATGCTGAATTAGGTGGTTCTTCTGTAACCTTTAGCAATGCATTCTTAGCGATAACTGACATATCATCTGCATCTGCGAACATATACACTGTTTTATCTGATACTGTATAAGAATCAACAATTACATCTCTTACGCTTTCAACGGTTGTTTCGCACGGAACAAAATTTGCATGTAGCTTTCGTGCAATATAATCAGAGATCACACGTTTTCCAAAACCTCTAGGAGCAACAATAATAGAAAATCTAGGAAATCTATCATTATCAATTGCATTATCTATAATATTCAGTATTCGCTTCTGCCCACAAACATACATAATTATACCTCTGAACACAGTAAGATGAATGTCGATTCAATCAGCGGTTTCGGATTCGTATCCCACTTAATAGACGAATTGATATTGATTACCTCGTTTAGCAACTGTGTGAAGAATGTGAAATCATCTCTTGTATATGCCGACACACGTTTCTTATACGTTACAGGAATCTGCAAATAATCGAATGTACCTACTACGTCATACTTGCAAAGGTCTAGTACAAAATTGTTATACTCCTTAATAAACTGTTTCAGGTCGTGACCACTTCCATGAACCGTTTCTACAATCTCGATCACAGACTTCTTATCCATCTTACACAGTGCATCTGTGAGATCGAACATTGTTCCGTATCCAACTGTACCGAGCGATTCTGTAACAGCTTCTACAGTCAGATTCTTAGAGTATCCGAGAACTTTATCCATTAACGTGATAGCATCACGCATACCGCCATCAGCTAATTTTGCAATGTAGTCAATTGCTTCATCTTCATAAGTATATTCCATACCTTCTTCATTTTCTCTTGAAATGATGTATTTAAGTCTTTCTGTAATTCCGGTACGTGAAATTCTCTGGAAATTATATCTTTGCACTCTTGAAAGAATTGTCTTAGGAATCTTCTGTGGATCAGTTGTGCAGAAAATAAAAACACTGGTAGGTGTAGGTTCTTCAAGTGTAAGTAGCAGTGCTTGCCACCCTTGATCAGTAATAGCGTGTACCTCATCAAGTAGGAATACTTTGTACTTATAGCCAATTGGCTTAAATCGTGAATCTTCAATCAGCTTTCTAATATCATCAACCTTACCATGAGAAGCGGCATCCAGTTCTACAGTAATGCCTTTATTATCATTTATTGCATTTGCGAATAGTCTAGCTGACGTTGTTTTTCCAGTTCCCGCGCCTCCGCAGAACAAGTATGCATTCTTAATTTCACCTTTACTAAGCTGATTAAGAAGAGTACCCTTGATTACATTCTGCTCAACAACATCATCAAACTTATTCGGTCTATACTTTGTAGCAAGTGACTCCATTTTGTTATATCCTTTCATAAATAGTAAGCAAATATATCTTCATTGTACTCACGTACATTACTTGAACATGTTGGACACACACAATAGTATCCAAATTTATACCAAATGTATCTATACTCATGCTTATTCGCATTAAAACGACATCCACACTCAAAACAGTAAAATTTCTTCCATTTAAGCTGATTGTTTACAAAATCATCAAACGAACCATCTTTAATTACTTCAGGCATAACTACTACCCCCCACCTTGCCTGTAATCCTTATATATAGTATAACACAAAATCGTAAAAAAGTCAAGTGGTTTTATAAAAAATATCCGCAAAAATTAAGTTTTTGCGGATACTTAGTGTAATAGATCAGACAGTGTGCCAATATTCTTCACCATTGATACACGGGAGATACTTTACCTCTGCGTACAGCCTTTCTCCGTACTTGAAAGGACTATACGGAAGTGCGCGGGAACACCGGATGTAGAATTTTCCTTCATGCTCATAAATAGCACATTTTGCAGTGGCATCCCGACCGATATTTATTGTTGTCAGTGCTCTATACTTTTTCATATAATCAATCTCACTCCCAAATACTCTCAATCCACTCTTCGCCGGAACCACACATCAATCTCCAATTGATGCCGTCCGGAATCTCAACTACCTTTAACTTACTGAACTTACTACTGCACCAATTAGAACCAAAAGACTCCATCAGTTCAATGAGTTTAGGATCAGTTCTGAAATCCTCATCGTGTCTACCATCTTTCCACTCGTAGTAACTGCCCTCGTCACCGCAGTCAATGATCTCCGCGCCTAACATCTTAGCACACTCATCAGAAAAGCTAAAACAGCCCTTATACCTCTTGTTAATGACTATTTTCATACGCTACTCCTTTCTTAATGAAGTATCTGATTGTAACAATCTCACTATCGGTTGTTCCTACAAACACGCATCTGTATGCGGTCTTGCCTCCGTCTGTAGTCACCGTTTCACGGTGTATACAACCAACCGGATAATCACAGTTCAGAAAAGTCTCCCAAGACTCACTACCGACTACCGGAATATTATCTGTTTCAACTGCAATATACTTTCTTCCATTAATGGAGATCACAGTCATAATCAAACTCCTTTCAGCATTCAACCTCTGCAAGAATTTTCCGCAGTACATCATTCTTCTTGTAAAGTTTCTCGCGGTCATCATCTGCAATGCTCCACACTTCCGCCTGTTTCTCGTTCTGTGCGATCATAGCACGTACTCTGTCAGGCTTTACGTTCGGAATATCCTGAACTCTCAATCCGATAATAGCAAGTTCTTTATCAGTCAGTTTATTCATAACAAACTCCTTTCAATCAATTTCCATGTAGCAGTACGTGTCATATCCTGCTTTCCGCAGTTCTTCTGTTACGGCTTCTGCAAATGCAGTCCTACGATCACCAATGCCACACGCTCTGCTGAACGTGAAATATCCAGTCTTTCCAAGAAAACGACCATCAAACTTAATCGCATAGAATCCTGCATCTTCTGCCGCTTTCTTTACCTTGTCTTCTGCACATCTAGGAAGAAACACACCCGCAGTATCAAAGTTCATAGAACCAGTTTCCGGAACTTCTTCAAGAACATGCTTTGCATTTTCATAAGCTGTGATAAGGTCTTTCGTAAGCTGTTCATATTTAGTCATTTTACTTACCGCCTTTCATTAAGCCGCATAGAATCTTTCTTTCAGTCGGGCTTCCTGTTCGCGTGTTTCCGGAATGTAATAATCATATTCATCAGCTTTGTTACCGTACTTAGTAACTTTGCAGTACCACCAACCATCTGGAAGCGCGATCTGCATCACATAGGCATTCTTGATTGCGTTGAATTCGCAATTCTTCATACCACCGACAATCGTATCATAAAGTCTCTTTTCGGTGAATTTCTCACCATTGAAATACCCGCCGATAGCCTGATCAAACAATCTCTTAGCAGTTTCTTTAAGAGTCATAAGATACCTCACTTTCTGATCACTCGTCATCTCTCTTACATATATAGTATAGCATATTTGCAAGAAAATGTCAAGTAGTTTGCAGAAAATATATAGAAAAAATCCTCACAAATAATATGTGAGGATTTTGTATAATATGTATAAACCATCAATCTATATCTAACCACTCTACGAACTGTTTCATAACCCTATCATTGATAACATAATAATTTTCGCCGTCACCGAAATCAAACGCAAGAATCGGAAACTGCTTCCCCATTGCAAAACACTGTTCTTCGATCTTATCAAGCCATTCCTTCTTAATAGAAACGGACTTCACTTCCGATTCTCGTGTTTTACACTCAATCAGACAATTATTAGATACTACATCACCTTTAAGGAATGCACTTGATCCACTACTTGTTTGAACTTTGGCATTCAATGCTTTAGCAGTACGTTTTTCATGACGATCACTATAATACCTTGTACTGTTCTTATTGTTTACCATAATTAATCACCACTAATAGCGCAACGTAATTCCTCAGACTTTTCGTGAATCAGTTTCATCAGTCTAAGTTGCTCTTTTGCATACGGACTTTCCAATATTTGAACAGTGTCATCTTTATTCAACTTATCCGTAACCTCGTCAAGTTCATTTTGCAATGCATGAATCTCATTATTAAGATCACTCACACGCGAACTAAGTTCGCTATTTACTGCAACTTTCATAACTAATACACCTACAATTAAAACTTTTTCAGGTATTCTGTAATGCTATCAGTTGTGGATTCAAGGAAATCAATATAGTCACAAATATCATTTCGTTCATCTTCAATCCGGTGCGCTCTATCAAGTACAATAGATTCAAGATAATTTAGGAATGACCGGATAATCTTCTTACGTACAATAAGTTCTCCGGTACACTCATCATATTCGTCATCCGGCTTACAGATAGTTTCGGCAGTAATAGTTGTCATAATACTATTCCTATTCAGCGCATCTCTAACCCAATTAGGAAAATATCTGCTATTGCGAAGTGAGTTTGGAATATTGTCATATCTTACCGCACACTTAGCAACCGTCTTATGAAGACCATCTTTTGTTTCACCGCTGTAAAACTTAATGTCAAGCGGCGTTCCCTTACCTAGCTTCTTCATTGTTTTTCCTCCTACAATACATTTCACAATCTTCTTTGTTCATATAAAACAGGGGATTCCCTGATTCTATGCAAGTATTATCACTAATAGGATTTACAATAATAGTTTTACCATTATCAACGTAGTAAAATACATTGTTTATATTATATGCTGTAACTTCTACTACTCGATATTTCGGGATATCATAAAAACATTCACAGGCTTTATAATTATCGTCAATACCGTCATTCTCTACTTTTACAAATCCAGTTGATCTGCATTCTTTACAAAATCCAGAATGTTTAACAAAATACAATTCAGGTTTATACAAAGTTACAGTACATGCGTTATGCGTGAATTCAGTATCTACAATATAATCATATACTGTATCACTTTGATCCGGAGTATTATCAGTATTATCGTTGCTTCGATCATTATTCAATTCTTCATATTCCTGTATGAACTGTTTTGCAAATTCTGCAATCTTATCAAATGTTTTTATATAATCAGGTTCAGTTGGATTAAACATACTAACAACACCTACCAAAATCAATATAGTTTTTCGGAATCCGGCGCAGATAACGCTCAATATTATCCACGCCAGACAGAAGCATTTCGCTTCTTTCACCAAAGGTGTTGTTCCGACAGCTATCTTTTATGTACAAAGGAGGCACACATGTCTATTGTGGCAAGTTAAGAATAAAAGAAACTACAAAGATAGCAAAGTTTTCTTTTATTTGAGTGGGCTTGCCGGGACTCGAACCCGGAATCTGCTGGTTATGAGCCAGTAGCGTTGACCGATTGCGCCACAAGCCCTTATGATACCCAAAAAGAGAATTGAACTCCTATCAACCGCTTTCTCACATACAATACAAAATCTATTCAGATTGTATTAATGTCTGCGCGGATTTTGTACGCAGAATTTCATATTTTCATACGAAAATATACCTTACCTGAGTGTGTCTACCGCCTACAGAAGTAGGTCTTATGCATACTTTCTCGGTCTAATGACGTTGAGCCGCCATATAAAATATAATCATTATTGGTGTGGGATAGGAGAGTTGAACTCCCATCTCCTGCTTGGAAGGCAGGAATAATAGCCGTTATACCAATCCCACATTTATAACTAATGAAATCATGTAATGTAAACCATCATAGATTCTCCTGCAAATTTCTTATAGTGCGAATTATTATAAAGTTCTTTATGACGGATTTTCTTATTCCATAATCTCTTAAACATTTTTCTGGATGTCTTTTCTCCGTCTTTAATCCACCACTTGTATTTAGAGCCTTTCATAATTCACACTCCTTTTGTTATTTAATATGACGGTGTGGGTGGGATTTGAACCCACAACCCTACACGGGCGACTGTTTTCAAGACAGCTTATCTTCCCCACTGACAACCACACCATGTTAAATGATGCTACTGACGGGACTTGAACCCGTACTCCGCATCCGGAAGGGGATTTTAAGTCCCCCGCGTCTGCCAATTCCACCACAGTAGCATAATCGGAGTGACAGGATTTGAACCTGCGACATTCTGGTCCCAAACCAGACGCGCTACCGACTGCGCTACACCCCGACATATATAATAAATATTTGTTAAATGATGCGCCTGACAGGACTTGAACCTGCACGGATTTCTCCACCAGAACCTAAATCTGGCGCGTATGCCAATTTCGCCACAGGCGCGTATAAAATGTTGTGCTTACATGACAGCCTAGAGGTATTCCATACGATCATTAGATCAACCCGACAAACCTTTAATCTAGGATTTTGTAAAACTTTATCCTTTGTGCTTATAATGCTTAATCTTTATATATACCGTTTTCCAACGGTTTTTGAACTGTAAGATTTTAACTTTCAACTTTGAGATTTAATACTTGAACTTTATATGTCATATGTGGAGTCGAACCACACCGCCGGATTTCCAGTCCAGAGTTTTACCGAAATTATAACATTCTTTCCTATTAAAGAAAGTTCAAATCTCCGTTACCTCAATTGTTGGCGAGGTTTCAGTGACTTATTAAATCTCTCTGTTAACGCACAAAGAAAGCGAATCTAAATTTATGGTTTTCGTCATGCAAGCACAATGTATTTCAAAAATGCTTTCCTAACATTTCCGACAACTTTATTATATCAGCACTCAAATTCAATTACTGTGGTAGCATTTGAAGTTGAGAGTGCCGCGTCAACTTTCGTGTTGAAGAAATCATATTCTTCTCTAAGTGCTGTGATTTTGTCCTGAACCTTATTCGGATCAATAAGATCAATTGTGTTTGCTTCGATGTAAGCGTTTCTTGCGGATTCAATCACATCAGCCTGAATACCTTCCTTGTTTCCAAAAAGTCCGGTAACGTAGCGATCTGCATAATCAGTAATTGCGTCATTAGTCTTCTTGATTGTGTTCATGCAAACCTTATATTGACTTGCAAGTGTGTTTGCGAGTTTCGCAACAAAGTCAATACCGACATTCCGGTACTCGATCAGTTCAGCAACGGTCATTGTAACAGTTTCACCGTTATCTCGTGCAATCGTCACCTCTGTAATTGCATTGCTCTTTGTAATGGCTCTCTTAATGGCATTTCTTCTCCTAATGAGGTCTTCCACCTTCTGCATTGCTGACTTCATGGATACACTGTAATCAGCAATACTCATACCATCAATTTTGGTATTTGAGTGCTTAGTAGTGTTTACGTAGACACTCTGAGACATTTCCTTCTCAATTCTGCTTGCAAGTGTTTTAAGTTCCGCAAGACCCTCGTGAACTGTCATTGTGTACTTCTGCATAATAAATTCCTCCTAAACTTTAATTCCTTACTAGCTTCTTGCTAGCATAATGGTGGTTAGAGTCCGAGTCGAACGAACTTCTGCCGATTTTCAGTCGGCGGCACCAACCGTGTATACCATCTAACCGTTTCTTGATTACAATCATAGTATAACATATTTTCTTAGTTTTGTCAATACCTTTTCGTGCCAAAGTCATTACAAGTTTTCATCTTGTTTTTGTGCAACATCACTAGACTGTAATTGATCAATAAGAGATTTAAGCCTTACAATCATTTCCTGCTTGTCATAAACAGAAATATCAAAATTCTCTGGAATAAAGATCATGTTCGGTTTCTTGTCTGATATACTTTCAATGTGTTTCTTGATAGCGTCACACATAGCATAAATTTCTGATTTGGTATATACTAAATCTGTTTTACATGTTACGCACATTACTTCATTGTCTTTTGGTAAAGGTACATTTTTGAATTCAAATTCGTACATAATATCACACCTCTCGTTTATTTTGATAAGGCAACAGTTGGATTTGAACCAACGATTACGGTGTTGCGGACCGCTGTGTTACCACTTCACTATGTTGCCGTGATCACGCCTATTATTAATATCCTGAATAGGCACAGGTGTCTAATGACCTGCCGTTCTGTTTTTCCGTGACATAATACGCTATTAAAACATACTATGCGCCTTGACTATCCTAGACCGGATAGGTGGGAATCGAACCCACTCACGGGAACATACTAGACATTTGGTAGCGGATATCTGATTTGAACAGATGACATAATGCGTATGAAGCATTCACTCTACCAACTGAGTTAATCCACCAGAACTCCCGCAGAGGGATTTGAACCCCCCGACAAAAAGATTAACAATCTTCTGCGCTACCGACTGCGCTATGCGGGATTATTTATTTAATGATGTGCCAAGAGGGGATCGAACCCTCGACCTTCCACTTAAAAGGCGGATGCTCTGCCAACTGAGCTATTGGCACATCAATTATACCGAATTTTTTACACAAGCATATCTTTAACTTTCTGATCACTGAGCCATGTAGGAAATTCTTTAAGCAAATCCTGATAAGTAATGTTTTCTGCCTTACTTACTGCAAAAAAGTCAGCATTATCCACGTACCGACCTTCCAGATTATCTAGGCTTTCCAGATAGCTAAACTTTGAATCACCGAGTCCTACAAATTGCCAGAAAATAGGTTTCTTTGCGGCTTCAATAATTGTTGCTGTTGTATCCGTTTTATCATTGTCGAAATTATCTCCATCTGTAATAAAAATAACATATACAGGCAACTTCTCATTTTTATAAAATTTAATGATATCTCCCATAACTGGGCTATAGTTTGTTCCGCCCATGCTCTTTCCTTTTGTTTCCCGCTTAATGTATCCGTCCAGATTATTCAGATTTGCATCTTTAAGTCTACGACAACTATCAGAAAAAAGCCACGTTTCCATACTACCATCATCATCAAAGTTCATTGCAAGCGGTAGCATTTTTTCAACAACTCTCTGAACAGTTCCGTTGCTATACAACCAATCCATAGAACCGCTGTAATCAAGAACAAGTGCTACTTTTGCTTTGAGATCAATTAGTGGCTTCTTGTCAAGACATACTTTATGTACTTCCTCTTTTGCAAGATTCACTTTTTGTACAAGACTTGTTTCATCATTGTCTTTTTTCTTGAACATATCAAAAATTCCCATTATAAAATTCCTCCGTAGTTATTAAAATAGCATGGGAGCGAGGAATCGAACCCACTAATCTTGCAGTTTTGGAGACTGCCGTGCTACCATTACACTACTCCCCTATGTTTAACTAATCGGTCGATCCGTCAGGATGATCTTCAAGCCACTCATAATAAAAATCAGCTTCATAATACCAATTTTCTTCTACTTGAATCCAATGCCATTCAGCGTCAGAAAAATCATAGTTTTCAAACTCATAACCATAAATTTGATAATACTGCTCACTTTCGTTCATTGCTTCGATACGTGCAGTGTCCTTTGCTGTATTTCGGTTGTATGATTTTTTACGGTAATATTTTTTACCATGATTCATAACGCACCTCTTTATTGTTGTATCCGCTGTTCTATATCCAACCATCTCCGCAGATATGGCGGCTCTTCATTATCCATATAATGCGAACTTCCGGTGTCCGAATGACACAGCGTAGGCAAGCGGCTTACCTATTTATAGATTATTATAAATTATACAGTATGATTATTTAGTATTCTTCATTAACTAAATAACATTTAACTGCAACCACACCAATATTTTGAAACGGGCAGTTATTTGCATTCGTGTAGAAGAAATCTATTGTTTCGTTTGCATCAATTGTCATGTTTCCAACTGTTACATCTTCCGATGTAGAACAGTCATCTAAATAATAAAGACCGTTCATTTCCGGAAACTCCGGAATCTCTAAATATACAACTGTTCTATTTCCATGTAGGTTATATCCTAATTCAGTATATAGGAAATAACTTGCAACTGATCCTTTTATAATTCCGTCACCGACTGAACAATCAATCAGCGGTCTAAGTGATCCACCTTTAATTCCAGAAGAACCACAATAGTATGTGCCATGCGTAAAAACTTTATATACAGCATCATACACCATTCTACACGAAGCACTTTGATCTGATACTACACAACTCTCTGTCACAGTAGTATAAACTGTTGTTTCAATAACAGGAGTTTCAGTTGTTGTAGTGGTCGTAAATGTAGTTGTTGTGATCGTAGTTGTTTCAGTCGTTGTTGTTTCTGTTGTAGTAGTTGTTGATAGTGTTGTTGTATCACTAGAACACATTGACGTTGTTTCAATATGCAATACATCTGAATCTGAATCAATTGGCATTTTGAATAATTTTGCAAGTGCTACTGTACACGCAATAGCGATAAATATAAGAAAACATATTGCAGTAATATATGATGTATTTTTACTATTCAACTAATTCAATCCTTTCGATCTAAAACAGACTCAAAAACACGGCATACTCTGCAAATAACAGCGTATGTGTCCATCCGTGAAACCTATCTGCTATTGGTTTTTTAATAATGAAAGGAGTACCAGAATGGGTACGGAGTTGGTTTTGCTAACAAGTCTCAAAAACAGCTTACTATCTGAAACCTAACTTGTTTGGTTTTTTTACAAGTGCAGTTAGTATTTATTCATAATCTGCAACTGAAAGTTTCATATGTTAATCAAACTCAATCGGATGCTAAAACAGTATTGCTACTGAAACCTCTCCGCCAGTGTTTTTTAGTGTAAGAAAGTGAGGATAAGAAAATGTTGGTTTCCCTAGCAGGACTCGAACCTGCGATACTGGAGTCAAAGTCCAGTGCCTTACCACTTGGCGATAGGGAAGTATCAACCCTCATCCACAAGATCGTATTCGCACCAGTCATTTTCCAGTGCTTCTCTTGCCGCGCCGTAGTAATCATCTCTTGTCGGTTCGTATGCGTCATATTCTTCTTCATTGTCGTAAGTGTCATCAGTATTATTAAAATGCCACTCTCTAGCTTCATCCTCATCAATATAAATTGTTGTTTGCCATGTGAATTTCATTTCCATAATTAAACATCCTTTCTTATTGTTTTATTATAGCACACTTTCTTGAAAAAGTCAATATGTTTCTGAAAAAATTCAATATTCGATCATGAATATGAATTCATCGCCATCAACTTTATCCAACATTTCTTCAAGTGCAGAACTTGCTGAATAAATCATATCCTTGTCTTTCAAGTTATATGTGCGTTCAAATTCTCTACACCACCGATCAAGTTTCTGTTCAATTGTATCAGCGTTTATAAGATATAGCTTTTCGTATTCAGGAAAAGATAAGAACTGTTTTACTGCGAATCTTACGTTTTCATCAAAATCTGACTCTGTACATAGTGCAATATTCTTCATATAATCACCTCACATTGAGTACATAACCTCTTTACAAATATAGTATATCATATTTTTTATAGTTTGTCAAGTAGTTTTTGAAATTTTTATATTTTAATTATTATCCATTACCTTTAGCCGCATTACAACTTCTACACAACATTTGAAGATTATTTTCAACTGTCTTTCCGCCCTTACTCCACGGAATGATATGATCACCATGCATATCAGAAAAGCTATATTCAGTATCAATACCATTTGCCATACAGATAGCACACTTATGACCTTGTTTTTCATAAACACGGCGTTTCATCTGATCTGGAAATGTTCTGATAGACAGATATTTCTCATCTGCAAAAGTGCGGTCAGAAAGAACATACGGAATAATTCCTGCCTGCTTCGTTACATCTTCATCCTGAATAAGTTTATCAATAACTGTACGCATTTCATTTGTATTATACTGCTTATTACGATACTTATTGTAAAGTATTCCCCACTCTTGACCTTCAGTAAGTTTCTTCTGCATATTTGGAAACATACGCTTTGCCCAAGAGATCACTTCCTGAAAATATAACCACAACTCGTTTGCGTCCATATCGTGTTGATGAATAGCCATGTATTTTCCGCCAGACGATAATCCGTCACGATCTGCAATCCATGCAAGAGCCTTTTCAAGATAATCCTGCCGGATAGGATTTCCTTTAATAAATCCGTCAGCCATTTGTCCTGCAACACAATTCCTCTTACTGAAATAGTTCTTTGCATCTGAAAGCCATGTTCCGGCGTAAGTTGCATTAAGAAGTTCCTGATTTGTAAGAGTCTCACCTGCAATATTGATTACCTTAAACCATTCCAGTTTTTCTTCTTCCGTACCTTCGCAGATATAGATTGTCAGTTCATAATCTTTGATCTGCTGTTTCTCATTATCTGTAAGGTTATGAAAGAACTTATCATTACCGTTAATCTTGATAGCAAAATCGCCATTAAGGTACTGAGCAAGAGAAATTGTTCTCTGCTGTCCATCAAGAACTTCGTAAGTATCACTACCTGTTTTATTCCAGTACATAATATTAAGAGGAAATCCTTTACGAACAGTTTCAATTACCATATCTCTTTTCTTGTCGGTATAGCAAAATTCTCTTTGGAATGACGGACGTATGCAGAGTCTACCACTGTATCCGTATACCCCACCATCACCATCGTCAGTATATCCTTGACAGAGTTCAGATACTTTGATCTTTGTTTCTGTGATTCGCATATCAAGCACCTACTTTCTTACGAATAAGAATACGAGAATAAGGAATTTTGTCACCGATAGCTAACATCTTTTTACCATTAGCGTGATGCCAGCCTGTAGTATCGACATAACTGCCAACATTTAACTGCCCCATAATGTCAAACTGTTCAATACAATGTTTATCTAAAAATGAAAGAGGTACACCCATAATACCATCAAAATCAACAGGTATATCAGATACTTTATCAACATTGATAGCATCATAATTATCATATTTCGGATATTCTTCGGGCGTATAATTCTTCCAAAGAATGAGTTTTTCGTGACGCTTTGCAACATCTAAATTTGAATACCAATTTATGTTTCCGAATTTCTTAATTGTTCCATCGGGTTGTACAAATTCATGTACATTTGTGCATCCAAGCCACATATCGCCTGACATTAAAAAGGGAAATACTTCTTTATATTTAATGGCGTTCATACTTCCGATAATCAAAAACTTCTTCTTATGTTCCATCAGAACAGCCACATACTCACGGAACAGGCTGAAAGGCGGGTTAGTTACCACAATGTCTGCCTCATCAAGCAAGTCAAGACATTCCTGATTTCTGAAATCGCCGTTACCTTCAAGTGGAGTCTTTACACCGACCTCAATATCGTTATCATCGCCACCCATATATTCCATCTTATAGGTAGGCTCATTTTTGTCATAATGTGTGGAAATCAGCTTCTTGAGACAAAGTTCTGCAAAGTTCAGATGAAAATACTTCCAGAATGCCGACCATGTAGGATCATCGCAGTTGCAGAGAACGATCTTATCTTTGAAATGTTTCTTATAGTGCATCAGTTCTTTAGAAACATCAGTAAGTTGTGTATAGAATTCATCATTCTTCTGTGTTTTTGCTCTGTGAAGATTTGCATTTTTCATAATTACCATTCCTCCACAATTCAGTAATATACACCCTGATCAACAACGCTATATGTCTGTCCGGTATCAACTGATACAGCACAGCACTTCCCAGATGTTTTAGAAAATCCTACATATTCGTATTCGTCAGCGTTATTCCATTCAAAGGTAAAGATTGTTCCGATAGGAAGTTCACTCAATTTTGATTTTCTTCTTTTTGGAATTTCGACTCCACGATATCTTGCCCATGCAATTGCAAGTGCAATACGTGGATCAAATTTATCTTTATCATTCTGACATACGGCGTAACCACGCCTGTTATGACGTAATGATATAATCTGAACTACTGTACGATTACGTTTTCTGTGTGTGTATACAGCGAATGGTAAAGCGTGTTGTGAATTATAGTTAGAGTCCAAAGTCCACCTACCATCGGAAGACCTGTGTGCGTCTTTAATAGAATCAAGCAATATACCTGCCTTGTAATCTGTAATACCTGCAACACAGAAAAATTCAGCACACTGCTTTTTTACCCAATCTTCAAATGAAATAATCTTCATAACTTACACCTTTCATTATTTTAGTTTCATTGCTACCTACACGCATACTTCTGCGCGAGTTTCTTCTTGTTAGGAATGACCATCGGTCTGTGCATATCCTGTCTCATTTTTCTTTCTGACTTATTTTGGAGTTTAAGTTGTCTTTTAGCATTCATTTTATTTACCTCTTTCTTATCGACTCATTAACTTTTCCTTGCAAATATAGTATAACATATTTCAAAGAAAATGTCAAGTAGTTTTTAGAAATTTTTCGTTTCCAATAACGTAAAACAAATAGGTAGCAAATTGCTTATTTTTGTGCAACTTGCTACCTATTTCAATTATTATGTATTTGTAATGAAATAATCTTCGCAACTGTCTGAATTGTCATTGTCTGTGAACTGGTCATCCGGAATATACTTAAAATCAGGATTTTCAATTACATATGTAGAAAACATATCTGCTCTGTTTAGTGCAAAGGCAAGCGCGTTTCTGGAATATGCAAATCCTAGTTCCTGTTTGTTGCTGTAATCTGATAGATCATACGGTCCCATATGCCAATAGATCGCCTGTGCTTCTTCATCCGTAAGAATCATGTAGCGGTTGATGATCTGCAAGGATAGCGCGGCATGTCCCATACAGAACTTTGTAGAATCGTACTCATAGCACTTCTTTTCTTCCCATACGCCAGATTCCTTGTTCTTTACGTTTTTCCATACAGACTTATATCGACCAATCTTACAGAGATCATGGAAAAGTGCTACAATTGCAATAGATTCATCAGACCACTTCTTACGCCAATTTTTACCGTAGATAAAATTCATTTCATCAAGCAAAGCATAGTAAACATTAAGTGAGTGGTCAAGCAGACCACCGTCATAACTTCCGTGATACTTAGTAGACGCAGGACTTGTATAGAATCCGGAATCTTCAAGATATTCCATAAGATTATAAATCCCGTCACGCTTGATATTCTCGGTAACAATTCGGATAAAATCCTGTTTCTGCTGTTCATTTGACATCTCAAACATCTTAATTCTCCTTATACACAAATCCAACATCTGTTCTTAGAACGTGTGACCGCGACATAATAAACCTTAAATTCATCAGGATTACTTGTTCTGCCGTTTGCGGGGAATTTTCCGTAAACTAGCACGTTTTCAGCTTCACCGCCCTTAGATGCATGTGTAGTCATTACCTTAATACACGGTTTTGACTTTATTTCGACCATCTGTTCATCACTGACTTGCGATGGCTTGTAACAATAGAACTTTTTTCCCAACTCTTTTAACTTTGCTTCAACAATTCCACATTCTCTGTTCGATCTAGTAAGAATTAGCCAATCCTCATTCTCATTAACACCCTTAAGAACATCGTCCAACTGTGATTTTGAGAAAAATTTTAATTCTCCGGCATTCTCGTTCATCGGAATTGTCTCTTTAACAATGATATTCGGGGCTTTCCGGATTACAGTGTTAGCGTATCTCAGAATATTCTTAGCTGTTCTGTAATTCTCGGTCAAGAAGAAATGCTCCCATTCAGGATTTTCCATCAGTGATAGGAAAATCTGAACGTCACCACCCTTAAACTGATATAGTTCCTGATAGTCATCACCGATCACGAAGTTGTTCTCAGCATTAAGTCCTCTAAGAAAGTTATATTCAAGACATCCAATATCCTGTAATTCGTCCACAAACAGATACTTCAAAACAGTTTTAGTGCTATTGAAATACTCTGTAGATAATTTTAGAAGTTCGTCAAATGTAATTACATTATTTGCTTTACAGAGTGTTTTAACAGTCGTTTTATATGATTGATTGTTTACAATTCCTAGTAAAATTAACAATTCTTCATATACACTGTAATTTGAAAAGCTATTTGGAATTTCAGATTTACTTATACTACCGCTTGTCGCTCTCTTGTAAAGCCTAAGATATTTCAGATAATCATCCATTGTACATCTATGTGCATATCCGTTATCAATTAGATACTTCATATACTTTGTTTGAAATTCTTCTGAAAATATATCAAAGTCATATCCAGACTTTCTTAAAAGTTTATGTGCATATGAATGAATTGTTCCGACAAAGCACTTATCATAATTCGGAATATCCGATAGTCTTGAAATCAACTCATCTGCCGCAAGGTTTGTGAATGTGATTACCACAACGGAGTTAGGATCAACTCCGTCATGTAGTAATCTTCTGACGCGCTCTACAAGTGTCCTAGTCTTTCCAGAACCGCTTCCGGCATCAACAATGATGTTCTTTGCGTTACTATTCACAATTTCAAGTTGTTGCTTACTAAGCATTGTTTTTTACCCTCTACTTTTATATTTTAAGCACCTACAAACATTTCCACGTTTTTCATGATCATTTCACGGATTTCTGCATTTTCCTCATTTTGTAGAAAAGGAATCAAGTCAGGCTGACCGTGAACTTTAATATCTACCAGATTTCCATTCTCATCTTCGCGTGTGAGAAGTTCACCTGTTTCAATATCAATAAATGTGAACCAACCACCCGCCTTGTGAATGATATCTTTTGTGATTGCAATATCAATAATATCACACAGCGCATTAATTCCGTCAGCGTATGTAAGTGTATAGAATCCAGACTTTCTGTCAGGCTTGCAAATTTTAGTCTTTTTAACACTAATGAGAACTCTATGCCCAAACGGAGAATCAAAACTCTTTTTAACATCCTTGAATTCTTCATCAAATGGTGTACCTTGTCTAAATTCAAGTCTTACAGAACAAACGTGCTTCCAACATCTTCCGCCCGGAGTTACAGTTGTAGGTCCGCCGTATCCTGCATTCAGGTTGTCTCTCACCTGATTGATGCCAATAAGCGCACAATTTGTTTTAGCACAAACCAATTCTACCTTTTTAGAGAACTTTGTTAGTGCTCTTGAAATTCCGCCGTAGGTTGCATCCTCTACAGTCTTTTCCATTTCCTGCTGTGACACCATCATGCCTAGACTGTCAATAACACAAAGACCGATCTCTCCGGTATCAATAATCTGCATACACATTTCAAAGATTTCTTCTGCGGATTGTGATTCCGGAGACATATAATATAATGCTCCAACATCTACACCTAGTACAGTTGCCCAATCATCATCAAATGTATTTTCGCAATCAATCCACATAACACGTTTAGGCCCGGATGATCTAAGTTCAATTAACTCTGCGGCTTCTGTCTTATTTAGTTTGTCTCTTGACTCTAACTCAGATACACGTAAATCATATTCCTCTTGAAACAGCTTTTGAGCATTTCCGGCAATATCAAGTGCAGTTGTTGTCTTACCTGATCCCTCATCACCCGCAAACTCTGTAATACGTCCTCTAGGAATTCCGCCATATAGCATATAGTTTGCTCTAGGTGAGGAAAAAGGAATTCTATCACATTTGTGAACAATAGTACCAACACTAAATAAATCCGCTTTGTACTTCTTATTAAACTCAGCAAATAAAGATTCTGATTTATTCATACGCTATCATTTCCCCTATCGTATATGATGCATTTATCATTATCATTCATATAAATGATACTCTTGTTTTCACGCTTACGGAAGTCTTTCAGATATTCAACAATCCTTGCACAAATATCATGTGTACTAAGTTTTTCTGTTTTGATACAAGATGTCATAATGTCAAATGCATTTGATACATCAAGATACTTATCATCATGCTTTGCACGGCGATTCCACTCTTTCTTATCATAAGAACCACGCTCAATTGATCGCTGTTTTCTCACATCATCAGAACAAAGTAGATAAACAATAAAGCAGTTATTTGAGCCGTACTGATCAATGTACTCTCTACAACCGTCAATGTCCATAATTGTTACGTAATCTGTTGTTTCTACGTTATCAACTACAGAACTTCCATAATACCATACTGTATCAATTCCATCAACATTTGTTTCATACTTACGATATTCAAAGATCGTTCCATCTTTAAGAGAATTTAGAAATGATTCTGTATCAGTGAAATTATATTCAACCCCATCTGTTTCAGAATCCCGCTTCGGTCGTGTCGTTGTAGAAATAATCGGCTTAAAATTAAAATTGTTTACAAGTTCTGACATCGTTGTATCTTTTCCAGAACAACTTTTTCCAACAATAATCGTAATCATACTTAACTTCTTTCCCTACTAACTGTTGATCTTGAAAGTTCCATAGCGGCAACTCTACGTCCTAACACCTTTTTCGCACTCTGCAAAAGTTCAAGCGCATATGCAAGTTTAGCTTTGATCTGATTATATGCACGTTCGTATACAATAAGTGCTATATCTTCATTGACAAGTTCAGATTCAGCCTTTGCCTTTCTAAACCCTACTGTTCCAACTGCTTCACTATATAATTTATTGTATAGAAATTGCCTGTTTGTAGCCGATACATCATGACGGATTCCTAGTCTTTCTTGTGATTCGCTTGCAAAATACATTTGTGCAGGAAGTGTCATGATGATATCATCCAACTCTTGATCTGTGATAGGTTCTGACGTATCACCTGCCTTATTGAGAATGTCCGCAACATATGCAACATAGGCATCCAACTTATCACAACATTTATCAACAAGACCGTTTACAAGTTCATCTACATATAATGCATCACTTTCAGTATTATCCATACACTGTTCTACTAGATGTTCAACCATTGGTATATTCACCCCACGTATCATTGGAAAGTTTATGAAGTTTCTTCAACGCCGATTCACCGATATAGTCAAACATAACACGTTTCTTAACTCCATCAATTATAAAATGCGGTATAGCGTTTTCTCCGGTAATATCAGAAATATTTAATGAAGCGTGACCGGATTCTCTATGTGCAATTAAGTCTTTAATATTTACAAATACTGTAATATCATAGTCTATAAACCATACACACACTCCGGCTATACAGCGTTTGATCTTACTTTTTTCTGTCATGCCGTTCCATTGATTAGCTGTAATCGCGCCTTTATAATTCAGAGTGTTTCCATACAGGCATTTACATTCAAGATAGAACATATCCGGAGAATGAAACATAGAAAAGTCACAGATATTTTGCACACCGGAATATCCGCCCATAGGATCAGGAAGTCTATCAAATGACACGCCGCTAAGAGATTCAAAGCATTTCCGTATCCGTGCTTCAAAATCCTTACCCCTGTTTGTTTTCTTAATTCCATCCATAATCAATCATCCCTTTTACATACTGTCCTATATGGACAATACTGACAAATCTTAGATGTCACGGATTCCTCTCTCGGCGGAACAGTTTTATCATGAACATGCTTATCACATTCATTAAGTCTGTCAACAATAAACTGTTTTTTATCAGCGTCAACATGGAAAAGGTACGGTTTCTTTGAACATAAATCACGGTTTTCATATAGGAATAAAACATCGTCAATTCCCAATTCAAGTGCATACGTATATGCCTGATAGTAGTGTCCTTCATCAACACTAAATCTGTTCATCCACTTAAAAGATGATTCAGTTTTTATTTCAAGAATATAATACTTTCCCTTGTATTTGATAATGCCGTCACAGAGGAAAATCAGATTTCTATCTTTGTCGAACAACTTTGTCTCAAAGTTTT